>JAABUN010005857.1_pt1 | contig 14761 bp, 13 predicted proteins | sample 5559311 | NCBI WGS metagenome assembly JAABUN01 (sample SAMN10711877, study PRJNA513370) | rock metagenome | isolation source: Antarctica rocks | place: Antarctica: Victoria Land, Siegfried Peak sud | reverse complement strand
TGTACAGCCAATTGGCGACGATGGGCGTCCAGCGGCTGCACGCTCGCACGAACCTGGGCCTGGAATTGAAGCTCCACGCCTCGCTCCTGGCCGCCATCGTGACCAACGGCCACTAGCAATCAGGGTAATTTTATATGGGGCCGGCTGCTGGACGCGAACCCGCGACCTGCTGTTTACGAAAGCGCTCGTCGGGTCTGCCGTGCCCTGTCGCCACCTGTCGCGCCGTATCGTTTTGTCAGGCAGGACGCCACTTTTCCAGAGCCCTGCTTGTCGCCTTCTGCCGCCGTCTATCGCCTTGTGTCGTCCGGATGGGGGTAAACTTGGGGGTAGAGGGCCGCTGATTAAGCGTCATTCGACCGGCCTGTTCGATTTCCGCATTCTAGCGCCTTTTTTATTTTCTTGACACAGAATCTCCGTGCAGTCTCGTGTCGCTGACAGCCAGTGAAAGTCGCCTCTTGTCGCCGCTACTATTCACCAAACGGACGCTCAAGTCGAGGCAAACGCACGCGCCGCTGGGGTCAGACATGCTTCTCTGGCGCGGCTTGTCGCGCCCTCAAGAGCGCACGGATGTGCACCGTGAGACAACCGTGTCGCTCCATGTCGCGCGCTGTCTGGAACTGCTTGCTGGCGCGGAAATGGCGAGGAGCCGTGTCGCGGAGAGTCGCTCAATGCTTCTCACTGTCGCCCCAATTGCATGAGAAACTGCATTACCGGCCGGGATCATTCATGCAAGGGCGGCGAGGCGAGTCGGACCCGCAGCGGGCGCGGGCGGTGGTAGGCGATCGATAGTCCGCCCGCAACGGAACCGGACCGGGCTCGGCGCGAGGAGATGGGGCCGGGTCCCCGCCCCACCCGCTGCTTGGTCGTCGCTGCTGTCGCTTACACCTCGCTAACAGGCCCAGCGAGCGGCCCGTATCCTGCTGAGTGCAGCTTCATGGTCCCCGGGCCTCTTGGGGCCGATTCGGTGTTGCTTGCTCCGCCCGCTAACACCACGCTAACTCGTGGGAAGTCGGCGGATGGACTTTCCGGCCAAGACAGCCGAGCGTGTCCGCGGCGAGCTGGGCAAGGTCGGCATCCGCGTGGCCAAGCGCACGATCCAGATCTATCTGCACGGCCCTGGCACCCCGCGGCCCCATGGGCGGTCCTGGGCCACCTTCCTGCGCAACCACGCCGGCGACATCTGGACCTGCGACTTCCTGCCGGTGATGGATGCCTTCTTCCGGCCGCTGTTCGGCTTCTTCGTCATCGAGCTGGCCACGCGCCGGGTCGTCCACGTCGGTGCGACGCGCCACCCCACGGACATGTGGGTCGCCCAGCAGCGCCGCGACGCCACGCCCTGCGACCAGCGCCCGCGATACCTGATCCGCGCTAACGATGGCACGTACGGGGCGTCGTTCGCGTCCGTCGCGGCGGCCAACGGCATCACGATCCTGCGCACGCCCCACCGCGCCCCGCGGGCGAACGCGACCTGCGAGCGCTTCCTGGGCAGCGTGCGCCGCGAATGCCTGGAACACCTGCTCGTCCTCGGCGAGCGGCACCTCGCCCGCGTGCTGCGCGCGTACGTCGCCTACTTCAACCGCGCGCGGCCACATCAGGGACTCGGCCGAGCCCTGCCCGAACCGCCAGCGGACGAGCTCAGGCGTCGCACTGGCTCGATACGCGCGGTGCCGGTCCTGGGCGGCCTGCACCATACCCACCACCGCGCCGCATAAGGTGGTGCGGACGCATTTTCAGCCATCACAAGGGGACGGGGCGGGCCTACGTCGTCGGGCGGCATGTCGGCCCGCGACAGGCCAGCCCGATGGGGGAGCGGATGGCGGACGCCTGTGCCCGGCGGCGGGATCAGTCGGTCGACGCCGGTGTCTGCGCGGAGGCGATCGGCCGACCCTGCGGACTGGTTTCCGGCCCGGGCGGGGCCATCCCGGGTCCGCCCGCCCCGCCCGCGGTCGCCTGCGCCACGATGTCCGGCGGCAGGTCGACGAAGCGCCGCACCAGCGCCGGGTCGAGCTGGGTGCCCGCGGCCGCCCGGAGCCGCGCGAGCGCCTCGGCGCGCCCCAGCCCGCGGCGATAGGGCCGGTCGGCGATCATGGTGTCGTAGGCGTCGCAGATCGCCAGGATCCGCGCGCCCAGCGGGATCGCCTCCCCGGCGAGTCCGCTAGGATAGCCGCCCCCGTCCCAGCGCTCGTGGTGGTGCCGCACGAGCGGGATAACAACGCCCAGCGCGGCGATCGGGCCGAGGATCTGCGCGCCGATCTCCGGGTGGGCGCGCATCCGCGCCCGCTCCTCGCCCGTCAGGCTTCCTGGCTTGTGGAGAATCGCCTCCGGGATACCGATCTTGCCGAGATCGTGGAGGAGGCCGGCGACCCGGGTGATCTCGACGGCCTCGTCCATGCCGTCGGCGGCGCGCGCCAGCGCCGTCGCCAGGGCGGCCACCTGGCGCGAATGCCCCTCGGTGTAGGGGTCCTTGGCGTCGATCGTCGCCGCCAGCGCGGTGATCGCCTGCACCGTCGGCACCATCGTCCCCGCGCTGGCGGCATCCGCCGGGCGGAGCGCGGCCAGCCCCGCGACGCTGCGCTCCAGCTCGGCGACCAGCCCCGGCCCCGGCGGCGCGGCGCGCAGCCGGCCGAGGAGCCGGGCCAGCAGCGCGTCCGCCCCGCCCGCGGGACCCAGGTCGTCGGCCAAGCCTACTCGATCGCGCCCCCGCCCCTTCGCCAGGTAGAGCGCGCAGTCCGCCGCGTGCAGGAGCGCCTCGCGGTCGCTGGCGTGGGCGGGGTAGGCGGCCAGCCCGATGCTGACCGTGAGCGCCCCGGGGAGCGGGCCGCGCGGCGCGGCCCCGAGCCCCGCCACCGCCACGCGGACCCGCTCGGCCAGCGCAGCCCCGGTCGCAGCATCCGTCTCCGGCAGCACGATCGCCAGCTCCTCCCCGCCGTAGCGGGCGGCGTAGTCGCCGTGTCGCAGGGCCTGCCGCACCGCGTCCGCCACCGCCCGGAGCGCCCGATCGCCAGCGGCGTGCCCGAAGGTGTCGTTGAAGCGCTTGAAGTGATCGAGGTCGAGCAGCAGGGCGCAGAGGGGGCGACCGTGGCGGTGCGCCCGGGCGAGCTCCTCTCCGAGCCGCTCCTTCAGCGCGCCGTGGTTGGCGAGCCCGGTCAGCGCGTCGGTCCGCGCCTGCTCGCGGGTGCGCGCGTAGAGCCGCGCGTTCTCGAGCGCCAGGGCGGCCTGGTGCAGGAAGACACGGACGGCGTCGGCGTCCGCCGGGGTGAAGGGAGCGGCCGGGGCGGCGCGCAGCAGCAGCAGATCGCCGACCCAGCGCCCGTGCGCCAGGAGGGGCGCGCGCAGCAGGGCGCCGGTGGGCAGCTCTGCGGCGTCCGCCCCGAGCAGCTCCCCGGCCGCGTCAAGCGCGCGGAGCGCGATTCCGGCTTCCCCCGGCGGTGCCAGATCGTCCAGCACGCCGCTTTGCAGGACGAGTTTGGTCAGGTAGGCGCCGCGGGGCAGGACGGCGGTGGCCCGGCCGCCATCCGTCGACGCGTCGGGGTCGTCTGCGGCGTCCGACGCGCGTAGCTCGAGGACGGCGGCGTCAGCGGCGACCAGCGCGCGGCCCTGCTCGGCGATCCGCTGCTCGATCGCGGGGCGCTCGAGGCCTTCCGCGAGCGCCGCCCCCGCCTCCTGCAGCGCGGCGGCCTGGTCGAGCCGCGCCGCGAGCGCGAGCTCGGCGGCGTGGGCGCGGTCCGCCAGGTAACCGGCGAAGACAGCGACCATGACGATGAAGCCGAGGCGCAGCAGGACGACGGCGGGGTCGAGCGTGCCGGGAGCGCGGACGAGCAGGGCGACGAGCAGGTAACATCCCGCGGCGAGCGTGCCCGAGAGCAGGGCGATCCCGCGACCGAAGCGCATCGCCGCGTGGACGACCACCAGGAAATAGACGGGGTAGAAATGGGAGGCAAGGCCCCCGGTCGCGGCGATCAGCCCGGTGGCGACGGCGCTGTCGAAGACCCCGTAGGCGTACACCCGCAGCAGCCAGATTGGGCGGCCGATCGCGACGAGCCGCCCGAAGCACAGGTTATAGAGCGCGCCGGTCGCGATCAGAGCATAGACGACGGGGAGGCGGTCACCCAGGCGGAGGAAGCTGGCCGCGACGGCGCAGACGGCGATGCCGAGCCAGCGGAGCCTGACGATGCGTCGCTCGAGGGTCAGGTTGGCGGCGGAGGTCGGCGAGAGCCGCTCGGCGGCGATCCCGGCGGCCACGCCCCGCTCCGCCGGTCGCAGCTCCCGGCGGAGTGACCATAGGCCGCGCGCGGCACGGGCCTCCCGAAGCGCGCGTGGGGGGATGCTGCGTGGGGTCTCGCGTCGTGCCATGGCCCGTCGTCCCGCCTTCCCGCCCAGCGAGCGCTCGCGGCGACCCTAGGGCCGCCGCGCCCTTAAACCCATCCGCTTGTCGGCGTCGTGTCCGTTGTGCGCCGCGTGTATCGCCCATCATAACCGACGGGCCGACAGCGCGCGAGGACCGAACGCCGGTACCTTCCGCCCGATCGTCGGTGGCTCGATCGTCCTCTGCGGGACGACCTGGGGGGCGCAAGGCCGGGCCGTCAGTCCGGCACGGCGCGCCGGTAATCACGCCGCGCGTAGACGCCGGTGACGACGCGGACGAGCCGGGCCATGCCGATCTCCGGCGCGCCGCCCGCGGTCGGCATCGCCGCCAGGAGCGCCCGCGTGTCCGCGAGCTGGCGTGCCAGCCGCCGCTCGAGGGCGGTCAAGGCCCGCTCCCGGCGCCGGTCGGGCGTCAGTTCGGGGCGGAGACGCCCGATGGCGGCCGCCTCCACGACCACCAGATTCGTCGTCCCCTCGCGCTCCTCCCGCCCCCAGGTCCGCAGATCGTTGGCCAGCCGGATAACCCTGGCGCACGCCGCGGCACCGGCGAGCAGCTGCGGCAGCCGCGTGGCGAGCCCGGGATCGTCGTAGAGGATGAGGCAGGCCGTCAGGTAGTGCGGGACGCCGACACTGTCTGCGGCGAGCGCCATGAACGCGCCGGGGTCGCTTGGGGCGACGCCCGACGCCTCGGCGAGGCCGAGCCGTCGCTGGCGGACGATGGCGTCGATCATCCGCGCGAAGCTTGCGCGCCACGCATCAGCCAGGGGCGGGAACGAGCCATATGCGGCCAGCCCCCGCCCGATCTCGCCCAGCGCTAGCGCCAGCTGCATCGCCGGCACCGGCTCCGTTGCCCCGTGCACCCGGGGGGCTCGGGGCGCGGCGCGGACGATGGCCTTGCACCGCGCGACCACCGCATCCAGGGCGGCGGCGGGCAGCCCGCCCTCGTCGACGAGGGCGTCGAACCCAATCGTCCAGAGCGTGATTAGCCCGGCCAGGGCCCGCTCCCGCCGCCCGAGATCTGGCAAGTGTACGGCGACCGTCAGGGCCACGGCGGACAGATCGGCCGGGCTGGCGCACGAGGTGCGCGCCGACCAGTCCGCCAGGTCGGCGCGCACCTCGTGCGCCAGCCCGGCCGACCCGGCCCCCGCACGCCCGGCGTCGCCCTCGTCGTCCGGAGTGGCGGCCATCCCCGCCGTTGCGGCGCGCGTCATGATCGCCGCGCCTCGTGGTGGAGCTGGAGGGCGGCGATGATCGCGGAGCGGATGATGGCGAAGGGGGCATAGAGGCCCTTGCCGATCCAGAGCTCCGGGTAGTCGGTGTCATCGAACCGCGCCGCGAGGTGGGCGGCCCCGCGCGCCACGGCCGGGCCGACCGCCCCGGTGCCGCCGGGCACCAGCGTCAGGAGGGTTTGCAGGGCGTAGGCCGTCTCCTCGGCGGTGCCCGCGTGCCAGCCCCAGGAGCCGTCGGGGCGCTGCGTCTCCAGCAGCCAGGGGACCGACCCGACCACGAGCTCGTTGGCGACGCCGCGCGAAGCCAGCGCGATCTGGGAGGTGGCATAGTAGGGCGAGACATGCCATTTGTCGAACCAGTAGGCCCCGTCGCGCCGCTCGGCGCGCAGGTAGGCAACGACCTTGGCGATCTGCGGCGCGTAGCCATCCGGCCGGTCGTCGCGCCAGTCGCGCAGTGCCTCCAGCACATGCGCGTTGACCGTGGTCGAGGCGGTCCGCTCGAAGGGGAACGAGCGGAAGCAGTCCTCCCCCTCGAACCCCAGGAGCGCCGCCGGGTCGCTCGGGTAGCCGTGGCGCCGCAGGAGGAGCAGGGCTACCACGGTGTCGTCCGCGTCGGGGACCAGCCCCTCGCGGCTGAGGCCGACGCCGTCCGGCCGCAACGAGCCGTGGAGGTAGTCCAGGTGCGGCCGCCGGCCCGCCGGGCGGAGCCCCGTCAGACCGAGGTTGTAAAGGACCCAGTTCCGCTCGAAGACCTCGAACGGGTAGACGGTGCAGGCGCCGCCGTTGAGGGAGACGGCGACGACGCGGCGCAGGTAGGCCTCGGCCGCCGGGTCGCGCCCGCCGCCGAGCATGTGCGCGGTCGCCGAGGGGGAGTTGCCGTAGGCACCGTTCGCCCCCCGCAGCGCGCGCGCGCGTTCCCAATCCAGCCCGCGGCCCAGGAACTCGAGCGAGTGGACGACGCTGGTCGGGCGGTCGTAGAGGACGTCCGGCGGGAGGCGGCGGAGCTTGTCGTCGCGCAGGGCCGTCACCGGGGCCAGGTCCGCGTACGGCAGCGGCAGGCCGAGGCCCCGCGCCTCGTCGACGAGGCGCGGGACGAGGAGCTCGAAGGCGATCGTCTCGTGGGGCTCGCCGACCCAGTCGCGCGCGTGGTCGTGGACCCAGGCGAGGCCGGACCGGACCGCCCCCCGCGCCCAGTCGTCCGGCGCCTCGGCCAGGCGGACGACCGCCGCCAGCGTGGAGACGAGGCGGTCGTGCGCGGTCGGGATCCGCCCGCCCCACGAGCCGTCGGGGTGCTGGTGCTGGCGCAGCCAGCCGAGGCTCGCGGGGAAGGTCAACCGGCCCGGATCGCGCGGGTCGCGGAGGGCGGAGACGAGCGCCGTGTCATAAGCGACCTCGGACATGGCCCCGTCGCGCAGCCCCCGCAGGAGCTGATTGGCGGCGGCGGCCAACGCGCGCTGCGCGATGGGGCCCGCGCGGTCGGTGCCCGTGGTGGATGGTCGCGCAGCCCCGAGGGCGGCGCGCCACGCCGCCCAGCCGCCCCGCTGTCCCCCGGTAACCTTGCTCACCACGCCCCCCCGCCATTCCGCGGTTCGCCCCGAATCCGACCGTCGTCCGGGGCAGGAACACCGACCCATGCGAGGTCCGTCGGAGGGGTTGGCGTTCCCCCTGGGTGCCCCGTACACTGAATAGTACCAGGACCATCGGATCGCGCACATAGCCCGAATCGGCTATGCCGCTGCGCCCGGCACCATGGTGAGTGACGGTACCATCACCCTACCGGGCGCAACTTGTGGCTTGACTTGCTCCTGTTCTTTGGTTCCGGCGCAGATTCGATACTTCCTTGAATATCCCCGAGATGACATCGCGTCGGCGAGCCCCTCCGCGGCGATCGCCCGCTCCGGCGCGATGGCCACCAGCGCAACATGGCCGAGGTGCTGGTACCGCCGCATGAGGCGGTTGGCGCTTGTGGTCGGCTGCCGCGCCGGGCGGCGGCAAGCCGTCCCCGGATGGGGCGCTCAGCGCGGGGTTGGGGTAGGTCGGCGGGGCGCGCGGCGGCTCGCCGCGCTCTTCCAGGGGACGGTCGCGCATCCCCGTCTCCGCCAGCGTCTCCTCCTGCGCCTCGGCGGCGATGGTCGTCGCCAGCTCTGCCGCCTCCAGCGCCGAGTTCCCCACCGTCCCGGCGGCATACGCCTCCTCCGCGCACGTTATCCGCGTATCAGGAAGCGCATTCTTATCGGGATTGTCCAACCAGGTGAGCGCAAATCGACCGGTCGCGCGCTCGCTGCCGTTGCGCCACGCCGCGCGGACTTGGCGCAGCGGCGCCGTTTCAGTGCCAAGAATGAGGGCGTTTCCTAACCCGAGGCGAGTGATGTAGGCTACCTCCTCGACGCGGCTCGTCCCCGCGCCAAGGAGGTAACCATGGTCCCGGCTCTGTGCGCGAACACAGCGGCGGTCCTGCCCCCATCCTACCAGCGTGCGCTGCGGAAGCAACCGGCGGGGTTGCATGTCACGGCCCTGGCGCTCGTGACGACGCTCCAGCTGTTGGCCCTCTGCCGTTTGGCGGTGCGGCTGGCCCATCGCCGCTGCCCGCCGCCGCTGCCAAAAGGCCCAGGCGGCAAGCCACGTACCTATAGCGAGGAATCCTTGCTGCTGATCGCGCTGCTGCGGACCCTCTGGCGGCTCTCCTACCGGGACATGCACGACTGGCTGTGCGCGTGGCCGACGCTGGCCTGCGGCCTCCCCCGTGACCGCGCCGGGCACCCCCAGGTCCCCAGCCCCAGCCAGCAGTGCAAGCGGGCGGCGGCGGCCAGTGCCCCGCCTACGAGATGCTCTTCGTGGTCGTGGTACAGGCGGCCCTCCGCAGCGGCCTCACCCGCGCTCGCGATCGCAGCAGCGACCGCGCGCCGATCCTCGCCTGGCGGCGGCGCGACCCCGCTGCTGCCAGCGGGCACGCCCCCGCCCACCACCCGACCGCCTTCTTGCGGGGCTTCCGCGCCCACACCCTGCCGTGTCGTGGCTCGGGGCTGCCGCGCTTCTTCATCGTCGCGCCGGCCAACGCCCACGACGCCCCCTGCGCCAAGCTCTTGCTCACCTGGGCGGTGCGGCTCTACGCGCTGCGCCCGCGGGTCGTCCGCATGGATGCCGCCTACTAGGGGTCGGCCCTGATCCACGGGATCCACACGACGCTCCGCGCGGTCGCGGTCATCCCTTGGAACCCCAAGAGGCAGAAGAACCGCCACCGCTTACCACCGACCTGGACCGCCGCAGAACTCGGCAAGCGCAGCGGCATCGAGCGCTTCTTCGGGTGGACCTTCCGCTTCTTCGGTCTCCAGCGCCCTCCAGTCGTCGGCTGGACCGCCGTCGTGCAACGCGTCGCCCTCACCGACGCGGCCACGCTCGTCGTGGCCTTGGTCGCCCACCACGCCGCCCGTCCCGACCTCATCCGCGCCCCCAAACGGGTCCTGGCGCATCTCTGGGAGGGCGAGCTATGAGTTAGGAAACGCCCTCAAGAATGTCCATTTCTCGCACGGTCATCGCGGTCTGGTCGCACGGTGTCTGGGGTGCATTCTCCGCGCATTGTGCCACGCGCCTTGATTAACCTGCACTGATCCGGTGAGTGCGAATCGACATGGTCGGCGGCGCCCCTGTTCGCGCCGGTCGTCATGGCCGGAGGATGATACGCCGCAGGACGCGGTCGCCGTCGAGCACGGTGGCGACGCCGTCCTCGAGGACCACGGTGACCGCCTTGCCCGCGTGTTCCCTGCCGACGGCGCGCTGGTGCCCGCCGAGCTTGATATAGCCGCGCCCGTTGAGGCGGCGGACGCGGACCTGGCGGTCGGGCGTCGGGGCGAAGTGGACCCGCTTGGCGCGCAGCAAGGGCAGGTGCAGGGCGCGCGGCGCACAGGTTCTGGCGGGGTACCCCCCTGCGGGTACTACGAATCGGCGCTAGCGCTCGGAATTCCGGGCCACACCCGGTACCACTACCTGTGATTGACGGGGTGGTGCTCCGCGCGTAGCGTGTCCGGGACAGGCGGCCCGGGGACTGGTGAGCACCGCGCTACCGCGGGGCATATCGCCGGGGAAACGATGCACTACCCTCGACGGTGTCAGGGACACGCGGTCCCGGCTCATGGACAACACCGCGCATTCTCAAGGTGTGTCGCCGGAATACCAGTTAGATAACGCTGGTAGGCGCTGCACCAGCTTCGACCGCGACGGTCGCGACGACCGCGTGGCGGGAGCCACCATGCCGCACGACAGCTGACGGCCCGGGTGGTGCCGCCAGGGCCGTCGGTGCGCCCGGCTCAGGATAAATCCCCTGCACCGCGCGATACGCGGCACCGGCGTGCCCCGCGATCGGCGGCCCGCCGACCGCGCGGCGTTCGGGGGCATAATACCCCCCGTGACCCGGAAATATCCCTCGCGACCGATGTCGCCGCCGATGTACACTTAATCCGGCGCGGCGGCACCGCCGGAGCGAGGGGCGGGGAAGGCATCGCGCCACGCCACGGTGCCGACGTGGGCGGCGCGCGATGCCTACAAACGCTACTTAAGGGAGTCCACGATGCGGAACCTCGTCTTCGTCCCGCCGAACCGGGGCGCGCTCTGGTCGATGCTGGCCCTGACCAAGACCCAGCTGGCCGCGATCTGCGGCCTCACCACGCGCCAGATCAGCCACTGGACCGGCCAGCGCTATATCGCGACCTCGGGGCGCAACCCGGAGCGCTACAACGGCGACGCGGTCGATCTCTGCGTGCTGATCAAGCAGGGCCTCCTCAGCGGCGTCCCGCTGCGACGCTCGGTGCTGATGTCGCGCGAATATCTCGCCGAGGAGTTGGCCCGGCAGCCCGGCATGCGGGCGATCACGCCGCCGGCGCTGCTCGATATCCGCGAGAAGCTTAGCGGCGCGGAGGCGGCGATCGCCATCGTCCCCGAAGAGCCTCAGCGGGTGCCGCCCGGCGACCTTTGGGGCGAGGCGGCGGCGGGGGCGGCGTGAGGGATGGCCTGTCGGTGGCCGGGGGGCGACACGTCGGTGGGCGCTCGTGAGGTCCCGCGGTCGACCGATGACCCGCAGCCGGTTCGCTAGGTCCGCCGCGTCAGTTCTGCGGGGATCGCGGCGTCGTTGACGGGGGCCGGGGCCGGGCGGGTCGCCGAGGCGTGGCGTGGCGTGGGGCGGTCGCCCGTGTTCGTCGCTGGGCGACGTCAGCGCGTCGGCAGGCGGAACGCCACCGTGACGCCGTCACTCGTGCCGACGGTGGCCGCCGGGGCGCCGCCGTCGACCGCGACGGTCACCCGCACGGGGATCGCCCCCCGCCCGCCCACCGGGACGGCGACGCGGACCTCGACCGGGATCCCCCCGCCCGCCGCGGCGTCGCCCGGGCGCAGCCGCTTGAACGTGACCCGCTCGCCGAACCCGTTGAACCCGGCGTCGGTGTAGACCATGGCCCCGGTCATCCCCTGGGGGATGGCGATCGTCACCGCGACCGGCCGGCGGACGCGGGCGCGGTCGTCGGCGGGGACCCCCGACCAGGACGCGGACGGGCACGACGCCTAGCCGCGCGCCATCCGCGAGGCGCTCGGCCCTGACGTCGCCCACCGGTGCAGCCGCTATAAGGATACGCCGATCGAGCAGGACCACCGTGCGCTGAAACAGCGCTATGACCCCATGCGCGGGTTCGGCACGTTCGCCTCCGCCGCGCGCTTCTGCCCGGCCTTCGAGGAGCAGCGCCAATTCTTCAGAGTCACCACCCCGAGCGGTAAGCGCGTCTCGCCCGCTTGTCAGCGCGACCTGTTCCGAGAACGTTGGGCGCGAGTGTTGACCGAGGTGGCCGCCGCCTGATCATCGTCCGAGTACTCTTCGTGCTGCCCGGCGGCCCGGTCAGATCGCCCGCCGCCCAAACCTGACACAACCGTCGCAACCCGCTCGCCCCGTCGCGCGCCTCGCCGACGACCGCGATCGGCATCGACTCGCTGGCAACGGGGGCGGCACGCTCCGGGCCGAGCAGCAGGGGGAAAAGGTACCGCAGACCAGCACCCATGGCGGGTGTTCGCGGAGTACCTGAGGGGGGCGCTGGTCGAGGGAAGGCGAAGGGCTATGCCTCCGAGGGCCGAGCGGCCCGCGCGCGCATCGACTCGCTGGCAGTGTCGGCGTCCCGCCCCTGGTCGGCGGCACCATCGTAGGCCACGAGTGCCCGATCCACCTCGGGCAGATGCTCCTCGGCCCAGCGGCGCAGCCCCCGCAGCGGCTCGACGAGCGTCTCGCCCAGCGGCGTCAGTTGGTATTCCACCGCCGGCGGCGCGGTGGGATACACCGTCCGCCGCACCAGCCCGTTGCGCTCCAGGTCGCGCAGCGTCTGCGTCAGCATCTTCTGCAAGATCCCCCCGACCCCCCGCTGGAGCTGGCGGAAGCGTTTCGGGCCAGGCTCGAGATTGTAGAAGACGAGCGCCGTCCACGTGTCGGCGATGAGTCCGAGGACGCGCCGCGACACGCACCGCGCGTCGCACACGTTCGGCGTCGGGGTTCCCGTCGGCATGCAGCCACCCTCCCCGGCATCGCTGGTCGCGCGGGTTACCGCGCGGTAACCATAGCACTATATCGTGCCTCCTTCCCAGGCCCGCGCCCGACACCCTATCCTGTAGGGGCGGGGAGTCGGGACGTGCGGCCCGCCCGTTCCGCCCCAACTCCGGGGGACACTGCGGGACGATGCGCGAGAGCGAGGAGGCGCGACGGATGGCTGCTGCGGGCTATGGCTTGGCGCTTTTTCGCATCGCCTACGGGTTGTACATGCTGAACGAAGCGCGGCGGAAAACGGCCGACGGCTGGCTCACCTCAGGTACCCGGCTGGCCGAGGCGGTCCAGCCGCACCTGGCGAGTGCGGAGGCCCTCTACCGCCCCTTCCTGACCGACGTGGTCCTGCCCAACGCGGCGACCTGCTCCCTGCTGGTGGTGATCGGCGAGTGGGCAGTCGCGCTGTCGCTCATCCTGGGGCTGCTCACGCGCCTCGGGTCGGCGCTCGGCGTCGTGCTGCTGGCGAACTATCTCCTCATGAAGGGCGTGGCCAGCGCGCTGAACGGCGACGACACCTGGCTCTTCCTGGTTGGCTTCCTCGGCCTCGGCCTCGGGGCTGCGGGGCTGGTCTGGGGGCTGGACGGCCCGCTCGCGCGGGTGGCCCCGGTCGCGCGCCCGCTCACCGGCGGCGCGCGCCGCCCCGACACCGCGTCGGTCGACTGACCGGCCGACACCCGCCGGGGCGAGGGCAATACCGGGCCGACCCGGCTCATGTTGTCGGGCGCGGCCATCTTTGTCTGGCGACAAGGGGAAAAGCTTACCGGGTTGCCTCATAAGAGAATCATACCGCGTCGATCTGCTGCCTCATCGGTGATCGTACCGCTTGCGTCCCATACTAACCCTGGTCCGGGGAAGCGCACCGCGGACCAGGGTTAGTATGGGACGCAACCAAGACAACCGGTTCGCTCGACAGGCAATCCTCCGCGAGCCACGCATCATGGAAGGTCAGGAGCGCGGTCGCCCGCCACTGCTGGACGCGGCGCTAGAGGGTGCACAGCCGGATGTCGGGGAAGCGCCCGGGGTGCTCCGCCTGCAACTCGTGGAAGCGATCCTTGGCGGTACGGGTCGGGTCGACCGCCAGGCGTTCTTGCACGATGACCCACACCTCGGCGAACGGGTCGGCCCGCGTGCGCCACTAGCGCGGCCCCTGGTACTTTTTCGTCTGCCGATAACGCCGACCTGGCCCCGGCCCCCCGAGCGGTGCGGTGGTAGCCGGGGTGCTGTCGACCGCGTGCCGGAACGTCACCGTCGGCACGGGCGTCAGGGCCAGATGCGCCCCGTCGGGATAGACCGGGGTGAAGAACGTGGCCTGAGGCCAGAGCGCGCCGAGCAGCGCCTCCAGCTGCCGCCGCAGCCGGACCGGATCCAGCGCCTGGAAGATCGCGGCCAAGCGCGCGGCCGTCACCGTGTCGAGTGTCTCGCTGGCGAGGAGGCGTTGCCGCGGGGTCTGCGCCTTGTCGTAGCGGCGGTGGAGGGCCGCCCCGTCACGCTGCTTCTGGCACAGCTTCATCGAGGGCTGGAAGAAGTTGATAGAGAGAGGCAGCGCGCGGTAGGCCTCGGCGAGCTGCCGATACGCGGCGAGCCCCTCGAAGCGGTCATAGCCGATGAGTTGGCGGACGATGACGCCGTGCTTCTGCTTGACGAAGCACTGGTCATTCTTGCGATACGCCCGCCCGCGCGTGAAGGTGATCCGCTCGCGCTCGCAGTAGGCGAGAAGCTCGTCGTTCAGGAATGCCGACCCGTGGTCGGTGTCGAGCCCCAAGAGCGGGAACGGGAGCAGCTGGCGCGCCCGGTCGAGCGCGGCGCTGACCGCGTCATGGCTGCGGGTGAGCAGGGGTGGGCACGCGGTCCAGCCGGTGGCGACATCGGTGAGGACCAGCGTGCGCAGGAACGCCCCGGACGCCTGGGACCCGCAGTGCGCGACGGGGTCGGCCTCGACGAAGCCGGGCGCGGCGTCGTCCCACCCCGCGCAGGTGCGCAACGGTACCTGCCGCGTGAGCAGCACCCCGGCTTGGTCGTGGCGATGCCCTGCGGGCAAGCGGCGCGGCGGGCGCGGGCCAGGAACCGATCGGCCGTCGCCGCGCTGAGCGTCAGCAACTGCGCCCGCACCGCGTCGGTGAGCGCGAGGTGGCCGTGGCGCTCCAGCGCGGGGACGAGCTCCGGCAGAAGCGGCACCAACCGCTTGCCGCAGATGCCGTTCGCCGCTTCCCAAGCAACCTGCAGGGCCGTCTGCACCGCCGGGCCGTAGCGCGGCGCGCGGGCGGGTGATCGCCGCCGCGACCGGCAGCGGGTGGCGCAGCACGCGGATAGCATACGTGCGGGCGTAGCCAGTGACGGCGACAAACTCATCGAGGATGGTTGTCCGCTGGGCGCGGTCGGCCGCCTAAGTACACTCACAGAACCAATGCGGGTTTGAAGTGGTGCATTGCGGCCACACTGCTCAATTCAATCCCGCGATCCTTATGTGAGTGTACTTAGGGCCTCGCGTCGAAATACGTATCCCGTGCGTGGTAGACTCCGGTCGGACGGAGGGGCGGGTGGCGTGCGGGAGGAAGGCGTGGTGGAACTCACGGAAGCGGTCAACGGGTTGCTGCGGGAG
>JAABUN010005855.1_pt1 | contig 14766 bp, 13 predicted proteins | sample 5559311 | NCBI WGS metagenome assembly JAABUN01 (sample SAMN10711877, study PRJNA513370) | rock metagenome | isolation source: Antarctica rocks | place: Antarctica: Victoria Land, Siegfried Peak sud | reverse complement strand
CGTTGAACGGCTCGACCCGGAACGGAACGATGCCCACGTCGGCGCACCCGATCAGCCGGGCTGCCTCCTCGTCCGAGCGCCGCCCGAGCCAGATCAGGTTGGGAGCCGCCCGGCAGGCCCGGTAGTCTGGGTCCTTGGCGACCTCGTCGTCGTGCCACTCGCCGACGAGCAGGACGGTGAGCTCGGGCATCCCCTCGGCCACCCGGCGCAGCAGGGTCCAGTCGACGCGGCGGCCGAGATGACCGAGGGAGATCGCGACGACCGACTTCTCGGGGTCAGGTGACGGGAATGTGTCCGCGGCAAGGGGCACCAGCGTCGCCTCGCGCCCGGCGTCGCGCTCGAGCGCCCCGAGCGCTTCGGAGGCGACGAAGGTCAGCGCCGAGCGCTCCGCGGCGAGCTCGTGCCACCGTCGCAGCCGGGCCCGCAGCTCGGGGCCGGCGTCGTAGGCCTCCTCGTAGCGGTCCCAGCGCCCGTACCAGAGCTCCGCGCGGGGTAGGCGGTCGAGTAGGCCGACAGCGAGCGGAACCTGGAACGGGTGGAAGATCACCACGGCGCGCGGGATGCCCGGAAGCCTGCGCAGCAGTCGGCGCGCCTGCCGGCGCGCGAACTCGAACGCGAGCGGGGCGGGCATGCGACCCATGGCCCCGTAGGGCACCCGCGACGGGTCGAGTGCGATCGTCCCAGGCGCCCGGAGGAGATCCTCAGCCTGCTCGCGCAGGATGAAGCGCTCGAGCGGGCGAGGAAGCAGGAGGACGGCAAGGAGCTGGTCGGTCACTCAGCCGGTAGCGTGACACCATGGCCGCACTCGACAATCTCGACCATCAACTGCGACCGTCGGCGAGACCGACGGCCGCTGCCCTGGTGCTCATGCACGGGCGGGGAACGAGCGAGACGGACCTCTTCGGCCTGCTCGACGTCCTCGACCCGGAGCGCCGCCTGGCCGGAGCGTGCCCGCGCGGGCCGCTGACCCTGCCTCCAGGGGGCTATCACTGGTACGTGGTGCCGCGTGTCGGCTTCCCTGACCCCGAGAGCTTCCATTCGACCTTCGCCCGATTGGACGGTTGGCTCGCGGCGCTCGCCGAGCACACGGGCATTGCGCCCGAGCGGACGATCCTGGGCGGATTCTCCCAGGGCGCGGTGATGGCCTGGGCGCTCGGGGCGGCTCAGGGGCGTCCTCGGCCCGCGGGCATCCTGGCGATGAGCGGCTTCATTCCCACGGTCGAGGGCTTCGAGATCGAGGCCGCAACCCTGGAGGGACTCCCCGTCGCCATCGCTCACGGGACCCACGATCCGATCATCGCGGTCGACTTCGGGCACGACGCGCGCGGACGCGCCGCCCAGGCAGGCGCTGACGTGCTGTACCGCGAGTCGCCGATCACCCACACCCTCGATCCGAAGGTGCTTCCCGAGCTCGCGGACTGGGTGGCGGCGACGCTCCCCGACTGAGGGGGCTCAGATGAGCACCCACCTGCGGCGGCTGCTGACGACGGGGGCCGCGTACCAGGTCGCCGACGTCGTCTCCAAGGTCATCGCCGTCGGACTGCTGCCGGTCTACACCCGTGAGTTGACCCGGGCGGACTACGGCACCGCCGAGGTGCTGCTGACCGTGGTCATCCTCGGCTCGATCGTCGTCCGCCTGGGATTGGGGGAAGCGCTCGTCAGGTTCCACTACGCGGACTCCGATCCGGCCCGTCGCCGCCGGCTGGCGCGGACCGCGACCGGTGTCCTCCTGTTCACCACGACGCTCGCGGCCGCCGCGGTGGCGCTGCTCGCCTCGCCGCTCTCCGAGCTCGTCCTCGGCGCCTCGCGACCCGGTGAGATGCGAGCGGCTGCGCTCGGACTGTGGGCGTTCACGAACCTCGAGCTGGCGTACGCGCTCCTGCGGGTTGACGAACGGGGCCGCGAATACGCCACCGCCGCGCTGACGAACGTCGCCCTGACCGTCGGGCTCACCGTCTGGCTCGTCGTGGTGCGCGACGAAGGCGCGCTCGGGCTGCTGCTCGGGAACTTCGGAGCGTCGGCGATCGTGCTCATCGGGCTGTGGATCCGGCTGCGCGACGCCTTCGGTGCCATCGATCGCTCCCAGCTGCGCGAGATGCTTCGGTTCGGGCTGCCGACGGTTCCCGCCGAGGTCTCGGTCTTCGCCCTCTTCTTCATCGACCGGCTCTACCTCTACCGGGAGGCCGGCGAAGCCGAAGCCGGCCTGTACTCACTGTCGGTGAAGCTCGCGGCGGTGGTCATCTTCACCGTCCGGGCCTTCCAGCTCGCGTGGCCGCCCCTCGCCTACTCGATCGCCGACGACGACGAAGCGCGATCGGTCTACGCCCGCATCACGACGTATTACGTCCTCTTCACGGGGCTGGTGGTGGCAGGGTTGGCGCTGCTGGGCCGCTGGGTCGTCCGGCTGCTCGCCGCTCCCGACTTCTTCGCGGCTCACCGGGCCCTGCCCTGGGTCGGCTTGGGCTGGGCGCTGTACGGGCTCTTTCTCGTCCTCGTGGCCATGGCGGGACGCGCGAAGGTGACCGTGCGCAACTTTCCCGCCGCGCTGTGCGGGCTGGTGGCCAACGCGATTCTGCTCGTGCTCCTGGTCGGCCCGCTCGGGATCGCCGGAGCCGGGGTCGCCCTGTGCGGCGCTTACGTGGTGATGCTCAGCGTGATGTACGCGCTCACCCGCTCGCTCTTCCGCGTCCCCTTCGAGTGGGTCCGGCTCGGTCTCGTCGTCGCCGTGGCGGGCGGGCTGACGGTGGCCGGCGAGCTCCTGGCTCCGACTACCGGCCTTCTAGGATTCGCCCTCCGCTCGCTGGTGCTCGCCTCGATCCTCCCGGTGCTGGCGGTGGCGGGCTTCTTCCGCGCGGGCGAGCTGAAGGAGGCTCGCGGACTGGCCGGGCGGCTGCGGCGCAAGGGAGCGCTGCCGGCCTGAAGCCTCACGTTCCGGCGAGGTCGGGCGTTGGACTCTCATGACCGATTCGACCCGTCTCGCCTACACGATGATCCCACACCCGTCGACGACCTCCTCCTGGTGGGCGGCGACGAAGGGCTGGTCGGTGTCTATACGACAGGCCACCGCCGTGGGCCCGCCGTTGATCCGGAATGGTGCCGGGACGCTGCGCCCTTCGCCGAGGCCCGCCGGCAGCTCGACGCGTACTTCGGCTCCGAGCTCGAGGACTTCGACCTGGCGCTCGCCCCATCCGGAACCGCGTGGCAATTGAGGGTCTGGGACGAGCTGCAGGAGATCCCGTACGGAGGCACCTCGACCTACCAGGAGATCGCTGCCCGCGTCTTCGCCGCCGGCGCCGCCCGGGCCGTCGGTCACGCGAACGGCCGCAACCCGCTGTCCGTCGTCGTTCCATGCCACCGCGTGGTGGGCGCGAACGGGGCACTCACGGGCTACGGCGGCGGGCTCGAGCGCAAACGCTGGCTGCTCGATCACGAGCGGGCTATGAGTTCCCCGCGGCGCGGTGGTTGAACTCCTCCGCCGCCTCCCGGATGCCCTGCCCGCGTCTGGGCATCAGGCTTGCGGTGACATGGCGCGCGTAGCGCCGGGGATCGTGGCCGGGAAGGATGAGGGCGGCGAGCGCTCGCACCGCGTAGCTCCAAGCCGTCAGCCACCGGACGAGCCTCGCGGCGGTCCGCGAGTGATGCTTGTGCATGTAGTGGTCGCGGTTGCGGGCCATCTCCACGATTCGCCGCTCTCCGAGCGAGCCGGTCGAGAGCTGCTCGTGGTGGACGGCGCGCGCGCCGGGGACGTAGAGCGTGATCCAGCCTGCGTCGCGCAACCGCTTGCAGAAGTCCACCTCGTCGGAGTAGACGAAGAAGGCGGCATCGAGCCAGCCGATCGCCCGGGCGGCCTCCGCGCGGACGAGCAGGGCGGCTGACTGCGCCCAATCGACCTCGCGTACCTCGTGGCCGATGCTCTGCACCACGAAGCAGTGATGGAGGCCGAACGCTGTCGTCAGCGCGGTGAGCGGGCCGGGAAAGCGCCAGGCGGAGGGCTGCGCCGTTCCGTCCGGTCGCAGCAGCGACCCGCCGGCCGCTCCAGCTCTCGGGTGGGCATGAAGAGCCGTGTGCAACGCCAGCGTCGCGCCCGACGTCAGCTCTGAATCCTCGTTGAGCAGCAGTGCGTACCGGCCACGAGCGCGCTGGAGGAGGGCCGTGTCGTTCTCGGGCTTGCCGCGACGGCGGTCGAGACGGAGCACCTCGGTGACCGCCGGGTGTGCGCGAGCGGCGTCGGCAGAACCGTCGAGCGAGGCGTTGTCCAGGACGAGTACCTCCGTTTCGAACGGGACGGATGCCTGCTCACGCGCCACCGCCTCCAGGCCGCGGACGAGCAGCTCTCGCTGCTCCGTGTTGACGATGCAATAGGAGACTTCGATGCCCACGTGTCGGGGATACTGGCGCACGATGCCGGCGATGACGCTTGGGGTCGGCTCGGGTCTCACCCGCCGTGATCTGCCACGCGCAGTGGGGCAACGGACGGAGGGTCGCCCCGTCTGCCCCGCCGGTCGGTGGGCGGGCACGGACAGCGCGCTGCTGGCATCGTCACCCCGGATGACGATGAACCGCCTCCGCCTGCACCTGGTCGACCCCCCGGCCTACACGCCGCCGTACGACCATGCGCTGGCCGCGGCGCTCGCCCGTGCCGGCGCACAAGTTGAGCTCTTCACCAGCCGCTTCCAGCACGGCGACCCCCCGCGTGAGGACGGGTACGCGGTGCGGGAGGCCTTCTACCGCTGGGCGCCAGGGCGGCCCGGTTCCCGTCTGCGGCGCACCGCCCGCCTCGCTCAACACGTCCCCGATCTGCTCCGCTATGCGCGCGCCGCACGGGGCGCGGACGTCGTCCACTTTGAGTGGCTCCCGGTCCAGCAGCTCGACGTCGGGCTCCTTCCGCGCGGCCTTCCCAAGGTCTTGACCGCTCACGACGTCCTCCCACGCGAGCCGCGTCGCGGGCAGCTCGCCGCCCAGCGCCGCCTGTACGAGCGGATGGACGCGGTGGTGGTGCACTCCGAGCACGGGGCGGCGCGGCTCCGTGACGAGGTGGGGCTGGATCCTGCCCGCGTCCACGTGATCGCGCACGGCGCCTTCGTGGACGCCGCGCGCGCCCCTGCGGGCGCGGCCCTGCCGCCGGAGCTGTCCCCGCCGGACGGCCCGGTCGTGCTCTGCTTCGGGCTCCTGCGCCCGTACAAGGGCATCGACGTGCTGCTCGACGCGTGGCGGGCGTTCGAGCCCCCGCCCGGGGCGGAGCTTTGGATCGTCGGAATGCCGCGCATGGACCTGACGGCCCTCCGCGCCGGCGCCCCGCCCTCGGTGCGATGGGTGACGCGCTTCGTCTCCGAAGGCGAGCTTGCGGCCGTCTTCAGGCGCGCGGATCTGGCGGTTCTCCCCTACCGTGCGATCGACCAGTCGGGCGTGCTCTTCACGGCGCTCGCGTTCGGGCTCCCGATGGTGCTCTCCTCGGTCGGCGGGTTCGGCGAGCTTGCAGCGACGGGGGCCGCCGAGATGGTGGCGCCCAACGACCACGCCGCTCTCGCCGGCGCTCTCGCGTCGCTGCTCGCGGATCCTGGGCGACGCGCCCGGATGACTCGGGCCGCCTCCATCGCCGCCGCGCCGGACGGGCCCTACGGCTGGGACGCCATCGCCGGCCGGCACATGGAGCTCTATCGCGGGTTGGTCGACCGCCGGCGGTAGTGGCCGGCTGTCAGGATGCGGCGCCGTGTCACGCCTCTTGTTCTGGACCTCGACGGCGCTGCTGGCGTGGACCCAGGTCGGATACGCGCTGGCGGTGGGGCTTCTGGGCGTGCGTCGTCGCCGGCCGGTCCCCGTGCCCCCGCATCCGGAGGCCGAGCTCCCCCGGGTCTCGCTGATCGTCGCCGCCCATCGCGAGGAGGCCGTGATCGCCGGAAAGGTGGCTGACGCGCTTGCGCTCGACTGGCCGCCCGAGCGTCTCGAGGTCATTGTCGCGGTGGACGGTGGAGCCGATGCGGGGGCGGACGCCACGGCGGCCCGAGCGCGCGAAGCCGGCGCCGGCCTCGTCCTCGAGTTGCCGCGTGGGGGCAAGGTCCGCGCCCAGGATGCCGCCGTGGTCCAGGCGACCGGGGAGCTGCTGGCCTTCTCCGACGCCAACGCCACCTGGGAGCCCGATGCCCTGCGACGCCTGGCCGCCGCCTTCGCCGATCCCGCAGTCGGCTACGCCTGCGGCCGGGTCACCTTCTCCAACGAGGCGGGCACCAACCAGGAGGGTCTCTACTGGCGCTACGAGATGTGGATCCGTGGCAACGAGTCCCGGCTCGCTTCGGTGACGGCGGGCAACGGCGCCATCTACGCCGTGCGGGCGACGGCCTACATCGAAGTGGACCCTGTCATGGGCCATGACCTGTCGCTCCCCTTCAACCTCGTCAAGCTCGGCTGGCGGGCGGTGGACGTACCCGAGGCGCGCGCCGCGGAGAAGATGGTCCCTTCCATCGAAGGCGAATGGGCCCGCAAGCGGCGGATGATGAGTCATGCCTGGCCGATCGTCTTCCGCGGCGGGCTGCTCGACCCGCGCGGGTACCCGCCGGCCTACGCGGGGATGGTGCTCTCCCACCGCGCGCTGCGCTACGGGACGCCGCTCCTGCACCTCCTCTCCCTCGGGGCGAGCGCCAGGCTCGCCCGCGCGGCGTGGCCGTATCGAGTGGCGTTGGGGGCTCAGCTCTCGCTGCTGGCCGCGGCAATGGCGGCTGCCCGGATACCCAGCCGACCGCTGCTGGTGGCCCGGTACTACGTGCTGACCACCGCGTCGCTGGCCGCCGGCTTGTACGACTGGGCACGCCGCGGCACTCCCGCGGGCTGGGACGCACCGGAGGGGACGCGGTGAGCTACCGCGGCAAGCGGGTGCTCGACCTGGCCGTCGCGAGCACCGCGTTGCTCGTCAGCGGGCCGGTGATCGGGCTGGCGGCGGCGCTCATCCGCCTGGAGTCCCCCGGTCATCCGATCTATCGACAGCGGCGAGTGGGCCGCGATGGCCGGCCCTTCGAGGTCTACAAGCTCCGCACGATGGTGGCCGGCGCGGAGGGGATGGGCTCCGGGCTCGCCGTGGACGAGGGCGACACCCGGATCACCCGGGTCGGAGCCGTGCTGCGGCGCGCCTCGATCGACGAGCTGCCCAACCTCATGAACGTGCTGCAGGGCGAGATGTCGCTCGTCGGCCCGCGCCCGACCGTGCAAGTACAGGTGAATCAGTACTCAGAACTCCAGCGCGGCCGCCTCAAGGTGCGGCCCGGCATCACGGGCTGGGCCCAGGTTCACGGTCGCGCGACGCTGCCGTGGCACGAACGCATAGAGCTCGACTTGTGGTACGTCGAGCACGCATCTCTGCGGCTCGACATCCGCGTGCTGGTCCTCACCGCCCGGATGGTGCTCACGGGTCATGGCCTCTACCGTGGCGAGACCGGCGGCTGGCGCCCCGGTGCCTAGGGGATCTTCTCGGGGCCCTTGTCGAGGTACTTGTCGCGGAAGGTGCGCAGCGCGTCGAATACCTTCGGGTTCATCTCGTCACACGTCAACGAGTGGGTCCAGGCGGTGGCAGCGACTTGCGGCTTCATGTCGGTCGTGTTCTCGAACATGACCATGTGGTAGCCCTCGTTCTCCCCGACGAAGGTCTCGAGCTGCGCCACGACCGACTTCGGAGTGCCCTTTCGGTACTGGATGTCGATACGCCCGTGCTCGAGTGTGTGCACGACCTGGCCGAGCATCGGGATGGTGCCGGGCTCGTAGATCCCGTCCTGGTACGCGACCGGGTTGTGATTTCCCGATGTCGGCGGATTGGTCTTGTAGTCCGCCGGCTTGAACTTGCGATCTTCGTGGTCGGCCCCCTCATAGCGCGGGTTCTTGAGCGTGCAGCCGGCCGCCTTGGCGGCGTCCTCGAGGTCCGTGACCGTCTGATCGGGGAGCTTGGCGGCGGCCAGCTTCGCGGCGTCGGAGTCGGGCACCTTGGGTGCCTCGTCACCGCCGCCGAGCCCGGTCACCAGGGCGATCACCACGGCCGCGATCGCGGCGAACGCCAACACCCCGCCGCCCACGAGCTGGAGGCGCTTATGGTTGGCGGCAGACCGTGCCTCGGCCTGCTCGCGCGCCAGCCGCTCCTGGCGACGACGTTCCTTTTCGTCCTGTCGGCTCGCCACGGGATGCCGAGGATAGTGGATCGAATTACCGGGGCGGGGTATTCTCTCGAACGATGCAGGCGGACACGAAAGCGGTTCAGAACCGTCTCCGCCGCATCGAAGGGCAGGTCCGCGGACTCCAGCGGATGGTGGAGGAGGACGCCTACTGCGTCGACATCCTGACGCAGGTCGCCGCCGTTCAGACCGCGCTCGAGCAGGTTGCGATCCGGGTCCTCGACGGTCACGTGCGCGGCTGCGTCGCGGAAGCTGTCGGCGGTGAGAGCGAGGAGCAGGCGGCCCACAAGCTCGACGAGCTGATGATGGCCGTGCAGCGGTTCGCTCGCGCACGTTGATGTCCAGGGCTGTCGTCCGGCCGATGCGGCTCGAGGACGCGCCGCATGTCCATGGGGTGGCGAGCCGGGCCTTCGCGGATCTAGAGATCCGGTTCGGAGGCGCGCCGAACCTCACCTACGACTCGCCTGCAGGCGCCAAGCGCGGGCTCGCCAGAATCCGTCACCTGGTGACCACCGACCCGGGCGGCGCCTACGTCGCGGAGCACTCGGGAGCGGTGGTGGGTGCGGCGCTCGCGCTGTTGCGCGACGGCCTCTGGGGGCTCTCCCTGCTCGTGGTGGACCCGGGAGCGCAATCGGCTCGGCTCGGCTCGAGGCTTCTGCGGGCCGCCCTCCACTACGGCAGCGGCGCTCGCGGCTTCGTCATCCTGGCTTCTGAGGACGCCCGCGCACTGCGGGCGTACGCGCGAGCGGGATTCGCTCTGCACCCGGCCGTGGAAGGCCGGGGCGAGCCGCACCCGGTCGAAGTGCCTGCGGCCGTCAGACCCGGCGGCCCGGCCGACCTTGCACTCACCGAGACGGTGGACCGGGCGGTGCGCGGCGCGGCTCACGGGCCCGACATCGGCGCGCTGCTGGCGAGCGGGGCGCGGATGCTCGTCGTCGAAGGTCGGGGCTATGCCATGTCGTCAGCCGGGGAGCTCCGGCTACTGGCGGCCACGGACGAGCCGGCCGCCGCAGACCTCCTACGCGCATTCGTTGCCGGGACGCCGGCCGGTCAGAAGGCGTCGGTGGAGTGGGTGACGTCAGGACAGGGGTGGGCGTTGCCCGTCCTGCTCGAAGCCGGCCTCGAGTTGCGGCTCGGCGGCGCGGTGTTCCACCGGGGCGACGTCGGGCCCTTCAGCCCGTATCTCCCCAACGGCGCATACCTGTAGCTCCGTCGCTGGGCCCAGGTCTTGGTGGCCGGCACGAGCGCGGGCCCGGAGACGGCGGCCGCCCGACGAACGCGCGCGCTCTCACGACCCGGGCTCGATCCGATCGAGCAGCGGTTCCAAGACCCTGGCTTGGCGCGACACGGTCAGGTGGATGGCGCCCGGCTCCCGCACCCACGCGATCACGTTGAGGGCCTGAAGGCGATCGAGTATGAACTGGAAGGCGAGGGCTTGCGCGCGATTGCCGTATGAGCGCGCCACATCCATGGCGTAGCCCGTGGTGTGCAGGGAGTAGTTGCGCGTGGCCTCCCGATTGCCACGGACGAGCGCTCGCTGATAGGCGCCATCGCGCACGGTCGACGTGATGACGAGCGGCGCCGCGGATCCGGAGATGGCGCGTACCTGCGCGCCGACGTAGAGCGCCAGCGCCAGCGCTTCGCGGCGGAGGCCCCGATAGCGGCCCGGCCGGCTCGAGACCCGCTGTGCCAGTTCGCCCATCCGCCGGTCGACGGTGAGCCCGAGCCGGTCGGGCTGATCGGGGAGGGTCAGGATGCGCTGCGATCTCCACGCGCCCTCGAGGTCTGAGGGGCGCTCGAAGCGCTCGGTATCCGAGGGTGGATGAAGAAGCTCTTCAGCCGAGTTCTTGGCGGTCTGCAAGGTGGAGCGGCGCCGGAGCTCGTCCGGATCCTCACGAGACCGGTAGAGGATCTCGCGGGCACCGAGGAGCTTCCAGTAGTAGTTGGAGGAGTCGTCGCCGAGTCGGCTCAAGCGCCGGTAGGCCTGGGCGTGGCGCTGCGGGCCGGAGTCGAAGTACACCTGCGCATAGGTGAGCCGGCGCTCCTGGACCAGGTCGACGATCGGGGCCTCCTCGTCGTTCGCGCCGGCGTAGGCACGCAGTACGCCCTCCAGGTTGCCGATCCCCATGTGGTACGCGACGAAGGCGAAGTCCTCACGGGCGAAGCGCTGCTTCGCGATCCTCAGATACCGGGCGGTGGCGATCAGCGCCTTGCGGGGATCGAAGCGCTCGTCGACGCGGGCGCGCTGCGCTTGCAGACGCCCGACGCGTTCGGGATGCCCCCGACGCCGCTCGCGAGTGATCCGCCGCGTGAGCCGTGCGCTCGCCGTGACGTCGACCTGCATTCCCAGCAGGTTGCGGCCGGTCTCGGCCAGGATCTGGGTCAGACCCACGGCTCCATCGAGATCGCCGCCCGCGACGGCGTCGGGGCGACCCGCGCTCTCGAGGAAGACGAGGCCCTCGAGCCGGTCGGCCGAGACTCCTGCCCGCCCCGCGGCGCGCTCCACGAGGGGACGCCAGCGCGCGGTGCGCACCGCGCTGGCTTGAGCGCCGCCGGGCGAGAAGACGTAGAGGCCGTGGCTCAGGCCGGCGGCGGCCCGGCGCTCGAACGATGCCCGCTTTGCGGGGTCGTAAGCGAAGGGGTCGGGAAAGGCCTCCACTTCTCCGCGGGCCGCCGGCGGCACCGGGACGTCCGTCCTGGACCCCTCGACGGGATCGTCGGCGGCGCGGACGGCGAACACGACCGCGACGCCCGCGAGCACCGCGAGGGCGAGAGCGAGAAGGCGGAGAGGAAGGCTTCGCGAGGAACGTGGCACCCGTTCAAGGAAAGCGCCTTCGCGGTTAGAGGATCACGCCGGGGTTCAGAACCCCCTCCGGGTCCAGCGCCTGCTTGATCGCCGCCATGGCGGCGAGCTCACCCGGGCCGCGCACGAGTCCCAGCCACTGGGCCTTCGCAACCCCGACGCCGTGCTCGGCGCTGATGGTCCCCCCGTGCTCGGCGGCGAGCCGCAGGATCGCCCCGTCGACGGCCTCGTTCTCCCGATCCAGGCCCAGGACGTTGACGTGCACGTTGCCATCGCCGAGGTGGCCCCAGAGCACCGTCTGCGCTTCCGGCTCATGGTCCGCGACCAGGCTTGGCACGCGTCCGACGAAGTCGGCCAGGCGGTCAAGCGGGAGGCCCACGTCGAGCTTGTGGGGCACGCCGCGTGCGGCTACTGCCTCAGGCAACCCCTCGCGCAGGCGCCAGAGGCGCTCGCGCGAGGCCGTGTCGTCGGCGACCACGGCGTCATGAACGCCCGCCTTCTCGAGCGCTGCGGCGAGCTCCTCGGTCGGATCGTTGCGCGCCGCGCACTCGAGCATGACGTAGACGGGCGAGCGCTCGAACGCCGGAGCGGCCATGTGCTGGTGATCGAGCACCAGGCTGAGTCCGCCGTCGAGGAAGAAGTCGGCCGCCTCGAGGGTCGGAAGCTCCCGCCGGAGCACGCCGAGGAGCTCGGCGGCGGCCTCGATGGACTCGAGCGGCACGAGCGCCGCGAGGCGAGCCTCCAGACGTGGAACGAGGCGCCAGCGCACCCGTGTGATGACGCCGAGCGTTCCCTCGCTGCCGATCAGCAGCGCCGGAAGGGCGTAGCCCGCGTTGTCCTTGAGCAGTCCGGCCATCCGATCCACGACGCTGCCGTCGGCCAGGATGGCCTCGAGGCCGGCGACCCGAGCGCGGACCGTCCCGTGGCGAACCGCCCGCGCGCCGCCCGCGTCGGTGGCGACGAGGCCGCCAACGGTGGCCGAGTCACGTGCGGCGAAGTCCACGCCGGCGTCAAGGCCGGACGCCCGAGCTCGGGCCTGGAGGGCCGCGAGGGTCGCCCCCGCCCCCGCAGTCACCTGGGCGGCGGCCTCATCAACTTCTCCGATCTCGTCGAGCCGGCTCATGCTGAGCACCACCTCGCCGCCTCTCGGGACGCCGCCGCCGACCAGGCCGGTGTTCCCGCCCTGCGGTACCACCGAGGCCCCGTTCGCCCGACACGCCGCCAGGATCCTGATCACCTCATCGGTGCTGGAAGGACGCACGATGCAGCGGGCGCTCGCACCGAAACGGCCAGTCCAGTCGTGCTCGAACGGTGCTCGAAGGTCACGATCGGCCAAGACGTGCCGAGCGCCGACGATCGCCTCCAAGGCGTCGAGCAGGCCATCGCCGCCATCTGACACGCTGTGGAGCCTAGTGGCCAGAGAGTCGGAGAGAGGTGGGAGGAGATGACCAGATCCGGGCGCGAGACGGTGTTCACGCTCGAGGCGACACCGGTGAAGTTCGGTGCGGGCGCCGTGCAGGACGCCGGCTGGGAGCTCGCTCGGCTCAACGTCACCCGGGTGCTCTTGGTCACCGACCCAGGGGTCGTGGCCCTCGGACTGCCTGACCGCGTCCGCGCTGGGGTCGAGGAGTCGGGTATCGAGGTCGTCATCTTTGACCGCTCCCGCGTGGAGCCGACCCTCGAGTCACTCCAGGAGGCGGCCGATTTCGCGCTCGACGCCAAGGTCGACGGCTTCCTCTCGGTCGGCGGCGGTTCCTCGATCGATACGGCCAAGGTGGCCAACCTCGTCACGACGCACCCGGCCGAGGTAATGGCCTACGTCAACCCGCCGGTCGGCGAGGGTCGCAAGCCGCCGTCCCCGTTGATGGCGCACTTGGCCATCCCGACGACTTCGGGCACGGGCTCTGAAGCCACCACGGTGGCAGTGCTCGACATCCCCGACCTCAAGCTCAAGACGGGGATCTCCCATCGCTACCTTCGCCCGAGCCAGGCGATCGTTGATCCTGAGCTCACCCGCACCCTTCCGGCCGAGGTCACGTCCTCGGCCGGGCTCGACGTCGTCTGCCACGCCGCCGAGTCCTACCTTTCGAAGCCCTTCGACCAGCGCCCGCGGCCAAAGTCACCCGACGATCGTCCGCCCTACCAGGGAGCGAATCCGGTCGCGGATGTGTGGTCGGCGAAGGCGCTCGAATACGGCGGGCGCTTCCTGCGACGGGCGGTGGCTGATTCCGACGACCTCGAGGCACGTGGCGCGATGATGCTCGGCGCGACCATGGCGGGCGTCGGATTCGGGTCTGCGGGAGTCCATATCCCGCACGCCTGCGCCTATCCGATCGCGGGACTCAAGCACGAGTACGTGCCGGCGGGCTACCCCGACGACCACCCCTTCGTGCCGCATGGGCACTCTGTCATCGTCACCGCTCCGGCGGCCTTCGCGTTCACCTACGAGGCGGATCCTGAGCGCCATCATCACGTGGCGGAGTTGCTGGCCGGGGAGCCCATCGCCGACCCTGGGCCCGAGACTCTGCCGAACGTCCTCAGGCAGCTCATGCGCGACGTCGGGGCTCCTCGCGGCGTCGCCGAGCTGGGGTATTCCGAAGAGGACATCCCTGGCCTCGCAGAAGGGGCGCTCAAGCAGGAGCGTTTGCTGGCGATCAGCCCGCGGGAGGTCGACCCGGAGGCCTTGAGTTCCGTGCTCAAGGCCTCCATGACGAACTGGTAGAGGGTTTCGCCCGGCCGCCGTCGCAAGCTCCGGCTCTGGGCGACGTCACGCCGGCCGCCGTCGCAAGCTCCGGTTCTGGGCGACGTCACGCCTAACGGGTGAAGCTCGTCTCCCAGGCGACGGCGCCCCACCCCGTGCGACCCCATCCGGTGCGGCCCCACCCCGTGCGGGTCGGATCGGCGCCTCCGAGCGTCAGTCGCCTGGGGTCGTCGTCTGCCAAGGCGGCGGTCGCCACGCACGAGCAGACGAAGCTGGCGCCGCCCCAACCTGTCCGCATGCCACCGGTAGCCGCGTCCCATCGGTAACCGCCCCAACCCGTGCGGGTCGGATCGACACGGCCGGTGGCGACGTCGATGAACGTGCTGGCCGTGAGGCCCACGTTGGCGACGAGATCGGCACCCGCCGCCCCGCGCGCGTCGTCGACCGCGATCTCCCCGCCCACTCCGGGCACATCGCGCTGCTTCGAGACCAACGCGGCCTTGACCTGATCCGGCGTCCACTCGGGATGGACCTGAGCCAGGAGCGCGGCGGCGCCGGAAACGACTCCAGCCGCCATTGACGTGCCCCCGAGGCGCAGGTACTGACCTGAGACCACGCACGACGGGCACTGGGTGGAGTAGTCGCTCCGGGGCGCGAGGGTTGAGACGAGCCTGGCGCCGGGCGCCATGACCTCCGGCTTGCGGACGCCGTCCTGGGTGTCTCCCGTGGACGTCCACGGTGCGACGACGTCATCGGCCGGATCCTTCGTGCCGCGATCGTCGGCGCCACCGACGGAGATCGCGTAGGGGTCGTTGCCCGGAGCGAACTTCACCGAGTCGGGGCCGCTGTTGCCAGAGGCGGCGACCACCGTGACTCCCGCAAACCACGCTTGCTCGACAGCGGCGTCGAGCGGGTCGATCGTGTACGACTGCTCCACGGTGGAGGCCAGCGACAGGTTCGCGACGCGGATGTTGTACTCGGACTCCTTGTCCACCACGAACTGCAGGCCGTTGATGACGTCGGCCACCGTCGCGTTGCCGCGATCGTCGGCCACCTTGACGTTCACGAGGTTGGCCTGCGGCGCGACCCCGGCGTACCGGCCATCGAGACGG
>JAABUN010005853.1_pt1 | contig 14770 bp, 12 predicted proteins | sample 5559311 | NCBI WGS metagenome assembly JAABUN01 (sample SAMN10711877, study PRJNA513370) | rock metagenome | isolation source: Antarctica rocks | place: Antarctica: Victoria Land, Siegfried Peak sud | reverse complement strand
ACTTCCGGTGCAAGCGAATCACGGGCTGAGAGCACCGCGCCACAACGACCGCTTGCTACCGCCTTCTGCGGGTTGCACTATGCATGGCCCGTGTGCCGCTCCTGTCGGGCGACAGCCATCGCGTATCCCTCGGCAAGTAGGGGTTGCACGGCCTCAAACGTAGGCACACTCGGATTGAGGACGCAGACCCAGTACATTTTCCCGTACACGGGGTGCGGCATGATCCGGTCAAGGGCGGTGAAGTCGTGTCTCGCGTCGCTGTCGGTCGGGGACGCACCGAATAGCGAGCGGAACGTCTCCCTACCGACGCCGACGTTCAGGCGAAAAACGTCGGGGCGGTTCAGATCGGAGACCGTATCGTTGAAGTCCGTTGTCACGAGTGTGGCGAACGGCAGCATGTGCGTGGGGTCGTAGAAGAAGAACGTATCACCATTCGCGGCGACGGTTTCGACGCCCTCGAAGGCGTCGGTGATGTACCGAATAACCGTCGCTTCATCCATAGGAATACCTCCTGACCTGCGAGGACACGAACAACACGCCCTTTATGGGGGACTCGTATTCTATGTCGCGTGTCAAGGCGGGCAACCGCGTCGGGCAGGGCGTATGCTATTCGTCTACTTTGCGCAACATCCACCGCTCCCCGTCGCGGGCGGCGACCTCTGTGATGCCCGCGTCGCGCAGGATGGCGGCGGCTTCGGGGAAGTACGCGGCGACATGTTCGGGCTTGTGCGCGTCGGTATTCACCATTAGGGGGATGCCGAGTTCGCGGCAACGGGCAAGAACCCACGGGGCGGGGTACGGTTCGCCGTGTTCGCGGCGTAAGCCCGCCGTGTTCAACTCTACGATCAGCCCCGCCGGCCGGAAGGCCTGCAACGTCTCCTCCACCGCCGCCCGGTACCACGGATCGGTGTCGCGGAAGTACTTATCGCCGATGTTCCACATCTTCGCCTTGTCCATATGACCGACGATAGCGACGCCGGGGATATGAGCCGCCGCCATCTCGCGTTGGAGGGCGAAGTACGTCTCCAGTGCGCGGCGGATATCGCCACCGTAGCCCGTTTCCAGCCCCACAGCGAACCGCTCCGCCGTCTCGTCTACGCACCACGGCACGCCGTCGCCGTCCACGCCCGCGTAATGCACGGAGCCGACGAAGTAGTCGAAGCCGTGCGGCAGGATTTCGCGGGCATACCACGCGCCAAGCCCCGGCGCGTAGTCGAGTTCGAGGCCGCAGAAGACGGGCAGGCGGTCGCGGTACTCCGCGACGAGGCCGCGCACCTCCGCGATGTATGCGGAGAGTTTGTCGAGCGGCATCACCCACGTCTCGGCGGTACGGATCGGCACCGGGGCGTGGTCGGTGACGCCGTAGGAGTCGAACCCGGCGGCGAGGGCGGCGTCGAGATAGTCACGTATCGCGCCCTCGCCGTCGCTGTAGTGGCTGTGGGTGTGGTAGTTCGTGCGCAGGGTCACGGCAGCAACTCCCGGTCGGTCTCGCCGGGGGCAAGCGGCGGCTCCACGCGGTAGAAAGACGCGAGCATCGGGCGCGTCGCCGCCATCCGGGCGAGCATCGCCCGGAACTCGTGGGCGTCGCGCTGCGTCTCGCCGTGCTTGGCAAGGGCGGCGAGTTGCGCCGCGAATGCTTCGGGCGGCACGGCGATCTCGGTGTTCGGCGTGGTCTCCGGGCTGGCGGCGATCACCCCCATCGCCGCCCCCGTGCGCCGGAACCAGCGCGGGATGGCGGGGTAGTAGAGCCGTCGCATCTCCGGGATTTCGCCGCGCAGCCGCCAGAAGGCTTCGGTGGCGGCGCGGTGCGTCACCTTGTGATCGTCATGCCCGGAGATGCCCGTCGGCCCGAAGCAGATCACCGTCGTGGGGCGGACGCGGCGGTACGTCTCCATGATCCGATGCAGGAGCGGGGCGTACGGGGCGTGACGCATCTCGCCGTCCACATAATCGAGCACCTCAACATTGCGCAGGCCGAGGAGCCGCCCCGCCTCGCGCACCGCCGCCTCGCGCACCGCACCGAGGTTCTCCCGCGTCGTCACGGGCGGGTCGCCCAATTGCCCGCCCTGTCCCGGTGTGGTGCAGAGCAGATCAATCGCCACACCCCGCGCTGCATACGCCGCCAACGCCCCGCCGATGCCGAAACTCTCATCGTCCGGGTGTGCGGACACGCACAGGATACTCCGTTGCTCCGTTGCCGTTGCTGCCGTCGCCACGCTTCCCCCCTAAATGCGAGACGCGAACTCGTTCCGCCACGGCGAGTATACGTCTTTGTCACCGTCGGGACGCGGCTTTGACGAGCGGCACCACTGATGATACTGGAGACACATCGGTCGTGTACCTGACGGTGGACGACGTTCTCGACGTGTTTGCGGACACTTTCCGTCGCACCCGAGCGGTCGCTGCCGACCGGGTGCGGACGATGGACGGCCTCGCGGCGGCGGTCTGCCGCCCAATGCATTGCGCGAACTACAAGGGGGCGGACATTGCTTTGCAAGCGGCGGTACTTATCCACGGAATCGCAGAGGGGCAAGTATTCTTTGACGGCAACAAGACGACCGCCCTCGCCGCGATGATCGCGTTTCTCGACGCGAACGGCGTTGCGCACGCGGAGCCGGAACCGGGCGTCTTCGGTCGCTGGATACTCGACCTGAGCGCGGGCCTGACACCGGAAGAGCTGACGGAACGGCTCCGCCCCGTACTCGTTCCGGCGTCGTGGTCTTCGCCGTCACCGCTCCGCGATGTCCCCAGCGACCTCCCAGAAGCGGCGAATCGCCTCGATGTGCGCCGCCGGATCGGGCAGCCCCGCCCCCATCGTGTTTACCGCAAGGTGCGTCGCGCCGATCTCGCGCCACGCCTCGACCTCGCGCCGCCACTCGTCGGGCGATTTCCCCGCGATGCTCACTCGCGGCTCGATGCCGACACTCGCGGGGTCGCGCCCCGCCGCCCGCGTGTACTCGCGTAGCCGCGCCACGGCCTCCGCCGCCTCCGGCCCCGGTCCCGGCCTCATCTGCGGGAACCAGCCGTCTCCTATCGCGGCAACGCGCTTCAATGTCGTCTCCACGCTGCCACCGATCCAGATCGGGATGGGCCGCTGCACGGGGAGCGGGTTGAGGCCCGCCGCCGAGATGCGATGGTACTGCCCCTCGAAGGTGACGCTCGGCTCGGTGAACAGCCGCCGCAGCACGGTAATCTGCTCCTCGCTGCGCCGCCCCCGGTTGCCGAACTCCTCGCCCAGTGCCTCGAATTCGACCGCGTTCCAGCCGACACCGATGCCGAGCCGGAACCGCCCGCCCGAAAGCACGTCCACTTGCGCCGCCTGCTTGGCGACGAGGGCGGTCTGCCGTTGCGGCAGGATGATGACGCCCGTGACGAACTCGATTCGCCGTGTCAGCCCCGCGAGGTAGCCGAACAGCACGAACGGCTCGTGGAACAGACTCGCGGTGTTGTAGGGCCCGCGCCACTCCGGGCGGTTCGTCAGGTCGGCTCCCAACACATGATCGTAGGCGAGGATGTGCGCATAGCCGATCTCCTCCGCCGCTTGTCCATACTCCCGCACGGCGACGGGGTCCGCCGTGATCTCCAACTGCGGGAACGTGACGCCGATGCGCATATCCAGCCCTCCTGTCGTGTCGGCAAAAGCCCGTCGCCCCTCGTAGTGCATCGTACCCTACCGCAATTCCCGCCGCTGGACACGGAGCCACACAAGAGATACGATGCGCACCAAGATGTACTCTCATCTAATTCAGGAGTGTGTACGATGAGCAGGATGGGCAGATGGTGGACGCGGCTTGGCGCGATACTCCTTGGGGTGGTGGCGATAACTTCCACGCTCCCGGCGGCGGCGGCGGTGGCGTTCGCCGATCCGGCCTTCCGCACAACGTGGCAGATGGGCGAGAGCGTGACGCCGAATTTCTGGGGGCCGCTCGGCAACGCGGGCGATGCGCGAATGGAGCAGTACCTCTACAGCGGCACGAATCGCTCCCGCCTCGTGCAGTACTTCGACAAGGGGCGCATGGAGCGGTATGACGCCGTGACCGACCAGCCGGGAACGAAGGTGACGAGCGGCCTCCTCGCCGCCGAACTGATTACGGGGCAGATACAGATCGCGGACGATCAGTTCATGCCGAAGACGCCGCCGAATATCCCCGTGGCGGGCGACGCGAACGCGCCGGGGGTGACGTACGCCGCCCTCGCGGGCAAGGCGAAAAGCCTGCTCGATCCCGCGACCAGCGGCATCGGCAACCGCATCTCGACGGGCCTGACAACGGACGGCGACCTCGCGGGCGGCGTACTCCCCGCGAACCCCGGCACTACGCTCGCGGTCTTCGACGCCCCGACGCGGCACAACGTCACCCGCGCCTTCGTGGACTACCGCACGCGAGCGGGCCTGACGAACATCGGCTACGCCCGCTCCGAGCCGTTCGTCGCCACCTTCAAGGTCGGGGGCAAGGACGCGGAGGTGATCGTGCAGGTCTTCGAGCGGCGCGTGCTCACCTACACCGCGAGCAACCGGCCCGAATTTCAGGTAGAGATGGGCAACATCGGGCAGCATTACGCCCGCTGGCGGTACGACGGCAACAGCAGTCAGCAACCGATAGTCGGCACCCCGCCGACCGCGACCGCGACCGCCGCGAACACGCTCGCACCGACCGCGACCGTTCGCGCAACCACTGTCGGCGCGACCGCGACGCCGATTGCCGCTGCAACAACGGGTACGCGGGCAGCAACAACTCGCATCCTCACGGACATGTACAACTGCGACAGCTTCGAGAGTCAGGCGGAGTCACAAGCATACCTGGAGATGTATCCGAGCGATCCAAGTCGTCTTGACGCAAACAACAATAACGTCGCCTGCGAGAACTTCAGGATGTTCCCGGTCGGTATGCAGAACCTCACGCCCATCGTCCGTAACCCGGCTGGCCCGGTTGCCGGAACCACCGGCGTCTGCCCCTCCGGCTTCCCCATCAAGGTGATACCGGGAACGCGCATGTACCTCGCTCCGGGGCAGGCGAGATACGTAGAGACGCCCGCGTTCCTCTGCTATACCTCTATGGGTGCAGTCGAAGCCCTCGGCTTCATGAAAACCCCATAGCCGCAATAGCGCGGGAACTTTACGGGCATGATCGCCGTTCTCCCGGCATGTACCGCGTTGCTCCGCGAAGGGGGTTCTTATGCGTGTCGTCGTGTGCCTGCTCGTTGCGCTCGTACTTGTAGCCGTTCCCGGCCTCGATGCCCCGGGGCGTGCGGCGTCGGGGTTCGCATCTCCCGCCTTTGCGCGGCAGTGGCAGGCGGGCGAATCGGTCGCGCCGAATTTCTGGGGGCCGCTCGCCACGGCGCGGGAAGGGCAGCCCGAATCATACGGCGCGGCACCGGGCGGCACCCGCACCGTGCAGTACTTCGACAAGGGGCGCATGGAACTCGGCGCGAACGGCAACACCGTGACGAGCGGCCTGCTCGGCACCGAACTGATCCGGGGGCAGATCCAAACCGGGGACGCGCAGTTCGCGCCGCGACTGCCGCCCGCGATCACCATCGCAGGCGACCCGAACGGCGGCGGCCCCACCTACGCCGATATCGGGCGCAGCCTTCCCCTCCAACGTGCAGCCCCCGCCAATCCTAATGCGGCGGCGGCGTTCACCGTCTCCGAGGGGGGCGAAGTGGCCACGAACCCGGACGCCGACGCGATGACGCCCGCGCCCGCGCTCGTCGCGTCGGAGTTCGACACCGTAACGCGGCACAACGTCCCCCTCGCCTTCGCGGAGTACCGGGCACGGGTCGGCCTGAGTGTCGTCGGGCAGGCAATCACCGAGCCGTTCCGCGCCAGTGTGCGCGTCGGCGGCGTGCGGAAGTTCGTCACGATGCAGGTGTTCGAGCGGCGTTCGCTCACCTACACCCCCGAAAACCCGCTCGCCTTTCAGGTAGAGATGGGCAATATCGGGCGGCACTACCACCAGTGGCGATACAGCGGCCTCACGACCCCGCCCCTCCCGCCGACGACCCCGCCGACGACCCCGCCGGGAAACGTCGTGCGCACGATCACCGACAGCGATAACGGACAGACGATCACCCTACGCCCCGGCGACCGCGTGCAACTGCTGCTCAGCACCCGCTGGAATTGGCAGATCGAGACGAGCAACCCCGCCGTGTTCGCGCCCACGAATGCCCCGGTAATCCTGCTCTCGCAGGGCATCTACGAGGCACAGATGCCGGGGCGGGCGACGCTCTCCGGCACGGGCCGACCGGCAGGTTGCGTCACGGGGCAACCCTGTATCCAGATCATCGCCGAGGTGAGCGTGGAGATCGTGGTGGGGTAGGGAGACCTCACCCCCCATCTGCCCAAAGGGCACCCGCCTCTCCGTCAAGCGGAGAGGGGGAGCAAATGCGGGAAGATACGAGCGTTTACGATACGCCGCAATCTTGCCATGCGTCACCCCTCTCCGCTTGACGGAGAGGGGGCAGGGGGGTGAGGTCTCCCCTAGTACGTCGCCAGCGGCTTCGTCGCGTAGATCAACGCTTTGTCGTCGCTGTAGGAGACGAGGGTGTCCGTTTCCGGGTCGTGTTCGGTCTCGAAGGCGTCGCGGGCCTCGACCGGGGCGGCGTTCCACGCCTCGCGCACGGTGGCCTCGTTCGCGCCGGAACGCCCGATCCACTGCGTCAGTTCGTGCGTCTTGCGGAACAACTCGACGCTCTCCACGGTGAACTCGGCGTCGTGGAGCAACGCCACCCACTCCGCGAGGGTCAGCGTGCGGACATGCGAACCGTCGCGCAGCTTCTCGACGGAGTTGAGGAAGTCGCCCGCCGCCCCTTCCGGTACCACGCTGTCTTCCAGCAGGAAGCGACCGCCGGGGAGTAGCACGCGGGCGACCTCATGCACGTACTGCGCGGGGTTCGGGAAGTGGTGCGGGGCGATGCGCGTCGTCACGAGCGAGAAAGCGCGGTTGCCGAAGGGTAATGCCTCGGCGTCCGCGAGGGCATACTGCACCGCGCTTGCAGTCGCCCCCGACTGCCCGATGAAGCCCCGCGCCGTGCGCAGCATGTTCGCCGTGAAGTCGGAGGCGATCACCGTTCCCGCACCCGCTCGCGCCACGGCAAGGGCCGTATGTCCGCCGCCCGTGGCGATGTCGAGGGCGACATCATCTGCGGTCGGGGCCGCAAGTGCCGCCAGCCGTGCGAGGTCGTCGCCGCCCGCGTGACCGGCACTCGTCACGTAGCCCGCTGCCGTGCGCCCGAATTGCTCCCGCACCCGCGCCTTGATCGCGTCCGTTTCCATTTATCCACTCCGTCCGCTACCGTGCGAAGGGCCAGTTGCTGATAAGTGAAGCCCAGATTACCACAGCGAAGAAGACCATAAGCACCTGATAGGCGATGCGAAGAACGCCCGCGAGTCGCCATTGCGCGACGGGGAGAAACTCGGCACCACCAAGTAGGAGCAGCGCGAGGCCAAAGAGCATTTGCCCAATCCCTAGCGTCGCAGAGATTCCCGTTCTACCGCCGAGTTCCGCGACGATGCCGGACGCAACTTGAGCCAACCCACCGAGAAGACTCATCGGGGCGAAAACGAAGAAGGCTCGATACTGCTTTCGGTGGCTCGGCTCTGCCCAGAGCCATCGCCGGTAGTGATGCAGCCGCGTTTCCCCGGTTGTCGCAGCATTTCCGGCGAAGCCGACAGATCGAGGAAGTGGTGATACCGCCGCGCCAATAGTAGAAAGACGCCATTCGACACGATCACTGTCGCAAACAGTAACGCGACGATATTCCACCGGATTGCACGCCCACCCGCAAGTGGTGCGATGATGCCGACGATAACCGGCACGGTAAGCAGTAAGGCTGTGATCCAAAGCACCGCTTTCGTCGCTCTGGCCTTCGCGTTTGCAGCGGGTGTGTCCACGTCCACACATACGTCTCCGACTTCAGGGGCATTCACCGCATCAACGACAACGCGGGCATATGCAAGAGCATTGCCCGCGTTGCTTCATACAGTCGGCACGTCAGCCGCCGAGGCGGGCAAGGGCGAGTTGCGACGGCTGGAAGTTCTTGTCGTCCACGAGGGCGGCGCGGTACTCGCGGCGAGCGGCGGCGGCGTCGCCCTGCGCCTCGAAGACGCGCCCGCGCTCGTGGCGCATCTCCGCGAAGGCTCCGGCGTTGGCGATGTTCTCCGCCGCCAGTTGCAACGCCTCGTCGTGCTGCCCCGTGTTCACGAGGGCGGTCACGGGCCAGAACTGGTACCAGAGGGTGTACGGCACCGAGCGCAGCATCCCCATCTCCCGTGCCTTGCGGTACTGCGCAATGGCCCGTGCGTCGTCCCCCGCGAGGAAGTACGCCCCGCCGAGGCCGAATTGCAACTCCGCGTTCTGCGGTTGCTGCGCCACGCGCCGCTCCATGTACGTCACGGCGCGGCGCACATTCGCCGCCGGGTCGGCGTCCTCACCGAGCACGCGGGCCACGGCGGGGGCGAGTTTGTCGTTCCACACAGGGATGTAGCGGTAGTCGTAGAAGCCCCAGAGGTCGTCGAACTCGGCATACGAGAGCGTCTGCGACGGCCCGGTCATCGAGTCGTTGGCCACGAACAGTTGCTTCGCCTCGTCGTAGCCGCGCACCACGCGGTAATGCCCGATGCCCGCGTGGTCGGTGCGGTTCTGCCACTGCATCACGATCACCGGCACCCCGGAGGCGACGAGCCGCCGCACGCGATCTATCGTGCCGCCCTCAAGCGTCTGCGCCTTCAGCCCGCGAGACTGGAGATACTCGACCATCTGCCCCGGCTCCACGGTCTTGTCGTTCGGGTTGGGGCGGAAGGCGGTCGAGAGGGCGAGCGGGTCAATCGGCAGCCCGAAATACGAGACCGCCATCGCCGCCGCCACGCCGGAGCAATTGTTCCATGTCTGGTACCAGTGCGACATCGGTTGCAGGAAGACCGCGTTTGGCGGTGCCGCGAGCATCGGGGCGGTAGTCGGCGTCGGCACGGGCAACGGGGTCGCCGTAGGCGCGGGCGGCGCGACAATCGGGGCGAGCGGCGCAGGCGGCGGTTGCGGCGTCGCCGTGGGAATGGGCATCGGAACGGGCATCGGCGCAGCCATAGGCGCGGGGGGAGGCGGCACGGCGGTCGCCATCGCGGGCGGGGGAGGTGTGGGCAGCGCGTTAAGTGGCGGCGTGGGCGGCACGATAGTCGGTACCGCTATCGTCGGCACCGGAACCGGGGCGGTAGCAGTCGTCGGCGTCGCGGCGGCGACGGAGACTCCGGCAGGCCGCATCGCACCCGGCATATTTGCCGCTCCCGTGGCGGGGAGCGCGGCGGGCGCGGTCGCAAGCACCGTCGGGGCGGCGGCGGCGGTACGGTTTCCTGTCGTCGCGGTGGCGATAAGCGCGACCGTGCCGATGGTGCCGAACGGCGCGGCGGCGACGGGTACGGTCGCAGTAGGTGCAGTCGTAGCGGCGGTGATATCCGGCAGTTGCGACAGCGAGATGACCACCCCGGCGGGCGTGACGGTGGGGGCGGGGCCACGAGCGGCGTCGAACACGCGGTTCCGCACACGCCCCGAACTCAGCCCCGCCGCCGCCGCCACAAGGACGAGCAGCACAACGGACGTGACGACGCCGATCCAGCGGGGAAACGAGCGGCGCGGCGGTGCGATCATCGGTGTAGTCCCTCCCGGTGCCGAACGATACGAGGATGCACGGGCGCAAGCTGATGGGCGATGCGTCGCAAGAGTCGCGCCGCATCACCCCTGATTGTAGCGTATTCTGTCAAGTTGAAGGAAATGCGCCCCTCCCCCCGGCCTCCCCTCCCGCACGCTCCGCCTAGGAGAGGGGGAGAATCCCTGCAAGTTAGGAGATGAAGGCAGTTCGGCGTCGGATATCGCCACCTGCGTACGTTCTAAGTAGGTCCGCAACTGATTCTGGACGGGATAGCGGCAGGTGAAAGCCCGCCGCATCGGGAGAAACCCGCAGGCGAAAGCCCGCCGATTCCGTCCAAATCTCGCTGCCGACCTACTTAGCAACATCGAGGCTCACGGGAAAAGCTCAGTACTTGCCGTAGTTCTCCCCCTTCCCCCACAGGGGGAGGCGGGTGCGGGTGCGGGTGTCCTCTGGGCGGCATGGGCGGCATGGGCCGCAGGGGGGAGGGGCGCATTTCCTACCCGTACCGCACCTGCGGGGCGGCGACGGTGGGCATCGCCCGCATGATGTCGTCGAGCGAGGCGGTCTCGCGCACGAGGGCGGCGAACTGCTCGGAATTGCTCTCCGGCACCCACCAGACACGCCCCCGGTAGTGGACGCGCACGCCGCCCGCGTCGAGGTAGATATGCACGCCGATGCGCCGCTCAAGGAGGCTCTCCACCGCTTCCTCACCGCCGACCATGCGCACGAAGCGGGTGTACATGCGCTTGCCCATCTCCAGAAGCATCGCGGGCTTCGTCTCGCTCTCCGGCTGGCGCACGGTGGCGGGGTCCACCGTGGCGGCCCACCCGCCGCTGATCTTCACGGGGGTGCCGAGGGTGGGACCGTTCCCCGGCTGGAATGCCCGTGTCGTGCCGAGGGCATGTTCCGAGTTCTCGACGCGGGTACGCCCGCCCAATTCGTTCGGATCGCTGCTCATCGTTCGTTTCCCCTTGCCACACACGCCCCGGCGGGCGCGAAGAATCGCCGTCGCGCCCAGTATACCCGACAGGAACGCGGGCAGAGCCGCGACCGCGATAGTACGCTTTTGCGGAATTATCGCTATCGCACGGGCGTTGGAGATGCTACACTGTCCGTACACACGGACGGGCGGCGCGTGGCGGCGACGGGGGAGACCAAAAACCTATGGACGAGTGGCAAGACGCGATGGACGACAACCCGCACGAGGCGTGCGGCATCTTCGGTATCCATGCGCCGGGGCTGGACGTGGCCCGCATCACCTACTTCGGCCTGTTCGCGCTCCAACACCGGGGGCAGGAGAGTGCCGGAATCGCCACCGCGTCGGGCCGATTCGGTGAGCCGCTCCGCGTCCATACACGCATGGGCCTTGTCGCCACCGCCTTCGACGAGACGGCGTTGCGGTCGCTCACCGGCACCCTCGCCATCGGACACACGCGCTACTCCACCACGGGTTCCTCGGTGGCCTGCAACGCCAGCCCAGTCTGCGCCGAGGGCGACTGCGGCCCCATCGCCGTAGCCCACAACGGCAACCTCACGAACGCGAGCATCCTGCGGGCCGAACTCGAAGCGGAAGGCGCGACCTTCACGGGCGGCACCGACTCCGAAGTCCTCGCGGAGGTCGTCGCCCGCGCCCCCGGTGCCGATGTGGGCGCGAAGCTCGTCGCCGCGATGCCGAGACTGGAAGGGGCATACAGCCTCGCGGTACTGACGCCGACCGCGCTGTACGCGGTGCGCGATCCGTTGGGGTTGCGCCCGCTCTCGCTCGCCCGCCTGCACAACGGGTGGGTGGTCGCGTCGGAGACGTGCGCCTTCGCCACCACGGGCGCGAGTTTCGTGCGCGATGTGCAACCGGGGGAGGTCGTGCGCCTCGACACCGACGGCCCCGTGACCCTCGCCCACAAGCCGGGGCTGCGGTCGGCACTCTGCGTGTTCGAGCTGATTTACTTCGCCCGCCCGGATAGCCTGATGCGCGGCGAGCGGCTGCACCTCGTGCGGCAGCGCATGGGGGCCGAACTCGCCCGCGAGACGCCGACCGACGCCGATATCGTGGTGCCGCTCCCAGACAGTGCCATCCCCGCCGGCATCGGCTACGCCCACGCGAGCGGCCTGCCGTACGAGGAAGGGCTGATCAAGAACCGCTACATCGGGCGCACATTCATCCAGCCCGACCAGCACATGCGCGATGTGGGCATCGCCCTGAAGTTCAACCCGCTGCCGGAAGTCCTCGAAGGCAAGCGCGTCATCCTCGTGGACGACACGATTGTGCGCGGCACCACGAGTCGCCCTATCGTGCAACTGCTGCGCGACGCCGGGGCGCGGGAGGTACACATGCGCGTCACCGCCCCGCCGATCCTCTGGCCCTGCTTCATGGGGGTGGACTTCGCCAGCCGCTCGCAATTGATCGCGGCGCGGCTCGACGGCGACGTGGCGGAGATCGGTCGGCAGATCGGCGTGGACTCGCTCGCGTACCTCTCGCTCGACGGCCTGTTCCGCGCCATCGGGCAACCGCAGGACGAGTACTGCCACGCCTGCCTGACGGGCGAGTACCCCGTGCCGCTCCATGAAACCGCCGACAAGTTCGCCCTCGAACGCCCCCTCTCCCTCGCCCGGTAAGGGGAACGAATTGAACCGCCAAGACGCCAAGACGCCAAGGGGAGCAGAAAGGATTCATCACAGAGACACAGAGAAACACGCGAGGGTTCTATTTCGTTCTCCGTGTCCTCTGTGTCTCTGTGGTGAATCCTTTTGTGTTTCTTGGCGTCTTTCGGGCGCCCTTTGGGCAGTATTTGTGGTTCCTCCCCGGTTTGCCCCGTGAAGGCGACGTGGCAGAGGCTGCGGGAGGGGGGAGCGGAGTGGGAGCCGCGCCGGGTGCGCGGGCGCGTCATCAAGGCGATTCGGGCGTACTTCGACGCGGCAGGGTTCGAGGAGGTGGAGACACCGCTCCTCGTCGCGGCACCGGGCATGGAGCCGTATCTTGAGGTCTTCGAGACGCGGCTCGTGGAGGCACGCGGGGCGTCGTACCGCGCCTTCCTCGCTACCTCGCCCGAATACGCGATGAAGAAACTGCTCGTGGCGGGCGTGCCGCGCCTCTATCAAATCTGCAAGTCGTTCCGCAATGGCGAGGAAGTCAGCCGCCGCCACAACCCGGAGTTCACGATTCTGGAGTGGTACCGCGCCGACGCGGACTACACCGACATCATGGCGGACTGCGAAGGCTTGCTCCTGCACATCTGGCACGCGCTGCACCCCGATGCCCGCGCCGATATGCCTGCGCAACTGACGTGGGGCGGACAGAGCGTTCGGCTCGATCTGCCGTGGGAGCGCGTCACCGTGCGCGAGGCGTTCGCCCGCTATGCGGGGGTGGATTTGGACGCAGCCGCCACCGATGACGCGATGCGGGAGACGATACGGGCGAAAGGATATGCCGACGCAGACGACGCGAGCGGCGCGACATGGGAGCAGGGCTACCATCAGCTATTCCTCAACGAGATCGAGCCGCATCTGGGTTTCACGACACCGACGATCCTCTACGACTACCCCGCGAGCATGGCGGCCCTCGCCCGCCGCAAGCCGGACGACCCGCAGTACGCCGAGCGGTTCGAGTTCTACGCCTTCGGGGTGGAACTCGGTAACGCCTTCTCGGAACTGACCGACGCCACCGAGCAGGAGGCCCGCCTCCGCGCCGAGCGAGACGAGCGGGCGGCTCTCGGCAAGGTGATGTACGACCTCGACGCGGACTTTCTCGCCGCATTGCGCGTTGGGATGCCGCCGAGCGGCGGTATCGCCGTGGGAGTGGACCGCCTCGTGATGCTCTTTGCGGGGGTAGAGAGCATTCACGACACGCTCTGGTTCCCCGCCGCCGAACTGTTCCAGAAGTAGGGCAGAGAGCAGAGAGGTTGCGGCATTTTTGTGGCGCGGTGCTCTCAGCCCGTGATTCGTCCCGCAGGCAGGAATCACGGGCTGAAGCCCGCGCCACAAAAATGCCGCCAATGCCGCCAATATCTCTGGGAACCGCTCTGATCTCCATCGGCCCGCGTCACCGAGTACTTCTTTACAGCAGGCTCACGGGGTCTACGTCCACGATCCAGCCGTAGGGGATGGGGAAGTTGCGCAGGATCGGCGTGAGGTCGGAGCCGGACGCGACGACGTGCCAGTAGTAGTCGTGGCGAATCTTCGCGGCGAAGCAGGGGGCGGGGCCGATCACCATGAAGTCGTCGTAGCCGTCGCGGTAGGCGGCGCGGGCGAGGGCGAAGGCGAGACGGTCGGCCTCCTCCCGCGCCCGGTCGTCGTTCTTGTGGCGGTAGACGAAGCGAGCGAGCTTGCGGAAGGGCGGATGACCGAGCCGTTCGCGCTCCGCGAGTTCCCCTCTGGCGAACGTCTCGTAGTCGTGCGTCCGCGCCGCCGCGAGGGCGGGGTGTTCGGGGTTCGTGGTCTGGATGATGACGCGGCCCGGAATACGCCGCCCCGCTCGCCCCGCGACTTGCGTGAGCAACTGAAAGGTGCGCTCCGCCGCCCGGTAGTCGGGCAAGTGCAGGTGCTGATCGCCGTTCACCACGCCGATGGCGGTCACTTTTGGTAAGTCCAATCCCTTCGAGACCATCTGCGTGCCGACGAGTACGTCCACCTCGTGCGCCTCCAGCCGCCGCAGGATATTCTCGTGTCCCCCCTCGCGGCTGAGGCTGTCCGCGTCCCAACGCAGCACGCGGGCCGTGGGTAGCAGCGTGCGCACCTCCTCCTCGACGCGCTCGGTGCCGACGCCGTACGCCCGCACCTCGTGCGAGCCGCACGCGGCGCACGTCTGTCGCGGTCGGGCCTGATAATCGCAGCGGTGGCAGCGCATGATGCGCACATCGGCGTGATAGACGAGCGGCACATCGCAACGCGGACACTGCACCACCTGCCCGCATGTGCGGCACTCCGTGAAGGTCGCCATGCCGCGCCGATTGAGCAGAATGATGCTCTGCTCGCCTTTGGCGTACGTCGTTCCGAGCAGTTGCCGCAGCGCGTGGCTGAACACCCCCGTGTTGCCCGCTTTCCGCTCCTCGCGCATGTCCACGAGTGCCACGGGGGGAAGCCCGGTCGCTCGTCGGCGGTCGGCAGTCGGCAGTGAAACACACCCATCTTCGTGGCA
>JAABUN010005852.1_pt1 | contig 14778 bp, 14 predicted proteins | sample 5559311 | NCBI WGS metagenome assembly JAABUN01 (sample SAMN10711877, study PRJNA513370) | rock metagenome | isolation source: Antarctica rocks | place: Antarctica: Victoria Land, Siegfried Peak sud | reverse complement strand
CCGGCGGACGTGGACGTCGACCGTCCGGGTGCCGCCGTAGTAGTCATAGCCCCACACGTCGCTGAGCAGCTGCTGCCGGCTGAAGACCCGACCGGGGTGCTGCGCCAGATACTTGAGCAGCTCGAACTCGGTGTAGGTCAGATCCAGCTGGGTCCCGTTGAGCTTGGCCGAGTAGCCAGCCTCGTCGATGATGATGTTGCCGGTCCGAATCAGCGGGTCGGTAGCGGTGGTCGGCGACGGTGTCATGGCCAGCCTGATGCGTACGTCGACCTCAGCCGGACCGGCAGACGCGAGCAGCAGGTCGTCGAAACCCCAGTCCGAGGACAGGGCAGCGAGCCCGCCCTCGCTGACGATGACCAGGAGCGGGGACTCCTTGCCGGTGGTCTCGATCAACCGGCACAGCGAACGGGCGCCGACCAGGTCGCGTCGCGCATCCAGCAAGATGACGTCGGCGGCCGGGGCGTCGAGCAGCGCGGTGGCCTGAGCCTGCGCCACCTTGACCTGGTGCGGGAGGAGCTCGAGCGCCGGCAGAATCTCGGAGGAGGCGTGCATGTCGTTGGTGAGCAGCAGCAAGGTCGCCATCGCGTGTGTCCTCAGCTAGGGCCGGTCAACGAGTTCGACGTTGTTGATGCATCGAGACCCGTTCCGTTACCGCGGGCCCCTCTGCGTAGCTGAGACTACTGCAATGGTGTCGGTGTCGTTTCATTACTGGGCGGGGGCGCGGGCTGCTGCCGGCTTGGCGGAGGAAACCGTGGTGGCTGACTCGGTGGCGGAGGCCCTCGACCAGGTGTTCCGACGTCGCTCTGATCCCCGTTTCGAGCGTGTGGTCAGGGCATCCACCTTGCTGATCGCCGGCCTGGCCACTCGGGAGGCAGAGTTGAGAACGGTGTTGGCAGAGTCGGTGGAGGTCGAAGTCCTGCCCCCGTTCGCCGGAGGATCGGGCTGAGGTGCGTGCCGACTGATGCGCATACCTGCTGCACTCTGAAGGACTTCTGAGGAACTCTGAGATTCCTGACCGCACTTCGTGCCATTCTGGACGCCGGTCTTGATGGTTGGGACGGGGACTGGAGTTGGCCGCCACGCGCCTCTAGCCTGAGCCCGTGCACACATTGAAGGTGGGGGCCGTCAGGTTCACCCGCCGTCGCGTTGTCGACCATGGTCGGATGCGCTCGTCTTTGTGTCGGTGCTTGCGCAGGTAGTTGACGGACCGCGCTGAGCGCGTCCTCAACCGGGCTCGGGCCTCGCTCGACCCCCGATCCGCCCCCATCCGGGAACAGATCCGGCCCAGTTCGGGCTGAACCCCTAGGAAGCCTTCCCTGAGGCACGGCCTCACGACGCTAGGAGAACAAGGTATGAGCAGGCAGGAAGTATTGGTCGACGCTGATTGGGTCGCCGAGCACGGCACCGACGAGGACGTCGTGCTGATCGAGGTCGACGAGGACACCACCGCGTACGACGGTGGCCACATCGCCGGTGCGATCAAGCTGGACTGGAAGACCGATCTGCAGGATCCGGTCCGTCGTGACTTCGTCAACAAGGAGCAGTTCGAAAAGCTCCTGTCCGAGCGTGGCGTGAGCAACACCGACACGGTCGTGCTCTACGGCGGCAACAACAACTGGTTTGCCGCGTACGCCTACTGGTACTTCAAGCTCTACGGGCACGAATCGGCCCGGCTGCTCGACGGTGGGCGCAAGAAATGGGAGCTCGAGGCTCGGGAGCTGAGCAGCGAGACCGTGACCCGCCCGGCGACGAGCTACCTCGCGGCTGAGCCGAACCTCGACATCCGCGCCTTCCGGGACGAGGTCGTGGCGGCGATCGGCACCAAGAGCCTGGTCGACGTACGCAGTCCCGACGAGTTCGCCGGCCGGCTGCTCGCGCCGGCTCACCTGCCGCAGGAAGCGGCCCAGCGGGGCGGGCACATCCCGACGGCGGTGAACGTCCCTTGGAGCAAGGCGGCGAACGACGACGGCACCTTCAAGTCCGACGAAGAGCTGAAGGCGATCTACAGCCAGGCCGGAGTCGACTGGGACGGCGACATCATCGCCTACTGCCGGATCGGGGAGCGCAGCGCGCACACCTGGTTTGTGCTCCAGGAGCTCCTGGGCCAGCAGAACGTCAAGAACTACGACGGGTCCTGGACCGAGTACGGGTCCCTGGTCGGCGTGCCGGTGGCCGTCGGCGACCAGCCCGGCACCGTCTGAGTCCCACCGGCAGCGTCCAATCCATCGGCAACCGAGGAGAACCATCATGTGCGGAGCTACCAAGGGCGGCCTCAGCGTCGCCGGCATCGATGTGGGCAAGGAGGCGGTGATCCAGGGACGGGTGCTGCGGGGCGGAGTGCCGGTCACCGGTGCGTACGTCCGGCTGCTCGATTCGACGGGCGAGTTCACGGCCGAGGTCCCGACCTCGGCGTCCGGTCACTTCCGGTTCTTCGCCGGTGACGGGAGCTGGACCCTGCGGACGATGGCGCCCGGCGCCAAACTCGACCGGAGCGTCGTCGCCGCTCGTGGGTCGGTTTCCGAGGTCGACGTCGAGCTCGAAGCGGCCTGACCTTCCCTGAGGCCAGCGTTCCCTGACTTGTCGAAGGGCGACCTTCGGCAGGCTCTGGGGACGCCGTCAGGACAGGATCGCGGCACAGGTCGGCGCGCTACAGTCGCCGCGATGGCTTCTGCGATGAGCGATCCGACTCCCACGGGCCCGGGCGGATCGTCTGAATCATCGGACCCGAACACCGACCCAGGTTGGCCGCACCCGTACGAGTCGCTCTACCGGTCGGCGACAGGTGAGACGGTCAGACCCTCCCGCCCGACCCCTCGGCATTTCGAGCAGCACCTGTCTCGACCGGAGGGCGCTCCAGAGGGTTTTGGTTGGCTCTACCGTGACGAGTCGCCCACGACCGACCCGGCCCGTTCGAACCCATCGGTACCAGGCACCCCGCTCCCGCCGCCGCGGGAGCCCGACAGCAAGACCCCGGACTCTGCCCAGACTGCGCCACAGCCCACCTCCCGGTCTCGTCGCCGCGGCCTTCGGATCGCTCTGATCCTCCTCCTGCTGCTGACCCTGGTCGGGGTCCTGGTCGCAGCACTGCTGGTCCACGCCGGCCTCTTCACCGGCATCTGAGCCTTCAAGAGTCGAGGATCAGGGTCATCGGACCGTCGTTGGTCGACGAGACGGACATGTCGGCGCCGAAGACCCCGGTGGCCACATCGGCGCCGAGTCTGCGCAGGGCAGTGACGAATGCCTCGACGAGCGGCTCGCTGACCGGTCGAGGGGCGGCGGCGCCCCACGATGGTCGACGCCCCTTCCGGGTCTCGGCGTAGAGGGTGAATTGGCTGACCACCAGGATCGGGGCCTGTTCCTGCTCGCAGGAGCGCTCGTTGGCCAAGATCCGCAGGGTCCAGACCTTCTCGGCCAACCGGTCAGCGGCCGCCACCGTGTCGTCGTGGGTCACCCCGACCAGCACCAACAGCCCCGGCCGTTCGACGGCCCCGACCACCTGCCCAGCCACCTCGACCCGTGCCGAGCTGACCCGTTGCACCACCAGTCGCATCTGCGTTCCCTCCTCGCCGCGGTTAGCCGCCGACGTACGCCTTGACCTCCACCTCTCACCGGTCAGCCTCTGGCAGGATGACCCGCATGTCCACCGACCACGCGCTGCGGACCTTGATCATCAAGATCACCTGCGGAGCGGAAGCGGCCGAGCGGGCCAACCAGGCGTGGACGGTGGCGGCCATGGGTGTCGCTGCCGGGGCCGATGTCACGGTGTGGTTGACCGGCGAGGCGGTCTGGTTCGGCGTCCGCCATCGACAGCCCGACCTGGCCCTCCCTCAGGCGACCCCGGTCGCCGAGCTGGTGGAGACCGTACGCGAGGGCGGCCGGATCGTGGTGTGCACCCAGTGCGCGGCCCGCCGCGACCTGGTGGCCGAGGACCTGGTCGACCACGCCGCCATCGCCGGGGCGGCGAGCTTCGTCGAGGCGGTGCTGACCGACGGGGTCCAGGCCCTCGTCTACTGATCGCCCCCGACTACGGATCGCCCTCGTCTACTGATCGCCCTCGGCTACGGTGTGAGGCTCACCCCGAGCCGCTCGGCGAGCTCGGCCGCACTCAGGTCGCCCGGCTGTCGTCGCTCGGCCGCCGCCCGGCGCGCCAGGCTGGCCAAGGCCTCGTTGATGGGTGCGACCTCGCCGATCCGGTGGGCGATCGAGACGATCTCGCCGTTCAGGAAGTCGGTCTCCACATTGCCCGTCCCGCGGGTGAGCGACTGCCAGGTCGATCCACCGGGGTCGCTCACTCCCGGCACCGGACGCATCGTGAACCCGGCCTGACGAGCCGCTCCTTCGTCCTCGTCGCCGGTGTAGACGATTCCGGCCACGTCCAGCACCCGGCGGGCTTCGGTCTCGGCCCGCTCGGCCAGCGCGCGCCAGTCACCATTGTGGTTGACCAGCGCCTGGAAGACGTTGCCGATGTTGCTGATCAGCTTGCGGTACTTCCACGGCATCACGTCGGCGGGCAGCCGGACGTCGAAGTTCGCACCGGTCCAGTCGGCAGCGATCTCGCCCAGCAGCTGTCGATCGTCGACACCATCGCTGACCGGCACCCGACCCAGATGCAGCATGCCCGACCGGGGTGCGCCCCGGATGATCACCTCGCCCGGGACGAGGTGCACCGCGGGCATCCAGACACAGACCCCGAACACCCGGCGGAAATAGCGTTGGGCCATGGCCTCGCTCGCGACCCCGTTCAGGGCGGTCAGCAGCGGCAGCCGGTCACCAGCGGTGCCGACGACCAGATCGCCGTCGTGCACGGGCGCGTCGGTCCAGGCCACCAGGGCCTCGGTGGCCTGCTGGGTCTTGGTGGCCAGGACGAGCACGTCGCGCGTCCGCAGCTCCAGCTCGTCGGGCCCCCCGACCGCCGGCGGCGCCACTGTGACGTCCTCGGTCGGGGTGCGCAGTCTCAGCCCGTCGCGCTGCAGGGTGGCCAGGTGCTCGCCCCGGGCGACCAGCACCACGTCCGAGCCGGCCAGGGCGAGCCGGCCGCCGATAGCCCCCCCGATCGCGCCGGCCCCGATGATGACGTAGCGACGGATCACGTGGGCCACCGTAGTACGGGCCGACCGGTCGGCTGAGAAGGTGGTGAGCCATGAAGCTCCGGCTGCGGTTCCGCGATCTCGAGGCCACGGACCTGACCGATCTGGACTGGTCGGGCGGGCCCGAACACCTCCGGGTGGTGGCGCAGGCGATCCAGGCGGCGTACGCGGGGGAGGTCGTCCTGCGGGTGGGGCAGCTGGACAACGGTCGGTTGCTGGCCCTGGGCGGCGTCGACTTCCGGCCCGACGTCGAGTCCGGGTTGCTGTGGATGCTGGCCGTGGAGGAGCGATTCCAGTCCCTGGGGATCGGCACCCGGCTGGTGCGCGAGCTGGAGGGGGCCGTCGTCCGGCGGGGTCGTACGGTCGCCCGACTGACCGTCGAGCTGGACAACCCGCGGGCCGCGGCGCTCTACCGGCGGCTCGGCTATCACGAGGAGGGCCCAGCGCTCGACTGGTGGCCGGTGGCGGGCGGGCGCACCTACGTCGCAGCCTGTACGCGGTGGGCGCGGGACCTTCGGAGTTCGCAGCCCTTTGACTAGACTCCACCGCATGTCGGTGATCTTCAGCATCCTGCTGCTCATGGGTTTCGCGCTCATCGGAGGGGCCGTCGTGGCGGTCCTCGTCCTCGTCGTGCGCTCTGCCGGTCAGGGGCGATGACCGCAATGCCGTTCGAGATCCCCGAGGGCCTGGCCCCAGCTCTGATGCCGGTCGCCTGGATGATCGGGCGGTGGGAAGGCTCCGGCAAGGGCACCTACCCCGGTACCGAAGACTTCGAGTTCGGCCAGCAGATCGACTTCGCGCACAACGGCGACGACTATCTGCACTACCTGTCCCAGACCTTCGAGGTCGACGCCGAGGGATTGGCGGTGAAGCCCCTCTCGATGGAGACCGGCTTCTGGCGACCGCAGCCCGACGGCGGTATCGAGGTGGTGATGTGCCATCCGGACGGCTACGCCGAGGTCTGGTACGGCACGATCAAGGGTGCCCGGATCCAGCTCAGCACTGACGCGGTGGTGCGTACGGCCTCGGCCAGCGAATACACCGCCGGGCAGCGCCTCTACGGCAACGTCGAGGGGGATCTGTTGTGGACCTTCGACAAGGCGGCGCTGGGCCATCCGCTGCAGTCCAACCTCTGGGCCCGGCTGCGCCGTTCGTGAGTCGACCGGGGCCGCGGGAAGAATCCGCGTGCGGCGGGCGCTGAACCAGTCATGACTGTGATCGTGGCTGACGAGGGTGTCGATGCCGGGGTGCCGTGGCACTACGGCGACCCGATGCGGGAGCAACGACTGCTCGCCCGCGGCGAGGGTCGGGTCGACCTGTCCCACCGGGGGGTGCTGAGCGTCAGCGGGCCGGATCGACTGAGCTGGCTGCACTCGCTCACCACCCAGTCCCTGCTGGGGCTCGCCACCGGCCAGGGCGTCACCGCCCTGGTGCTGTCCCCCCAGGGCTATATCGAGCACACCCTGTACGGGGTGGACGACGGGGAGACCTTCTGGGCCCACACCGGACCGGGCCAGGCCGCTGCGGCCGTGGCCTGGCTGGACCGGATGCGCTTCATGATGCGGGTCGAGGTCGCCGACCGCAGCGCCGAGTTCGCCCTGGTCTTCAGCGCGGGGTCGACCCCGGAACCCATGCTGACCCGGGCCGGGCAGGACTCGCTCGGCGGACACGAGGTCTTCGTGCCCCGCGATCAGCTGGCCACCGTGCTGGATGGGCAGCCGCTGGCCGGCACCTGGGCGTACGAGGCCCGCCGGATCGCCGCTGCGGTGCCTCGCATCGGCGTGGATACCGATCACCGCACGATCCCCAACGAGATCGGCCTGCTCGGGGTGGCGGTGCACCTGGACAAGGGCTGCTATCGGGGCCAGGAGACCGTGGCTCGGGTGCACACCCTGGGTCGGCCGCCGCGCAGGCTGGTCCGGCTGCACCTGGACGGGATGGCGGACACCCTGCCCGCGGTGGGCAGCCCACTCGAGCTGGACGGGCGGCAGGTCGGCTTCGTCGGCCTGTCGGCCCGGCACTTCGAGCTCGGCCCGATCGCCCTCGGGTTGATCAAGCGCAACGTGGCGACCGACGCTGCGCTGATCGTGGCCGAGGTCGCCGCAAGCCAGGAGGTCCTGGTCGACCCGGATCTCGGCCTGCACGTCCGACCCCGGGTCTGATCCATTTTCGGATTCGATCTCAGCGCAGCTACCTAGGTCAGGCTAGCCGGCAGCCGCTGAACCGGTGTGGTGCCGTCGATTGATGATCGGTGGGTGGGAGGCTGCAGCGTGAGCACCACGAAGCCGGGAGGACTGAGTCCTGCTGATCGGATGCGCGTCGGTCGGGATGAGCGCGAGCGCTGTGTCGACGAGCTGCAGGAGCACTACGCCTCCGGTCGCCTGGGCGAGTCGGAGCTGACGGAGCGGGTAGGGACCGCGTTGACCGCGACCACGCGGGCAGATCTGACGGAGTTGCTGGCCGACCTTCCGGGCGGGCGGCGTGTCCAGCCCGCCGAGGAGAGCCGGGGACGCAGGTTCTGGATCGCGGTCTCCGGGGCGGTGCTGGTGGGTGCGCTCGGACTCGGAGCCGTCGGTGCCTCAGGTGCCGCACCCTCGGACCCGTCCAGTGGGGTGGACCAGACGGTTTGCCTTTCGACGGGGGAGATGACGGACCCCGATCAGGGCTGTCCCGACGTGTCCGGCGTGCAGCAGCAGATCTTCGCCGACGCGGACGCCGCCGAGCGCGCCGCCCAGCAGCTGATGGAGATCTCCGAACGAAACCCCGACGTGCAGCTCGACGGGTTGCTGGAACGCGCCTGGGCGTCCTCGGGTCGAGCCCGGGACGCGGCGGAGAGCTCGAAGCAGATCGTCCTGGCTGCGGCGGGGGAGCCGCCCGACAAGGTGCTGGCCAAGGCCGCGGAGAGCGCGGGGAAGGCCGCCGTCGACACCAAGAAGACCCTCGACGCGGCGCTCGAGCGACTTCGCGGGTGATGGTGTGCGCACCCGGACTGCCCTGACCGCCACCTCCCTGCTCGCGGGGATGACCGGGGCGGCCGCCTATCTCGGACTTGTCACCGGTGCCATGCCGGTTGACCTCGGGGTCGGGCGCCGGACCCGGCCGCTCGGACCGCTGCAGCTGCAGATCGACGCGCCCCGCGACGTCGTGTACGCAGCCATCACCGCCCCGTACGGCGAGCGGGTGACCCGTGCGATGCGCGCCAAGGTCGAGGTCTTGGAGCGAGGCCAGGACCTGGTGCTGGCGGCGCATTACACCCCCATCCGCGGTCGGCTGCGGGCCACGACCGTGGAGACCGTACGCCTCACCCCACCCGGGCGGGTCGACTTCCGGTTGGTGCGCGGCCCCGTACCCCAGGTGGCGGAGACCTTCCTGCTCACCCCGTCCGACGGCGGCACCCTGCTCAGCTACACGGGGACCCTCGGCACGGACCTGTGGGGCCTCGGTCAGGTCTGGGGCGACCTGGTGGCCAAGCCCTGGGAGGCTGCCGTCAGGTCATCGTTCGAGGCGGTCAAGGCCGAGGCGGAACGTCGTCACACTAGGCGGCCAACCGGCTGAAGGCCTGAGCGGCGGGGCGGATCTCGCCGACCTGCTGACCCCGCCCCAGCACCGGGGCACTGGCCTGCGCGTGCAGCGTCCCGTGCTCGAACCCCAGCCCCAGCAGCACTGCAGCCATCGCCACGGCGCGGGCCCGCATTCCGCCGTCGCTGATCTTGATCGCGATGCCCCGACCGTCCGGCAAACCGACGGCGTAGACCGCCTCGGCACCGGCCTTGCCGATCAGACCGGGCACGGCCCGGTGCAGGTCGAGCTCGTCGCGCCTGGTCCCGGACACGTACTCGGGGTGCTTCCGGATCGCCTCCGCCACTCGGGCCTCCGGACCGTCGGTCGCCGCCGCCAGTCGACCGAACGCCCTGGCCAGCCCGTAGGTCGACAGCGAGAACAGGGGCGCACCGCAGCCGTCCATCGCCAGGTTCGCCGCCTGCTCCGAGGCGAGATCGTCGATGCTGGACACGATGGCGAGCTGGACGGGGTGGTCGGGGTCCAGGTAGGTCGCCACGTCCGCACCGAGGTGCACGGTGGTGGACAGCATCCCGGCGTGCTTGCCCGAGCAGTTCATCGCTACGGCCGACTTCTGCTCACCGGTCCGGATGGCACGCTCCCGCTCCACCTCGTCGAAGGGCCAGTCGGGCGGGGTCTGGAGCGCTGACTCGTCGAGTCCGGCGCCGGCCAGGATGCGTCGTACGCCGTCCAGCTGGAACGCCTCGCCTGAGTGCGAAGCGCAGACCAGGGCGAGCAAATCGGCCGGCAGGTCGAGCCCGGCCCGGACCATGCCGAGGGCCTGCAGCGGTTTGCTGGCACTGCGGGGGTAGATCGGGGCGAACTCCGACCCGAGGGAGGCAGCCAGGCTGCCGTCCGGGTTGGTGAGCGCCACCCGGCCGCGGTGGACACTTTCCACGAAGCCGTTGCGGACGACCTCCACGAGCACCGGATCGGATTCAAAGGGGCTGTCCATGACCGCGACCCTACGCGTGGACCGACCGGCTCGACCTCACTTTCTGCGGTGGGCGAACGGCGCCGATCGTGTGTTTTCTCGTGGGGTGTGTAAAGCCTGGTGCCCTGCCCGCACCGTCCAGCAACTTCGCCGGCAGAGCACTAATGTTCTCGATGTGAATTGGGACGACTACGACGCCGCGCTCTTCGACCTGGACGGCGTGCTGACACCGACCGCGGAGGTGCACATGCGGGCGTGGCAGCAGCTGTTCATCGACTTCCTGACCACCCGGGGGGTCGGACAGCCGTACCAGGAGAGTGACTACTTCGACTACATCGACGGCAAACCGCGCTACGACGGGGTCCGTTCCTTCCTTGCCTCACGCGGGATCGAGCTCGCCGACGGTGACCCGAGCGACGGCGCAGGAGTGCAGACCGTGTGCGGGCTGGGCAACCGGAAGAACGAATTCTTCTCGGCCGTGCTGCGAGATGATGGGGTCGATCCGTATCCCGGGTCCGTGGCGCTGCTGGACCATCTGGCCGCCCGGGGCACCAGGATCGCCGTGGTCTCCTCGTCCCGCAACGCCCCCGCGGTGCTGGAATCGGCCGGTCTGGCCGATCGCTTCGACGTGGTGGTGGACGGTGGGGTGGCCGCTGCCCGGGGGCTGCGTGGCAAGCCGTCCGGTCAGACGTACCTGTTCGGGGCCGAGCAGCTCTCGGTGTCGCCCGAGCGGACCGTGGTCCTCGAGGACGCACTGTCCGGCGTGGCCGCAGGCAAGGACGGGCACTTCGGACTGGTGGTCGGGGTGGACCGTGGGGTCGGCGCAGACCGGCTGATCGCGTCCGGCGCGGACATCGTGGTGACCGACCTCGCCGAGCTGGTCGGCTGATGCGCGGCACCCATGGGGACGACCCGATGGCTTTGGGTGACCCGCTCGACCGGTCCCGGTTCCCGATCGACGGCTGGAGTTTGACCGAGTCCCGCTACAGCTCGCACGACCTCGGCGTCACCGAGACCCTCTTCGCGGTGGGCAACGGCTATCTCGGGATGCGCGGCAATGTCGAGGAGGGTCGCGAGACCCACGCCCACGGCACCTTCATCAACGGGTTCCACGAGACCTGGCCGATCCGGCACGCCGAGGAGGCTTTCGGCTTCGCCCGGGTCGGGCAGACCATCGTCAACGTCCCCGACAACAAGACCATGAAGCTCTACGTCGACGACGAGCCGATGCTGCTCTCGGTGGCCGACCTGGAGGCGTACGGTCGGACGCTGGACTTTCGCGACGGCGTGCTGCGGCGCGAGATCATCTGGCGCACCCCGGCCGGCAAACGGGTCAAGGTCAGCTCGACCCGGATGGTGTCCTTCGTCCAGCGGCACCTGGCGATCCTGACCATCGAGGTCACGCTGCTCGACGACGAGGCCCCGGTGGTGATCTCCTCGCAGACCCTGAACCGTCAGGACGGCCGCGACGAATACCACGTGCGCGACGCGGCCATGGGCTCGGGCGGGGACCCGCGGCAGGCCGAGGCCTTCGAGACCCGGGTGCTGGAGCCGCAGAGCCACTGGTTCGACGACCGGCGGATCGTGCTGGGCTACCGGGCCGCCAACTCCAAGATGACCCTCGCCGTGGGGATCGACCACCAGATCGAGACCGGCAACGACTACAGCGAGCACATCAGCGCCGACGAGGACACCGGCAAGATGGTCTACCGGGTCTGGGCCAAGCAGGACGAGCCCATCAAGATCACCAAGATCGTCTCCTACCACACCTCCCGGGGCGTGCCCGTCCGCGAGCTGGTGGATCGCTCCCGCCGCACCCTGGACCGGGTGCGCCAGCACGGCATCGAGGCCGAGTACAGCACCCAACGTCGCTGGCTGGACGCGTTCTGGGAACGCTGCGACGTCGCCCTGACCGGGCAGCCGGCGCTGCAGCAGGCCATCCGCTGGAACCTGTTCCAGCTGGCCCAGGCCACCGCCCGGGCCGAGCAGTCCGGTGTGCCGGCCAAGGGCGTCAGTGGTTCGGGTTACGGCGGGCACTACTTCTGGGACACCGAGATCTATGTGCTGCCGTTCCTCACCTACACCTCGCCCAAGATGGCCCGCAGCGCGCTGAGATTCCGCTACAACATGCTCGATGCCGCCCGGCACCGGGCCGAGGACCTGGCGCAGAGCGGAGCGCTGTTCCCCTGGCGCACGGTCAACGGCGAGGAGGCCTCGGCCTACTACGCGGCTGGCACCGCCCAATACCACATCGACGCCGACATCTCGTACGCCCTGTGCAAGTACGTGGCCGCCACCGGTGACGACGACTTCATGAACCGCGAGGGTGTGGACATCCTGGTCGAGACGGCGCGGATGTGGGCGGACCTGGGTTTCTGGCGGGAGAATGCCAACGGAGGTCGGACCTTCCACATCCACGGCGTCACCGGGCCCGACGAATACACCACCGTGGTGAACGACAACCTGTTCACCAACGTGATGGCCCGGTTCAACCTGAGCAAGGCGGCCGAGGTGCTGCAGCAGATGCGTACCGGGCTGCCGGAGGTCTACCAGCGGGCGGTGGAGCGCCTGGAGATCGACCAGTCCGAGTTCGAGGAATGGGCCGACTGCGCGGAGCAGATGGCCATCCCGTACGACGAGGTGACCGGCATCAACCCACAGGACTCGCACTTCCTCGACCGCGAGGTCTGGGACCTGCAGAACACCCCGCCGGACAAGCACCCGCTGCTGCTGAACTATCACCCGCTGGTGATCTACCGGTTCCAGGTGCTCAAGCAGGCCGACGTGGTGCTGGCCCTGTTCCTGCAGGGTGACCACTTCAGCCTGGAGCAGAAGCGGGCCGACTTCGAGTACTACGACCCGATCACCACCGGTGACTCGACTCTGTCCGGGGTGGTGCAGTCGATCATCGCCGCCGAGGTGGGCTACCGCGACCTCGCGCTGCGGTACTTCTACAGCGCGCTGTTCGTGGACCTCGCCGATCTGCACGGGAACGCGACCGACGGCATCCACGTCGCTTCCACCGGTGGGGTCTGGAACGCGCTGGTCTACGGCTTCGGCGGGATGCGCGACCACAACGGCGTGATCACCTTCGATCCGCGACTGCCCACGGGCTGGGCGAGCCTCAGCTTCAAAGTCACCCTGCGAGGTACCCGGCTGCAGGTCGAGGTGTCAGCGGACCGGATCACCTTCACGATCCTGGAGGGGGAAGGGACCGAGATCGTCGTCCGCGGACAGCCGATCACGGTCTCGGTCTCGGAGCCCCAGACGGTCCCGCTCACCGACCAGGGCCCACTGATCCAGACCCCGCTGGCTTTCCAGACCGGTGAGCGCCGACCCGATGGCACCCTGATCACGGCCAGCGTGCCGCAGGCCACGCTCAGCCGCCGCTGACCCGGGACCCGCTGGAGATCAGCGGCCCGGCCGGCGTGGGCAGACCAGGGTGAAGGGTGCGACGAGCACCGGCTGTGAGCAGTCGAAGTACTCGGTGAGCCGCTGGCGTACGACGGGGTCGACGCGGGCCTGCTTGAACCAACCGGGTTCGATCACCGCGTACGCCGCCCGCCGGTCCGCCAGGCAGGACAGGTTCTCGGCGAAGCTCGCGAGGTCGCTGGTGTCGACGTACATGCTGCGCTGCAGAAAGGTCGGTGAGGCGTAGCGGCAGAAGGTCGGGTTCCGCACCCAGTAGGAGCGTTCGCCCGGGGACAGGTAGACCACCGGGGTGTCGGCCCCGATCACCTGCCGGACGCGGGCCCCGAGGACGGCGAAGTTGACGGCCTTGCGCCGCTCGACCTGTGCGTTCTTGGTGTCGGCCCGGAAGTCGAAGGAGTAGGCCGTGGTCGTCAGCACGGGGTTGGCGATGATCGCGAGCACAGCGACCCCCCAGGCCAGCGCGGCGGCCCAGCGGACGGGCGGGTGGGCGGCCGGGGCCGGCCTGGCTGCTCGGAAGGACCGGCGGAGGTCGACCACCGCAACGATGAGACCGAGTGCGGCGAGTGCGGCGGAGGCGGTGTACGCCACGGTCGCCGGTGTCTGCCCGAACCAGATGGGGTCAGGGGACCTGCGGACGGTGAGTGACCGGGTCAGCAGCGAGACCGAGACTGAAGCCGTCAGGACGGTCACCGCGCCCAGAGCGGGCACCGCGCCCGGAGTGCGGCGGGTCCAGCGGGCCAGGGCCCAGCCGAGCCAGCCGGCCGCGACCACCGGCAGAGCCGCCAGGTGGTAGGGAAACCACTGGGCCTGGGCCACCGTGGTCGCCACCGTGGCCGCGACGGTCACCGCCGGCAGCACCAGGGTGGCCACCCGCATCCTGCTCGCGGTGGTCCCGGCGAGCAGGACGAGCGCGGCCGGCAGCAGCAGCAGGGCGGGTGAGACGATGCCTTCGTTCATCAGCAGCTTCTGCAAACCGCAGGCGTCATCGGTCGGAGCGGGCCAGACAGGGCACCAGACCAGCGACGACGGGTCGCGGTTGAGGTGCGGGATCTCCTTCAGCCACAGACCCTCGTGCGGGACCAGCAGCACCTGCAGGCCCAGGATCAGCGGGAGCAGGACGACCGAGGCCGCCGCGATCAGGATCAGCCGGGCCCGAAGGCGCCAACACAGGGCGAGCACCACAGCCGCTGCCGCCACTGCCGTGCTCACCGTCGTCCACTTCATCAGCACGGTGGCGACCAGCAGCAAGGCACACCCGAGGACCACGGCCACCTCGACCACGCGGTGGCGACTCCGGGGCAACCCGGCGACCCCGACCGCAGCGACGGCGGTCACGATGGCGAACCACTCCGGTTGCAGGATGCTGACGGACGGGGCCCAGACAAGGGCGACGAGCATTGCCGCGCATAGGGCCGCTGACTCGACCCAGCCCAACCACCGGCGCAGCTGGCGATGCAGCAACCAGACAGCCGCGCCGGCAGCCAGGGCGCTCCAGGCCAGCAACTGCTGCTCGCGAAACGGGTCGGTCGTCAGCCGGTCGAGCCCGGCCATCAGGACCCGGTTGAGCAGCGGCCGGTGCGTCCACACCTCCCACGACGGCCAGCCGGTGAGGGCGGTGACCCGCTCCGCCCCGAAGGTGTAACGCACGTCGCCCCAGATCTGGAAGGTGGGGAACCGAGCGACGACCAAGAGTGCCGTCAGGCCGAGCCAGCTCCATCCCTGGTACGACCAACGTGGGCCGGTGCCCGATGCTTCGGTCGGGTCATC
>JAABUN010005851.1_pt1 | contig 14779 bp, 20 predicted proteins | sample 5559311 | NCBI WGS metagenome assembly JAABUN01 (sample SAMN10711877, study PRJNA513370) | rock metagenome | isolation source: Antarctica rocks | place: Antarctica: Victoria Land, Siegfried Peak sud | reverse complement strand
CCACCCGCAGCGGTTCGGCCGCCGACCCCACCCGCCGGTCATGCCGACCCAGTTCTGGATCAACCAGCCCGAGAACGAACCCCAAATGAACTGATCGCAACTGTCTCAGTTGACTTGACAGACACCGTGGCCCCGACGTTGGCGCTGGCCGAGCGGGCCGGCCTGGGCGACCTGATCGGCCGGCACGTGCACGTGCGGGCCGAGGGTGGGGGAATGTGTTGTCGAGCAGGACGGCCAGTGCTCTAGTGTGCCGTAGTGCGCTCCCCTTTCGTCTGGCCGGTTCGCGTCGCCCGAGGGCGACGATTGTGAATCGCGACGACGAGGTCGTGTACGGCGACCAATCCGTTCGCACCATGCGGCTACTGGGAGGCGCGGGCGCAGTTCTTTGGGGTACCTCGGCCATGGTGAACGTTTGGGCCGGGCAGCCGTTGGTCGGCATCCCATACTTGGTGGCGGCCGGATTCTTCGTCACGTTCACGCTGACTGCTCATCGCTGGGTCGTGCTTCTGACCAGCGACACAATTCAGTTTCTCGAGGGCTGGCGGCCGGTGCGGGTCAAGCTCGTGGACATTGCGGCCGTGGCGACCGACACGGAGAGCAGGCGATGGGCCACCAGCATTCAGCTGACGCTGGACGACGGCACCCGCCACAGAGTGCGGACGCTCAACGTCTTGCCGCTCCTCGAACCGCTTGAGCGTCGCCGTCGCAGCCTGCGCCCAGAAGCCTGAACAAACCCACCCCCGGGGGAGGCGGCCACGTCCCTTGCCTTTCTGCCTGCCACAGTGAGCGGCCAAGCGCCCCTTGGGTCGTCGCCTCTTCGTCCCGAACTACGCGGGACCGGCACGCTGACGCTCGTTCACGCTGGCCACAGCCCGACAGGTCGCCGTACGTGCTGCTAGTCGCCGATGGCGTTGCTGTACTTCGCTGCTGGACTTGAAAGGGCTCGGGCGCTGGGGCTGGCTCAGAGCCCTACCTCGGGGGCAGTCGCCATCCCCATTGCCCTGGCCACGGGAAGCGCCGGCCGCGGTGGGCCAGTTCGTCGTAGCTGAAGCTCGCGACCCTGTCGTAGGCGTCGGCGAGAGCTGCCTCGTACTGCACGCGGTCGTATGCCAGCGACTCGGGAAGTCCGTCGACAACGCGCGACTCGTGATGCCCGTCCTTCCACTTGAAGGCTGATCAGGTCACCTTGGTCTCGTCGATGTGCAGTAGCGCGGTCAAGCCATGCCCGGTTCAGTTCGGTCACCATGTCACCTGCTCGGCTTCCTTGTGCGGGACTGGCGTCGCGGGCTGCTGCTGCCTGCGTCTGTGGCGGGTGTTGTCTGTCGCGGTGGTCATGGGTGTGAGCCCCTTGTCCGGCTTCGCCGCTCCGGTGGGCTCGTCGTGCATCGAGCTGGCGGCTGGTGAGGGGGCCAGCGAGCGGCGTACGCTCGTACAGCGGTCATGCCGTCAAGGGCCTATGGGAACGCAGGCGCTGACGCTATACGCGGCAGTAGCTCCTAAGGAGCCGAGCCGGTTCGAGTCCGGCATTCGGCGTGACCGCGCTGCAGGACAAGGGCGTCGGACCGTGGAGGACCACGGGCGTCCGCAGGCTTCTGGCACGACTCTGGCACGCGTTCGCGTTCGCGACCATGGCGGGTGCGGCTACGGCGACCATGGGTTCGAGCACCCCTGGCCGGCGTCGGGCGTGTGGTCCCCCGGCCCGCTGGCTGTCGAGTCCCGCACTGCTGATCTGGCATGCTGCGGAGGACGGGCGGGTCGGAGGTGACAGGTGGAAATCCATTCATGGGGCTATCGGGCCGTCTTCATCGGCGCTTGGCTCCTGATGTGCTTAGCAATCATTGGCGGTCTGCTTGAGTATCCCGGCGACGATTCCTGGCTCGGCATACTTGGCCTTCTCGTCTGCGTTGGTTTAATGGTGCGGGCTTCTCGTCTCGGGATTGCCGTTGACGCTGGGAAGTTCCATGAGAGATCATGGATGAGGAACAGATCCTTTCCAGTCGACGATGTGAAAGAAGTACGGATCGTTGCCTACGATGGATTATTGACAAAGGGGAGCGTTTCGAGGCAACTGTGCCGCCTCGAACTCCGGTTCAAGAACGGTCGACGAGCCGAACTCTGGAGCGTCGTTGGCTGGTGGCGGACAGGTAAGCTGCGTGAGACTGCGAACGCTCTGAATCAATGGATTCAGGCCGTCGAAAGAGGCCAAGAGCCGGACGTCCCCTCCAACTAAAGACGACGTCCTCAAGCGGTCCGGCGCTGGAACAACTCGACTCCGAAAGGCTGGACTGCGGGCAGGGTGAGCCACCGACCCGATAGCGGAGCACAGAGCGCGTCGGAGGTCCGGGTCAAGGGTGGCGGTGTGTGCCATCGCGTAGCGACGCCGTAGGCGCTCTTGATGCGGGCTGGAGTCGCGCGGATGCTCGGCGGTCGGGTCGGCGGCGGACGTCGATTGACACATGACCGACTGTCGTCATCCAGTGATTGACGTCGGACTGACTGACGGCGAACTCCTTACGAGCCCTACGTGTCGTAGATAAGCCCGTCCCACGGTGCGAAGTAAGCGATGAAGTCACCGGGCTCAATGTTCACGTTGTAATTGCCGGACTCGCCTTGCGTCACGACCCAACCGAAGGTGACGCCGTCGACCTCCTTGCTAAACGGTTCGACCTCGATGGGCCCAAGGACGTAGTCGCCCAGTTCGGCCAATCGGGCGTCGACGAGGTCCTCAATCCCCGCAGGGCCGGCTTGGCCGGGGGGGAGGCCGCCAGCTCGGGAAACCTCATCGACACGTACCTCGTCAAAGGTCCCATCGGCATTCCACAGGAAGAGTCCGACGTAGGCTGGCCCCTGGTCGCCTGGGACGAAGAGCTCTTCGCTGAGGAAGAACCTTCGTCCGTCCTCGGCGGTGCCCGCGTACGGCACATGATAGTCATCGGGAATGATGGTGAAACGGTCCGGTGCTTGTTCCACGACAGTTCCTTCTGCTGGGCCGGCGCCTTCTGCTGAGTCCGGTAATGGCAACGCGCACCCTGTGAGCACCGCGAACAGTGCGAGCGTGAGCATGCCTCGTAGGCTTACAAGACCGGGTGGGCGCAGTGCAGGTCGCGTGGATCGCTGCGCGTCGCTGGGCTGAGGCATGGCGCAGAGACTATTAGCCGGCGTGCGTACCCGGAGTCGTTTCGTGCACGATCCACCGGATCGCGCTTCCCAAGGCGGACCGGTCGTGGCCCGGGGGTCGGCATGGCCGGCTCGGTCCGGCGGTTACCGCGGGTGCGGCGGCTGAGCGGAGCGCCACCGTCGAGCAACCCGAGGATGGGCGCTGCGGTGTTGGTGGTTGCGGCGGAGGGCGTAGCGCGCAGGACCGAGCTTGCTCGGGCCGTAGCGCGGAGCCGGGGAGCCGCGCCTGGCGCGCCGTAGGCGCGCCCTTGATCACATAGAGGCCAATTCGGCAGGGGCCGCCGGGATCGACCCGCCGGTCCTCAAAGCAAGCGCGTGGCGGTGGCGGTGGCGGTGGCGGTGGCGGTGGCGGTGGCCTCATGCTGGTCCGGGCACCGCTCGACGGCAAGGCTGCCGGCGGTTCGGGGCTTGCCCGTGCTCGACCTCGTACTCGCACTCGCCGCACGCCCCGGCGAGGTCGGGCACTTCTGCACTGCCCGGGTGCTCCGACCAGATGTGCCCGCAGTCGGGACACGTCCGAAGGCTCTCGCCGCGGTCCAAGACTGAAGCGTCGTAGGGGTCCCACGTGCGCGGTCGCCGCAGCCACCACGGAATCACGCTGACAGCGCCGATGACGTAGGGGCGCCCGGTGAAGCGATGCACACGCAGGACGGGCTCTCCGATCCCGACACGCTCTTCGACCCGGCCGAGCATGGTCATCGTGAGGATGTCGCGCAGTCGCGAGTTGGAGGCGGCGTCACCCCAGTCGGCGTAGAAGGTGACCCGCCCGATGGAACCGGACACCTCGTCATTCATCACGAGCAGCCCGATCGGGGCGGCGGTCGCGCGATATGGATCGACGTTCACCGCCCACAGGCCGTCGCTCACGGGCACGACCGCCACTTCACCGGCCCCGGCGCCGACGGTTTGGACGAGCTCGTCGACCAGGCTCGCGAGCTGGCGAGTCGCCTCGTCCGGCCGAGGCTCAGTCACTCGATGATGATAGGTCCGGGACGTCGACATGAGTGGCTGTCGGCACAAACGGGGCTCTTCAGGTGAGCAGATCGGCGCCGCCTCCGGGGCGCACCGTGGTGCGCGAAGATTCCGGCGGGAGGGTTGCGGTCCGTGCGGGGCCCTTGGATCCTGAGGGAGTCCGTCGTGGTCGACCCCGGTTTCACTCTGGTGCTGGTGAGCCTCTAGCGCCCTGCAGTGGGGTCGTAGAAGCGTTGGCCGTACTTGACCCACCCGCCATGAAGGCAAGGGGGTTTGGCGGCTAATCAATCGTCGTGACGAACTGACGCAGTTCTACGAACCGATCAACCTTCGCCTTCTTGGGGGGCCGACGGACCCAAGTCATGGACAACGCGAACGCCCAAGCCCCGTCACGCCTAGCGAGGGTGTGAGCGTGACCTGCGACCGGGCCAACGGGTCCTGGACCAACCAGGCGCCAGCCGCGGACGTCTCCTGCACCGCGACGACATCGGGGACGAGCTACTCAGGCCTGTCGAAGATGACCATCACGGTGGACGGCCAGCCGGTCGCCACCCCTGCCTTGGCCTACGCCCCGCAGTCGGCGCCCTTCACGGTGCCCAGGGCCGAGGGCTCGGGCCGGACTCGTTCACCATTGTGGACGCTCACGGGAAGTTGATGACCTATCTATGGAAGAAGGTCTGGGCACTTGATGTGCGCGGCCCATCTCGCTTAAGTACGATACCGGGGCTGTGGATGATCGACTTCCTAACGCCAGCTAACGTGAGGATGCCAACCTTTTCGTTGATGTCGCCGATAACAAGGGACGGGAGATGCATGAACTCGCCACCCCGGCAGAGGCGCCTTTTCGCTATAGTGAATTGGACATGCAAGAATCTATTGTAGCGATCCTCCAAGAGGCGGGACAGTTGCACCGCCTAGGTTCCGGCCCCTTCATGTACGAAGTACTGGGAGTATTGAGTGGACGAGAATCCTGGCTCACGCCACTCACTCACCACCGTGCACGAAACGCGATCCACCACCTTTTGCAGCAAAAATAGCGTGGAAGTCTGCAAGCAGTAATATTAAGTTCACAACGGAGCAACGACACGTCCTACGCCCATCCAAGGGATCCACTGAACGTGACTGACCGGGATGGGCAGGTGGCAGTTGCTGCAGCAGCTCCTCGTGGCAGCCGCTGGCCTGAGTTTCGGAGCGGTCCTGCTCATCCTTGGTGCAGCGGTCCTATTGACCGTCCTAGCAATGTACCTTTGGAGCGGTAGTCAAAGGCATTCAATACAATCAAGACCCTATGGTCGAAAGCCAGGGTAAAAGGGTCATTCTAGGCAAGAGTGTGGACGAGAACGTCAAGAAGATAACGTAGGACGCAGGTAGGTGGCCCCCTAAGAAGGGAAGCAAGAGTTCTCCCAGATCAAGAAATACCTGACAAGGAGACGATAGATGAACCAGCCCCCCGATGAAATGGTTGGCGCGGCCCTTCGAGAGGTCGCCACTTGGCACGAATCGGACTCAACGACACCCGCATTGGCTAGCCTGGTGAGAAACTGGAACAAAGATTCATGGGTACTCATCCATCGACTCCTGGACGTCCAGACCCCACAACATCGCAGCCTCGCGTTGGCAATACTTAGGGGGATTGACGACCAGGCCAGCGACGAGACAGATGGTAAGCCGGGCTTGAAGGACATCGTGCTTGGTCATCTGGATGCGAGATATGATCCCGCAGTACGATGGTGGGCAATATCCGCTGTCGGATACCACGCGATGGTGGAGTCGTTGCCATCCCTCATGACCATGGCGACGGACCCGTCTCCCATCGTGCGAATGGGAGTGGCCTCCGCTGTGGTTTCTCTGGTCAATCAAGACAACCGCGTCGAAGTCCTTACTGCCCTCGGAGAGCTCGCCGGCGACTCAGATGCAGACGTGCGCGACGAAGCAATCGGCTCCCTAATGGAACTCGCGGGAGCTTACGAGTACCTCGGCTCCGATCCCGAGAACCGATCCTGATCGGTCTCACTTGGCTGCGCCCTGCCAGTTCCGCGAGCCTCGTGGATCGAGCGAGCCTCCCGGTAAGCGGTCGCGATGAAGGCCAGCAGTGCACTGCGCTGCTCCGGCGTCTGCCGGACCGTCGCGGTCCCCCGGAACTGTGGGAGCACCTTCAGCGTCCGGCGGGACGGATAGGCCATGAGTCGGATCAACCTGATCTATCACTATCGCTGTCCGTCGTGGAGTCGAGCACCCAGCGGTGGTACGCGGCGCTGGCGGCGAGCGCCGGGAGGGCTACGACCTGCGGCACCTCGTAGGGGTGCACCTCTTCGACAGCAGTGATGACTTGTTGGACCAGGCTGGCGCGAGTGTGCATAATCATGAGCACCTCAGATGCGTCTTGCAGTTCGTCATTCCAGATGTAGATGGATCGCACGCCTGTGACGATGTTGCCGCAAGCAATCAGCCGGCGGTCGATGAGTCGTCGCGCCAGGACTGCGAGCCAATCGGGGTCTGCCGCAGTGACCGTCACATCAACCATTGGTTCCACGAAGCTTGCCTCCCGTCGCAATAAGGTCACCGACGGCTTGCGTCGCGTTCTCGGGTGTACGTGCCAGCGCGGCCCACCCAGTGATGACCGGGCCGTCATGACTTAGCCCCACCCATCGCCCCCAAGCAAGGGCGCCGTGAGGATGAAGGACGAAGTACAGCGACCCCTTGGAGCGGACGGCTCCGTCAGTCGACCGGTACCACCCGATCAGCGACTCGGAGTCCCAAAGCCGCAGTTCGCCGCGCCATGAGTACCCACCTTGATCGACGGGCACCGCGCGCTCAGTTGCGTCGAGGACGAGGCGCTCTCCGCGCTGGCTCACGATCAGCGGGTGGCTGGTGAGGAGCGGGTCACCGTTGAAGGTGGTGTCCCACGTCGCCCACCAGTCGCCCGCCAGATCGAGGCCGTCCCAGTCTCGGCCTGCCAGCTGGTTGAGCGAGATGTCGAGGGCGTCGGCGAGAGCGGCCGCGACTGAGAGCACTGGCTGCTGCTCGCCAGCCTCGTAGCGTGCGATCTGTCGCACGTTGACCCCCGCGGAGGCAGCGAGGTCTGTCTGCGAAAGACCTAGCACCGCTCGTCTAGCGCGGATGACGTCGGCCATGTCCATCTAGCCATGATGCCTGACTGATGCTGCAAGGGCGGACAGACGTTTTGGGCATCTACATGACGGAAACGTCTTGACAAGCCGTCTCGGTGTGCGTCAACCTTTGACTTATGAGTCTGGTTCAAGACGGATCAGGCGTGAGTAGAGAGCGGTGGGCCCTGATGCCGAATTACGTGGTGGACAGCAGGAAGCAGCCGATGATCGCGACGGGGGTGGTGGGGATCGTGCAGGAGTGGGAGGACCGCGATGGTTCGCGGCGTCCTTCGGATCGGCAGGCGCGGGATGAGGACACGGGGATGCCGTTGTGGAACGTGGAGGTGCTGTATCAGCAGACCTCGTTCGGGCGGGTGTCGTCGGTGACGGCGATGGTCGCGGTGGGTGCGGTGGAGCAGCCGCAGGTGTCGGCGTTGGGGCCGGTGGTGTTCGAGGGGCTGCGGGTGGAGGTCCGGGTGAACAAGGCCAAGGCGCTGGTGGAGGCATGGGTCGCTGAGGCTCTGGCGGCTGCGGGTAGGGGCTCGGTGTCAAAGCCTTCGCCCGGCGGGTCGGGCTCGTCGCAGGTTGCGGCCTGAGGGGGGTGACGGTGAGCGTGGACGTGCAACTTGTCGAGGTGGCTGGTCGGGCGCGTCCGTCGGGTGAGGACGTGGCGTGGGTGCTTGCGGACCTGGCCCCCGCGCTGGCGGGTGTCCGGGTGCTGAGCGTGCGTGCCTCGTCGGAAGTGCTGTGCGACGGGGACTTCCGTTGGGGTCTGGGCGGGGTGGTCGTGGAGCTGCACGTCGGCGACCCGGCACATGCGGCGCGGGTCGCGGCCACGTTCGGCCTGGACGGTCCCCAGGAGCAGCAGGTCGGGCAGACGGTGTTCTGGACGTGGGCGGGCTGGATGAGCGAGGTGGGGCGCGAGTTCGCGATCTGCCTGACGGTCACCGTCGTCGTCTGCTGATCGGGGGCAGGCCGTGATGGGCGGGTTGACGCGGATGGCGTTCGGGGGGCTGGCGATGGTGGCCGTCGTGGTGACCGTCGCCGGGTACGCGCTGACGTGGTTCCTGGTAGCGCTGGTGGCCTGGCCGGGGCTGTTGGGGGTGGGGGTTCTAGCTGTCGTTGCCGCTCGGGCTGCGACTGATCCAAATCGGATGACACGAAAGGAATGTGGTTGAGATGGGTTGGATGCTGAAGCGGTTCTGGGACGTGGTGATCGTGGCCGCGTTGGTGGCGCTGCTCGGTGGTGCGGCGCTGATGCAGGCCGCGATGGGCACCGGTGGTGTGGCGCTGGGGCAGGGCCTGAGCGGTGGGGTGACGTTCGTCAAGGCCATCACCGGTGGCTTCCAGGGTGCGGAGGCTGTTTCGCCGCAGAACCTGGACGACCTGGCGAAGAAGGTCGAGGACGCCGCACCGCCGCCGGCGCCGGCACCGGAGCAGAAGGGGCCGGATAACTGATGGCGTGGCGGCCTCGTTCTGCTGGGCGCTCTGGTCCCTATGTGGGGCGGGGCCGCCGTTCCGGTCACCTTGACCGGCTGGTCGCGAACGTGTTCTGGCGGGCTGGGATCAGCCAGACGCTGGTGCTCGGGCGTGCGGTCCGCACCCACCCGGTCGGGGCGTTCGCGGTCTTGACGTATGTGGTGGTGTGGGTGCAGTCCGGGTCCGGGCTGGTCGCCGCGGTGGTGACCCCGGCCCTGATGGGCGCCGGTGTGCTGGTGTGGTTCTCCTACCGGCTGCGCCGCACCGGCCTGGGGGTCCGGGAGTCCGCCGAACGCCTTCGCCGACAGCGCCGGGTCTCCCAGCAGTGGGAACGCGCCTGCCTGGCCGCTGAGCTGCCCCAGGTCCCGCCGTTGCTGCCGTGGCGCATCCGGTCCGAAGGAGAAACGGTTGTGGTGAGGCTCAACGCGGCCCAGTACGGGATCGCCCGGGACCCGCTGCTGCGGGGGTTGGTCGCGATGGCCGAGGTCATCGGTGGTGGGTGCCGCGAGGCCCGGTGCACCCCGATCGGCAACACCGGCATGGTCGAGCTGGGATTCGTGTGGGGCAGCGTCCTGGACAACATCGTCACCCCCGACGCCCTGCCGGCTGCGGCGCCGGGGACCGCCCCGTACGGGCTCTGTGACGCCGGGCGCCCGGTGGCGCTGCCCATCCTGAACGAGCGGGGCGAGTGCGTGTTCACCCCGCTGCTGATCGCGGGGCAGGCCGGGGCCGGGAAGTCCTCCGCGCTGTGGGCGGTCCTGCTGGGGTTCATCACCTTGGGTGTCCCGGTCCGGCTGTGGGTGGCCGACCCCGCCGGTGGTGTGGAACTGGCTGCCCTGCAGGACGCCCTGGACGATGACGCCGGGACCGACCTATTTCGGGTCCACCGTTATGCCGATGACGAGCCCTCCATCGACGCGATGATCACCGCGATGCACGAGGCGATGAACCAGCGCCTGGCCGATCAGAAGGCACGCCGGGTCCGGGCCCACGTCCCGACCACCGCGGAGCCGGTGAACCTGCTGGTCATCGATGAGCTGCTGTACCTGGACAAGATGCTCAAGGCCGGTAAGTCCGGCCCGCTCGGGCGGATCCAGATCGCCGGACGCAAGGCCGGGTACTCCGTCATCGGCTGCACCCAGCTGTCCAAGGTCGCCGACGTCGGGGCGTGCCGGGACCTGTTCCTGCAACGGCTGGTGTTCCGCACCGTCTCCCGCGAGGCCACCGAGGCCGGATTCGGGTCCGGGTCCGGGTGGGCGGAAAAGGCACCAGCGCACCGCATCCCCCGCACCGCCAAAGGCATGGGATACGCCGTCGACACCCAAGGCACCACCAACGCCAGCGACGAAGCGGTGCTGTTCCGCTCGATCTACCTCACCGACGACCAGACCCGCGACATCGCCCGCGGCCACGTCCCTGCTGGCATCAACCGGCCGCGCCTGCCGCCGGTGACCCGCCCCGCCCCGGACACCCCGGGGGCTGTCCGCCCGGTCCTGCACGTCGTGAAGGGAATCCCAGCATGAGCACCACACCCGACCAGGACCCCCAAGAGTCGTCCGTCGCTGTAGTCAGCGGTGGGTCGGCCGCTTTGGCCAGCGCTCCTGATGGGTGGGTCGTGCATTCGCGTGCCGCTGCCCGGTACGCCCGTAGGACACCACCGGGGCGCGCCGTGGTGGCCAAGTCCCACTCGTTGTGGGGGCGGGTGAAGCGGTGGATGGTGCTGCTGGTCATCGCCCAGGTGGTGGCGTTCATGGGCGGGTACGGCACCAAGCCCGGAGGACCGTTCGGGTCCGAGCCGATCTCCTGCGGCACCGCGACCACCGTGGCCTCGGTCAAGGGCCAGTCGATCCCAGTCACGATGGCCCGCACCCAAGGGGAGGCGTTGCGCCGACTGGCCGGGCCACCACCGGACCCCAAGACCACCCACGAGCTCGCGACCAAGGCCGCCGACACGGTTGTCGTCACCGTCCTGGCGCTGAAGGCCTCCGCCCGTGGTGAGGCAGAACCGGCGAAGGTCACCGCCCGCAACACCGCCGTGGCGCAGTCCCACGCCGAGCAGGTCGCCCAGACCGCCGCCGCGTGCACCCCGTGCCCCGAGAAGGCCAGTGGTGTCCAGCCCGCCAGCGCTCTCCAGCCTGGCAGCGTCTTCCAGCCCGCCAGCGCCCAGCCCTCCGGTGGCGTGGTCGCCCCTGTGGCGTGCGCGGCGCAACCGTCCGGGGTGACCGCCTCCCTGGGCCCGGTCCCCGCTGGAGGGGCCGCTGCGGGTGGGTGGGGTGGGCACGCCAACGGGCGTATCCCGTCGGCGGCGATGTGCCGCCCGGCTTTCGACCCCGACGTGCAGGCGCGCTGCGATGCGGCCAACGCCCTGGACCAGCTGAACGCCGCCTACCGGGCCCAGTTCGGGACCGACCTGCCCATCACCGACTCCTACCGCGACTACGACGCCCAGGTGCGCGTCAAGGCCGCCAAGCCTCACCTGGCCGCCAAGCCCGGGACCTCCAACCACGGGTGGGGCCTGGCCATCGACTTCGGCCCCGGGATCGCCACCTTCGGCACGCCGCAGCACCAGTGGATGACCGCGAACGCCCCCGCGCACGGGTGGGTCCACCCCGCCTGGGCCCGGCAGAACGGGTCCAAGCCCGAACCCTGGCACTGGGAGTACACCGGCACGCCCCCCGCTGGCACTGCCCCGGCCCCTGCTCAGACGTCGGGGAGGAACGCGTGATGGGCGGGCCCGCCGCTGCGGTGCCGCCGGGTGCGGCGCTGTGCCGGTGGGTCGACTCCGCCGCCTGTGCCGACCGTCTGGACCTGCCTTGGATCGCCGACGCCCACGCAGTGACCCTTCCCGAACGCGCCGCTATGGGGGCGGTCTGCGCGGCGTGCCCGGTGCTCGCCTTGTGCGAGGCGGCTGCGGACCTGCTCGACGCCACCGCCGCCTTCTGGGCCGGGATCCACCGCGACCTGCCGACTCCTGAGGTGGCCTGGGTCCCGCACGACCTCGAGCGCGCAGCCGCAGCTGGTGAGGCGTGGGAACAGGGCGCACTGGTGTGGCCGGGTCTGGACGGTGCCGCGTGATCAGCCCGAGTGGTGTCGTCGTGACCGCCGAGATGGCCCAGACCTTGGCCGAGTCCGCCGGGGTGTGTGTGCGGCCGTTGCTGCGTAGGGTCACCGACCGCGCCACCGGGGCCGTGACCGCGGTGCCGATCCCGTGCGGGTCCACCCGCGAATCGCGCTGCCCGGCGTGCGCGGCCAAGGCCAAGCGGCTGCGGATGCACCAGTGCCGCGAAGGCTGGCACCTCACCACCGACCCCATGCCCCCGAGTCCAGCGCTCGACGAGGACCAGGCCGACGACGAGCAGACCGACGACTGCGAGGACGGTGCAGCTGGTGCCGGTGCCGGTGCCGGTGTCGGGGACGGGGCCGGTGCTGAGGATGTGGCGCGTCGTGCCAGGTCGACCCGTCGTGCCCGTGATGCGCCGGACCTGCCCCGGGTCGACATGGACGCACGGACTACCGGGCAGGGGTTCACCGACCCCAAGACCGGGCGGACCTACCAGCCGTCGATGTTCGTGACGCTGACCCTGGGCTCGTACGGGCGGATCGTGCCCGGCCGGGGGGTCCCGGCCGACCCGGGCACCTACGACTACCGGCGTGCCGCGCTGGACTCGCTGCACTTCCCCAAGGTCGTCGACCGGTGGATGCAGAACCTGCGCCGCTGCGCCGGGTACAGGGTCCAGTACTTCGCCGCCGTCGAACCACAAAAACGCCTGGCCCCGCACCTGCACGCCGCCCTGCGCGGAGCCATCCCCCGAGTCACCATCAGAGCCGTCACCAAGGCCACGTACGCCAACGTGTGGTGGCCCAACCACGAGCACCCCGTCTACCCCGACCCCGACCGGATGCCGTTCTGGGACCCCACCGAGGACTGTTACCGGTGCCCGGACACCGGCCGACCGCTGCGGACCTGGCAGCAGGCGCTGGACGACCTGGACGCCGACCTGGTGGCGGACCCGTCGATGAAACCCGCTCACACCGTCAAGCTGGGGTCCCAGGTCGACGTCAAGGGCCTTCTCGGCGGCACCACCGATTCCGACCGGGCGGTGCGGTACCTGTGCAAGTACCTGACCAAGGCCGTCGCCGACACCTACGCGGGTGACGAGCTCGACGCCGCGTACCAGGTGCACATCGACCGCCTGCACGCCGAAGTCCAGGTGCTGCCCTGCTCACCGGAGTGCGCGAACTGGCTTCTCTACGGCATCCAACCCAAGGACGGCGGCCCCGGCCTGACCCCAGGGCGGTGCCCGAAGAAGGCCCACGACCGCGAATGCCTGGGCCTGGGCGGGCGGCGGTGCCTGGTCTCACGGGCATGGACCGGCAAGACCCTGACCGTGCACAAGGCCGACCGGGCCGACGTCGTCCGCCAGGTCCTCGAAGCCGCCGGGATCGAACCCCCTGAGGCGCGCCGGGCCGCCGCTGACGTCCTGCACACCGACGGCCGACCACGCTACGTCTGGGCAGACGTCCCCCTGGCCGAACGTGACTACGCCCAGGTCATCGTGGCCTCCATCGCCGAACAACGACGTTGGAGGGCCGAGCACGAACACGCCAAGACCCTGGCTGCACAACGCGGCTCACCGCCAGGCGGGCCTGTGGATAACCGTTCGGCAACCTCAGAGACCGTGCACGACAAGGCAGGGGAGGTAGCAGCATGAGAACCATGGGGGGACCGCGGGAGGCGGGTGAGGCGCTGCTCACGGTGGCGCAGGTGGCGGAGAGGTTGGGCACCACCGCCCGATTCCCGCGTCGACTGATCGCCGAGCGACGGATTGAGTTTGTCCGCGTGGGTCGGCATGTCCGCATCTCATCGTCTGTGCTGGCCGAGTTCATCGCGGCAGGAACCGTTGAGCCGGTGTGGGTGCGACGCGGGCGAGCGGGCTGATGGGCAAGCGCCGCTTCGGTCGGATACGCCTTCTATCGTCTGGGCGCTACCAGGCCCGGTACCTCGGTCCCGATGGGATTGACCGTGCTGCGCCGAAGACGTTCGAGCGCAAGGCCGACGCAGACCGGTGGCTGGGTAAAATTGAACGCGAGTTGATGCACGGGGATTGGACCGACCCCGACGCTGGGCGTGTACGGCTGGACGAGTTCGCCGTGCGCTGGGTCGTAGAGCGGTCAGGGCTGCGGCCGAAAACCCGTCAGCTATACGAAGGGCTCGTTCGGTTGCACATCGTGCCGGCGCTCGGAGGGCTCCATCTCGTCGATGTAACGTCTGCGCGAGTTCGCACCTGGCGGGCTGTGCTGCTGGAAGGCGGGTTGGGGGAGTCAACCGTCTCGAAGGCGTACCGGCTGCTACGCACAATCATGGCGACGGCGGTGGAGGACCGTCTCATCCGCGTCAACCCCTGCCAGATCAAAGGGGCGGCGGTTGAGCGCAGCCCCGAGCGGCCGATGCTCACCGTGCCGCAGGTGTTTGCTGTCGCGGACGGTATGCCTGAACGGTGGCGTTGCCTGCCCTTGCTGGGAACATTCTGTTCGATGCGTTGGGGCGAACTGGCTGCGCTGGTCCGCCAGGACGTGGTAATCGAGTTCGGGGAGGGCGGCCAGCCGACAGATGGCTTCGTCAACGTGCGCAACGCGCTGGTCGAGCTGGTGGACGGGTCGATGGTGGTCGGTGCACCTAAGACGGCGGCGGGGAGGCGGGTCATCGCGATCCCGGCTTCGATCCTGCCCGGCGTGCACGAGCACCTGCAGCGGTTCGTTGGCGCCGCAGAGACGTCGCCTGTGTTCACCGGACCCAAGGGCGGATTGCTGCGGCGGAGCAACTTCCAGAGTCAGTGGCGAGCCGCATTGGAGCATGCGGGAGTCGAGGGTGTGCACTTCCACGATCTGCGCCACACGGGTAACACGTTGACGGTAGTCCGCAGAGTTGCATCAGATGCAACTTGGGGCAGCATTCGACGGGTTGCGTAGTCGCTGTGCCTGCTGGGATTGAGGTTCGGGCGGAGTCGGCCGGGGGTGAGTGAGGCGTGCGACACGCCGTC
>JAABUN010005850.1_pt1 | contig 14782 bp, 12 predicted proteins | sample 5559311 | NCBI WGS metagenome assembly JAABUN01 (sample SAMN10711877, study PRJNA513370) | rock metagenome | isolation source: Antarctica rocks | place: Antarctica: Victoria Land, Siegfried Peak sud | reverse complement strand
CCTGCGTACCGGCCTGTGGTCGGCGACCCTGTCCGTCCTGGTCCTGGCTGCCGCGGGTGCTGTGGGCATCGCCCTCAAGCAGCCGTGGCTGTTTCCCTCGCTCGGACCTACCCTCATGGTCGTCGCGGAGACTCCCCGCGAGCCGGCGGCTCACCCACGCAACGTCCTCGTCGGGCACCTCGTGGGACTCGGCGCGGGGTTGATCGGCCTGCTCGTCACGGGCCTGCGCAGCCACCCCTCTGCCGTGCAAGAGGGCCTCACCGGCCACCGCCTAGTGGCCGTGTGCCTCGCCATCGGCCTCACCGCGCTGCTGCTCCAGCTCATCCGCTGCCCTCACCCACCGGCGGGGGCCACGACCCTGATCGTCGCGCTCGGCATCCTGCGCACCACGCCCCAGCTGCGGACCATGGCGCTAGCCATCGTGGGGGTCGCCGCCGTCGCGGCCGTCGTGCACCTGCGGACCTCGACGTCGGCAACTCCTGCGTGACCTGCCCGCGGTCCCACTGCCACAGCGCGAGGCGCAGCATGACGCCGACCGCGGTGGCGCCGCCGGCCGCAGCGAGCCCACGCCGGAGCAGCGACGGCCCCGCCGCCGCGCTGCGCGCCCGGCACCGGCTCCACGCGCCTCGCCTTCCCCGGTCCCGTCGCCCGTCAACCCCCTCACGTACCGCGCCACCCGGAGGAGTCCGCATGTCGTCGTTGCTCGGCCTCACCTGGCTACAGGCCTTCGCCGTCGTCCTGTCGACGATCGGGATCTACCTCACCCTGTTGGTCCTGCTGCGTCTGGTGGGCCAGCGCGCCGTCGCCAGCATGTCCAGCTTCGACTTCTCGGCGGCGGTCGCGTTCGGCGCGGTGGTCGGGCGGGTGGTGGTCGGCCTGGAGCCCACGTTGCTCGCCGGGGTGATCGGTCTGGTCACGCTGTTCGCCCTCCAGCGGCTTTTCGGGCTGCTCCGCCGGCGGCCGCGGCTGCAGGCGACCTTCAACAACCCACCGATCCTGCTCGTCGCCCACGGGCGCGTGCTGCACGACAACCTCCGCCGCGCGCACGTCATCGAGGACGAGCTGCGCGAAAAGCTCCGGCTGAGTGGCGTGGGCAGCTACGAGGACGTGGCCTGCATGGTGCTGGAGCGGACCGGTGCCGTGAGCGTCGTGCGCAGAGGCACGCGACTATCGGCCGATGTGTTCGCCGACATCCAGGGCGCCGACATCGACTCCCTCGCCTCGCAGGGCGGCTGAAGTGCAGGATGGAGTGAACATCACGGATAGTTCGACCCGCCATGTTTTCCCTACGCGAGGAACGGGAGACCTTCGCAGTACAGAGCGGTCGACGAGCGGAGCGACATGAGCCAGACGGTGTGCGACTACGTCCTGGAACGGTTGCGCGACTGGGGGGTCGACACGGTCTTCGGCTATCCCGGTGACGGGATCAACGGGCTGCTCGCCGCGTGGGGCCGGGCCGACAACAACCCCACCTTCATCCAGGCGCGGCACGAGGAATGGCCGCCTTCGAGGCCGTCGGCTATGCGAAGTTCACCGGTCGGGTCGGGGTGTGCACCGCCACCTCCGGTCCGGGGGCCATCCATCTGCTCAACGGGCTGTACGACGCCAAGCTCGACCACGTCCCCGTCGTCGCGATCGTCGGCCAGACGGCGCGCAGCGCCATGGGCGGCTACTACCAGCAGGAGGTCGATCTGATCTCGCTGTTCAAGGACGTCGTCCACGACTACGTGCACATGGTGACCGTGCCCGAGCAGTTGCCGAACGTGCTGGACACGGCGATCCGCACGTCCCTGGCGCGCCGGTCGGTGACGTGCGTGATCCTGCCCTCCGACGTCCAGGAGCTGGAGTACTCGCCGCCGCCGCACGCCTTCAAGATGGTGCCGTCCAGCCTCGGCACAAGCGGTACGGAGGTCGTCGCCGACGACGCGGCCATCCACCGCGCGGCCGACCTGCTCAACGCCGGCAGCAAGGTCGCGATGCTCATCGGGCAGGGGGCGCGCAGCGCACGCGCGGAGGTAGAGCAGGTCGCGATGCTCATCGGGCAGAAGGCGCGCAGCGCACGCGCGGAGGTAGAGCAGGTCGCCGACCTGCTCGGTGCCGGCGTCGCCAAGGCGCTGCTGGGCAAGGACGTGCTGCCCGATGACCTGCCCTACGTCACGGGCGCGATCGGCCTGCTCGGCACCCGCCCGTCCTACGAACTGATGATGGACTGCGACACGCTGCTCACCGTCGGGTCGAACTTCCCCTACACCCAGTTCATGCCGCCGTTGGATGCAGCGCGAGGGGTGCAGATCGACATCGACGCCACGCGCATCGGACAGCGCTACCCCTACGAGGAGAACCTCGTGGGCGACGCCGCGGCCACCCTGCGCCGGCTGATCCCACTACTGGAACGCAAGCCCGATCGCGCGTGGCAGGAGAAGGTGCAGCTCGACGTCGTGCGCTGGTGGGAGGTCATGGACCGCCGGGCCAAGACGAGCGCTGACCCGATCAACCCGCAACTGGTGTTCGCCGAACTGTCCGAGCGGCTGCCGGACGACGCGATCGTCGCCGCGGACTCCGGCTCGGCCGCGAACTGGTATGCCCGGCACCTGCCCTTCCGCGGCGGCGTGCGCGGCTCGCTGTCCGGGACGCTCGCCACGATGGGGCCGGGCGTGCCGTACGTCATCGGTGCGAAGTTCGGTCACCCCGACCGGCCGACCATCGCCCTCGTCGGTGACGGCGCCATGCAGATGAACGGCAACGCCGAACTCGTCACCATCGCGAAGTACTGGCGGCAGTGGGCCGACCCTCGGATCATCGTGGCGGTCCTGCACAACGACGACCTCAACCAGGTGACGTGGGAGATGCGCGCCATGGCGGGCTCCCCGCAGTTCCTCGAGAGCCAGCACCTGCCGGACTTTCCCTACGCCGGCTATGCGCAGAGCCTGGGCCTGCAGGGCGTCCGGATCGAGAAGCCCGACGACGTCGGACCGGCCTGGGACGCCGCCCTGCGCGCCGACCGTCCGACGGTCCTCGAGTTCATCACCGACGCCTCCGTCCCGCCGATCCCGCCGCACGCGACGTGGGAGCAGATGGAGAACGCCGCCTCCGCGCTGCTGCACGGCGACTCCGACACGTGGGGGATCGTCAAGGAGGGCGCGAAGACCAAGGTTCAGGAGTTCCTCCCCGGCACGAAGGACTGAAGGAGGGGGTCACCGACCTGGAACTGATCGCCCGGCCGTCCGCCCGCGACCGGGACACCACCGCCCCGGTGGACGCCGAGGCGCTCGCGGCCGCCCTACGTGCGACCGTGCAGGGCGAGGTGCGGTTCGGCGACGGCGACCGCGCGCTGTATGCGACCGACGCCTCGAACTACCGGCAGGTACCCATCGGGGTCGTCCTGCCGCGGACGGTCGCAGACGTGGTCGCCACGGTCGCGGCGTGCCGCGCGCACGGGGCCCCCGTGCTCTCCCGCGGCGGTGGGACCAGCCTGGCCGGCCAGTGCTGCAACGTCGCCGTGGTGATCGACTTCTCGAAGTACCTGAACCGCCGGGCAGGTGTTCCGTCACCTCGGCCAGCTTGCCCTTGAAGCCCTTGGTGGAGATCCCGACCGCGTCCTCGTCGCCGTGCACGAGAGCCGTGGCGGTCGTCTTCAGCTGCGACACCCGCACGTGCGGCGGCAGCGGCGGGATCCGCGGGTCGGTGACGATCTCCAGCACCACCGGTCCGGTCGCTGTCAGCGCCCGGTCCCAGGCCGGCCCGACGTCTCGGGCCGGTTGACCTTGATGCCCTCGAAGCCGAGCAGCTTGGCGAACTCGGCGGCCGGGACGCGCTCGGACAGGCGCTGGTTGAGCTCCCAGAACACCAGCTCGGGGTTGACCGGGTCGGCCTTCTGGTGCGCCCGGTCATCCGGCACCCGCCACCAGGTGGCGACCTCGGCCTTGATCGTCTCCTGCCAGGCCCGGTCGCTCGAAGAAGGACTGCAGGCCGATCTCCTGCTGGTAATGCGCGCCGACCGACCGCCGCTTCTGCTGCCCGACGATCGCGATGACCGGCTGGTGGTCGAGCTTGGCGTCGTACAGCCGGTTCGCCAGGTGGATGGCACCCGGGCCGGGAGTCGCCCTGCAGGAGCCGATCTCGCCGGTGAACTTGGCGTGGGCGCAGGCCATGAACGCCGCCATCTCCTCGTGCGGCGTCTGGGCGAACAACGGGTCGTCGCCGACCTGCTCGGAGGCGCCGAGGAAGGCGTTGATCCCATCGCCGGGATAGCCGTAGATGCGATGCACCCCCACTCGCGAAGGCGTTGCAGCATGAAGTGGGCGACATCCAGCATGGTATTGGACTCCTCGAGAGGTGAACGGTGGACTTGCTGGGGCCAGTGCCCCCGGCCAGCCAAATATCACGCCTCCATCGGCACGTGCGACTGATGTGCGGAACGTCCGGTCTGAGACCAGAGCCCGGTGGACCGGCGGGCCCGTCCCGCCGGGGCGGACCCGCATGGCGCAAGCAGGGATTGCTCTCGATGAATCAACGGCAGGCACTCGTACCCGAGGTGTGAGTCTTACATCGTCGTCCACCTCTCCATCACTGCTGTGCCGCCGGGCTACCCGCCGTCGCGGCGTTGTCACGGCAGAGGGAACACGGAGTTCTCGCACTCGACAGGCGCCCGCTTCTCGGACGAGGCAGCAGCCGACCGCGCCGATGCAGGCGCGCGCCTCCGGCGGCATGAGACCGCCTTTGCCGGGCAGGACGCCGGCATGCCCGAATGGTCGGCCCACACCCTGCGGGACTACGCCCTTGTCGCGGACGGTGAGCGCGGCGCTCTGGTCGGTGCCCGCGGCGAGATCACCTGGCTGTGCTTCCCCCGCTGGGACAGCCCAGCGGTCTTCGCGGGGCTGATCGGCGGCGGCGGTGGCTACGCCGTCAGCCCGGTCGGCCGCTTCGTCTGGGGCGGCTACTACGAGCCCGGCACTCTCGTCTGGCGCAACCGGTGGACCACCGAGCAGGGGCGGGTCGAGTGCCGCGAGGCGATGGCGCTCCCAGGCGACCCCGACCGGGCCGTCCTGCTCCGCCGCATCACGGCCCGGCACGCACCGGCCACCGTCTCGGTGCGCCTCGCCCTGCGTACCGACTTCGGCAAGCGCGGCGTCCGCGACCTGCACTGCGACGACGCCGGCCGTTGGCGCGGCCGCCTCGGCGACGGGTCGTTCTGCTGGTCGGGCGCCGCCGGGGCGCGGCTCGTGCGCGACGGGCACCACGGCGACCTCGAGCTCGAGCTGCACCTGGACAACGGCCAGAGCTGCGACTTGGTGCTCGCGCTCGACACCGGCCCGGACGCCGACGCGCCCGACGCCGACGACACCTGGTCGGCCACGCTGTCCGGTTGGCACCGGCGGCTGCCTCCGCGACCGGACCTGGGCACCGCTGCGCGTGACGTTCAGCACGCGCACGCGGTGCTGCTCGGCATGACCAGCTCTTCCGGCGCGATGGTCGCCGCGGCCACGCTGGGCCTGCCCGAGCGGGCGCGGGGCGGGCGCAACTACGACTACCGCTACGCCTGGATCCGCGACCAGTGCTTCGTCGGGCAGGCCGCTGCGCTCGGACCGGACCTGGCGCTGCTGCACGCCGGCGTCGGCTTCGTGACGCGTCAACTGCTCGAACACGGTCCCGATCTGGCACCGGCCTACCGGGTGACGGGGGAACCGGTGCCCGACCAGACCCGGCTCGACCTGCCCGGCTACCCCGGTGGCACCGACGTGCTCGGCAACCACGTGAACAGCCAGTTCCAGCTGGACGCGTTCGGTGAGGCGCTGCTGCTGCTGGCCGCCGCGGACGAGCGCGACGTTCTGGACCCCGACGGGTGGGCGGCCGTGCGCGTCGCGGTGCGCGCCATCGAGCAACGGCGGCAGGAGCCGGACGCCGGCGTGTGGGAGCTGCAGCCGGCGCTGTGGGCCCAGTCGCGGCTGCAGTGCGCCGCCGGCCTCCGGGCGATCGCCGGCCGGCCGCAGTCCGGCGCGCAGGCAGGGAAGTGGAGCGCGTTCGCCGACCTGCTGGTCGCCGAGGCCGGAGCCACCTGCGTGCACCCCAGCGGCCGGTGGCAGCGTGCCCCGGACGACCCGCAGGTCGACGCCGCCCTGCTGCTGCCAGCGCTGCGGGGAGCCGTCCCCATCCAGGACCCGCGTACGGTCGCGACCCTGCAGGCAGTGCTCGACGAGCTCGTGCAGGACGAGTTCTGCTACCGCTTCCGGCACGGCAACCAGCCACTGGCCAAGGCCGAGGGCGCCTTCAGCCTGTGCGGCTTCCTGGTGGCGTTGTCGCTGCTGCAGCAGGGCCGGCACAGCGCGGCGCGTGGCTGGTTCGAACGCAGCCGCGCTGCCTGCGGTCCCCCGGGGCTGCTCACCGAGGAGTTCGACGTGGCGCAGCGGCAGCTGCGCGGCAACCTGCCGCAGGCCTTCGTACACGCCTTCCTCATCGAGACGGCGCACCGCCTCGACCAGGACGAGCACGGCGGTGCGGCGAGCCGTGACGCGGCACCGTCCGACCGCAGCCTCGACGGAGACCGGACGCAGCACAGCCATGGCTGACCGGTCCGGCACGGTGACGGCCGATGGCGACCGCCGGGTGCACGCCCGTGAGCTGGCGAGCGCGGCCTGGGGACTGTGCCTGCTCCTTCGCCCGGCCTACACGTTGCGCCTGCTCGGCGACGCCCGACCAGACCGCCGGGCGCGGGTGACGGTGCGTCTGCTGGGAGCCCGGCATGCCGCGCAGGCGGTGCTGTCCGGGCCGTCACCCGGTCCGGGGCTGCTGGCACTGGGCGCGTGGACCGACGCGGTGCACGCCGCGAGCGCCCTCGTGCTCGCCGCTCTCGACCTGCGGCGTCGACGCCTGGCTCTGCTCGACGCGACGGTCGCCGGCACCTGGTCGCTGCTCGGCCGGCGAGCCCTGCGGCGGACTCCGACGTCGCTCTCACCGGGCTGGCGCGAGGAGGTCGCCGAGACGGTGGTCCGGTACCTGCCCGGCGCGCCGGCCGTCGGCCGGCACCGATGAGCAGTCCCTACTTGCCGAGCATCCACCTGCCCAGCGAGGGGATGACGCCGTCGGGTCCGCCGGCGTGCACCAGGACAGCCAGGGCCGTGGGAGCCACCACAGCGAGCGATACGGCCAGCCACCACGGGCCGCCGACCGAGTAGACGCCGAACCCGACAATCAGACCGATGCTGAGCAGGATGGACACCAACGTGGTGCCGAGCTGGTAGTCCTCGCTGCGGTCCCGCTGGCCGGACATGGGCATTCCCTTCGGTCGCTCGAACGATGCTGACCTCTGCGACGGAACGGACCGTGCCTCAGCGTCCCTGCCCCTGCCGAGCAGCTTGGCGAACTCGGCGGCCGGGACGTACGGGACCGTCTGCTTCTTGGGGTTCTTCGGGTCGGAGGCCTGCACCCGCTGCTCGTAGGAGACCTGGTTGAGGTCCTCGTTGACCAACACCGCGAACACCAGCGTGGGGTTCTGGCCGCACAGCTGGTCCAGGTCCTTGGCGTCGCCGACCAGCGAGACGTCGTTGGGGTAGCGCACGCCGATCATCGAACCGTCGATGTCGATCTCGACGCACTTCGCGGCGCCCTGCTCGAGCTGCGGGCGGTTCCGCGAGCTAACCAGCAAGCTCACCGACTCGCCCTCGATCATCGCCACCCCTCTCATGCTTTTGCGCTCAAACTAGCGGGGGCCGGCCGGTCAGCTGGCCGATGAATCGGCGGTACCTGGGGGCGTTCACTACCCCCGGTCCCGCTCGCCAGGGACATGCTCGCCGAGCGCGAACGCGGGTAGCCGTGCCGTCAGGAGTGCTCCCTGCCGCTGCACCATGCCCGGAACATTGCTGGCAACGTGAGGCGTGAGGAGCAGGCCGGGAAGCGACCAGATCGGACTCGATGGTTCGGGCGGCTCCGGGTCGAACACGTCGAGGGCGGCACGCAGCCGGCCGGTGCTGAGCGCCGCAAGCAGTGCAGTCGAGTCGACCACGGCTCCGCGCGCAGCGTTGACGAGCAACGCTCCGTCCTTCATCGAGGCTAGAAATTGATGATCGACGAGTCGGTCGGTCTCACTCGTATGGGGCACGAGGAGGACGACAACGTCAGCGTCAGGCAGGTGTGCGCCGACCTCTTCGACACCGACCACGCCAGGGCGGGCGCGACGAGCAACAAGCGTTGGACGTGCTCCGAAGGGTGCGAGGCGCTCGGCCACGGCGGTGCCGATCTCTCCGGCTCCAATGATGAGGATGCGTGCGCCGTACAGGCCTTGGCTGGCTTGCGGCGCCCAGTTGCCAGCCCGGCGTTCGTCGCAGAACTGCACCAGCTTGCGTTCGCAGGCGAGGATGGCAGCGAGGACCCATTCGGCGGTGGCAGCGACGTGCACCCCACTAGCGTTGTAGAGCTTCACCCCCGGAGGCAGCGCGTCGCAGTATGGCTCGACCCCAGCCGACAACGTCTGCACGACACGTAGTCGAGGCAGCCGAGCAGCGACGGCTCTAAAGTCGCCCCAGTAGGCCTGGGGCGGGACGACGACCTCCACCTCGTCTTTAGAGGTTGGCAAGGCGTCCGGATTCCAGTCCGTGACCAATTCGGTGGTCACGCCGTCAAGGATGCCAATCTCGCCCTGCAATTCCGGACTTGGTAACCAGACGCGCACACTCGAACGCTACAGGCTAACTCGTCGGCGGCGTAGCCGGTACCGGTCGGGCCGGCATGACGGAGGATGCGAATGACGCGGGTCTTGGTAGTCAACGACGACGGGTACCGATCGTCCGGCTTGGTCACGCTCGCACGGCGGCCTCAGCCGCGCGTACGACGTGACAGTGGTCGCTCCGTCGTCGGAACAGAGTTGGATTGGTAAAACTGTCTCGGCTCACGTCAGCCTAGCCTGCCGAGCCGCTTGAACCGGGAGTGGGCCCTACTGTGCGACAGCGCCGCCGGCCGGCGGGCGGTGCGTGACTGGGCCGCCCCGAGCCGGGAGCGGGCCGCGCTGAGCGAACTCCTCGACGTGGACGGTCTGCACGCAGCCGTCCGACTGCTGCAGAGCGCGGAGGTGACTGCCAGCGGCCGTGACGTGGTCCTGGTGGCGTTGCTGGGCAGGGCTCAGGACGGGGACGGGCTGGCCGGTCGGATCGTGCTGCAGACGATGCTACCGGCGGCTGTCCGCATCGCCCGGGCGATCACCAGCCGTCCCGACGTGCTCGGTGACCAAGACGAGGCGTTCGCCCGTGCTCCGCGGCGAGCTCGGCATCGGGCCGGTGCCTACTCCCCGCTGGGACGCGGACTGCTGACCGGCGCGATCACCGCCGAGAGCTCGCTGGCCGACGGCGACTCCCGGCGCACCGGCTACTTCCCGCGCTCTGCCGGCGAGGCTCTGCGGGCCAACCTGGCGCTCGTGGACGAGGTGAGCGCGCTCGCCGGCGCGAAGGGCTGCACGCCCGGGCAGCTCGCACTCGCCTGGGTGCTCGCGCAGGGACCTGACGTCGTCCCGATCCCGGGCACGAAGCGGGTCCGCTACCTGGAGCAGAACGTCGGCGCGCTCGCCGTCCACTTGAGCGAGGACGAGCTGGTCACGTTGACCGCTGCCGTCCCCCGCAGCGCCGTCATGGGTGACCGGTACGGCGACATGAGTCACATCGACACCTGAGCAAGGACCGCCAGGGCTCGGGCTCAACCCCGGCGAAACGCTTCGGCATCGGTGGTGCGCAGCTTGAGGCCCAGGCCGGCTCGTCCCTCGTCCGGGACGAGCACGCCGGCGCGCGGTTCCAGGGCCCCGTCGAACAGCAGGTGCTCGATCCGCACATGGTCGTGGAAGTACTCCAGGTGGCGCAGGTTCGGCACGGCCGCAGCCACGTGCGCGTGCAGCGCGGGGGCGCAGTGGGCGCTGACTTGCAGGCCGTGGGCCTGCGCGACCGCTGCGGCCCGGAGCCATTCGGTGACGCCGCCGCATCGGGTGACGTCGACCTGCAGGCAGTCGACCGCGCCCGCGGCGCACATCCGGGCGAAGTACGTCAGGTCGTAGCCGTACTCGCCGGCGGCCACGTCGGCGAGCACCCCGGCGCGGACCTGGCGAAGGCCGGCAAGGTCGTCGGAGGAGACCGGTTCCTCGAACCAGGTCACCTCGGCGTCGGCCAGCGCGCGCCCCACCCGGACCGCCTGGCCGGCGGAGTAGGCGCCGTTGGCGTCGACGTAGAGCTCGACCTCGGGCCCGACGATCTCGCGTGCCTGCCGCACGCGCCGCAGGTCGCGGCCCTCGCGGGTCCCCCACGACTGGCCGATCTTCATCTTGACGCGGGGGATCTGCAGCTCGTGCGCCCACAGCTCGAGCTGGGCGCGGAGCTGGGCGTCGTCGTAGCTGGTGAAGCCGCCGCTGCCGTAGACCGGCACCTGCTGGTGCACCTGGCCGAGCAGGCGGCACAGCGGCAGGTCGAGCAGACGCGCCTTGAGGTCCCACAGCGCGATGTCGACGGCGGCGATCGCGCACGAGACCACCCCCGGGCGGCCCAGGTTGCGGCAGGCCCGCACCATCGCCTCCAGCGAACCGGGCACATCCAGCACATCCCGGCCGACGACCACCTCTGCCAGCTGGTCCTGCACCAGCGTCTGGCAGGCGCGCCCCGCGTAGGTCCAGCCGAGCCCGGTCGTGCCGTCATCGGCGACGGCATGGACCACGACCAGCGTGGTGCTGTCCCACGCCAGCGTGCCGTCGGCCTCCGGGGCGTCGGTGGGGACGGTGTAGGTCGCAACGTCCAGCCGCGCGACGGTGCTCACGTGCGCGGCGGGAGCAGGCCCGCCGGCAGGTCAGCAACCGATCCGAGTGCGGTCCTCACCGCCACGGCCGCCGCGCCCACCCGGCCGCTGCGGCGAGCGCTCCGCCCCCGACGATGGCGGCCAGCGCCGCGGCCTGCTGGGCCGCGGTGGGTGCGGCCGGCCGGTCCAGGGCGGCGTCGACCCCGTCGAAGGAGCCTGCGTCCAGCCCGAGCGCGAGCAGCTCGGCGGCGTGCATCGCCGTGCGACCCGTGTCGCCCTGCTCGACCTGGGTGCGGCAGCTGAAGCCGTCGGCGAGCACCGCGGTCCCTTGGTCGGCCTGGCGCACCGCCGGCAGCAGCACCCGCTCGCCGGCCCCCATCGAGACGTCGTAGTGGCCCTTCTCAAAGCCGAAGTTGCCGGCCAGCCCGCAGCACCCGGAGTCGAGCACGTCCAGGTCGACGCCGGCCTCGGCGAGCAGCGCGCGGTCGGCGTCAAAGCCCAGGATCGCGTGCTGGTGGCAGTGCACCTGCGCCATCGCCGGCTGGTCGACCTGTGGCGGCTGCCAGTCGGGCCGGTGCTTGCGCAGGTACTCCGCCAGCGTGTAGGTCTGCTGCTGCAGCCGGGTGACGTCCTCGTCGCCGGGGAACAGATCGTGCGCGTCGCTGCGGAACACCGCGGTGCACGACGGCTCCAGCCCGATCACCGGCGTGCCGGCCCGGATCTCCTCGCGCAGCGCGTCCAGCGTGCGGCGCAGCGCCTTCTTGGCGATGTCGACCTGCCCGGTGGAAATCCAGGTGAGCCCGCAGCAGAGGTCCTGCTGCGGCACCACCACGGTGCACCCGGCGTCCTCGAGCACCCGCACCGCCGCCTTTCCCACGGCGGGATGGAAGCTGTTGGTAAAGGTGTCGGGCCACAGCAGCACGCGGGGCTTGTCCGGGTCCCGTTCGTCCTCCGAGCCCGTCGGCCGGCGGGCGAACCAGTGCGTGAACCTTTCGCGGGCGAACACCGGGACGGTGCGCTCCGGTGCGACCCCGGCGAGCCACTTGCCGGCCTGCGTCAGCCCGGGCGCGGCCGTCAGCGCATTGACGGCCGCCGGCGCCACGGCGGCAAGCCGCGCCCACACCGGCAGCCAGCCCATCGCGTAGTGCGCGCGAGGCCGCAGCCGGCCGGCGTAGTGGTGGTGCAGGAACTCGGCCTTGTAGGTCGCCATGTCGACGTTGACCGGGCAGTCGCTCTTACAGCCCTTGCAGGCCAGACACAGGTCCAGCGCCTCCAGCACCTCGGTACTGCGCCAGCCCTGCTCACGCAGGTGTCCGTTGAGCATCTCCCACAGCAGTCGGGCTCGGCCGCGGGTGGAGTCCTTCTCCTCGCGCGTGACCATGTAGGACGGGCACATCACGGTGCCCTCGGTGGTGTGCTGGCGACACTTGCCGACGCCGACACAGCGCAGCGCAGCCGTCGCGAACTCTCCCCCGTCCTCGGGGTAGCCGAAGGCGGCGTCGACGTGCGGCGGGGCGTAGTCGGTGCCCATCCGCAGCTGGCCGGTGACCGGGTTCGCACGGACGATCTTGCCAGGGTTCATCCGGTCGTCCGGGTCGAAGATCGCCTTCAGCTCGCCGAACGCGCACACGACCTCGTCGCCGAACATGATCGGCAGCAGCTCGGCGCGGGCCTGCCCGTCGCCGTGCTCGCCGGACAGCGAGCCACCGTAGGTGTCCACGACCAGGTGTGCCGCCTCGTCGACGAACGACCGGAAGGCAGCGATGCCCTCGGCGGTGACCAGGTCGAAGGGAATCCGGGTGTGCAGGCAGGCCTGCCCGAAATGGCCGTAGAGCGAGGCGGTGTAGCCGTACTTGGCGTACAGGTCCTGCAGGTCGCGGATGTAGTCGCCGAGCCGGTCGGGATGGACGGCGGAGTCCTCCCAGCCGGGCCAGCAGGCGGCGCCATCCTCGCTGCGGGCGGTGGCGCCGAGCCCGGACTCGCGGACCTGCCAGACCTGGTGCTCCTGCTCCGGGTCGTCGAAGATCTTGCTGTCGACCGGCGCGTGCTCGCCGCCCTGCATCCGCTCGACCAGGTCGCGCGCCTTGCCGTCGGCGTCCTCGCGGTCCTCGCCGCCGAACTCGACGAGCAGCCAGGCCCGCCCGTCGGGCAGCGTCTCGAGCGCGCGGGGGTGCAGGTCCTTGTCGGCGGCGAGCTGGAACAGCAGGTGGTCCAGCCCCTCCAGTCCGATCGGCGTGCTTTCCAGCACCGTCGGGACGGCGTCGGCGGCGGTGGCCACGTCGTCGTAGCCGAGCACGGCCAGGGTCCGCGCGGCGGGGTCGCTCACCAGCCGCAGCCCGGCCTCCAGCACCGTCACCAGCGTGCTCTCACTGCCGACCAGCGCCTGCGCGACATGGAAGCCGTTCTCCGGCAGCAGGCTGTCCAGGTTGTAGCCGCTGACCCGGCGGGGGATCTTCGGGTACTTCGTGCGGATCGGTCCGAGGTAGCGGTCGCGCAGGTCGCGCAGCGCGGCGTACACCTCACCCTTGCGGCCGCCCTCGGCGACGATCGCGTCGAGGTCGTCGCCGTCCTTGCCGACGCGCATGCGGGTGCCGTCGTAGAGCAGGACGTCCAGCCACAGCACGTTGTCGACGGTCTTGCCGGCCATCAGGGCGTGGACGCCGCAGGAGTTGTTGCCGATCATGCCGCCGAGCGTGCAGTGGTTGTGGGTGGCAGGGTCGGGGCCGAAGGTCAGGCCGTGCTCGCCAGCGGCGTCGCGCAGGTCGTCGAGCACCACCCCGGGCTGTACGCGGGCCGTGCGAGTGTCGGCGTCGATCTCCAGTACCTCGTTGAGGTACTTGGAGAAGTCGATGACGACCGCGACGTTGCAGCACTGCCCCGCCAGGCTGGTACCGCCACCGCGGGACAGCACCGGGGCGCCGTGCTCGCGGCAGGCCGCCACCGTCGCGACGACGTCCTCGATCGTGCGCGGCACGACCACGCCGATCGGCACCTGCCGGTAGTTGGAGGCGTCGGTGGCATAGAGCGCCCGGTCACCGGCAGAGAAGCGCACCTCACCGGTGACCGTGGCGCGCAGACTGGTTTCCAGGGCATCGACGTCGACCTCGCGATGCCGGCGCAGGCTCAGGTCGGTCACGGTCACGGTCACGAATCAGTCCTTCGTGCCGGGCAGGAATTCCTGGGCCTTGAGCTTGACGCCCTCTTTGACCACGTTCCACCGGTCGGAGTCACCCTTGATCACCGACAGTGCCGCGTTCTCGATCTGCTCGAACGTGGCGTGCGGCGGGATCGGCGGGACGGCCGGGTCGGTGACGAACTCCAGCACGACGGGCCGGTCCGCCGACAGGGCGGTGTCCCAGGCGTCGCCCACCAGCTTCGGGTCGTCGACGCGGATGCCCAGCAGTCCCAGGCTCTGCGCGAAACCGGCGTAGGGCACGTCAGGCAGGTGCTGGGACTCCAGGAACTGCGGTTCACCGGCCATGCCACGCAGCTCCCAGGTGACCTGGTTGAGGTCCTGGTTGTTGAGCAGCGCGACGATCAGCCGCGGGTCGCTCCACTGCTCCCAGTACTTCTTGATGGTGATGAGTTCGGCGAGGCCGTTCATCTGCATCGCCCCGTCGCCCACCAGGGCGATGACCGGACGGTCGGGGTGGCCGAACTTCGCGCCGATGGCGTACGGCACGCCGTTTCCCATCGTGGCCAGCGTGCCGGACAGCGAACCGCGCATGCTGCCCCGCATCTTGATGTGCCGGGCGTACCAATTGGCAGCCGAGCCGGAGTCGCTGGTGAGGATCGCGTCGTCGGGCAACCGTGCGGACAGCTCGGCGAAGACCTGCTCGGGGTTGATGGGGTCGGCGGCGGTGGCGGCGCGGCGCTGCATGACCTCCCACCAGCGCGCGACCTTGCCCTGCAGATCCTCCTGCCAGGACCGGTCGCTCTTGCGCTGCAGCAGCGGGATCAACCGCTGCAGGGTGGCCTTGGCATCACCCACGAGGTTCTCCTCGTAGGGGTAGCGCTTCCCGAT
>JAABUN010005849.1_pt1 | contig 14782 bp, 16 predicted proteins | sample 5559311 | NCBI WGS metagenome assembly JAABUN01 (sample SAMN10711877, study PRJNA513370) | rock metagenome | isolation source: Antarctica rocks | place: Antarctica: Victoria Land, Siegfried Peak sud | reverse complement strand
AAGAGCTTTGATTATCGTAGATTTGGCAGACAAGCAAATAAATTTGAATCAGTTGATTATCCATAAGCAAGAAAATCTTATCATTCTTGCTTGTCTGTCACTTCTCTACTATTGATTCACATAAATTAAACGATGCGCGAAGTTATGAAACAGTTTTAACCGCGGGCTTTTACTTTTTTCCGGCATTTGTTTGCCCGCCTTCGAGCGGCACGATTCGCAAAATGCGGTCGTCTTCTTTTGTCGGACTGCCGCGCCCATCGCGGTTTGAAGTCGAAAAATAAATCGTGCCGTCCGCCGCTTCCGCGATTTCTCGAATTCGTCCATATTGTTTTTCAAACAATTTGTCCTGGCTGACAATGCGTCTGCCGTTCAGCACAAGCCGAATTATCGCTTCGCCTTTGAGCGTGCCGAAAAGAAAATTATTTTTCAATTCGGGAAACGAGCCGCCGCGATAAAACATTCCGCTTGCCGGAGCAACCGCCGGAGAGTATTCGATAATCGGCGTTTCCATTCCCGCGCGTTTCATATCGTGACTGATTTTCGCCCAGCCGTAATTTTTACCTTTTTCTACGATATTAACTTCGTCGCCGCCTGTGCGTTTGAAAAGTGACACGCCGTCGATAATCGTCGGACCGTGTTCGGTTTGAAACATCAAATCGGTTTCCGGCTGAAAGTCCATTCCCTGCGCGTTGCGGTGTCCGTAAGACCAGATTTCGGGACGGGCGCTTTTTTGATTAACAAAAGGATTGTCGGCGGGAATTGTGCCGTCATCATTTAAGCGCAAAGTTTTCCCGCTCAAAGATTCGAGCCGCTGCGCTTGATCTTGTTTGGTCGCGTCGCCGGTCGTGATGTAGAGTTTCGCGTCGGGTCCGAATTTCAGGCGCGTGCCGGAATGAAAACGCGACGCGGGAATGGCTTCGATAATCGTTTTTGCATCGGTCAGTGTTTCGCCGTTTTCCCGGTAACGCGCCACGCGCACGCGCTGATTTTTGTTCGCATCCTGATAAGCATAAGCCAAATAAACAAAGTGATTCGCCGCAAACTTCGGGTGCAGCGTCATTCCCATCAAACCGCTTTCGCCCGACGGTTCAACATCGGGAACGACAAAAAACGGCGCGGCGCGCAACTTTCCGTTTTCAATCAAACGAACTCTGCCTGGGCGCTCGGTGAAAAACATCCGTCCGTCCGGCGCAAAGACGATTGACCAGACGACTTCCAAATTAGTCGCAACCGTTTCAACGCGAAACTTCGGCACATTTGTAGAAGCCGGAACGATTGGAAAATTCGCCTCGCTTTCAGCGCAAGCAACATTAAATAGCAGAAAAATTATAAAAAACGCATGACAAAAAAATTGTTTTGAGTGTTTCATTTGGTTACCAAAATTATAAAAAGCAGTAACGGTGAGATGTGAAAACGGCGAAAAGCGATGGTAGCGCATAGGAGAATTGAACTCCTGTTTCAAGGTTGAGAACCTCGCGTCCTAACCACTGGACGAATGCGCCCCGAATAAATCTAAGTCGAGTATATAACTTTCTGGCGTATTTTTGCGAAATTTTACAAGCCTCCAAATTTTGCGCTGGTTCTAAAAAACGTTATATTACCTTTTACATTGTTGGAGACTTGGAAAAACAAATCCAATCGAGGTAGAAAAAAGATGTCTGAACTCAGGTGGAATCCGCTTTTGGGCGAATGGACAGTCACAGCAACTCATCGTCAAGACCGCACGTTTTTTCCGCCCGCCGGTTATTGTCCGCTTTGCCCGACAAAAAAAGGCGGATTTCCGACCGAAATTCCCGCCGAAGATTATGACATCGTTGTTTTTGAAAATAAATTTCCGAGCCTTCAGCCCGCGCCGCCCGCACCCGCCGTCGAAGGCAGCGAACTTTATCCGGTGCGTCCGGCGCAAGGTGTGTGCGAAGTCGTTGTCTATACACCTGAACACAATTCGAGTCTGGCGCAGCAACCCGTAACGCAGATTTATAAATTGATGCAGGTTTGGCAGGATAGATTTAACGATTTGAACAATCAGGATTTCGTCGAATACGTATTTATTTTCGAGAACAAAGGCGAAGCCGTCGGCGTAACTCTGCCGCATCCGCACGGGCAGATTTATGCTTATCCGTTTGTGCCGCCGCGCCTTTTGCAAAAAGTAAAACAATGCCGCGAGCATCGGACAAAAACCGGCAAAAATTTGATTGCGAGCATTTTGGAAGAGGAGCGAAAAGACGGACGCCGAATCGTCGCCGAAAACGAGTCTTTCACGGCGCTGATTCCGTTTTTCGCGCGTTACCCGTATGAGCTGCACATTTATCCGAACCGTCACGCCGAGGCTTTAACTGATTTTTCGTCAAAAGAACTGCACGATTTGGCGACGATTTTCAAGCAAGTTCTGGCGGCATTTGACAAACTTTTTGATGTCAGTTTTCCGTATATTATGGCGATGTATAATCGTCCGTCCGATGGTGCGAGTTACGATTTTTTCGATTTTCACATCGAATTCTACCCGCCGATGCGCACGGCGACGAAGCTGAAATTTTTGGCAGGCAGCGAAGCAGGCGCCGGAATGTTTATCAACGACACGCTGCCCGAAGAAAAAGCTGCCGAACTCCGAAATCTAGTTTCACCGGTTGATTTTTAGATTGTTTTTATATCAAAAACTACAATTGTTGCTGTAGTTTATTTTTAGCTTTTGGAAAGATTTTTACCAATTTTTTTTATTAAAGTCTTCAACCGAACAAAAAAGTTTCTAATTTGATAAGTAAATCTCGGCGTATCGTCAAAATCACCTTCAAGTTCAATTGTGGCTTGAATTGGATTCGGCGGCGACATTCTTTTTTTTATCTGCTTGAAAAGCTCTCGTCGGTTACGCAAAACGAATCTTAAATCCGTAAGCCTGACATCGCTCCGCCATTCATTTTCAACCGCCTTTATCAACCATTCGGGAATTGTTTTAGCTTCGCTCGCAAACGGAGTATTCTCAATGTTCAATCCTAAATATTTATGCGCCAAGCCAATAGCGCAAACAATCCAGCGCCTGCGTTCGGGGCTGACAATTTCCAGACATCGCTGCCAATCAAAATCTTTCGGACGGTTAGCAATCGCATAATAAATGTCCCAAAGTCTTTCTCGATCCGTGCCGCCGTCGTTCAACCAATGTATGCAAAGCACACGCAGGTGGTCTTCCGGGCGCAAAACGCGAATGTTAGCTGCACCGCATTTTATAATTCTCGAGTTGGCAAAAAGATTTTCAAACCCAACGCTGTCCAGATGTCTCGCGCCTTTGTGCAAATCAACGGGGAACTCTTGTTTCGCAGTCTCTAAAAACTTTAATGCTTCATCAAACCGCGACGGGGCAATTAGTAAATCTATATCAGTAAACTGGCGTTGAAAAGGTTCGGGATAGACCTGCGCTGCTGCCCAGCCTTTGATTAAAATAGGTTCAAAACCAGCCTTCTCAAACCGAATCCAAATTTTCTCGAGATGTTGTTCCTTTACTTTGTAGTGAACAATATTAAAACCGTCCTCAATTGCGGTTCGGCTAAAATTCTCTGTAATTTTACTGTTCATCGTTAGAAGCAATCGGTCTCGGCAATCCAATTAACCCAAAACATCCGGCTTGTCCGAAAATGCGCGCAGCACTCTGAAAGTTATCGTATAGAGTTGCAAAATAAGTAATTGGAAATAAAGATTTGTAAAAAGAGGTGAATATGCCGAGGGTCGGAGTCGAACCGACATGGGATTGCTCCCGCTAGATTTTGAGTCTAGTGCGTATACCAATTTCGCCACCCCGGCGTGCGAATATGAATGATAAAACTATTCGTAACGGGTCGTCAACCGATTGGTAAAATAGCTGAAACTGATTTCTATTTCAAACAACATTTATCTACAATTAATAACTGTCTCGATTAAAAAGAAGACATCTGATATATGTCCTTACAATACGAAAAATCCGAAGAAGAAGATGACGCACCGCAGCTTACGCCCGAAGAATTTCTGAAAAATCAGAAAACAGCGATACGCCGAAGGTCTCTCTGGTTTCTGGGGTTCGGGGTTTTGATAACCGCTTTTCTTTTGTTCGAGTTAGCTGCCGGATTCGTTACAACAGAAGAATTGTTTCGCAGCATCTTTTTTATTCTCGGCTTGTTTGGTTTGGCGGGCGGCGTTTGGGGAATTTATTACGCGAAAAAACTATCGCTCAAAGATTTGATGCCGTCGCCCGAAGCGATTGATTTTATCAGGCAAGGGCAACTGACAAAACCCGTTTATTCATATATTTTAGTCGGCTGCCTGGTCGTCGTTTCGATTTTTCAGCTTTTGACTGAAAATCCGGCGTCAATTCTCGATGTCGGCGATAAGTCGGCGGAAATTGCCGGTCTGGTCAAACCGCTTGTCCGGCGCGGCGAATACTGGCGGCTTTTGACGGCGGCGACTTTGCACGGAATTTTCCCGCTCCATCTTTATTTCAACGCGCAGGCGCTTTACGGCTTCGGTAACTTAATCGAACGCCTTTCAAATCGCGCGCATCTGGCGACGGTTTTTCTGCTGGCGGTAATCGGCGGCGGATTGTTCAGCTTGTTTTTTATGCCTGATGTTATCTCGATTGGCGCGTCGGGCGGAATTATGGGTTTGATCGGATATTTGGCAATTTACGGTTATCGCCGCAAACAACAATTGCCGCCTGATTTTCTGAAAAGTATGCTGATAAACATTGGATTTATCGCCGCTTTCGGAATCGTCGCCTATCAGATTGTCGATAATTTCGGGCATCTCGGCGGACTGGTTACCGGCGCGATTTACGGATTCGTCCAAATTCCAAAAGATTTGCACAAAAATCCGCGCCAAGTCAGTGCAACGGCGGAAATCTCCGGTTTGATTGCGCTCGGCGTTTTTATTTTTACCTGTATCCTGAGCGTTTTGTTATTAACGAAATTCGTAAATCTTTAGTTACAAAGCGCAATAGTTTTACAATTCGTATTCTGAATTTCAGAAATTGTATGAGAGTTCGCATTCACCAGCACGTTAATCCGCTTGCGCCGTTTTACCGCATCGCGCCCCAGCCGTTTGAGATTGAAAAGGCTTTCGTCTGTCCGAAACTGCCTCTGTTTCTCGACATCGGCAGCGCGCGCGGCAGATTTTTGTTAAAAATGGCGGAACTCGAGCCGCGATGGAATTTTCTCGGCGTGGAAATCCGCGAGCCGCTCGTCGGCGAAGCAAACCGGCTGGCGGCTGAAAAAGATTTGACCAATCTGCATTACGAATTTTGCAACGCGAGCCTTGCGCTCGACAAATTCCTCGAAGAACTGCCCGCCGAGGTTTTGCAAACAGTTACCGTTCAATTTCCCGATCCGTGGTATAAAAAACGCCACGCCAAACGCCGAATGGTCAATGAAAATATAGTCGAAACCGTTGTCAAACACTTGAAAATTTCCGGCAAAATCTTTGTTCAAACCGACGTTGATTTTCTGGCGGACGAGATGTTCACGGTTTTTCGTAAAAACACAAATCTGCGCGAGATTGAAATTGCCGAAAATCCTTTTCCCGTAAAAAGCGAAAGGGAAATCGCCGCCGAAGAAAAAAGTTTGCCGATTTACAGGAGAATTTTTGAAAAACTAAACAGTTGAAGTTTGCTGCAAAACAATCTCGCTATTGATTAGAATTATTTTTAAATTGAATAATCATAAAAATCTTAACTAATCGGTGTTTTATCACTTGTTGATTTGATTTCCAGACGCGCCGATTTTATAGTTAGCGATTTCAGGTTTTCCGAAATTAAACAATTTTTTAGAAAATGCTTGTCTTCAATCATCAGCCAATCGGGATTTTTGACTCCGGCGTCGGCGGTTTAACCGTCTATCGCGCGCTGCACGAAAAGCTGCCGAACGAACGTTTTGTTTATCTGGGCGACACGGCTCGCGTTCCATACGGCACGAAATCGTTGGCGACGGTCGAGCGTTATGCAATAGAAAATTCACAGTTTCTCGCCGCTCGCGGCATAAAACTTCTGGTCGTCGCCTGCAACACTGCATCGGCTCTTGCGCTGCCGAAAATCCGCGAGAAAATCGGCGTCGAAGTTGTCGGCGTCATCGGACCCGGCGCGCGCAAAGCCGTCCGGCTGACAAAAGACAAAGCAAATCCGCGCATCGGCGTGATTGCAACCGAAGCAACCGTACAAAGCCATGCTTACTCGGAAGCGATAAGACGAGCGAGCGCGAGTGCGGAAATTCTCGAAACGCCTTGTCCGCTTTTCGTGTCTTTAGCGGAAGAAAATTGGACAAATGAGCCGGAAACTCATTCAATTGCCCGAAAATACTTGCAGAAGATCGTCGAAAAAAATGTTGACGCGCTCGTCTTGGGCTGCACGCATTATCCGATTTTGCGCGACGTTATTCAGAAAACAGTCGGCGAAAATGTTATGCTCGTCGATTCGGGCGAAGCGACCGCCGAAGAAGTGGAAAACATATTGAATAAAAAAAATCTGGCAAACGACCATCCGCCAAAACACGTAGGCGAGCGACGGTTGTGCGACGATTTAGACCATTTTTACGTAACTGACGCGGCAGAACGTTTCGCGCGCGTCGCGGAAAGATTTCTCGGCGTAAAACCCGCGAAATTGGAAGCAGTTGAAGTTTTCGGATTAGACAAATTAAACGAATAATTAACCGCAGATAAACGCAGATAATACAAATGGTGAATGATGAATGATGAATTAAAGAGTGTTCCTGCCATTCATCATTTTTCTAACCTGCGTTTATCTGCGGTTAAAATAAACCTAAAATGAATTACACGCGAACAGACAACCGAACATTTGACCAGTTGAGAAACACGCGCATTACGCCGAATGTTTCGCCTTACGCCGAAGGCTCGGCTTTAATCGAAGTTGGCGGCACTAAAGTTATCTGCACGGCGACCGTCGAAGAAAGAGTTCCGCCGTTTCTGCGCAACAAGGGAACAGGCTGGGTTACGGCTGAATACGCGATGCTGCCGCGCGCCACGCATACCAGAACGAACCGCGAAACGCAGCGTCCGTCGGGCAGAACACAGGAAATTCAGCGTCTCATCGGGCGAAGTCTGCGCGCCGTCGTCGATTTAAAAATGCTCGGCGAGCGACAGATTTTTCTCGATTGCGACGTTCTCCAAGCCGACGGCGGCACACGCACGGCTTCGATTACCGGCGCTTATGTAGCGCTGAATCTCGCCTGCAAAAGACTTATGGCAAAAGGTACGCTGAAAAAATCGCCACTTCTCTCGGAAGTCGCGGCAATAAGCGTCGGCATTGTCGAAAACACGCCGATTTTGGATTTGTGCTACACGGAAGATTCAAACGCTGAAGTCGATATGAACGTCGTCTGCACGGGCGCGGGGAAATTCATCGAACTGCAAGGCACAGCGGAACGCGCGCCGTTCGACCGCGAACAAATGAACGAAATGCTCGAACTGGCGGAAAAAGGTGTCAACCAGCTTTTCGCAATTCAGCGTAACGCTTTAAACGGGTAAAGATACGGGATTGGATTGATATTTATGAACGAAAAACAATTTGCGGAAAAATCGGCAATCGTTACGGGCGCAACGCGCGGAATCGGGCGCGCAATTGCTTTGGAATTATCGAAACGCGGCGCGAACGTCGCTTTTAATTACGCGAAAAGCGCGGACGAAGCAGAGAAATTAAAAGCGGAAATCGAAAGTGCAGGCGTCAAAGTTTTCGCGGCACAGTGCGACGTGGCGAATACGGAAGCATCCGCTGATTTTGTCAAACAAGCGCAAAGCACTTTCGGCACGATTGATTTTTTGGTAAACAACGCCGGAATCGCGCGCGATCAATTGATTTTGCGGATGAAGGAAGACGATTGGGACGCCGTTATCGACACGAATTTGAAAGGTGCCTGGAATTTCTCGAAAGCTGTTCTAAGACCGATGATGAAAAATGAAACAGGCGGCACGATTTTGAATATCTCCTCAATCAGCGGTGTCGTCGGAATGCTCGGACAGTCAAATTATTCAGCGTCAAAAGCCGGAATGATCGGGCTGACGAAAGCTCTGGCAAAAGAAGTTGCGAGTCGCAAAATTACGGTCAACGCGCTTGCGCTCGGCTTAATCGAAACCGAAATGGCAAGCGAGATGAACGCTGAATACCGCGCGAAAATCTTGGAAAGCATTCCGCTCAAACGTTTGGGAAATGTCGCGGAAGTTGCTGAAATAGCTTGCTTTATGCTGTCTGACGCGGCGCGTTACATTACCGGTCAAGTCATACAAGCTGACGGCGGTTTGGCAATGTGATTAGATTTTGGATTTCGGATTTTTACGGCGGAAACACTATTTTTGAAAGTGTGTTTCCGCCTTTCATTTCGCGCAAATTTCCCGAAAATAAAACTTAACCATTCATTTCTCTTATCAAATCAATTATAATAAGTAACCCGTAAAAATTACTTTTGAATTTGGAGACGAAATGGAAAATACGACCGCCGCGAAAACGACCGACGAAGCCGACTTTACGATTAAGCCAACCAATGCCGCGCCCGAATTTCGGGATATGCAGTTTGCGGAAATAAACAATCTGGCGCTCGACCACCCGGGCGCGAACGACGCCGAATACCGCACGCGCCGCGACTTTATCGCGTCGCTTTCCAAGCGCTTCCGCGAAGACCCGCAGCACCGGATTATCGACGTTGAATACACGCCTGAAGAACAGCGAGTCTGGCAAATCGTCGCTACGAAATTAGAAGAAATTCAGGCGAAACGCGCGTCGTCTTTTTATTTGGAAGCGAAAAAGAAACTCGGCATTTCGACCGAACGCATTCCGCAATTATCTGAAATGAACAGGCGTTTAGGAGAATTGACCGGCTTTCATCTCGCGCCGATTGAAGGCTTGGTCGAAACGCGCGGATTTCTTAGCTGGCTCGAACACCGCACGATGCTCTGCACTCAATACATTCGCCATACGTCGCGCCCTGAATATACACCCGAACCGGACATCGTCCACGAAGCAATCGGGCATATTCCGAATTTCACGAATCCCGATTTCGCCGATTTCTCGCAAAGCATCGGACGCGGCGCGCGCATTGCAACCGACGAGCAATTAGAAGAACTCGGACGCCTTTATTGGTTCACCGTCGAATTCGGACTCGTTCAGGAAGGCGACGAAATGAAAGCCTTCGGCGCAGGTCTCTTGTCGTCTTTCGGCGAACTCGAAAACGCTTTTACCGATAACGTCGAGCGTCGCCCGTTCGATTGGAAGGAAGTGATAAATCAAGATTACGATTACTCGGATATGCAGCCGATTTTATACGTCATTCCGTCGTATGCTTATTTGAAAGAAGCGACGCGCAAGTATATCGAAAGTTTCGGCGGAAAGTAGTATTTTTGAGTTATGGAAAATTCAATCGAATCAAACCCGAAAATAATGCTCGGCAAGCCCGTGATAAAAGGGACGCGCATTACAGTTGAGTTGATTTTAGAAAAGTTTGCGGCGGGCGAGAGCGTTGAAAGTATTTTGTCGCAGCATCCGCATTTGACGAAAGAAAAAGTTTCTTCGGCAGTAGAGTTTGCGTTACAAACTTTGCGAAAAGATTTTCCGCCGCGCTCGGAGAATCGGAAATTGTTCGATCCGCTAAACGACGCTTACGCAAATGATGTGGACGAGGAAGAAAAGGAATTTCTGCGGTTGGCGAAAATCAAACAGTCACAAGTTTTGGACGAATGGAAATAAAGCAAGGCGACGTTTTCTGGTTTGATGCCGGATGGCGGCGAGGTTTAGGTTTCTTTTGGGGCAGTTTGATTTGATATGCACGTCATCACGCGCAAGCGATTAAATGAGTTTGCCGAAAAATTTCCCGAAACGAAAAACGCGCTGGCTGATTGGTATCGGTTGATGAGGCAAAACGATTTTGATTCGATTGCGCAAATCAGAGAAGTTTTTCCGAGCGCGGATAAAGTCGGCAAATTAACGGTTTTCAACATTGGCGGAAATAAAACTCGGCTCGTCGCGGCGATACATTATAATCGACGAAAGATTTACATTCGCGCCGTTTTGACGCACAAAGAATATGACGAAGAAAAGTGGAAAGAGTAATTATGCAAACTGTTGACGTAAACGCTTGGAAGAATTTATCCGACACGGTTTTTGTTCCGCACACGGAAGCCGAATACAACCGTCTGGTTGCGATGCTCGACAAACTAATTGATGAAGTCGGCGAAGACGAAACACACCCGCTCGCGTCGTTAATGGATGTTTTGTCAGCCCTGATTGAGAATTATGAAAACGCGAATGTGCCGGAATTGGTTTAGAACTTTATGTTTTACAGCGCGCGAACAGTTTTGCTTCTTATTTGTCTGACGGTTTTGTTTGCGTCTTTTGTCGGGGCGCAGGAAAAACAAGCGGATTTAAAGTCTAATAAACCTCTGACGTTTTCACTTGCTCCGGGCGAAAAAAAATCATTTGCTTTACAAATGAGAAAACTTGATTTTGCTGAATTGTCCTGGATTGCAAATGATAGCGTGAGCCTTTCTATTTCTCTGTATAATCCAAAAAACGAAGATTTTTATAATCAAATTGCGTTTGAAGATGATTCAGTTTCATTTATAGCGCCTGAAACAGGTGAATATACGATTGATTTTGAAATTAGAAATTCTTCCGAAATTAAAGAACCGCAAAATATAACTTTAGAATATAAAAATGTTTTCAAACAGCCGCCAGGAAGCGTTGTGAAAGCGACAAGACAAGTAAATGGATACATCGTAAAAATCTTATTGTCGCCACAAACGAAATCTCAATACGGGAAATCCATTGTTTTATTTGAAAAAGGTGGGCAACTTCAAAATATATTAAAATCAGGTGGCGATGACATACAGGGATTTTTCTTCGGCGACGACATTGCTCACACTTATTCGCCCGCTGATAAACGTTCGGTTGCTTTAGTTAAAAGCACTCCTGACAAAACGGGAGAAGGAACGCCTGATATTATGATTAAACATTATTCAGGCGGCGCACATTGTTGCGGAACTGCTTTGTTTTTTGAATTAGGCGAATCAATAAGAGCAATCGAACCTATTATTACCGCAAATTCCGACATTGTCGCTATCGGAAAAAATCCGAAAGGCGGTCTTAGATTTGAAACAAGCGATGATACTTTTGCTTATTGGCAAGTTTGTTTTGCCTGTTCTCCTATGCAAACAGTCATTTTAGAATTCAAAAACGGTTCATTTCGTCCTAATTTTGAATTGATGAGAAAACCCGCGCCATCATTAACTTTTTTGAAAAACAAAGCGCGTGAAGCGGCAGCTAATTTAGGAAGCGAACCATATAGAGGAATTGAAGACACCGAATCAGGATTTGAATCTGCATTTTGGGACGTTATGTTGGACTTAATTTATACGGGACACGAAGACTTAGCTTGGCAATATTTAGATTTAGTTTGGTCGCCGCAAAAGCAGGGAAAAGCAATTTTTAGAAAAGATTTTCAAAACCAATTAAACGAAAGTCGTTATTGGAAAAAGATTCAAGAAGATACAAAAGCAAAATAAAATAAAGAGGCAATATTATGACAGACCAAAAAAATCCTTTAGGCTTAAAAAAAATACATCACGTCGAGTTTTACGTCGGCAACGCTAAACAAGCCGAGTTTTATTATCGCAAGGCGTTCGGCTTTTCGCGCGTGGCTTATTCGGGGCTGGAGACGGGCAATCGAGAGACGGCTTCGTATGTCGTGCGGCAGAATCGGGCGGCTTTTGTTTTGACGACGCCGCTGTCGGGCGAACACGCGGCAAGCCAGCATATACGCGAACACGGCGACGGCGTTTATGATATTGCGTTTCACGTCGAAGATGCTGATTTTGCGTTTGCCGAAGCGGTGAAACGCGGCGCTGTGCCGGCGATTGAGCCGTTTGATATGACGGACGAGAACGGCAGTGTTCGGCGGGCGGCGATTCGGACTTACGGCGACACGATTCACTCGTTTATCTCCTATAACAACAATAACGGACACAATTACAGCGGCGTTTTTCTGCCCGGATTTACCGAACAGCAAATTGCGGGCGAAGATGTCGGCATCGTGCTGGTTGACCATATGGTCGGGAATGTCGAACTCGGCAAAATGGAAACGTGGTGCAATTATTACCGCGACGTGATGGGTTTCGAGCGTTACATCACGTTTGACGACGAAGACATTTCGACCGAATATTCGGCGCTGATGTCAATCGTAATGAGCGACGGCGGACACAATATCAAATTCCCGATAAACGAACCGGCTGAGGGAAAACGCAAAAGCCAGATTCAGGAATATCTCGACTACTACAAAACGCCCGGCGTCCAGCACGTCGCGCTGCTGTGCAAAGACATCATTTCAACCGTCGGCAAACTACAGGCAAACGGCGTCGAATTCCTGCGCGTTCCCGATACTTATTACGAAGAAATCCCGGCGCGCGTCGGCGAAATCGACGAAGACATCGAAGAATTAAAACGCCTCGGCATTCTCGTTGACCGCGACGAAGAAGGCTATCTGCTGCAAATCTTCAGCAAAAACACCCAAGACCGCCCGACCGTTTTCTTTGAAATCCTCCAGCGCAAAGGCTGCAAAGGCTTCGGCAAAGGAAATTTCAAAGCGCTGTTCGTCTCGATTGAAGAAGAACAGGCAAAACGCGGAAATTTGTGAGAAATTTTTAGCTGCTAATTAAATGAACACAACTCTTTTTGATTTAGATTATAACTCTGTAGCGCACGAAACCAGAGACGGTAAATCTCTGGTTGTTTTCAAAGTTCCTACTTTGCCAGCATACGCAATTGAGCATTCTGATTTTTCAATCAATGGTCTAGGCTCAAACAAGGAAGGAGATGAATATGTAATAACAGGAGACGAAGTTTTACGTGAAGCAGCCGATGTTGCAGCGACCGATTCATTAAGGTTACTCATTTATTATCACGGCATTCGAGATTATCGATTGTTATTTCCTTCAATAGCTGATTTAGCTTTAGTTGAACGTCTTGCGAAATTTTATGAGGAAGCTGAGAAAAACTTTGATAACGGCTCGTGGCTCTCTTACGTTTTGATGTGTGGCGCAATTTACGAAGGGCTTTTGTTCGCCAAACTAAATGTAAATAAAAATTTCGCGGCACTTATCAGCGACGCTCAAGCGAGCGATTTGATTGATATTGATATTGAAACTGTTAATGTAATTGACAGAGCAAGAAACTTTAGAAATTTAGTTCACGCAAACAGGTACCATGAAGTTTATGTTTCACGAGCTGATGCAACGGATATGAGAACAACCATTGATAAATTAATCAAAAAGTTTTGAAAATGATGGTGACACTAAGTGAAGAACAATTCAAATATCAAAGCGGTTTCGGCAATGAATTTGCCACCGAAGCTGTCAAAGGCGCGTTGCCCGTCGGACGAAATTCGCCCCAAAAAGCGCCGCTCGGACTTTATGCCGAACAATTTTCGGGAACGAGTTTTACGACGCCGCGCCTTTTGAACAAACGGACGTGGACGTATCGCATTCAGCCGTCGGTTTTGCATCGTCCGTTTCGGCAAATCGAGAACGGAAAGTTTATCGGAAAATTTGACGAAATCGTTACGACGCCGAATCAACTGCGCTGGAATCCGCAGCCTTTGCCGCAAACGGAGACGGATTTTATTGACGGCATTGTAACGATGGCTGGCTGCGGCGATTCGTTCGCGCAGACGGGTTTGGGCGTTCACGTTTTCGCCTGCAACAAAAATATGACGGACAGATTTTTTTATAATGCCGACGGCGAAATGCTCGTCGTCGCGGAGAAAAATCGCGTTAGATTTTTGACCGAACTTGGAATTATAGAAATCAATTCGGGCGAAATCGCTGTTTTGCCGCGCGGTTTAAAGTTCCGCGTCGAACTGCCCGACGGAGACGCTCGCGGCTACATTTGCGAAAACTACGCGGCGCATTTTCGCCTGCCGGATTTAGGTCCGATTGGCGCGAACGGTTTGGCGAATCCGCGCGATTTTGAAACGCCGGTCGCTTGGTTTGAAGACAAAGACGGCGCGTTTGAATTAACGGCAAAATTCGGCGGTAATCTTTGGAAGACGGAAATAAAAAGCTCGCCTCTAAACGTTGTCGCGTGGCACGGCAACTACGCGCCTTACAAATACGATTTGCGAAGATTTAATACAATCGGTTCGGTTTCTTTTGACCATCCAGACCCGAGTATTTATACGGTTTTAACTTCTCCAAGCCCTGAGATTGGCGTGGCAAACTGCGATTTTGTAATTTTCCCAGACCGTTGGCTTGTCCAAGAAGATACGTTTCGCCCGCCGTGGTTTCACCGCAATTATATGTCGGAATTTATGGGCTTGTGTTTCGGGCAATACGACGCAAAAGAAGAAGGTTTTGTGGCGGGCGGCGCGAGTCTGCACAATCAAATGTCGGCGCACGGACCTGACGCCGATGCGTTTGAAAAGGCGTCGAATGCTGAACTCAAACCGCAAAAACTTTCTGGCACAGTGGCATTTATGTTCGAGTCGCGCTACATTATTCGCCCGACGCGTTTTGCAATGGAAACCGCAGAACTCCAGCATGAGTATTTTGAAGTTTGGCAAAGTCTGCCGAAAAACTTTACATCTTAAGGTGAAATTTCAATTCGTTAAATCGCCAGAAAATTTTCTGCAAAGGCGCAAAGCCTGCTATGAGCCTGTTTGGAAAATCGGAAAAGGTCAGTGGAAATAGTTAAACTATTTCTGCGATGAAAAGAAAAACTTATCCGACCTTTCCGATCAGCAATGGAAATTGCTTAAAACTATGTTACCACCGCCTG
>JAABUN010005848.1_pt1 | contig 14783 bp, 13 predicted proteins | sample 5559311 | NCBI WGS metagenome assembly JAABUN01 (sample SAMN10711877, study PRJNA513370) | rock metagenome | isolation source: Antarctica rocks | place: Antarctica: Victoria Land, Siegfried Peak sud | reverse complement strand
TCGCTGCCCGGCCCACCAGCCGGTGACCCTTGGGCAGGGTCGCCGCCGCACCCACGTGCGGGCCGTCGAGGAGTTCCGGCAGTTCGGTGCCGTCCGACGGCGCGCGGTACGCCGCCCAGTAGACCTCGCCGCGCCGCGCGTCCGTGCCAACCAGAAAGGTCCGGCCCGGCTCGAGGCTGCCGCTCGACGCGGCGTCGAAGGCAAGAGCGTCCAGACTCATGACACCGTGCAGGGGCACGTCCCAGACGAAGGCGAGGGTGCGGGCGGTCACCAGCCCGGCACGCAGACCGGTGAACGGTCCGGGTCCCACGCCCGCGACCACGCCGTCGAGTTCCGCTCCGGCGATTCCGGCGTCGGCGAGGACGCGCTGCACCGCGGGTGCGAGGACCTCGGCGTGCGAGCGGGTATCGGAGCTGGCGAACCGGCCGACGACGACGTCGTCGCGCAGGAGCGCGACCGTGGCCGCAGCGGAGGTGTCGAGGGCGAGGAGAAGCACCCGACCAGACTAGTCGAGGGACAGTGCGGGCTGCCGTCCATACCAGCGGGGGCCGAACCCCGAGAGGGTGACAGTTCGCACCTCGTCGATGCCGTCGTCGAACTCCGTGGTCAGTCGGCCGCCGCCGTTTCCCCTGACGCCACATCCACCGCCGTCGTCGACACCGGCGTCGCCGTCGTCGCCGTCATTCTGCAAGCGGCCCAGGGGTCGCGCGATATCGACGCGGAGCCAGCTGTGGCTCAGGTGTTCCACCCGACCTGCCCCCCACTCGATCACGGTGATGTTCCCGGCCATCGTGGTCTCGAGGTCGAGGTCGTCAACTGCGGCTGCGGACTCGAGCCGGTATGCGTCGACGTGGATCAGGCCCGGCCCGCGACCCGTGGCGGAGTGCTGGCGGACGAGCACGAAGGTCGGTGAGATGATGCGGTCCTCGACCGTGAGGCCCCGGCCGAGGCCCTGCGTGAAGGTCGTCTTGCCCGCTCCCAGTTCGCCCGAGAGGACCACGAGATCCCCGGCGCGCAGGTGCGGGGCGAGGTCGGCGGCGAGCGCCTGCAGCCCAGCGGCTGAGCCGACGTCGTACGCGTGCCTCCACTCAGGCCTCACGATCGGGTTCTTCCTGCGCGGAGTCCACGTAGACCCGGTCCACGCGCTCGCTGATCCGGGTGATCACCTCGTAGTTGATGGTCTGCGCGGCGGCAGCCCAGTCCTCGACGGCGGGTGAGTCCGCTCCGCCGAACAGCACCGCCCGCTTGCCCAGCGGGGTGTCCGCGGTATCGATCAGGCCCGTGGTGCCGAAATCGATGACGAGCTGGTCCATGGCGATCCGACCGACCACCGGGTACATCCGGCCGCCGACGAGAACCGGCGCGCCGGTGGCGAGGCGCGGGACGCCGTCTCCGTAGCCGACCGGGATGAGTCCGAGTGTGGTCGGCTTCTGCGTGCGATAGGCGTGGCCGTAGGAGACTCCCTGGCCGGCGGGCACCTCCTTGCAGTACGAGACCGTGGTGCTGAAGGTCATGACCGGGCGCAGCCCGAGGTCCGCCGACCCCTGGTCGGAGAACGGCGACAGACCATAGATACCGAGGCCCACTCGCACCAGGTCGAAATGGCAGTCGGGCCGCGAGAAGGTGGCGGGGGTGTTGGCCAAGTGCCGGACCTCGACGTCGATGCCCGCGTTCTCCGCCGCGGCAACGGCCTCGCGGAAGGCCTGGACCTGCACATCGGTCTCGGGTCGGGCCGGTTCGTCGGCCACGGCCAGGTGCGAGAAGATCCCGACGACGCGGATCAGTCCCTCTTCCTGGTACTCGAGCGCCCTGCTCAGCAGGGCATCCCACTTGTCGGGCGAGCAGCCGTTCCGGCCCAGACCGGTATCGATCTTCAGGTGCACGATGGCGGGGCGCTCCAGTTCGCGCGCGGAGGCGACGATGTGCTCGAGTTCCCACCCAGAGATCCCCAGGTCCAGCCCGTGCTGGACGCCGGCGGTGAAGTCGGTCCCCGCCGTGTGGAGCCAGGCGAGGATCGGGGCCTCGATACCGGCCCTCCTCAGGTCGACGCCTTCGCGGATGTGCGCGACGCCCAGCCACGCTGCTCCCGCTTCGAGCGCTGCGCGGGCCACCGGGACCGCCCCGTGCCCGTACGCATTGGCCTTCACGACGGCCATGACCCGGGCGGGATACGCGACATCGCGGAGGTGCCGGATGTTGTGCCGCAGGGCGTCCAGGTTAATTTCTGCAGCGCGTTCGGTGGAAGTCACCCAGCCCATTCTGCCAGTTGCGCCAGAATGGCGGTCGGCCCGCTGACCGATGCGCCCGGCCGACGATCGGCGTCTCAGGGCACTGGCGCAGGATCAGGGAGCGAGGGGTTCCATCACGAAAGTTTGATCCGTGCAACGACAGCGGCGTGGTCTGTCGGCCAGTCATTATCCAGATGTTCGCCCATATAGTGCGGCACCTGCACACTTCGACGGGCGCCGTCGGTCAGGTCGCTAAAACCGCCTGTGCCAGGACCCTGTGCAACGGCGTGGGCATCGAGGACTTTGGCGCCGCGGACGAAGACGAAGTCGATCCGGTCCTGCGGTTCCTCGTCGTCACTGATGATCGGCGACCAGGTGTGTCCCGGATCAGAAGTGACGGACGGATGGATTGTTCGGAAGGAATCCTTGTATCCTTCCAGTTCGAGCATCCTGGTGGTAGGCCATTCCACGACGGCGCCCCGCCGACTATCGTTCCAGTCCTGATGGGAGGGTGCGTTGAAGTCTCCCGCGATAAGTACGGGGACGTTCCCGCTCAGAACTCCCTGCCGTTCGAGGCGCCTTTGTTCTCTGAGAATGCGCGCGAGCTGATTGGCTCGGACCCGTTCGCCACGACTCGACAGGGTAAATACAGCCGGGATTTCCTGGTTTCGGCCGGTATAGGGCCCGTAGTCCGAGTGCGAGAGATGGAGCGACCACACGGTCATTTCGCCTTGAGGCAGGTGGACCGTGGCACAGGTGGCGAACGGGCTCGTCGACGTCTCATGTACTTCGAGGGGGTACGGGCTGATGATTCCGGTGTCGTGCCCTTGCTGGGCGATGTTCCACCCGAGCGCGTCGCCAAGACGCCTGCCGTGGACCTCGAAACACTCCTGAAGAGCCACGACATCGTGCGGGAATGCGCGCAGGTAGGCGGCCTGCTTGGCCAGGCCGTCGTTGACGTGGCAGCCGCCGAACCACAGGTTCCACGCCATCACGTCCACGGCCGAGCCTGAGTGCGGGGCAGGATGGGACGAGGCTGCAAGGGGAGGGTTCGTGGTGCGGCTTTCGATGACGAATTCACCGGTCCGACCGTTCCATTCCGGCAGCACGGAATCGGTGAGTAGAAAGTATCTGTAGGTGCCTTCGCTCAGACCGGTCACCTCGAGGACGACCTCTGCAGCACCGGGCCGGACATCCGCACCAGCCACAGGGAGGTTCTGCGGCAGTTCGTTCCACCGGCACTGTTCCTGGCGGTAGACCCTTACCTCCGCGGTCGTTCCCGTGGGGTACCGGCAGCGAACGGTGAGGCGTCCTTCGGCGGGATCGTAGCTCCCCACGGCCGAGGCGGTCACCGCAAGCGCGTCCTCTTCCTGGATGCGGACAGCGTCCGCCCAGATTTCCAGTGCGACGTCGGTCAACGCCGCGTATCGGTCGTGGCAGCTGAGCTGCAACGTTGGGTCAGCATTGATGCCGACGACGAAAAGGCCGGCACTTGTCGCAGCCCTACTGCCCACGGCTGAATCCTCGAAGGCTATGGCAGTGTGAGCGGATACGCCGGGATTGGTCAGTCGTAGCTTTTCGACGGCGGCGAGGTAGAGGTCCGGTGCGGGCTTGGGTGCTGCGACCTCGTCCTGGGCGACCGAGCTCCCTATCAGATCGTTCAGACCAATGCGGCGCAGAATCTCGTCGAGCAGGTCTCGCGGGCTATTGGAGGCAACGGCGACGGGCAGCCTCATCGCGAGCCTGCGTACCATCGCCACGGCGCCAGGCATCGAACAAGCTTCGTTGGCAATCAGCTGTCCGAAGTCTGTGCCCAGTGCCTGTGCCACGATCGGTCTGCTCGGCGGATTGACGGTGAGGACGCTCAGTCGCGCCTGAAGCACCGCTGCGGCATCATCGATGGCAAGCCCGCGGAACTGGCCGACGTCGTGCAGTTCTATTCCGTAAAGCGAAGCGCAGGTCACTACGGCTCGAAGCCATAGCCGTTCAGTGTCCGCGAGCAGACCGTCGCAGTCGAAAACGACGGCGGACGCCTCAACCGGCAGTACACCCTGTCCGCGATTGATCCTGGTGTTCAGAAACTGGGTCTGCATCAGGACTCCACCCGCAGTACAGGGCGGCCAGTGAGCCGTACATTGACCCTTTCCCCCACGGGCAGGTCCTTTATCCGGCTGGCCGGGACGTCGACCTTGATGTCGGATGAGCTGTGGGTGGCTGTGGGATGCTCACACCGTGCGGTGACACGGGTCCGGGCTCCCCTGTAGATGTGCGAGACAACGCGGGCGTATCCTTCGGCGGCTGGCTCGAGGGTTGCCAGCTCGGGGCGCACATACAGGGTGTCCGTTGCACCGGTCCGGCAAGGAATCCAAAGATCCGGCACCGATTCATTGCGTCCGATGGCAAGTAGATTCGTGGTGCCGACAAACCGGGCGACGAAATCGGTGCGGGGGTGATCGTACAGGGCGGAGGGCGGATCGATCTGCTCGATCTGTCCTGAACGCATCACGGCGACCCTGTCTGCCATGGCCAGAGCTTCCTCCTGGTCATGGGTGACAAAAATCATCGTGATTCCGAGCCGGAGTTGAAGTTCACGGATTTCCTCGCGCAGGTTTCCGCGCACTTCCGCATCAAGCGCCGACAGTGGCTCGTCCAGCAGCAGAACGCGGGGTTCGATCGCGAGCGCGCGGGCCAGAGCTACGCGTTGCTGTTGTCCCCCGGAAAGCTCCCCCGGGTAGCGCTCTTCGTATCCGGGGAGCCCTACCAGATCCAGCAGTTCCTGGAGTTTTTCCACGCGTTTGGCTTTGCTTTGCTTCCGTACTGCCAGACCGAAGCAGACATTGCCCGCTACGGTGAGATTCGGGAAGAGACTGTAGGCCTGAAAGACCAGGCCTACCCCGCGCTTGTGTGCCGGTACGGACAGGATGTTCTGTCCGTCCACTCTCAGCGATCCGTCGGTGGCCGATTCGAATCCAGCCAGGATCCGCAGCGCTGTGGTTTTTCCGCAGCCGGACGGACCCAGCAGGGCCACGAATTCGCCCGGTTCAACCGTAAGGTTCAGTCCCTGCAGTACCGTGGTCGTCCCGAAACTCTTGCTCACTGCCGAAAACTCGATGCGGGCTCCGGCCCGGGCGTTGTCGTGGGGGCTGGCGGAAGTCTGTGTTGTCATGGTTGTCCGTGTCCTCAATGGCGGTCAGTGGTTCGCAGAGTGTTGGAGCGTCCGGCCAGCAGCGTCATGGCGATGAGCAGCAGCCAGGTCATCACGTTGATCAGAAGCGACATGGAAATGGAGGCGCGAAAATTAGCTCCGGCAATCTCCGTAAGCCAGACCGGCAGGCTCCGGTAACCCAGAGTGACGGCCATGGTGAACTCCCCCAGACACAGCGCGATTGTGAAGAATGTGCAGAAGGTGATGGAGGCCCTGATGTTGGGCACGACAACACGCCAGAGTACGGTGGAGCCGTCCGCGCCAAGGGAACGGGCGCTTTCGACGAGGGTCCGAATATTAACGGCGCGCAGACCGGCGTCGAGGGAGCGGAAGACAAAGGGCAGGCTGAGAATGACATAGCTGCCCACGAGTACGACTGGCAGGTCCGGACTCTGCATCAGCTGGCTCATGATGGCGGGCAGGGAGCCCGCGCCGTAACCGGCCAGGGCGCGGAGGATCGCGACCAAACCGGCTGCCAAAGCGATTGATGGCACCACCAATGGAATGGTGCAGACAACTTCCATGGCCGACCGCATGTGCGGTGCCCGGAGATGCAGGTAGACCATCGTCGGCACCATGAGAGCCAGGGTTGTGGCGACAGTGACGACGGTGATCAGCGCGCTCAGGGACAGCGCTTCGAAGAATTGCGGATCCTGTATTGATTCGATGTAGGCCTGGGCGGTGAAGCCGGAGGTCGGCACATAGATGCTGAAGACTAGCGAGGCCAGGAGCGGTGTAAGGATGTACGTACCCATGAGCGCAATCAAGGCCCAGCTCAATAAGGTCCCGAGCGGTGTCGGTGTACGCCCTCTCATAAAACGACCCGCCGTCAGCTGAACCATCTCAGACTCCGTTTCTGCAGCGGCATGTAGAGGATCAGGACCACGGCGGCGACGACGATCATGTTCACTCCCAGAGCCATGGCGATGCCCTCCTGCCCGGCCAGGTTCCCGCCGGACAGGCCGCTGCCGATTCGCAACGTCACCAGTGGCACACCGCCGGCTCCGATCAGCGCTGCCGCTGCGGCGTGGGTGACAAAGGAAGCCCCGAACAGAAGCACGAAACCGCTCATCACCGCAGGCATCGCAATCGGCAGGCCCACCTTGTTCCAGAAGTGCCAGCCCGTGCCACCCAGCGACGCGGCGGCCTCCTTCCACTCGCGGCGCAGCCCGGCCAGTGTAGGCAGGACGACCATCACCATCATCGGGACAAGGAAATACTGGTACATCAGGATTAGCCCATTGTTGCTGTACAGGGTGAAGCCCAGATCATTCAGCGAGAACAGGGCGGTGATGATCCCCGCGTTTCCCACCGCCGCGATGAAAGAGAAAGCCAGCGGCACTCCGCCGGAGTTGGCCAGCACGCTCGTCAGTACCGCCACCACCGCGTAGAGCTTTGTGGAGCGGGTCTGCAGTATGCCCTGAGCCAGCGCCAGCCCGATCACGCCTCCAATCAGAGCCGCGGAGAGGCTGACGAGCAGACTGTTCTCCATCGCGGCCCACGCAGCCCCCTGGAAGCTCCCCGTGAAGTTTTCCAGACCGAGGGTGTATTGGCCGGGAGCCGTAGGATCCGCAACGCGTAGGGCGGACATCGTAATCCCCAGGAGTGGAACGCCCAGGAACAGCAGCATGAAAAATCCGAACGGGAGTAACCCCAATCTGTGATGGGCTGCCGTGCCCTTTATCTTGACGATGCCGGTGGTGCCAAATGGCTCGACGCCGCTCGCTGTGCTGTCCGCGGTTATCCGGCTCACGAGGCGACCGCGGCATCCCACTTCTCGGCCAGCACCTGGTTGGCTGCGGTGCGCTGTTCCTCGGTCGGGTATTCGAAGTCTTCCGGTACAACGGGAAGTTTTTCCGCCGCCGCCTCATCGACAGTTCCTGCAGCTCTCATCGATTCCAGGCGAACCGGTCGGGTGTAACCGTTCAACAGGATGTTCTGGCCTTCGTCGGAGAACAGGAACTCGTTCCAGAGGCGGGCAGCTGCCGGGTGCGGCGCGTCGGCGTTGATCGAGGCTGCATAGTAGGAGGCCATGGTGCCGTCGGAGGGAATCACGACCTGGAAATCCACACCTGCCGCAGCTGTCTGATCAGCGGCCGCCAGATTGAGGTAGTCCCAATTGATGATGATCGGAGTTTCACCGGTTTCCAGCGTGCCGGAGGTTGCTTCGACCGGTAGCAGGATGCCCTTCTCAGCGAGGCCGGCCATGAAGTCGATACCGGGTTGGATGTCATCGAGGTCTCCGCCGTTTGCGATCGCCGCAGCCCACACGGCGTTGAAGGCGGACTCCGCCTGTGCCGGGTTACCGACAAGCGCTACTTTGCCCTCGTACATTGGATCATCGAGTTCAGCGAATGATGTGGGGCACGTTTCCACCGCCGCTGCGTCGCAGCCGATGGTCATGTAGCCCCCGTAGTTGTTAATCCACTGACTCTCGGGATGCATCAGTTCCTCGTCGATGCTTTCGACGGTCTCGGGCCGGTACTCAGCCAACAGGCCCTCGGAGGCCGCGCTGTTGGCGAAGGAGACGCCCGTATCCAGGTAATCCAGTGAACGATCCTGACCCGCCCTGTTCTTGATGGCATTGATCTGGTCCTGGCTTGATCCGGCGGAGGTGTCGTTCTCGATCTCGATGCCGTACTTCGCGCTGAATTCCTCGGTCAGTACTCCATAATTGGCCCAGTCCGGATACAGCCCCATGACATTGAGTGTTCCTTCGGCCTGCGCGTCCTCAACGAGTTTATTGATTCCTCCGCCAGCCTCAGCGGAAACCGCCGTCGCCCAGTCGGTTCCACTGGTTGTCCCGCCGGATTCAGCGCTCCCGCAACCTGTAAATGCAAATGTCCCAAGAACCAGCGATGCGGACAAACTAATCATGGACGGCTTTTTCATGATGACCTTCTCAGTAGCTGTGGGCGCCTCGATGGCTTGTCTCCAGAGAATCCCAAGGGGCACGTGGATGACTTCTGAGATGAGTTCCCGTGTGTTCTTCCGATCCTCAAGTACTAACAGTTCACTAGAGAACTTTGGACACCGGTGGGCTGCAGGGAGAAGGTGACGTGAACAGGTGGTGAATGCCCGGAGGCAGGGTACGGCCAGGTCACCAGCAGGCCGCTTTCGTGATTGAGTTGGGTCCGGTAACGCTTCGAAAGGACGGGAGACGAGCATCTTGGCCAAATACCACGCCATTGCCGATTCAGTGCGGGCGGCAATCGCCGGCGGCCACTATCCGCTGGGCTCCCGGCTGCCGGGTGAGCGGAAACTGTCCCAGGAATACGGCGTCGCCCCCGGTACCATCCGTCAGGCCCTGGCTGAACTGGTGACCGAGGGGGCATTGGCATCGCGCCAGGGCAGCCGGAAGATCGTCATGGGCGTCTCGGAAAAAACCGGAACATTCGCAGAGTTCCGCAGCTTCGCACAGTGGGCATGGTCCCGCGGAAGAACACCTTCCGGGCAGGTCATCTCCGCACAGTGGCAGGTAGCCACGTCATACGACCGTGAGCAACTCCGTATCGACGCGGGCCGGGTGTACAGCGTCCTGAGGATACGGGGACTCGATGGCGAACCCACGATGGTTGAGCGAACCCGGTACAGTCCCCGCGTCGGTGAGCGGGTCGAACAGATCCCCGATGACTGTGCGTCGGTGACGATCTGGCTAGCGGATGAAGCCGCAATCGTATTCGCTCGCGCCGAGCACCGGTTCTCTGCGTGCAGCGCAAGTGCCGAAGATGCGCGTCACCTGCAGGTGCGACGCGGGGCGCCGCTTCTGTCGCACCACCGAATCAGCTTCGACCAGAACGGCACACCTCTTGAATGGTCCGAAGATCGTTACATCGCGGGCGGAGTAAGCCTGGTCGTAGGCAATTCAACGAATTCCAATGTGCTGCGCTGGGCCTAGATGGATGAGGATCAGAGCTACGGTATCAGCTGCCGCGGAAGACGGGTTGAGAGCGACGGACCCAGACACCGAGGACCACGATCCCGGCGATCACGAAAAGAGGCACGCCAGTCAGAGCTCCGTTCAGGATAACAACAAGCCCGACGATAAGAATCAGCCCCGCGAGGATTGTGCGAAGAGCAGCGGACGGAACCGTAAGGGTCGGGGGCGCATGGCGGGTTTTGCTCGCGCTGAGCTGCTCGTGCTCGAGGGCGACGTCCGGCTTCATGAGCCCGAATCTACGCCCCAAAGATGACCAGCCGGGTTCGTCCAGGAACCGTCGCATGAAGATGGAGTGAACATCGCTGTCGAAGCCCCTCGTCGTTATGGAGATTTCACCTGCTGTTCGGTCAGAGAGACGACCCCGTTCATTATGGCTCGACACTGTTGACTCGCCACTGTTGAGGTGTACCTTCGCCGGAGGGTATCCCCGGCTCCAGTTCTCGTAGAGTGCTGGCTGCATGCCGTATCGCTACCCAAGAATCGAGTTTCCCCGTGTCCAATTTCGCCGCCAAGATTCCGAAGATCATTGTTCTCACCACGACGGCAGCCCTTCTGCTGACTGGCTGTGGCGGTTCCTCCTCGGAAGGGGATTCCAGTACGACAGCTGGTGCTGGGGAGCCGCTGGTCATTTACACGAACTCCAACTCCGAGGGACGGGGGGAATGGCTCCAGCAGCAGGCGGAGGAGGCTGGTTTCGACATCGAGATCGTCGGTGCAGCTGGCGGAGACGCGACGAACAAGCTCGTCGCGGAGAAGAACAACCCGGTTGCCGACGTCGTGTACGGGTTGAACAACGTCTACTACGAGCAGCTCAAGAGTGAGGACGTCCTCGAGCCGTACACACCGGCCTGGTCCGGGGAAGTCGACGAGTCCCTTGCCGATCCGGGCGACGACAAGGCCTACTGGCCCCTGGTGGAACAGGCCATCGTCCTGGCCTACAACGCGGACGCGGTCTCCGAAGCCGACGCCCCGGAGGACTGGACGGCTCTGTGGAGTGAGGATCAGTACAAGGACCGGTACGAGCGGGTCAGCGGGATGGGAGCTGCCACGACGCAGCTCATGATGGCCGGCATCCTGAGCAGGTACAAGGATGAGAGTGGAGACCTCGGTGTGAGCGACGAGGGCTGGAAGCAGATCGAGCTGTACTTCCAGAACGGTGTTCCCGCTGTGACGGATCAGGACCTGTTCGTCCGGTTCGCCAGCGGTGAGGTCGATTACGGTCAGATGCCGTCCTCGTCGATCCCCGGACGCGAGGAAGCGTACGGTGTGACCTCCGGCGCGGTGAGTCCCGAGATCGGCGTTCCCTACGCCGTCGAGCAGGTGGCGATTGTGAAGAACTCGGATAACCAGGAGGAAGCCAAGAAGTTCGTGGACTGGTTCGGCAGCAGTGAGGTGCAGGGCGAATGGGCCGCCGAGTTCGATTCACTACCGGTCAACGAGGCAGCTCTCGAGAGCGCGAAGCCCGAAGTCATTGCGTTCGACGAGCAGTTCACACATCAGGACATCGACTGGACCTTCGTGCAGGAGAACCTGGGCTCCTGGATCGAGAAGATCGAACTGGAATACATGCCGTAATCCCGTCCGATCCTCCCTCTCCAAAGGACACCACCATGATCCGCTTCGACCACATAAAGGTCGCCTTCGATGAATTCACTGCGATCAGCGACCTGAATCTGGAGGTGTCGGAGGGCGATTTCTTCACCTTGCTCGGCCCCTCCGGGTGCGGCAAGACGACGGCGCTGAGAACCCTCGCCGGCCTGATCACGCCGTCCGCCGGCGACATCCACATCGACGGCAAGAAGGTCACCTCGGTTCCGGGTGACAAGCGCGGCATTGGAATGGTCTTCCAGAACTACGCCCTCTTTCCCTCGATGAGTGTCTGGGAGAACATCGCGTTCGGACTGAAGGTGCGAAAGACGGGCGCTGATGAGCGCAAGCGCCTTGTCCGTGATATCGCCCGCCGGGTGGACCTGTCCGATGACCAGCTCGAGAAGAACGTAGCCGAGTTGTCCGGCGGCCAGCAGCAGCGGGTCGCCATCGCCCGCGCCCTGGTCCTCAAACCCAAGATCCTGCTACTGGACGAGCCTCTCTCCAATCTGGATGCGAAGCTTCGCCAGCAACTGAGGGTGGAGTTGAAGGAGCTCCAGATGCAATCAGGGATCACCACGGTGTACGTCACCCACGACCAGGACGAAGCCCTGACGATGAGCGACCGCATCGCCGTGTTCAACAAAGGCAGGGTCGAGCAGATCGGAACCCCGCAGGAGATCTACGAACGATCAGCTACCGAATTCGTCTGCAACTTCATCGGGGACAGCTCCCGGCTCGGCCCGGAACTGGTCTCCCGGCTCAGCCTGATATCCCGTCAGCGCCTTGATCCCGCCCAGCTCTCCTACCTCCGGGTGGAGAAAGTTTCTCTCCACCCCGACGACGGCGCCGCGCCGGGCGGCGGCCACGGCGGACTGCGGATGGACGCCGCCTCGGTGAAGGGACGGATCGTAGCGCGCAGCTACCACGGCCAGCACAGCCGGTACACGGTACGAAGCTACGACTCCGACGTCAAAGTGCTCGTCAGGGAGACCGGCGCATCCACGCTGGCGGTCGGGCACCAGGTCCAGCTCCACGTCGATCCGGCACATGTCCTGCAGTACCAGGACGCTCCGTGAAAGCGGGCAGGGCCGGAGGGATGTTCCGGTCGCCGCTGGTCGTCGTGACCATGCTGATCCTCACCTGGTTCGGCGCCGCGTTCCTGCTCTGGCCCAACCTCAATCTGCTCGCCGAGACCTTCTTCCCCAGTGGCGAGTTCACCGGTCGTGCCGTGGAGAGGCTGCTCTCCTCCGACAGGGCCATGAAGTCGCTGGCCAACAGCTTCCTCCTCGCGGTAGTCCTCGCGGTCACCGTCAACATCGTGGGGGTTTTCGTCGTCCTGGTGACCCAGTACTTCCGGATCCGCGGGTCCCGGGTCCTATGGCTCGGATACGCCACCACCTTCCTCTTCGGCGGTATCGTCCTCGCGGCCGGGTACAAGTTCATCTACGGCGCCGACGGCATCGTCACCAAGCTGATTGCCAATTACTTTCCGGATATGGACCGGCAGTGGTTCGGCGGGTTCTTCGCCGTCCTGTTCGTGATGACGTTCGCCACCACCACGAACCACCTCCTCTTCCTCGGCAACGCGATCCGCAATGTCGACTTCCAGACGATCGAAGCGGCGAGGAACATGGGAGCGTCGGACTGGACGACGCTGCGCAGGGTCGTCCTGCCGGTGCTCAAGCCGACACTTTTCGCGGTCACCATCCTGGCCTTCCTCGTCGGGCTCGGCGCGCTCAGCGCACCCCAGGTCCTGGGCGGAGAGGAATTCCAGACCATCACGCCGATGATCCTGACCTTCGCGAACACCTCGACGTCGCGGGACATCGCGGCGCTGCTCGCGCTGATCCTGGGGGTGGCCACCATCGCCATGCTTGCCGTCATGACGCGTCTGGAACGCGGCGGCACCTACTACTCGGTGACCAAAGTATCGGCTCCGCTGGAAAAGCAGCGCATCAGAAGCCGCGGGGTGAATGTCATTGTCCACCTCCTCGCCTATCTTTTGTTCTTCATCTACATCTCGCCGCTCATCCTGATCCTGCTGTACTCCTTCATGGACAGCGTTGCCATCAGCACCGGGGTGCTCGCCCCGGATCGGTTCACCCTCGAGAACTACGCCCGCGTGCTGTCCCGAGAGTCGGCGCTTCGGCCGTTCATCGTCAGCATCGTCTACAGCAGCCTCGCCGCCATCATCACCGTCGGCGGACTTCTGTTCGTCGCACGGATCGTCCAGAAGTACCGCAACAGGATCACCGCGACCGCTGAATACCTGCTGCACATACCGTGGGTCCTTCCCGCCGCCATGATCGCCCTCGGCCTGGTCATGACGTATGACGAGCCGAATGCCCTCCTGGGTGGCGCCGTGCTGAGCGGCACCGTTGTCATACTCCTGATCGCGTTCGTCATCGTGAAGATTCCCTTCACCCTCCGGATGCTCAAGGCGGCGTTCCTATCGGTCAATGACTCCATGGAAGAAGCGGCAACCATCATGGGCGCCGGCGCGCTCTACACCTTCCGCAGGATCCTCCTGCCGGCCGTCCTCCCCACTGCCGCTGCGATCGCCGCCCTGAACTTCAACAGTCAGCTCGACGACTACGACACCGCGGTCTTCCTCGCCCATCCGCTGTACCAGCCGCTCGGATTGCAGATCAAGGCCAACACCGAAGGCGGAGCGGACGTCAACGCCATCGGCAACACGTTCGTGTACACCGTGCTCCTGATGATCCTGATGGGCCTGACCATGTACTTCGTCTACGGGCGGGTCGGCAGACGCCGGCCGCGAAAGCGTCGACTGGCTCAGCCAGCGATCACCATCGGACCGGACGACGCGACTCCGGATAAGGATCATCGGACCTACGTTCCACTGGGTCCCGCCGGTTCGGAAGGAAATCAGACCGTCCCGGTCATCCCGCCAGGAACAGTCCGGCTCTGACAACCATGGCGGACCAGATCTTCGACCACCCGCGCCTGGCAGGCATCTACGATGCCCTGGACCCGGATCGCAGCGACCTCGAACCCTATCTCGCGATGGTCGAGGAGTTCGGTGCCCGGACGGTGGTGGACCTGGGCTGCGGTACCGGTGTCCTGGCACTCCGCCTGGCGGAACGCGGCGTCGGCGTCGTCGGCGTCGATCCTTCCGGGGGTTCCCTCGACGTCGCCCGAGCGGAACCGGGCGCAGCCGGCATTGCCTGGATCCACGGCGTCGCGGCCGACGTGCCACCCCGGAAGGCCGACCTCGTTCTGATGACCGGCAATGCGGCCCAGGCCGTAACAGACCCGCAGGACTGGGCCGAGATGCTCCACGCGGTGCACGCATCGCTCCGGCCCGGCGGCCGGTTCGTCTTCGAGACGCGCGAGCCGGCCCGCCGGGCGTGGGAAGACTGGACGGAGGCACAGACGCGGTCCACGACCGTCATCGAGGGTGTCGGCGGGGTCGAGACGTGGGTGGAGCTGACCGACGTCGCGCTGCCCCTCGTCACCTTCCGCTGGACCTTCGTCTTCCAGAGCGACGGGCAGACCCTGACATCCGACTCGACGCTGCGGTTCCGCGCGTCCGCCGAGGTCCGCGCGGATCTGGCCGCCCATGGGTTCGAGCTCGACGACGTCAGGGATGCACCTGACCGGCCCGGCCGTGAACTGGTCTTCGTTGCCCGCGCGACCGGCAGGGCCGCTAGCTGACGCACGACCGGCCGCACTCGGCGTTCCCCCACTCACTGGTTCTCCGCCTGCGCCTGCGGTGCCCGGCTTACGTCCGTCGAATCTCCGAGGGGTGTGACGGCGCCGCATCGGAGTGCCGCGCGATCGTCGCCGTCGCCCTGCG
>JAABUN010005847.1_pt1 | contig 14784 bp, 12 predicted proteins | sample 5559311 | NCBI WGS metagenome assembly JAABUN01 (sample SAMN10711877, study PRJNA513370) | rock metagenome | isolation source: Antarctica rocks | place: Antarctica: Victoria Land, Siegfried Peak sud | reverse complement strand
GGCGCAAAAAAACCGCGCCGGGCGTGGCGGCCGGGGCCGGGAGCCCGTATAGGCGAGCAGCACTAACCTGACCTCTTATGCTGCCTGCTGCCCAACTCGCGCTCAACATCCCGGATACTACCAAGCCCCGCGTCGTCGTCGTGGGGGGCGGCTTCGCGGCCGTTAATCTTATCAAGGGCCTGCCCGGCAACCAGTTTCAGGTGGTGCTGCTGAGCAAAATCAACTACTACGGTTTCTGGCCGCTGCTCTACCAGGTGGCCACGGCGGGGCTGGAGTCGGAGTCGGTGGGCGAGCCGCTGCGGCAGCTGTTTGACGGCCACGCCGACTTTCACTTTCGCTGCGTGTGCGCCAGTGGCCTCGACCCGGCCGCGCGGGTAGTGCACACGCCCATCGGCGACCTGCCTTTTGACTACCTGGTGCTGGCCACCGGCACGAAGTCCAATTACTTTGGCAACCAGGAGCTTGCGCAAAAATCATTCGGCCTCAAAGACATTGGCGAGGCCGTGCGCCTGCGGCACCAGCTGCTGCACAGCTTCGAGCAGGCCAGCCTGGCCCGCGACCCGGCCGAGCGGCAGCGCCTGCTCAATTTCGTGATTGCCGGGGCCGGCCCCACCGGCGTGGAGCTGGCCGCCTCGCTGGCCGAGATGCGCCGCCACGTGCTACCCCAGGACTACCCCGACCTCGACTTCAGGCAGCTCCACATTTACCTGGTGGAGGGCGACGACCGGGTGCTGCCGCCCATGTCGGCCTACGCCAGCCGGCACGCGCAGCGGTATCTCGAAAAGCTGGGCGTCATTATCAAGCTCAGGCAGCTGGTCGAATCGTACGACGGGCAAACGGTGAAGCTTAAAGATGGCGAGGAGATTCCGGCCCGCACGCTGGTATGGTCGGCCGGCGTCACGGGCGCTACCCTGCCCGGCCTGCCCGATGACCGCGTGGAGCACGGCCGCTACCTGGTCAATGCCTTCAACATGGTGAAGGGCTGCCAGCGCGTGTTTGCCATCGGCGACGTGGCCTTGATGAAAACCAAGGACTACCCCAAAGGCCACCCGCAGGTGGCCCCGCCCGCCATGCAGCAGGGCACTAACCTGGCCCAGAACCTGGCGCGCCAGGTGCGGGGCGAGGTCTGGCAGCCATTTGCCTATATCGACAAGGGCACGCTGGCCATCGCGGGCCGGGGCCGCGCCGTGGCCGACCTGCCCGGCGGCCTGCACCTGAGCGGCCTGCCCGCCTGGCTGACCTGGCTGCTGGTGCATATCTACTACCTGTCGGGCTTTCGCAACAAGCTGGTAGTGCTGGCCAACTGGAGCTACCGGCTCTTTACCGACCAGCGCGGCACCCGCGTCATCGTTCAGAACCCGACCGGGGCCGATGGCCAGCCGGCCCCGGAGCTGGGCTGCCAGCCGGCGGCCAGCTAGCGGGCCGGGGCAGTTGGCGGCGGCGTTACCTTGCGGGTACGTTACCTTTTTTCGTTGCCCATGCGCTTCTCGCCCCACCTGCTGGCCGTTTTTGGACTGCTCGCCTGCTCGCCCGCTACCCCTTCCCAAACCACCGCCGTGGGCGCGCCCAGCCAGGCGGCGGCCTGGGTTGAAACCTTCGAAAGCGGCGCGAAAGGCAGCTACGAAACTGCCGACGAGCAGTTGACCACCGGCCCGTGGTTATTCACCAACGCCCTCATTGGCAGCACCGGGCAGGACCATAAAGATGGCGAGCACGCCGCCCGCCTGCGCGCCGGGGGCAAGCTCACGATGCAGTTTGACGCGCCGGCCGGAGTGCGCAAAATCAGCATTTTAGCGGCAGCCTACGGCCAGGACGGCCCCAGCACCTGGGAGCTGTGGGTGAGCCGCGACCACGGCCGCAGGTGGCAGCGCAACGGCCAGCCGCAGACTGCCAGCGGCCCTACGCCGCGCACCGTCACGTTCGCGGGCCTGGCCAATGAGCCGTTGCGCCTGGAAATCCGCAAAACTGACGCGGGCAAAAACCGGCTTAATCTCGATGATATCAGCCTTGCAACAGCTAACGGCGCGGTAACATCTGCGCCGGCTACCCGACCAGAACCCGTCCCTACCCCCGCCCCGGCCGACGACTACTTCAAAAACCGCAACAACCCGGCCCCTACCCCCCCAGGCACTACGCACCAGGCACCAGGCACCAGCCAGGCGGCTCTCGACAACGACAACCTGCTGCTCGGCAACCCCAGCGGCGCGACTTCGGACCCCAGCAATACGACCAATTACCTCTACACGCACCCGCAGTACGTGACGGGCTACAACGCCCAGCGCGGCATTCCGGTGTGGACGAGCTGGCACGTGGGCCGGCTGGATATCACCAAGAACTTCCCGCGCCAGAACGACTTTCGGGCCGACCCCGGCCTACCCCGGCAGTTTTACGCGGTGGCGCCGCAGAGCTACGCGGGCTCGGGCTTCGACAAGGGCCACAACTGCCCCAGCGGCGACCGCACGGCCACGCTCGATGACAATTCGGCCACCTTTCTGATGAGCAACATGGTGCCCCAGGCACCCCAGAACAACCAGCAAACCTGGGCGCACCTCGAAGAGTACACCCGCGCCCAGGTCGAGGCCGGCCAGGAAGCTTACGTGCTCATGGGCAGCTACGGCCGCGGCGGCACCGGCAAAAACGGCCCCGCCCAAACCCTCGACCAGGGCCGCGTGACGGTGCCCGCCCGCATCTGGAAGGTAGTGGTGTTCCTGCCCGAAGGCAACAACGACCTCCAGCGCATCATCGCCGGCCAGGCCCGCGTGGTGGCTATCGACACGCCCAACGACAACAGCATCAGCCCCCAGTGGAACCAGTACCTGACCTCCGTGGATGCCATCGAAGCCGCCTCGGGCCTGGATATTCTCAGCGCCCTACCCCCCGATACGCAAGCGCAATTGCAAAAAGTGGTGGACAGCGGCCGGGCCCGCTAGCCATTACCGGCGACTTTCTGGCCAGCCAGAAATTGGCTTACTGCCCGCACGTAGGCATCACCGTAGGCCTTTTCGGTTAATTTTTCCATCGCTCCCAGGTGGCCGCACTGCACGGCCAGTAGCTGGCGGTTCTGGGAGGGGCGCGCCGCCCGCACGGCCGCTAGCGAATCCGAAATAGGCGTTTGCGGGTCTTCGGTACCACCAATAAACAGCCAGGGGCAGTTCACCTTCGGGTTTAAGGGGTTGTAGGTGGCCGACCCGGGGGGCAAGTTAGTATGGCGCTGGTGGGCCGCCAGTTGATAGGCCACTATTCCCTGGAGGTTGCCCACGTAACCATCGGTTATCAAAAAATCGCAACGGGTGGCGGCTGCTACTTTGGCCCCCAGCAGCGTACCCATTGAGAAGCCGACAATGCCTACGCGCTGACGCGGGCTGCGCCGCCGGGCCTCGGCCAGGGCCGTTCGCAAGTCAGTAGCAAACTCCTCATAATACAAATGGTCGCGGTCGATGGCGAAGGCCGAACTGTGGCCGAAGCCCCGGTAGTCGAACAACAGCACCCGGTAGCCGCCCGAAGCCAGCACCTGAGCCTGGTAGAGGCTATACGACATATTGCCCCAATCGCCGCTCGCAACCACCATCGTAGTGTGCTGGTCAGGCACGCCGGCCAGCGGCTCCACCAGCCACGAAGCTAACTGCGCGTGGTCGGGTGTGGTCAGGGTTAGGGTTTGGTAGTTTAAACCCAGCGTATCGGGCTTGGCCCACCAAGCCGCAAGTGGCTTAATGGCCCAAGAGGAGGTGGCTTGCACGAGTAGCCAGCAGAGGAGACTTAGGCGTAGCATAAAGGGAAAAACATGCAAAAGCCAGGACCCTTGTGCCTTGGCCTTTGCATAGACCCCCCTTACCTAAGCGCGTTGCACAGGCCCTAGACTTTGAGCCTTACTTCCCGAACCGCGCCCCAAAAAAGTCGCCCTTATTCCAGGTCGGCCGCGCCGTAGCCTGCGCCACCTGGTAGCCGATGAGGAAGTTGAGCCGCGCGTACCGCGCGCCCGCCGCCCAGTCGAAGGTGCCGCCCTCGAAGTTGTCCTGGGGCTTGTGGTAGGTGATGGCGCGCCACTTCTGCACGGTCTCGCTGAGGTTGTTTTGGCCGTCGGCGGTTTTATTGCCGTACTTGATGTGGAGCGCCGGCACGCCCTGCACCACGAAGCTGTACTGGTCGCTGCGGATGAAGCGGTTTTGCGCCGGCTCGGGGTCGGGCTCGATGGTGAGCTTCAGATAATCGGCGGCCGCCCGCACCGGCTGCATGAGCGACGAATGGTCGGCCCCCAGCGGCACCACGGCCAGCAGCGGCGCGATAATGGTGGGCATGTCGGTGTTGATGTCGGCCACCAGCGCGCTCTTGGGCACGGTCGGAAACTTGGCGAAATACGCCGAGCCCAGCAGGCCCATTTCCTCGCCCGTCACCAGCACAAACAGGATGGAGCGCCGGGGCTTCACCTCCAGGCCCGCGTAGAGCTTACTGATTTCGAGCACGCTGGCCACGCCCGTGGCGTTGTCGTGCGCGCCGTTGTAAATCGAGTCGCCGTTGAGGACCGGCCCTACCCCCAGGTGGTCGAGGTGGGCGCTGTGCACCACGTATTCGTTCCGGAGTCTGGAGTCCGAGCCGGTGAGCCGGCCCACCACGTTGTAGCTGTCCACGTCCTGGTAGCGGCTGGCGTAGCGGGCGCTCAGCCGGCCGGGCAGGGGTAGGGAGGCGGCTTTGCCCCCGCGCAACGCGCTCAGCGCCTGTCCCGTATCGCGGGCCGCGCCGGCAAACAGCTGCCGCAACGTGGCCGGGCTGATGCTGCCCACCAGCTGCGCCGCCCCCGCCGCGTAGCTGCGCGACACCGCCACCTGGCCATCGGGCGCCAGCGCGCTCACTACCCCCTTCGGGAACTCGGGCAGCCGGGCATCGGCGTGGGCGGCGGCCAGCAGCACGCCCACCGCGCCGTGGCGGGCGGCGGTTTCGAGCACCGTGCGCAGGTCGGCGAAGTACTGCCGCTCGTTGTCGGCAAATTGCTTAGGCGCCTGCCGCGTGATAACGACTACCTTACCCCTGGCGTCGAGGCCGGCGTAGTCGTCGTACTTCAGTTCGGAGGCCGAAATGCCGAAGCCGGCAAACACCAATTGGGCATTGGTCACGCTGGCTTCGGCCTGCCCCGGATTGGGGTAAAAGGTGATGGCCGGCCCCACCGCTAATGGCTGGGCCGCGCCGCCAGCGGGTTGGTAGCTAGCCGTAGCGCCCGCCGCCACAAAGGCGCGGCGCAGGCGCACGGCCTGGGTGTAGGTGCCCTTGTCGCCGGCCGGCCGCACGCCGTTTTGCTTGAGTTGGGCGGTCACGTAGTCCACGGCCAGTTGGTAGCCGGGCGTGCCGGGCAGGCGGCCGCGCAGGCGGTCGTCGGCCAGGTAGCGCACGTGCGCTTCGAGGGCGGCGGGCTGCACGGTAGGCAGGGCCGCCAGGGCGGCCGGGTCGATGGTTTGGGCAGCGGCCGGGCCGGCTAGCAGGCCAGCGAGTGTCCAGATGGTAAGCGAGTGCTTCATACGTGAGGTTGCACGGAGCTGCGCTAAGCGTTTATTAGACAACAGCTTGCAGGTATTAAAGGCCAATCCCTCCTGTCATGCTCATCTGGCGTCCGCCTGCGAAGCATCCTATCACGCCAGAACAAGCCTTTCGAGCGCGACAGGATGCTTCGTGGGCGGACGCCAGATGAGCATGACAGGAAAGTTTTTAGGACGGGCAGCAACTTCTAGGTCGCCGTCAGCACCGTTTTGAAGCCGGCCAGGCGGCCGGCCACGTCGCGCCCGAGCGCATAGGCGTGGATTCGCGGGCCCTTGCCGACGCGGTAGACCTGCACGCCGTCGAGCTCCTGCTTCAGGTACATCTGCAAGGCTTTGAAGCGGTTGGCGGTGGCTACGCTGCCCGTCACGCCGTTGTCGGCGGTGTGGTTGCTCAGGAATTGGGTCAGCTCCACTTTTTCAACGGGGGTGCCGGCGGGCTCGCCCACTACTTGCAGCAGCTGGGCGTTGGGCAGGTCGCCGGTGGGGGCGGCGTAGCTCACGGCTTCGAGCGGCGCATCCGATTCGCTGATGAGGTTGAGGCCCTGGGTCAGCTTCTGGAGCTGGGCCAGGGTGGCGTCGTTGGAGTCGGCGGGCGCGGCGGCCGGGGCAGCCGCGGCGGCAGTAGGTAGGCCGCTACCCCCCGGCACCTGGGCGGCGATGGCGGCGGCCAGCTCGCGCATCCGGTCGTCGGCTACCTTGATTTTGGGGTTGGCAAAGTTCATGTCGCTCACCTTATTCAGCGGAATGAGGTGAATGTGGGCGTGCGGCACCTCCAGCCCAATCACGGCCACACCAATGCGCTTGCAGGGCACGGCCGCCTGCACGCCCTTGGCCACGCGCTGGGCAAACACGTGCAGGGCCGCCAGCGCCTGGGGCGTCATGTCGAAGATGTAGTCGATTTCCTGCTTCGGAATCACCAGCGTGTGACCTTCGACCAACGGCGTGACGTCGAGAAAAGCCAGGTGGTCGGCGTCTTCGGCGACCTTGAAGGCGGGCAGCTCGCCCGCAACGATGCGGGAAAAGATGGTGGGCATGGCGGGTAGGGTAAGCTTTAGCTTGCCGTGGGTGGCACATTGCAAAGAACGCGAGAAACGCGGAAAGGCGAGCCGGAACCGACTCGCCTTCCCTACCATTACGGCAAGCTAAAGCTTACCCTACCCGTTTACCGGCCTACTTCGAGAATCTCGAACTGGAGCTTGCCGGCGGGCACCGTGATTTCGGCCACGTCGCCGGCCGACTTGCCCAGCAGACCTTTGCCGATGGGCGACTTCACCGAGATTTTGCCGGCGGCCAGGTTGGCTTCTTCCTCGGCTACCAGCAGGTAATCGAGCACCGTATTATTTTTTAGATTTTTCAACTTCACCTTACTCATAATGAGCACTTTGGTGAAATCCATATTCGTCTCGTCGATGAGGCGGGCGTTGCCCAGCACTTCTTCGAGCTTCGAAATTTTCAGCTCCAGCAAGCCTTGGGCATCCTTGGCGGCGTCGTACTCGGCGTTTTCGCTCAGGTCGCCCTTGTCGCGGGCTTCGCGCAGGTCTTCGGCCGCCTTGGCACGCCCCCGGGCTTTGAGGTCCTGGAGTTCGTCTTTCAGCTTTTGCAGGCCCTCAGCGGTGTAATAATTGATAGTAGCCATAAGATTCAGGACTGTTTTCGCGTAGCGGGTGGGTCAGGTAAAAAAGAAAGAGAACGGCTGGCACACTGGCCAGCCGTTCTCCCTCGTCGGTGCGACAAAGATACACAGGTTCGGGGTTCTTGGTTTCCGGTTCCTGGTGGAGGTCGTCGGTCATGGCAAGCCCAGCGAAGCAATCGCACCAAAACGATACCCGAACGAGGTCGTGCTGATACGATTGCTTCGCTGGGCTCGCCATGACAAAATCAGGTTAAGCACCCAGCCCCAGCCGCCCGATTTTCTCCACCAGCACCTCGTTGATGCGCTGGTAGCTCTGGTGCGTCCAGCCGCCGATGTGGGGCGAGAGCACCACGTTGGGCGCCTGGCGCAGGTAGTCGAAGCTGGCCTGCTGGGGGGGGGTAAGGGTGGCCAGCTTCTCATTGGCGAGCACGTCGAGGGCGGCGCCGCGCACCTGGCCGCTTCGCAGCCGGGCCACCAGGGCGGCCTGGTCCACCACTTCGCCGCGGGCCGTATTCATCAGCCAGATGCGGTGCTGAAAAGCGGCCAGAAACGCCTCATTCACCAACTCATGGTTGGCGGCTGAGTACGGAATGTGCAGGCTCAGCACCTCGGCGCGGGCCTGCAGCTCGGCCAGCGGTACCAGCTCGGCGTGGCCGTCGGTGGCCACGGCGGGGTCATTATCATGGGCCAGCACGGGGCAGCCGAAGCCGCGCAGCCGCCGGGCGAAGGCCCTGCCCATGTGGCCGTAGCCGAGCAGGCCCACGGTTTTGGTGCCCAGCTCCTCGCCACGGTTGGCCTCGCGGTACCACCCGGCACGGCGCACCTCGGCATCGGCCGTTACGGTGTGGCGCAACAGGGCCAGCAGCTGGCCCACCGCGAATTCGCCCACCGCGTCGCGGTTGCCCTCGGGCGCGTTCACGAGCGTGACGCCGGCGGCGGCCAGGGCGTCCACGTCGATGTTATCGACGCCGGCGCCGGCACGGGCCACGTAGCGCAGCCGCGGGCCGTGGGCCAGCAGCGCGGCCGTCACGCGCAGCTTGCTGCGCACCATCAGGCCGGTGTAGGGCCGGGCGGCCAGCGCGGCGGGCACGTCGGCGGCAAGCAGCTTGGGTTGGTAGTCGCCCGCCACGCCGATGCCGCGCAGCATGGGTAAGAGCGAAGGGTGCATGTCGTCAATTATCAGGCAGAGGGACATAAAAACAAAAACCTATTCCGCCGGGGCGGCGGCCATAAAATCCCGGTCATCGAGCAGCATTGGCTGCACCGAGGTAGCTTCCAAGGTCAGGGTATAGCCTTTTTCCGAGTCGATAGTGATATTGCGTAGGGGTAGGGCGCCCTTCGTGGCCGTCAGCAGCGCGTGCCAGTAGCCGGCGGGATAGTTGCTAAAACCCCGCGGATTGACCCGGAGTTCGGCAGCGAAGAAAACGATGCTGGAGCGGCTGCCGCGCGTGAGGCGCACGGCGTGGCAGCGATACCCCAGAATAGTGGCCGTAGTGGGCAACTGCCGGATGAGCAGCTCCTCGTGGTGCCGGGCAGTGTCAGCGTAGGGCGTTGTCTCACCGTCTATAAAAGCCAGGAGCGTGCGGGTTTTACCCACGTATAGCTCCCGCATTTTTTTGTCCCCGGTGTAAATCTTATAGCTATTCCCCTGGTAATAACACCAGCTTTCCGGTCCCAGATTACTGGTCAGCGTTTCGCCAGCCGCATTTTGAAACTCATTGTGGTAAATAATCCGTCCGCTGAACCAGGGGCTTTTTTTGACCGTCATAAAAGCCAGTAGAGTTAACGCGCGCAAAGCCAGTATTTTCATCACGAAATTTATTCAACCGCTGCTACCCGGCCCTTAGTGGGCCGCTACCGCCGCTACCAGGTTAGTCAGCCGCACGAAGTCGCCTACCCCCAGTTGCTCGGCGCGCTGGTCGAACAGCTCGCCCGCCGTTGCTTCGCTCGACAAACCCAGTGGTTTCAAGGCGTTGCGCAGCGTTTTGCGGCGGGTCGAAAAGGCCTGCTTCACGACCCGGAAAAACAGCTTCTCGTCGCAGTCCAGCCTTTCGGTCTGGTTGCGGGTGAGGCGTACCACGGCCGACTCGACCTTGGGCGGCGGCACGAACACGTGGGCCGGCACCGTAAACAGGTACTCGATGTTGTAATACGCCTGCAAGAGCACGCTCAGGATGCCGTAGGTTTTGGAGCCGGGCGGCTCGGCCAGGCGCTCGGCCACTTCCTTTTGCAGCATCCCTACCACCTCGCGCACCTGCTGGCGCTGCGCCAGCACCTGGAAAAATATCTGGGTGCTGATGTTGTAGGGGAAATTGCCGATGATGGCCAGCGGCTTATCGGGAAACAACTGCCCCAAATCCTGCTTTAGAAAATCGGTGGCGTAGATGCGCGGCGCCAGGGCCGGGTAGTGCGCCGTGAGGTAGGCCACCGACTCGGTATCAATCTCGACCACGCTGGTCTGGTAAGCCTGATTTTCGAGCAAATACTGCGTGAGCACGCCCATGCCGGGGCCAATTTCGAGCACCTCCCCTACCCCCTCGGGCAGGCGCAGGCTCTCCACGATGCGACGGGCAATGTTGGGGTCGGCCAGAAAGTGCTGACCCAGGTGTTTTTTGGGGCGAACGGCGTTCATTTTTTGGTACTTGGTGCTTGGTGCATGGTGCTTGGGAGTTGGGGGTTTGTGCTTGGAATTTGGGGCTTGGGAGTTGATGCTTAAGAGAAAATGCTTAGGGAGTAAGTATAGGACTTTTTATGCACCAAGCACCAAGCACCAAGCACCAAGCACCAAGCACCAAGCACCAACTACCTTAGTCCATCAGCACGCCGATGTAGTAATTAAAGGTATCGACCTCCACGTTGTCGCGGGTGGCGCCGGGCAGGTCGAGGGGCTTGAACTTAGTGGTGGGCGTCACGAACTTGTACTCGCCGCCCTTCAGGCGTACGCGCACGGGCAGGTCGAAGGCCGGCACATTGGCCACCCAGCGGCCCAGCAGCTGGCCTTTTTCGAGGCGCATCTCCAACACCGGCAGGCTGGAATACTGCAAGTACTGCGCGAACACGGGGCTGAAATCGCGGCCCGCCTCGCGGCTGATATAGTCGATTACCTGCTGGCCGGTCACGGTCTGGTGGTAGAACGTCTGGTTGAGGCCGCGCAGCATCTGGCGCCACCTGGCGTCGTCGTTGAGGGCCGTGCGCACCATGTTGAGCAGGTTGCTGCCCTTGTCGTACATGTCGCCCGAGCCTTCCTTGTTCACGCCGTAGGGCCCGATAATGGGGCCGTCGTTCTGGATGTCGCGGCGCTGGCCGTGCAGGTATTCCTGGCCGGCCTGCTTGCCGTACTGGCTTTCCACGAACAGGCTTTCGGAGTAGGTGGTGAAGCTCTCGTGCACCCACATATCGGCGATGTCCCGGCTCGTGATGTTGTTGCCAAACCACTCGTGGCCGCTCTCGTGGATGATGATGAAATCCCACTTCGCGCCCCAGCCGGTGGCCGAGCGGTCGCGGCCCAGGTAGCCGTTCAGGTAGTGGTTGCCGTAGGCCACGGCGCTTTGGTGCTCCATGCCGAGGTGGGGCGTCTCCACCAGCTTGTAGCCATCCCTATAGAAGGGATAGGGCCCGAACCAGTACTCCATGCTCTTGAGCATGGGCTTCACGTTGGCGGCAAACTGCGTTTTGGCCTTAGCCAGGTTTTGGGGCAGCACCCAGTAGTCGAGCGTCAGCGGGCCTTTCTCGCCCTGATACACGTCGGAAAAGTGCGCGTACTTCGCCACGTTCAGGGCCACGTCGTAATTGTTGATGGGGTTGGTCACGGCCCAGTCGAAGCGGGTGTAGCCGCCGGGCAGCTTGTGGGTGCCGCGCAGGCGGCCGTTCGACACATCCGTCAGGCCCCTGGGCACGGCCACGCTGATGAGCATACTATCCACTTCGTCAGCCTGTTGGTCCTTGGTGGGCCACCAGATGCTGGCCCCTACCCCCTGGCAGGCGGTGGCTACCCAGGGCGCGCCGGTAGTGTCGTGGGCAAACACGAAGCCGCCGTCCCAGGGCGCTTTTTTGGCGATGGTGGGCTGGCCCGAGTACGTGACCGTGAACTCGTCGCGGCGGCCGGCCTTGAGGGGGGTAGGAAAGGTCACGAACACCGCGTTGGCCTCGCGGGTGAAGGGCACCTCACGGCCGTGGTAGGTCACCTGGTCCACCGCCAGGTTGGCGAAAAGGTCAAATTGCAGCCGCGTAAAATCCCGCGTGGCGGTGAAGCGAAACAGGTTGGAGCCACTGATAAACCGGCGGGCCACGTCGAGCTTCACGTCGAGGTGGTAGTAGTTGATGTCGTAGCAGGTGCGGGTGGCGGGCTGGCCGCCGCGCAGCGAGTCGGCGCGGGTAAACGCTGTTTTGGGTTGCATAAGCTGGGCCGAGGCCAGCAACGATGAGCCGAGTAGCGGCAACAAAAGCCACAGGGTTTTCCGAAAAGGCATACGTAGGAGTAAAACGGAACCGAAGGTTGGCGCAGCCAGTGGCACTCCATTTTGGCAGTTGGCCGGCCGAATCACCTTCCCGCTCTGCCAGCTAACCGAAAACGGAGTGCCACTCCGTTTTACAATACCTTCACGCCAAAGTTACGCCCCTCCTCGCTCCCTATGTCACTCATGCTTGCCCACGCCGCCACCGTGCCGGCCCACGCTACCCAGGTTTTCGTGCTGCCCCTCGGCACCACCGCCCTCCCCCCCGCTGCCGCCACCGACCTGCCTGCCGCCCGTAGCTACGTCGAAACGGCCCTGGCCGACGACCAGAAGCTCATCACGCTCAACCACTTTTCGCACCAGCACTACTTCGTGGTGCTCGAAAAAAAGCCTACCCCCGACCTCCAGCTCGAAGCCCTGCGCAAGGCCGGCCACCAGCTGCAAGGCTTGCTGAAGAAGGAGAAAACGGCCGAGGTTTTCGTGCGGAATCTCAGCGAGAACCCCGACGCCGCGCGCACGCTGGCCGAGGGTTTGTTCCTGGCCGCCTATCAGTTTGAGGGCTACAAGACGGATGAGAAGTCGCGCGCGGCGGCCGCGCTCACCACGATTACGCTCGTTGGCGACGCGGCCACCGAGGGGCAGGTCAACGAGTTGCAGCACCTGCTCGAAGGCGTCGCCTTCGCCCGCGACCTCGTGAACGCGCCGCTTAATAAGCTGAATGCCCAGCAGTTTGCCGAGCGCCTGGCCGAGGCTGGCGACGACGCCGGCTACACCACCGACATCCTCGATATGGCCCGCATCGAGAGCCTGCGCATGGGTGGCCTGCTGGCCGTGAACCTGGGCTCGCCCGAGCCGCCCACCTTCAGCATCCTGGAGTGGAAGCCCGAAAACGCGCGGAATGCGCACCCGTACGTGCTCGTGGGCAAGGGGGTAGTGTACGACACCGGCGGCCTCAGCCTCAAGCCCACGCCCAACAGCATGGATATGATGAAGTGCGACATGGCCGGCGGCGCGGCCGTGGGCGGCGTGCTCTACGCGCTGGCTAAGAACCAGGTGCCGCTGCACGTTATCGGCCTGGTGCCGGCCACCGACAACCGTCCCGGCGGCCTGGCCTACGTGCCCGGCGACGTGCTCACCATGCACGCGGGCCTCACGGTGGAGGTCAAAAACACCGACGCCGAAGGCCGCCTGCTGCTGGCCGACGCGCTGAGCTTCGCCAAAAAATACCACCCCGAACTGGTGATTGACCTCGCTACCCTCACCGGCGCCGCCGTGCGCGCCGTGGGCACCGAGGCCGCCGCCGTGATGGGCACCGCCGCGCCCGACACCACCGCCCAACTGCTGGCCGCCGCCCACCGCGTGCACGAGCGCCTGGTCGAGTTTCCGCTCTGGGATGACTACGCCGACCACCTGAAATCGGACATCGCTGACCTCTCCAACCTGGGCAAGGCCGAAGCCGGCCACATCTCGGCCGCCAAGTTTCTGGAGCGCTTTATTGAAGGCACGCCCTGGCTGCACCTGGACATTGCCGGCCCGGCCTTTTTGACGGCAGATGATAGCTACCGCGGCAAGGGTGGCACCGGCATGGGCGTGCGGCTTTTGTATGAGTTTTTCAGGTCGGTGCTTGGTGCTTAGTGCTTGGTGCCTGGGCGCGTTCTTTCAGATTTAGCAATGGAGAACAAATCCTATAAAGAGCTAAAAGTCTGGAAACTGGCTCGCCAGCTTGTGGCTGCGGTTTATAGTGCTAGTCGTGACTTCCCAAAGGAAGAGCTGTTTGGCTTGACTAATCAACTTCGCCGGGCAGCGGTTTCCATACCGTCCAACATCGCAGAGGGCTGCGGCCGGCAAACTCCACGCGACACCATCAATTTTTTATTCATTGCCCGTGGCTCGCTCTACGAGCTGGAAACTCAGCTTTATGTAGCGCTGGACCTTCATTATCTTAATCAAGAAACTGTTGCGCTTCTAGAGGCTCACGTAACAAGCTGCAAAAAGCTATTACACGGCTACATCAATTATCATCGCCAAAAGCTACCCTAACCCTAAATGTCCCAAGCACCAAGCACCAAGCACCAAGCACCAAGATTAGGTTTTTCCGTGGGCGACCTGGCCGGTATCGGCCCCGAAGTCATTTATAAAACGCTGCGCGACGAGCGCATTCTGCAACAGTGCACACCCGTAGTGTACGGCACGGCCACCGCGCTCTTCGACGATTTTCCAGTCGAAAAGGGCGCCGAGCCGCTCACGTTTCGGCAGCTGCGCGACGCGGCCGACATCGCCCCCGGCCGCCTGAATGCCGTGACCTGCTGGGATGAGGACTTTCACCTCACGCCCGGCCAGCCCTCGGCCGCCAGTGGCCAGGCCGCCCGCGAGAGCCTGCTCGCCGCCAGCCGCGACCTCAAGGCCGGCCTGCTCGATGCCCTCGTGACGGCGCCCATCAGCAAGGAAAACACCCAGGCCGACGACTTCCGCTTTCCCGGCCACACCGAGTTCCTGGCCAGCTACTTCGGCGCGGCCGACAGCCTCATGTTTTTGGTGGATGAGGAGCAAAGCCTGCGCGTGGCCACCGCCACCGGCCACATTCCCCTGCGCGACGTATCGACCCGCGTGACCAGCGACCTGCTGCGCACCAAGGTGCGGATGCTAATCAAGTCCTTGCAGCAGGATTTTGGCATCTTGAAGCCCAAGGTAGCCGTGCTGGGCATGAACCCCCACGCGGGCGAAAACGGCCTGATTGGCCGCGAGGAGGGCGATGTGATAACGCCCGTCATCCGGCAGTTTGCGCACGATGGGCACCTCGTGTTCGGGCCCTACCCCGCCGATGGCTACTTCGGCACCGGGCAGTTCCGGCAGTTCGACGCTACCCTCTCCATTTACCACGACCAGGGGCTGATTCCGTTCAAGCTCCTGGCTTTTGAGCGGGGTGTGAATTTCACGGCCGGCCTGCCGGTGGTGCGCACCTCGCCCGACCACGGCACGGCTTACGGTATCGCGGGCAAGTTCTGTGCCGATGCGTCGTCGTTTCGGGCCGCCGTGTTCCTGGCCTGCGACGTGGTGCGCGCCCGCCGCCTCAGCGCCGCCGACCCGCGCTCGGTACGCTAAGCAGCAAGTGAAATCTCTGTCATTGCGAAGAGGCACGACGAAGCAATCCTTCCTTTTCGGCCGGACAACA
>JAABUN010005846.1_pt1 | contig 14784 bp, 12 predicted proteins | sample 5559311 | NCBI WGS metagenome assembly JAABUN01 (sample SAMN10711877, study PRJNA513370) | rock metagenome | isolation source: Antarctica rocks | place: Antarctica: Victoria Land, Siegfried Peak sud | reverse complement strand
CCCAGGCCGCGCCGATCACCGGCACCGCCACCAGCAGCGCCGCGGCGCCCGCCACCAGGTCGGACAGCAGGCGCTGGCCGGGGAACGCCGCCTGCCACAGCACGGCGAGGGCCAGCAGGCCCGCCGCGATCATCGCCAGCGTCAGCCGCAGCGCCAGCAGGCCGCGCTCGGCCGCCGCCAGCAGCGAGGCGCCGCGCGGGCGCGGCACCGACAGGGTTGTCGCGCTCATGGGCCGGGGGCCGGCGGGCTGGCGGGCAGGATGATGCGGGCGCTGCCGGCGGCGTCCACCGCGGTCACGCGCCCGGCCCGGCGCAGCAGTGCCCCGATGCCGTCGCGATAGACCTGGTCCAGCGCCGCGGGCCTGGACGCGGGCGTCATGCCGGCCTGCAGCGCCAGGATCGGGGCGGTCCTGGCCTGCGCCTCCCCGACCCGCTCGGCCGCCGCGGCGTGGGCGGCGGACAGCAGCCGGTCCCGCTCCCGGTCCGCGGCCTGGGTCATGCGCGCCGCGTCGGTCCGGGCGCCTGCCACGCCCTGCTCGGCAAGCTGCATCGCCACCAGCACCCCGTCGAAGGCGATCTTGGCCGCGGGCGGCAGGGCGGCGTCCAGGTCTATGCGGGTGGCGGCGGCGCCCAGCGGCGCCCCGGCGGCGGCCAGCTCCGCCAGGCGGCGGTTCATGCCGGCCAGCAGGTCGCCGCGCATGGCCTGGCGCCGGGCCTCCAGGGCGGCGGTGCGGCCCGGGTCGCCCGCGGCGGCGTCGGGCCGGGCGACGAGCACGTCGTCCAGCGTGCGCCCGGCTGCCACCCGCACCGCGGCGGCGGCGAAGATGCGCCGCAGCGCCGGTTCGACATGGGTACGGGCCAGCATGTAGGCGGGTCCGTCCGACACCTGGTAGGTAATTGCCGACAGCAGCACCACGCCGCCGTCGCCGGTCAGGTAGCTGCCGGCGCCCTCGGGGATGCCGGCGTCGTTGGCGGTGGTGAAGATGTCCTCCAGCCCGCCCCGCTGCGCCGTCGTCAGGGTATGCACGGTCAGCAGCCGGTCAGGCCCCGGCACCAGCACCACCTCCCCGGCGGGACGCGGCCAGGAGCCGGCCAGCCCCGCGGGGCGCTGGCCCACGACAGCTCCGAAGCGCGTCACGACGGCCTGGCTGTCCGCCGGGACCTGCCGCCAGTTGGACGCCGCCCAGGCGACCGCCAGCAGCGCGATGGCGGCATAGAGGACCCGGAAGGCTATGCCGATGGACTGGGCGACCGGGCCGTTTAGTCCTGTATCAGCCTGGTCGGCGTCGTCGTGGGCGATGGTCAACGGGCCGTCGCCCCGGCCGCCGCTGCCCCGGCCGCCACCGTCCGGTCCGCAGGCGGCTGCCAGCCGGCAGGCCCCGCCACCAGCACGTTGAACGGCGCCGCGTCGGTGCGGAGGACCATGCGCGTGTTCGGCCCGATCACGCTGCCCAGCGTGTCCATCGAGCGCAGCAGCGCATACAGGTCCGGGTCCGCCCTGTAGGCCGTGGCCTGGAGGGCGGCGGCCCGCTGGCGGGACGCCGCCTCGATGCCGGCGGCCTCGGTGCGCGCGCGGGCCAGGGTGATCCGGCTGTCGCGCGCGGCGTCCGAGCGTATCTCGGCGGCGGCCCGCAGCCCCTCCGCCGTGCGCGCCGCGGCGACGGTCTCGCGCTCGGCCCGCATCCGGGACACCGTGGCGGCCAGGGTGGCGTCGGGCAGGCTCAGCCGCTCGATCCCGGCCTGGACGATGCGGATGCCATAGACCTCCAGCGCCTGCGCCTCGGTCTGGGCGCGCAGCCGGGCCTCGAACTCCGGCAGGCGCTGGCGCGCGGGGTCGGTGTCAACCAGGTCGGCCAGCTCGAAGCTACTGGCCGTGACCTGCAACGCGGAGCCGGCCAGGCTGCGGAGCTGGCGCGCGGCCTCGTCCGGGTCGTTGCGAACGGCGCGCAGGAACTGCCGGATGCGCGCGGGGTCGTCCGGCACCTGCCACGCCAGGTAGGCTTGCACCAGGATGCGAAGCCCGTCCCGCGTGCCCACGTCCTGCAGGCCGGTGGAGGTCGTCCGCAGCCGCAGGTCCACGGAGATGACGGACTCCAGCGGGGTGGGCAGCTTCCAGGCCAGGCCGGGAGCGGTCAGCACGCGCGACAGGTCGCCGAACCGGGTGACGACCGACGCCTGCCCGGCGCCGACCATGACGGCGCAGGACGCGAACCCGGCCGCCGCGACGATCAGCCCCGCCAGCGCGAACCGCAGGCCGGCGCGCAGGCGGCGGACCGCCGGGGGCGCGCCGGGGTCCGGCTCGTCGTCATGATGATGGTGATGGCCGTCCATGCCGCTGCCTCTCGCTTATTCGTCTTCGCCCGTCCGGGCGGCGGTCCCGGCGCCGGCTGGCCGCAGGTCAACTACCGGGGCGTTCGCGCCGCTGAGCCGGTGGTCCAAGATCACCAGGGGCGACCGGGCCAGGGCCGTGGACAGGTTGCCGAAGTAGCGCTCCATCAGGAACGCCTGGCCGCCGGCGGCTGCGGCCTCCTGGTCGGCGGTGAAGGCGCGCAGCGTCACCTCGGCCTGCCCGACGGTTTCGGCGGCGTTGCTGCGGGCGGCGTTGCCCCCCTCGGTCGCGGTCTGCCGGGCCATCGCGGCTGCGGCCTGGGCGCGTCCGCGCTCGGTGGCGATGGCCGTCGTGGCGACGATCCCTGCGGCCTGCACGTTGTGGAAGGCGTCGGCCGCCGCGGCAGGGGGATGGACGGCCTCTATGGCTATGGCCACGACTTCGATCCCGCTGGACAGCCGGTCCAGCTCGGCTTGCAGCGCCGCGCGCAAGGTGGCCGACAGGGCTTCCCGGTCCCCTCCCAGCACGGCCTGCAAGGTTTGCCCGGCGAAGAAACGCGACAGCAGCCGCCCGGCCTCCGCCCGCACCAGCGGGTCCGCGGCGGCCACTGCATAGGCGGCGCGCAGGGCCGCGGCGTCGCCCAGGCCGGTCCGGTAAAGCACCTTCATGTCCACGCTGACGCCCTGGAAGCTCTGCGCGCCGGAGGCGTCGGCGGCGGCGATGACGTAGGACACCTCGGCCGAGTGGACGGCCTCCCACAGCCGGTCCGCGGCGGCCGGGGCCGGGGCCTCTGCCGGGGACGGCGGGGCGGCGGCCTCCTGCGGGCCAAGGCCGGCGGCATGGACGACGCCCAGCTCCACCAGGCGCACGCGGCCCAGCGGCCAGGGCAGGCCGAGGTGCGCGCCTGGCTGCCAAACCGCGGCGGGTGCGCCCAGGCGCTCGTAGATGCCGCGCCGGTCCAGCCCGATCAGCGAGACGCCCGACAGGCCCCATGCGATCCCGGCCAGCAGCAGCGCCACCGGCAAGGCGGCGCCCCGGACGTAGCGCAGCGCCCAACTGCGGGAGAAGTCGAGGCCCAAGTGCGTCCGCAGCGGCGCGGCCAGCCCGGCCGCGGCGGCCCGGCCCGGCTGCAGCAGCAGCGCGGCCAGGCTGGCCACCGCGGCGCGCGCATCGGCCGGCGGCGGCGGCGGCAGGAACCAGTTGGCGAGGGCGCGCAACGCCAGCTCGGCCGCGACCAGGGCAAGGTAGGCGGCGATGGCGGTCATGGCGGGCGCGGCCCAGGCCAGGCCCGCCCCCGCCGCGGCGTGCAGCGCCGCAGCCGCGGGGATGGCCACTACCGGCACGAGCAGCAGCGCCCGCAGGCCGGCCGCCTCCGGCAGGCGTGCGTCCGGCACCCCCGCCATCACACGTTCGGCGATCAGCAGCGGGAAGGTCAGCGCAACTAGGACGGCGCCGGCCAGGAGCGCGTCCGGCGGCAGCCCGGCGGCGGGGCGCAGCAGCAGGGCCGCGGCCCCGGCGGCCCCGGCCAGGAGGGGGACGATGATGCCTTGGGGACGCCGGGCCGTGCGCGCCAGGCGCAGGGCCGGGCCGGCACCATCCCGCCCCGGCACGCGCCGCCGCCAGCTCCACCTCGATGGGCGAGGCGTGGGACCTTCTGTCGGTGTCTGTCCGAGCGGGGCCTGCCCCAGCAGCACCTGTCCCAGCCGGGCGCGCGCCTGGCAAACCGGCAGCGTCGCCAGCAGCCCGCCCAACGGCAGCAGCAGCGAGCCGAGCAGCACCCCCGCCAGCCCGCTCTGCAACGCGCCTGCGACCGCCGGGACGCCCCGCATCGCCGCGGCAGCCGCCAGGGCTGTCAGCACCCCCCCGCCGTGCAGCGCGGCGATGCCGCGGACGAGCCTGAACATGCGCCCGCCGTCCTGCCATGCAGGCGGCACGACCGACGCCGCGGCCGGGGCGTCAGGCTGCAACGGGAACAGGGCGTTCACTACCGGGTGTTCACTGGGGCAAGAAACCTTCTCCGCAGCCCCTGCCGGCCCCGGCAGGGCGCCGAGCCTGCGCCTATTGGACGCAGGACATCGCACGGGGGTTCAGCCGCATGACGCAGCGCGCCAGCTTGCCCGAGGACGTGTTGTAAACGTTGGCGACATAGCCGCCATTGGCCGCGTCCATCACCGTGAAGCCATACTCGGACCGGTCGCTCACCGCCTGGATGGTGGCGGTGGCGGTCATCCCCACGCCCGGCAGCGCGTAAGCCGCACCGGCGCTGCCCGGCTGAGCGTCCGGCACGAAGGTCTGCGGCTGCGTGCCGCTGTTGTTGTCCAGCAGGGTGCCGGAGTTGCCGACCACCAGTTGCGGCGCATACTTGCCGGCAAAGTTCACGACCTGGAACTGGTGGTCGTGCCCGGAGATCAGCAGCTTGACCTGATCCGGCACCGCGCCCGGCGTGATGCCGTCGAACACCGACTGCATCGTGGCGTCGCCGCCGCCGAGGTTGCCGTTCACCTTGGCAAGACGGATGTCATAGACCGCCTTGTGCGTGACGAAGAACACGTTGGTGTTCGCCAGCGACTGGAGCAGCGGCGCAAGCTGGCTGGTATAGACCTGCGGCAGCGTGCTGCCGTCCGGGGCCTTCGTCGCCGTGTCGGGCAGGGTGGTGTTCGAGTCGCTGCCGTCGAACATCAGCAGCGACACTTGTCCGGCGTTCACGACGTAGGGCGGGGTGAAGTCGTAGGCCGTCAGCGGACCCTTGGCGCCCGGGGCGCCGGGCATCGGCACGTAGGGTCCGGTGCAGTCCACCGCGTTCTGGTCATAGGCATGCACGTCGAGCAGCCGGAACCAGCCGCGGGCGCCGCGGTTGCAGCTTTCGTGGTTGCCGCGGGACAGCGCGAGCGGAGCGGCGGCGATCAGGTTGCGCGCCGGGCCGAACCAGTCGGCGTACCAACTATCCCAGTTGTCGAAGGCCGGATTGCCGGCGCATCCGGCAAAGCCCGCCGGGCACGGCTGCTCGCGGTAGAAGAAGTCGCCCGTGTGGACGATCAGGTCGGGCTTGAAGGTGGCGGCGTAGTCCGACAGGAACTGCAGCGGGAACTGCGCCGGGTCGTTGCAAGCCTGGGTGCCGCTGGTAGCGGTCGCCACGCGGCAGCCGGTGTCGCCGATCACCAGGATGCGCCGCGGGTTCGCCACCGGCATCTTGAGCGCCACCCCGGCGACGCTGGCCGAGGCGTGGCCGAAGGCGGCCACTGGCGCGCTCTCGCACATCAGGATGGGGTAGTAAGCCTTCGGCGCCTGGTCCGGGGTGGTCACGGTTCCGCGGGGGAGAAGGGCGACTGGGGCGCCGTCGAGCAGCGCCGCAGGGCACCCGTTCGCCGGCGCGTCCTCGATGGCGCGGATCAGCACGGTGTCGCCCGGCGCGAACTGCACCCACTGGTTCACCACCGCGGCGTGCGCCGGCACATGGGACGCCAGGGCGGCGAGGATGAGCGCCAGGCCGTATCCGCGTTGTTCGTTTTCGTTCATGGCTGGTCCATCCAGGTTTCGGCGGAGCATACTCACGACGGGGTGAGCGTCTGTTAAACTTCAGCTACGGTTCGACGCGGCGCAGCCGTCTGGTCCTGGTCGAAGCAGCCGATCCCGATTAACGATAGGTTCGCAGCCACTTCAACATCCTGCGCCTGTGCGGGCGCAGTCACCCCGGCACCGTCAACTTGGCTGCTGACTGGTTTGCGAGGTGGAGCCGAGCCCGGTAGGCGGACGCGATGACGACACCTGCCTGCCCCAGCTACGCCGGCTACCGCTTCCCGGCCGAGGTCATCAGCCATGCCGTCTGGCTCTACTTCCGCTTCCCGCTGAGCCTGCGGATGGTGGACGAGCTGCTCTCCGCACGCGGCATCGTCGTCAGCCACGGGTGAGCCGCGAAGCGGATCAACGGGCGCCAGCGAGCGCCGAAGTTCGGCCAGGCGTTTGCCAACCAAGTCCGCCGCAGGCTGCCCACGGCCGGCGGCAAGTGGCACCTAGACGAGGCCGTGCTGACGATTGCCGGCGTAAAGCACTGGCTGTGGCGCGCGGTCGCTCAGACCGCCTCCCGGCTTCGCCGAACCGGAGTGCTGGACATCCTGGTGCGGAGCCGGCGCGACACGAGGGCCGCCAAGCGTCTGCTGCGCAAGCTGCTGAAGCGGCAGTGCCGGGCACCTCGTGTCAAAGTCACTGCTAAGCTGGCCTGCCCGGGCCTGCGGCAGGCTGGCTCGGCGGCCCGCGACGCTGCTCAGTGCCGGTGCAACCCAGGCAGGTCTCGCGTGCCGCACGGCGCGGCCGGAACAGGTCCGTCCTCGTTCGCGGCCGTTGCGTCGTCCAGCAGCGACCGGACCTCGCGGCAGGCGCCGTCCCGTGCCCGCCCAGTCTCGCGCAAGGTGTCCCGCACCTCTGCGGCAGGAACGGCCAGAAGTTCCGCTTCCAGGGCGTCCAGCAACGCCAGCAACGCCGACGATGGGTCGGGGCGCCTGGTCATGGCCACGACCAAGCCAGTCCGTGCCGCAGCATGGCCCGGCGCATCCGTCGCCGCGCCGTGTCGTACTCCACCGCGCCCAGGCCGTAATGGGACCGTATCTGCCCGGCGTCCAAGCCGGCCATCAGCCCGGTGATCACCTTCGTGGCCGCCTCGTCGGATGCGAACAGCCGGTGGATGGCGCCAAGCGCCTCAGCGGCCGCGTAGGCCCGCTCGGGATCGTGGGCCTGCCGGGCGCCCTCAGCATCCAGGCTGGACAGCGCTTCCTCGCGCCGCCGCCGGCGCCACTGCTCGTCGCACAGGCTCCGCATGATGCCGGCAAGGAAAGCGACCAGCGGCACCCCCGGCGGCCACGGCCTCGTGCCGGCCATAGCGCGGGCCACGGCCTCGTGCAGCAGATCGGACCAGGACACGCCGCCGGGAAGGGAGCGGGCGCGCAGCCGGGCTATCGCGCGCAGCCGCAACAGCTCGTCATCGGGCAGCGCGGCCAACGCCGCGCCCACGTCCCTCGGCACAGGTCCGAGACGCGCGGTCAGATGCTTCAGCCGATGCGCGGTCTCCGTCATGGCCCTGTATGCGCCCGGCACACGCGGGCGCGGACGGCCGTGCAAAAATTCTTTCCCGCCGTCCGCACCGACTGCCGCGACGCGCACCACCTGGCGAAGGAGGCCACCATGACTGCTCTCGATGCCCAAGCGGAACCCCATCAGGCCCGGTTCCTGGACATGCTGGACGCTGCGTTCCGGCGCTACGGCGTGCCGGACGGGCTGCCGCCGCGGTTTCGGGAGGCGGTGGCCGCGACGCCCCGGCACCGCTTCGTCCACCGCTTCCGCCTCGCCGACGATGGCCCCGTGCGTGGCAACTTCCGCCTGGCCGACGGCGGCCCTGTGCGCGGCAGCGGCACCGACCCGGCGCAGGACCTGCCTGACGTCTACAGCGACGCCGTGATGCGCCATGTGGACGCCGCGGGCGAACCCCTGCCCTCCTCCAACTCGCAGCCGAGCTACGTCCTCCACCTGCTGCACCTGCTGAGACTGGAACGGGGCCAGGCCGTGCTGGAGATCGGCTCCGGCTCCGGGTGGCTCGCTGCCATCATGGCGCGGCTGGTCGGGCCGGAGGGCCGGGTCGTCGGCATCGAGCTGATCCCGGACTTGGCCGCCCGAAGCCGGGCCGACCTTGCAGGGCTTGGCATCGGCAACGTCGAGGTCATCACAGGCGACGGCACGCCGGGTCATGCTGCCGGCGCCCCGTATGACCGCGCCATCGTCACCGCCGCGGCCTGGGACGTGCCAGTGGCCCTGCTGGACCAGGTTGCCGAGGGCGGCCTCGCCGTGGTGCCGGTCGAGTTGCGCGGCGGCGACGGCTGCGACGTGACGATGCTGCGGCGGCAGAACGGCGCCCTCATGGCCGAGAGGGCCGTCCCGGGCTGGTTCGTGCCTTTGCTGGGCGCTGGGCAGGACCGTGCCGGCACGGCGCTGCCCGAAGTGTCCGGCGGCAAGCCGGCGGCGCGCTTCGCCCTGCCGTTGGGCCTGCTTGGGGAGGGCGGGCCGGCGCCGGCCGCGGCACAGTTCCGTGCCTTCCTGGGCCGGACGGAGCCGGGCTTCGTGGCCCGCCCCGGCGACGGCGACTGGCAGCCGTGGATGCCCCTGCCGCCGTTCGGGTTGACGGACGGAATGAGTGGGTCCGTGGCGCTGTGGCAGGACGGTGAGGTCGTCAGCTACGGCGACCGCGCTGCGGCCATACGCCTGGCGCGGGCCTATGCGCGCTGGGCAGCGCTCGGCCTGCCCGGTACGGGCGCCTTCCGCTTGGAGGTCCACCGTGCAGGCGCGGCCCCATCCGGCATCGACCGGCTGTGGATCGAGCCACGAGGCGCCACCGCGCTGGCCTGGCGGCTCAGGCCCGATATCGGGAACTGGCAAGCCCTGGCCGGCGCCGATGCGGCGGACCACCGATAGATGGAGCTGGGTCAGGAGCCATGCAGGCAGGAGGGCGAGCAACCGCCCCAGCTTGCGATCCAAGAGCAGCACCTGGTCGCAGCGCAACGCGCCTGCCCGGTCGCCCCCACAGCCCGGTCGTAGAAGTGTCGCGTCGAGCACCTCCCGTGCGTGGCCGCCCTCGATCAGCATGAACTCTATCTCTGGGCTGGGTTTAGCTTCCATACACCCGGGAGGAACCCTGATTTGTCAGTTGGCAGGACGCACATGGTCACGCAGCACCGCTCCGCCCTCCCTGGCGTCGAGGCGATGACGCTCCTCACCGATCATGCCTTCCCGCGCCACTCGCATGACGGGTTCGGCGTCGGCGTCATGACAGCCGGGGCGCAGCGCTCGTGGAGCGGGATCGGACCGGTGGAGTCCACAGCCGGCGACGTGATCACGGTCAACCCGGGCGAGATGCACGACGGCACGCCCATCAGCGGCGCGCGCGGGTGGCGGATGCTCTACCTTGACCCTGCCCTGGTCGCCCGAGAGGTGGCGGAGGCCGTCGGGGACGCCCCGGAGATTGCACGTCCCGCACTGCGTGACCCGGTGCTGCGCGGACTGTTCGAGCGCCTGTTCGCGCGCGCGACCGCCGCCGTACCGGAACCCTTGGCGCTGGAGGAGGACCTGCTGCGGGCGCTTGTGCATCTCTTGCGACGGCACGGGGCGCGACCGCGCCCGGTGCGCCACGCATCGCCCGCCGTAGCGGCAGCCAGGCGCCGCTTGGACGAAGCCCCGGAACGGCCTGTCACTCTCGCAGAGCTGGCCGCACTGTCCGGGGTGGATCGCTTCGCGCTGCTGCGCGGCTTTGTGCGCGAAACCGGCACGACGCCGCACGCCTACCTCGTCCAGCGCCGGGTGCGGCTGGCACGGCGGCTGCTGGCTGCCGGCCATGCCCCGGTCGAGACCGCGCTGCGGGCAGGCTTTGCGGACCAGAGCCACCTGACCCGCGCCTTCCGCCGGCAGTTTGGCGTCACCCCTGCGCGCTATCGGGCCGCCGTCGCCTGAAGGCAGGGCTGCAATCCTGTTCAAGACGCGCCTGCCCACCCATGGAAAAAGCCGCTCCGGTCTCAGGGGAGAACGACGCATGGGCGGCTACGTGCATGGCTACGACGGACGGGAAACGCTTCGGCTGGAGGATCAGGCACGGACGCTTGAGGAGCTGCTGCACGGGGACACGGGGTTCCCGGGTGGGGCGGAGGTGCTGGAGGCCGGCTGCGGCACGGGCGCGCAGACGGTCGCGCTCGCGCAGCGCAGCCCTGGCGCACGCATCACGGCGGTGGACGTCTCGGCAGCTTCGCTTAAGGAAGCGCGGGCGCGGATCGCTGCCGCGGAGATCGGCAACGTCAAGTTCCGGCAAGCGGACCTCCTTGCCTCCCCTTTCCCGCCGGGCTCATTCGATCACGTCTTCCTCTGCTTCGTGCTGGAACACCTGTCCGACCCTGCCGCGGTGCTTGCTGCGTTGCGCCCTGTCCTTCGGCCGGGCGGCACGATTACGGCCATCGAGGGCGACCATGGTTCAACCCTCTTCCACCCCGAAAGCGAGGCGGCGCGCGCAGCAATCGCCTGTCAGGTCGAGTTGCAGCGCCGCGCGGGAGGTGATGCGACCATCGGGCGTCGGCTGTATCCGTTGCTGGCCGGCGCGGGCTTTGAGGCAGTGCGCGTCTCGCCGCGTATGGTCTACGTGGATGCCAGCCGGCCGGCGCTGGTGGACGGCTTCATCCGGCGCACCTTCACCGCGATGATCGAGGGCGTGCGGGATAGCGCCATCGCCGCAGTCCTTTCCACGCCGGACGCCTTCGACGCCGGCACGCGCGCGCTGCATCGGACAGCGGAGCCGGACGGGGTGTTCTGCTACACCTTCTTCAAGGCTGTGGGGCAGGCAGCATGACCGCGTTCCACGCTGACTATTCAACGTTCAACAGAGCGATACAGCCCAGCACTCGTCCGGAGTTGGTGAGAAGCGGTCCTGAATAAGGGCTAAGCTCCCAGGCGCTGCACGCCGGGCAGCCAGGAGGAGACGAAGATGGCACTCACCCTAGAAGCTCTGGCCGCCAGCGCTCCGGCCTATTCCGATTGACAAGGCGCCATCGGCGAGGGCTGGGCCGCGAACGCCAGCCATTACGAGACTATGCTGGCCGACATCGGCGCGGCCCTGCTCGACCATGCCGGCTTTTCGCCGGGTGAGCGGGTGGTGGAAATCGGCTGCGGCGGCGGGCGGTTCGCCCGGCGGATCGCGGCGGCGGTGGCGCCGGGCGGCACGGTGCTCGGCCTGGACATCTCCCCGGCACTGGCCCAGCTCGCCCGGCAGGAGGCCGCGGAGGCCGGGACCGGCAACCTCCAGATCCTGGTGGCCGACGCGCAGACGGTGGTGCCGCCGGGGGCGCCGTTCGACCGGCTGGTGTCGCGCTTCGGTGTCATGTTCTTCGCCGACCCGGCGGCGGCGATGGCCAACCTCCATGCCATGCTGGCGCCGGGCGGGCGGCTGGACTTCGCGGTTTGGGCTGGCATCGAGGGCAACCCCTGGGCCGGCGCGGTCATGGCGGTGGCGCGCACCCACCTGGGCCTGCCGCCGCGCGACCCGCGCGCGCCTGGCCCGTTTGCATTCAGTGACGAGGCCTATCTTCGCACCCTGCTCATCGGTGCGGGCTTCCAGGCGGTCCGCTTCACGCCGTGGCAGGGCAAAGTGCGGTTCGGCGGGCCGGGTGTCAGCGCGGCGGAGGCGGCCGGCCTCGCCGTCGCGGGTGGCACGTTGGCCGGGCCGATCCAGACAGCCAGCGAGGAGGCCAGGGCGGCCCTGCTCGCCGATCTCGCAGCGCGGATGCAGCCTTACCTGACCGATGCGGGCGTCCTGGTGCCCGCGTCGGTCCACCTCGTCACGGCATCGGCTGCGCCGGGCCGGGCGGGGTAGGGCTGGAAAGGCTGGGTTGATCCGGGTTGTGAATCAGCGCAGGTGTGGAACCCAGAGGAAGTTTAACTTTTCAACCCAGTGTGGCACTGATCAGCGCCGAAACCCGCTGCTGACCCACACCAATGGCCCTCTATTGAGGTCGCAATGTTGTTTGGAACCCGTGTCGCGGAAACTAACTTGGCCAGCGTTCATGCGCGAGCGCACCAACAGGCCGGACGTATGGACGCAAGCGATCTGATCAAAGCACTGCAAAACACCTTGCGAGGAGGAGGCCGTCCACATGTGGGTCAAGGCCCAGTGGGCAGTTGTTGCCGTTGTCCGAGCTCAGGTCGATGACGTAGCGATAGTATTCAAGTCCAGACCCAATATTCTCGCCACTGAAGGCCACTTGGCGCCGCTGGCGTTAGCTAGAACGCATAAAGGTCCAGCCCACCGTTGAGGCGTGCCCGCAGGCGGTCGAGCGTCGGCCGGTCCTTCTCCTTCACCGCACGGCTGATGACGGCGGCGTAGTTCAGCACGTTGAATGCTCGCAGTGCCGGGGCAGCGTCCAACAGCTCGCGCGGCGTCATGCCGTAGCCAGCCAGCAGCTCTTCCTTCGCGTCCACCGACAAGTCGTGCAGCGCGAGCGACAGGTCCCAGTATGGCGCCACGTTGCTGGTGCAGAACTCCCAATCCAGAAGCGCGGCAATCCCACCGTCCGGTCCGACAATCACGTTCTTCAGCCGCAGATCGCCGTGGTTCAGCGTGGGCATCGGCTCCCAGTCCTCGATGTCCCGCAGCGTTCTGCGCAGCACCTTCAGCGCATGCTTGGGCAGCATCTCGTGCTCTTCCAGCAGCGACAACCGTTGCTCCCCGTGGAACTCGCGCTCTAGGTAATCCGACCAGGTTTCCTTGCGGGACAGCCTGTTCTCCGACCAGTCGAAGGTGTGGCCGAACCCGCTGGTCGGGACCGCGTGGATCATCCGGGCGAAGCGGCCCAGCTCGCGCAGGATACGGAAGCGCTCCGGGTGGTGGGTGCCCTCCACCCCCGCAACCTTGCGCGACACCATGTAGGGGAACGGGATCGGCTCGGTACCGACCTCCAGTACCTCCGGCACCGGCACGCCCTGCTCGCGGGCGCGGGCCATGGCCCATTGCTCCTTCAGGTACTCCTTGACCTTGGCGGGATTGGCGCTGAGGCGGACGACCATGTCTCCCTCGGGGTGGCGCGCTTCGAACACGTAATTCGTGAGTCCCCCACCCATTAGCTTAAGGTGCTTGGGCTTGCTGCCGAGCAGGTGCGTCAGCACGTGCTTGGCCATCTGCTGCGCGGACTTCGAGGTCAGCCCGCCCGGCTCGGCGTCGCTCACGATCCGCCGCGCTGGAGAGCTGCGAGCCGTTGCAGCACCTCGCCGAGGGCGGCCGAGTCCGGCACCTGCACGGTGCCGGCCAGGCCCTTGTACTCCAGCGTTATCCCGCCAACCTGCACCGCCAGGCCACAACCTTTCATGAAGGTGTCCATCGGCGTGTCGCCGGCGCCGATGGACTGTGCGAGGTCGAACCCGAGTGCCGTGGCCAGGCGCTCCGCGCCCGCGAGCTTGTCAGTGCCGACGTGGGTGACGAAGCTGCTGGGCCGGGCATGCTGGTAGGCCATCATCCGGTCCTGCGGCACCTCGACCAGCAGGAAGATCATGCACACGTCGCGCTCGTGCAGCTTGGCCTCGATGGCGGCGACCTCGCCTGAGAAGACCTCGGACGCACTGCGATACTTCGCGCGTGCGGCATCGACACGGGCCGGGTCCGGCGTCCAGATGATCTCGCCTGCCGTCCAGTCGCGGGGATAGTGGAACAACAGCAGATCGGTCACGCCGCCGTCCACCAAGCCGCGCACGCCGAGCAGGACCTCGTCGATCTCGGTCGCGCTGAGGGGCAGGGCATCGATCTCCTCGAACACCACAGCGTCGCCCCGGCTATGCACAAGGTGGCCGGTGATGGCCCCGTTCAACGACACCAGCGGCAGCGGCGCGTCGGTGATCGAGGCCCAGGCGCGGCCGAAGGTGCGGACCACGTTGAGCGGGAAGCGCAGCGTGTTGATCGCGACGGGGCGGCCGAGGTCGCGCACGTGCTTGAGGCCGAACTCAACCTCCGGCGCCACGAACACCCGGCCCTCCCGCTCCAGCACGGCCGTGCCGTCCAGGTCGGTGATCACGGCGCCCGAGGTGGCGAACTGCGAACCCCGCACGAACGCTTGGAGCGTTTCCTCGACCTCTGGTTCCATTCTCCCTCTCCATCGTTGCCCACAATGGGAAAGGCCAAGCCGAAGCACGGGTTGCGGGTCAGTTCCGTGAAGTTGGTCCGCAACCGGCCGTGGGTGCTGCCCTGGGTAAGATTGCGCTCGCATCTTCAGCACTGCGGCGTTCGACGGGGCGCTAGATGGCGGCGATCACGTCCGCAGCAAACGGCAGCATCCACGCTCGCTCGATGGCCTGCCCGAGACCGACCTACAGTTTCCAAAGGTGCGTAGGATACAGGGCATGACGTTACAACCTAGCGAAAACGAGATGAGGCTACACGGTTCGGCCGAATATCGGGCGCGCCTGCTGGGATACCTCGGTACAAACTGCCAATCTCCTCGCGGCAGGCTGCCTGATAGGACATGAACCGGGCGCCTGGCCCGGCTTGCTGAAGAGCTGTACCAGCGTGATGGCGCTGCCTCGTCCAGCAGTCCCTTGCCGGCCAGGCACAGCACCAACGTGCCAGACCGTCATGCATAAAGGCAGACCGCATGTCCAAAGCGTCTTGTCGGGCCACGTCCGCTCGGTCAGGGCATGCGAGAACCACACCCGGAAAGACTTTGCATAGCGCCCGAGCGGCAGACGATCCACGTCGGAGAGAAATTCATGCTGACCCGCAAAAGGCAGTTCAACATCGGTGTGGCTTCTGCCTTTACCGTTCGGGAACTAAGCAGGCTTCCTTGGCTCTACGCACGGATGGTAATATCGGGCTGTTGTTGACGTAGGCTGGGTGGTTGTCATGGCGGGTCGGTCTCCTTTGGTTGCGACGGCTGAGCAGGAAGCTGAGTTGCG
>JAABUN010005845.1_pt1 | contig 14787 bp, 10 predicted proteins | sample 5559311 | NCBI WGS metagenome assembly JAABUN01 (sample SAMN10711877, study PRJNA513370) | rock metagenome | isolation source: Antarctica rocks | place: Antarctica: Victoria Land, Siegfried Peak sud | reverse complement strand
GTCCTGCCAGGTCCGTGTCGGCTGCGCGCTGAGTGCGCGGCCATGCGGGCCCCGTCAGAGCTGACCGTTGTTCGGCACCCAGCCCGACGCCTCGCCCAGGTCCAGCAGCCGCTGCTGGCGTCGGGGTAAGGCCACCTGCGTCGCCTACAACCGGCACCGACAGCACGTCGGCCAACCGCTGATGATCCGGCTGCCACAGAGCATCCGGTAGTCGGCCACGGGCGTGGGAGCCCGAGGCCGCGTGCCGGCCGAGGCCTGGACCTGCGTCCTTCCCAAACCGATAGAGGATCCCTTGCGGACAAGGTTCCGACTGCCCGTCATCGGCTCCGCAAGTGTCCTCACTGGCTATCGGAACGGCTTCCGACGTGGCGACAACGCAAGACCGGCGCTGCCGGCTATGACCGCAGGCCGCGAGTGAGCGGCGCTATCCGCGGTCCCAGGGTTGCGCCGCCGCTGGTACTGGCGGGTGGCGGTGCCCGTCCGCACGTCGGCTCGCGAGCGGCTGGCTGTGCCGCGGCCTTGGTGGATCCGCGCCGCGCGGGTGGTCGCGGTCACTGCTCCCGGGTGGCCCGTGTCGCCCCGCGGGCGTGGCTCACGCTGTGTCCGCGTCGCCGGCGGAGCACGGCCCGGAGGGCGTCGGCGCTGTGGTATCCCACCGATCCGGCCACGGCGGAGGTGCTGAGGTCGGTGGTCGTCAGCAGGTGGACCGCGTGGGTCAGTCGGAGCTCTTGCAGGTAGCGGGTCGGGCTGGTGTCGAGTGCGTCCGCCATGACCCGCTGCAACGTCCGTTCACTGGTCCCGATGGCGCGGGCGAGGTCGCCGATCGTGGGGGAGTCGTCCAGGTGGGCGCGGGCGTACCGCTCGAAGGCGACCACCAACGCTGGTGCGACCACCGGACCGAACGTCGGGACGACGCCTACCTGGACGTCGCGACGGCCCGCGACCAGGTACGCCGCAGTGAGACCGGCGAGCACCGGGCTGACCGCGTTGACGAGTGCGAGGGCGAGGTCCAGATGGGCGTAGCCCGCGCCCGCCGTCGTGACGTTGTCGTGGACGACGACCCGCGTCTCGTCAAGGTCGACCCCGGGGTACCGCTCCCGGAAGGTGTCGGCGAGCCACCAGCTCGTGGTGGCCCGCAGGCCATCGAGGACGCCCGCCTCGGCGAGGAAGAAGGTGCCGCTGCAGGCGGCGGCCATCGCGACCCCGCTGGTGTGCCACTGCTGGACGTGAGCGACGCAGGATGGCGTCGCACCACCTCGATGACGGCGGACGGGCTGCGCACCCCGATCGACGGCATCACCACCAGCTCGGGAGGATCAGCGGCCAGTTCCCGCCACGGCAGAGTCGGGACCGACAACCCGTGACCCGTCCGGACCCGACGTCCTCGGCCCACGACCACCACCTCGAAGGGCGCGGCGGTCAGACCCGCCTCCAGGTGCAGCACGTTCGCCGCGGTCAGCGCGTCGAGAACGCTCGCGAACCCTGAGTCCCACATCCCGTCGACGGCCAGCACAGCGACTCGCATGGCGTGAACGGTACTCAACGTGGCGGACAGCGACGGTGCAGCATGCCCGTTAGTGAACACATCAGGTGGCGAGGCCTGCAGCAGCGGGCTGTCCCGCACCGTACGAGGAGCCCACATCATGACTGAGGTCACCGCCCATTCAGGTCTGCTGTCGAAGGTCAAAGTGCACGTCGAGGACCCCGGTGGCCCCGGTCGCCCCGTGGTGCTGATCCACGGCTGGCCGCTGTCGGGTGCGTCATGGTCGGAGCAGATCGCGCCGCTCACGGCAGCCGGGCTCCGCCCGATCACCTATGACCGTCGCGGGTTCGGCAGCAGCGACAAGCCCTCCAAGGGCTATGACTACGACACGATGGCGGACGACCTCGCCGCCGTCATCGACGAGCTCGATCTCCAGGACGTCTCGCTCGTCGGGTTCTCGATGGGCGGCGGCGAGGTCGCCCGCTACATCAGCCGACACGGCCAGGACCGGCTGCACAGCGTCGTGTTCGCCTCCGCCGTCCCGCCGTACCTCGCCCAGACCGACGACAACCCGGACGGTCCTCTGGACCAGGCCACCGCCGAGGCCATGGAAGGCGGCCTCAAGTCCGACCGCGACAGCTTCTTCCCCGAGTTCGTGACGAAGTTCTTCTCCGTCGACGGGACGCTGAAGGCCACCCCGGCGCAGGTCGACGAGGCCGTCGCCCTGTGCCAGCAGTCCGACCAGACCGCGGCACTGGACTGCATGCAGGCGTTCGCCAAGACCGACTTCCGCGCTGACCTGCCCATGGTCACCGTGCCGACCCTCGCCCTGGGCCTGAACGCGTGGTCCTTTCGTGATCGCAGCCAGGGCAGACACGCCCGCGCCCGCCGGGCCAGCGCACTGGGCTACTGCCTGGTCCTGGCCGGCAGTTACCTCGGCGGCCATCTGGTCTTTTGCCACCGCGTCGGCGTCGACCATTCCCAGCCAGCGCCGCCGTCGCGCGGATTCCTTGCCGTACTGCCTGAGGCGGACCTGACCCAGGACAGCCCGCACCAGGTCCACTACGAGGGGGCTGCCGTTGTGCTTGTTCTCCACAACCGCCGCATCACCGCAGTCAGCGCACTATGTTCGCACCTTGCAGCCCCGATGTCACAGGGCTGGCTTCATCGCGGCGAGCTCGTGTGCCCATGGCACGGATCACGCTTCGATCTTCAGACCGGGTGCCCGGCGACCGGACCTGCGACGGCGCCGCTCACCCGCTACGAGACTCGGGTAGCCGACGGCCAGATCGAGATCCGTCCCGCGGACCCGTCGTTGACAACGAGCCGGTCCGATACACCGGCGGGAGCGTCGCAGTGAGAGCCGACGACCTGCTCATCGAAGACCACAACGAGATCCGGGTGCTGCTGCACCAGCTCGAGCAGAGCCGGCCCGAGTACTCCGCGCGGCGCAGCGAGCTGTTGGACACGTTGCTCAGCGTGCTCGACGTCCATGTCCAGATCGAGAATGACCTGTTCTACCCGGCCGTCCGCGACGTCAGCCCGCTGTTCGCGATCGCGCACGCCGAACACCGCCAGATCGACGACCAGCTCGCCGTCGTGTTTCGCACCGACCCGGCTAGCGAGGAGTTCCACACTGAGCTCAAGATGCTGGCGGCGACGGTGGAGCACCACGCCCGCGAGGAAGAACAGGAGATGTTCCCTCAAGCCGAAGCCCTCGGCCCGACCGCGTTGGAAACCCTCGGGCAGGCCATGACACGGCGTCAGCAGCACCTCCGCGCCTCCGCGGTGACCCGGACTCGGCTACGGATCAAACGTGAAACCCTGCGACGCCTCTAACCGCTTGCCATCAGGGCCGCCGGCGGGTCATCCCTCGGTCGCCCGGCCGCCGATCAGCTGGTACTTGCCGGTGTCGTCGTCTCCGTCCTGGCTTGCCGGTTCGTCGCTGTCGACGTTCTGGGCGAGCGTGTTGCAACAGGTGTGGCGCTGCCCGCCCCGGCGCCCCGTACGGAGGTCTACGTGCAGGTCCCCGAGCGGCGCCGTCCCGAGGTCGCCGTCGTCACGACGGCCGGCCGCAGCCACAGGCACGACATCGCGCTGCGCACCCGCCGATACCTGATCACCCGGTCGCTGCGGATGCTCTGCGTGGTGCCGGCTGTCGCGCTGCCCGTACCGGTGTTGTGGAAGGGCGCCTTCATCGCCGGGGCCGTCGCGCTGCCCTGGTTCGGCGTGGTCATGGTCAACCGCCGGTCCAAACCGCCAAGAGCAGGGCCGAGCGCAACCTGCTCATCACCGGCAAGGTCGAGCCGCCGGTGCGCCTGGCCATCGAGCCCGGTCGCGTCATCGACGCCCGACTGACGCTCGCTGTCCCGTCTGACGAGCGCGGTCAGGCGTTGAGCTGCTGGTCGACGTCGACCATCACCGCGTCGCCCTCGACGCGGCAGGCGTACACCGGGATCGGCGCCACCTCCGGCACGCCGATGGACTGCCCGGTCGAGAGGTCGAAGCGGGCGGCGTGGGCCGCACAAACAAGCGTGTCGTCGTCGTCGACCGTGCCCTCGTGCAACGACTGCTGCTGGTGCGTGCACGTGTCGTGCACCGCCCGTACGTCCTGTTCACCGAGCCGGACCAGGCACACCGGCACGGACAGCTGCACGAGCAGGGTCTCGCCGACCTCGATCTGATCGAGGTTGGCAATGTCCTCGTAGGCCACCTGACCCCCTCCGGCTGGTGCGGCGAAGCTAGCCGCGGTCAGGGCGCCCGCCGTCTCAGCTTGCAACTGGGCGCGGTCGGGCCGCTGCGTACGGTCCCGCCCATGACAGAGCCTCTCGACGTCGATAGCGCGCCCGACCCCGACACCGACACCCACGAGTTGCTGGCTGAGCAGAACACCGTGGGGAAGGTGAGCCCGGACACCACGTGGACACCACGGCCGACGCGCCGGCGATCGATGCCACTCTGATCTCCACCGACCCGGGACCGGCTCAAGCCGCCGGCCAGGACTAGTGCTTCTCCTCGTTAGTTCTCCGGGGGTCCGGTCCAGAGGCTGGGGTCGTTGAGGTAGCGGTCGCAGGCGGTGTCGAGGGCGTCTCGGGGCCGCCGTCCCGGTCGGGGAGGAGGACGGTGGCGCCGTTGAGAGGCCCCCCGGCGGGGGCGTCAGCGATGGCCGCCGGGGAGGTCTGTACCGCCTCGCGTCAGTCTCGGGCCGCCCGCTGCGGTCGCCTGCACCACCTGGCCTGGGAGGGTGTGGCAGGACGCTCAAGGACGTGGCTGGCGGGGCCGACATTCGAAGGAGCGTCCGGTGCTCTGCCCGGCGGGGCGCGCGGGTGCCCGGCTTTCGTGGTGCCTGACCATCGTGACAGTCGAATGTGGAGACGACGATGCCGACCGCCCAGGACATCCCGGTTTGGGACACCCCGGTCGTGACGGGGGAGTATGAGTTCGACGTGGCGCACACCCGGATTGGGTTCGCGGCCCGGCACGCGACGGTCACCGCTGTGCGGGGGCAGTTCGCGGAGTTCAGCGGCGGGGTGTTCCTCGACGCCTACGAGCCGCACCGCTCCCGGGTGGAGCTCGTCGTCGACATGGCGAGCATCAGCACCGGGCAGCAGCAGCGCGACGCGCACCTGCGCAGCCCGGACTTCTTCGACGTCGGCACCTATCCGGAGATGCTGTTCACCAGCAGCACGGTCGACCATCTGCACGGCGACGAGTTCCGGATGACCGGTGAGCTGACCGTGTGCGGGGTCACCCGGCCGGTGTCGGTGGACTGCACCTCCCAGGGTGTCGCGCGGGACCCGTTCGGGGCGCAGCGCACCGGCTTCACCGGGCGGGCGGTGATCTGTCGCAGCGACTTCGGGTTGACGTACAACGCGGCGCTGGAGCTCGGCGGGTTCCTGATCTCCGATGAGATCACCGTTGAGCTCGACGTCTCCGCCGTCAAGCAGTAGACGTGGTCGTGGAAGACGCCCGGTTGCTCGAAGCGCTGCCGCCCTGTCCGGTGCTGGCGCCCTGTCCGGTGCCCCCGCTGCCCGTGGCGCCGGGAGCTGGCTTGGCCGTGCTCGCCTGCGACCACCGCGAGGCCGGGTTGCGGCCGCTGGTCCAGGCGCTGCCCGGCGCGGTCGTGGAACTGGACGCGGCCGGCATGGTGCTGCAGTGGAACCCCGCCGCGGAGCGGCTCCTGGGCTGGTCGGCTGCTGAGGTGGTGGGACGCCGGCTGCCTCGGCTGACCGGCGAGGTGCTGGACATGGACCGCCTGACGGCCCGGCTCCGCCGGCTGGACCCGCTGCCGCCGGTCCAACTTCGCTGCCGGCGCAAGGACCGCCGCAGCGTGGAGGTGGAGGTGCACGCCGGCGCTGTGCGCACCGCCGCCGGGCAGGTCTGCGGGGTGGTGGCGTTGCTTGTCGACGTCACCGAGCGGTCCCGGCTGGCACGCCAGCTCGAGCACCAGGCCGCCCACGACCCGCTGACCGGCCTGCCGAACCGGACGTTGTTCGCCGCCCGGCTGGCTGCCAGCGTCGCCGCCGCCGGCGGCCCGACGCGCACCGGGGTGCTGCTGATTGACCTGGACCGGTTCAAGGAGGTCAACGACACGCTCGGGCACGCCTTCGGCGACCAGTTGCTCGCCCATATCGGGCCGCGCTTGCTCGCCGGGGTGCTGCGCGGCGACGACCTCATCGCCCGACAGTCCGGCGACGAGTTCGCCGTCCTGCTGCCCGACCTGGGCTCGGTCGAGGACGCGATCGCCACCGCCCACCGGATCTCCGCGGCGCTGCACACCCCGTTCCCGGTCGAGGGCCTGACGCTGGACGTGGAGGCGAGCATCGGCGTCGCGGTCGCCCCCGACCACGGCCAGGACCCGGTGGCGCTGATGCGGCACGCCGACACTGCGATGTATGAGGCAAAAGAGCTCTCGGCCGGGGTGGTGGCCTACCGGCCCGACCGGGCCGGCGCCGCCCCCAGCCGCCTCGCGCTGCTCGGGGAGCTGCGCCGGGCCCTGGACGCCGGCGAGTTCGTGTTGCATTACCAGCCCAAGGTCGCGCTGGGAAGCGACCGGCTGCACGGCGTCGAGGCGCTGGTCCGCTGGGCCCACCCCACCCGGGGGCTGCTCAGCCCGGCGGAATTCATCCCGGTCGCCGAAACCACCGGCCTGATCAATCGGCTCACCATGGTCGTGCTGGACCTGGCGCTGGCCCAGACCCGCGCCTGGACCGACGCCGGCCACCTCGTCCCGGTCGCGGTGAACCTGTCCGCCCGGTGCCTGCACGACCCCGCCCTGCCCAGCCGGGTCGCCGCCGCGCTGCTCCGGCACGACGTGCCCGCCGACCTGCTCCGCCTGGAGATCACCGAGAGCATGCTGATGGCCGACCCGGCCCGGGCGCTGGCGATCCTGCGGGAGCTCGCCGCAGCCGGGATCCGGTTGTCGGTCGATGACTTCGGCACCGGCTACTCCTCGATGAGCTACCTGCGTCAGCTCCCCGTCGACGAACTGAAGATCGACCGCTCGTTCGTCCTGGACATGACTGGCCACGCCAACGACCACGTCCTGGTGCGCACCGCCGTCGACCTCGCGCACAACCTCGGCCTCACCGTCGTCGCCGAAGGGGTCGAGGACGCCGCCACCCTCACCGCGCTGCACGGCCTGAACTGCGACGTCGCGCAGGGCTACCACCTCGCCCGGCCGATGCCCGCCGAGCAACTCACCGACTGGATGACCCACCGCCGGCAGAGCTGACCGGCCAGCGCTGGAGGCGACCCGCGCAGCAGGCATGTGCGGTCGCGCGCTCGACCTACCCTCGGTGGTTGCCGGGCGACGGGTGAAAGCACCCGCTGCGGGCGTGGAAATCCGACAGGCGTAGCCGCCGCGCGGTCGGCTCCGGAAACGGTCAGGGCATCACGATCAGCAGCGAGGGCAACGCCGGCTGGGACGCGCATGGCATGATCAGAACAAGCTCGGCGGGGTGGGCTGCTGGGTGTCCAGCCGGCCGGGTGCCAGGTGCGGAGCCAAGCTCAGCAGCCGGAGCTGTTGCACGCCCGATCGGCTCGAGCCACCCGCCTCCGGTCTGGATGGAGGCGACCGCTGACCGAGCGATGTGTTGTCGCGGGAGGTGGCGCCTCAGACGCAGGCCCCGAGGGCGGCGTCTGCCAAGCGACCGCCGTGGTGCCCTTCCGTTGTGCGGACCGCCGGTTGCGCCGGGGACAACGATCTTGACCGTTGGACGCGGCTCACGGGACAGCTGCTCGCGTTCTGTCTGACCCACCGCGCCTCGTGCAGTCAGATCAGAGCATCACGGGGCTGCAGACGGTGACAACGGTCGTGTACCTCGTGCCGTCAGTGCCTCTTGCGGATGACGTGGAAGCTGCGGGCGGATCGTACGGTCGCAGCCAGGACGCCGAGCGCTTCCAGCGCGGCGAAGACGGGCATGAGCACGAGTTGCAGCACGTAGAGCACCGCAGCGCGCCCGAGCAGAAGATTTGCGGCGGTGAACGCCAGCGCCGCGGGCGCCAGCGACCAGCTGGCGTTGAGCAGCCGCAGCGGAAGGCGGTAGGCCCGGCGGGCCGGTGCGTACCGGGCCGTGCGGCGTAGACCGCTCATCCAACGCTGCCGCTGCCGAACCAGGTCCAACACGCTCTCGGGTGCCTGCTCGACGAGCAGGCCGTCGACCCAGCGCGTCCGGTGCCCGGCCTCGGTGGCCTTCAGCGCCCACCAGGCGTCCTCGGTGATGGAGGCGAGCGGCCCGTCGTCGAAGTCGACGGCGGCCTCCACGCTCGCCCGCACCAGCACGAAGCTGCCGTGCATGCCCAGCAGCGGCAGGCCGACGTGGGCGTTCTGCAGGTGCCAGCGGCCGACGTCGTCGCCGGTGCGGATGCTGTCGGCCAGCGTCAGCAGGGGGTGGTCGGTGAGCATGTGGTGGTAGAGCACGCAGCCCTGCCCGATCCGGTGGCGCCCGCTTGCCTCCTCCTCCCCTACCGCTGCCGCGATCCCGCGCACCAGACTGCGCGTGACGTGCGACTCCTCGTCGCAGTGAAAGATCCACGCGTCCGGCGGCAGCTGCGAGGTCTCCAGCGCGTACTGCAGCCCCCGGGCCTTGTAGAGCGAGCCACGCCGAGTGCCATAGTCCGCGGGGACGACCAGCTCGACGAGGTCGGGCGAGGGCGGCAGCAGCACCGGCCGCGCAACCACGACCTCGAGTCGGTAGGACAGCAGGCCCTCGGCGGTAAGCGCCGTCCGGGCCGCCGCCACCGCGGCGCGCAGCGACGCGACGCGACGTTATCGCCTCGGCTGACGTAGCGGACACGACCAGGTTCGGCACCGGCTGCGGCGCCGGCGCGCGCGGCCGGGGCAGCAGCATCCCGACAACGCTCGCCCGGCCGAGCGGCAGCGGGAGCACCCACAGCCACGTCAGCGGCGCGAGCAGCACCTGCCAGCCGTCCGGTGCGTAGGAGCGCGGCCACAGCACGTCCTGCGCCAGCACCAGCGCCAGCCACACGCCGATGACGACCGGCAGGACGAGCAGCTGCCACCGCTTCGGGTGCACGTCGGCCGGTCGCGCCGTGTCCGGTGGTGGCGGGGACGCGAGGTCGAGCGGCGGTCGGGGAGCGGGCAGGAGCACATCCGGCCCGAGGACGGCGTCGGCCGGGTCAGGGGCCACACCCTGCCCTCGACCAGGCCTCCCTGGATCTGAAGGGTGCCGTCGGCACGCTGTTGTGGTGCCACCTCGCCGATGAGCCCCATCGACCGGCGGCACGACCAACCCGGTCATGGCAGTTGGTACTCGGGTGGCTTGGTCACCATGCGCCCGCTGTCATCGTGGAACGGCTGCAGGTGCTCCGATAGCTGATCGACCATCGGTCGATCGTCAGGCCGACGCGGCCCGAACCTGGTCGTCGACGGCGAGACTGTCCGGAGGGGTCGAGTCATCTCGCTGCTGCGCTACCCGCTCAAGAGCGCGCGTGGCGAGCAGGTGCCCGCGGTGCACGTCGACGTCGAGGGCGTGCGAGATGACAGGGCTTGGCCTGCCTGGACGAGCGAGACGGCACGGGCGGCAGCGCGAAGCACCCCCGCCGATGGTGGTGCCCGTCACGCAGGAGCGCAGCTGCCGTCGTCCGGCTCCGGTCCGCCTCACCGTCGTTCACACCTAGGAGCGCGTGAGCCAGCGCTCGCGGTCGTCGTGCGCGCCGGTCCTGCGGATGGACCTGCGCAGATTGGGCTATCTGGCTCAGTGCGCGGCCTGACCGCCTGCCGATACCTCCTGCGCACGAGTGTGCGCAGTACACGGGATAGGAGGCAGAGCATGGCCAGACAGTCGGTGAGATGGGGACGCGCGTGCCGGGCCCTGGTGATCGTCGGAGTCGGGGTGGTCGCCTCTCCGGCGTTGCTGTCGACGACCGCCTTTGCGGCAGACGCACCCAAGGGGACCATCAAGGTTCAGAAGGACGTCTGGGGCGACACGCGAGCAGATGCCGTGTCGAAGGACTACTCCGGTAGGTATGACGCCGCCAGGGATCCCGGCTCGCTGTTCAACGTCACCACGGCGATCGGCGCCCGCGAGGTATGGAAGCAGACCGATGCCAGCGGCCGGTCGATCACTGGACGTGGGGTGACTGTCGCGCTGCTCGACTCGGGCCTGGCGCCCGTGTCCGGGCTGGACGGCGCCGACAAGGTCGTGCAGGGTCCGGACCTCTCGCTGGAGGCCGGCAGCGAGGGTCTGCGCGGGCTCGACACCTTCGGGCACGGCACCCACCTGGGCGCCATCATCGGCGGCGCCGACCCTGTCGACCGCGACAGCAAGACCGGCGCCCCGAAGCCGAAGGAAACCGGCCAGCTGTTGGGCGTCGCGCCGGACGCGGGGCTGCTCTCGCTGAAGCTGGCGACGGCTAACGGCAGCACCGACGTGAGCCAGGTCATCGCCGGGCTTGACTGGATCAGCCAGCACGCCGAGGACCAGGGCATGAACGTGCGGGTGGTCAATCTGGCTTTCGGCACCGACTCGCTGCAGCCTTACCAGCTCGACCCGCTCGCGGCCGCCGCGGAGAACGCCTGGCACCACGGCATCGTGGTCGTCGTCTCTGGCGGCAACGAAGGACAGGACGCCGGTCGGCTGACCGACCCGGCGATGGACCCGTACGTCATCGCGGTCGGCGCGGCCGACCCGCAGCTGCGCGTCGACGGCTGGAAGTCCCCGGTCGTCGCGGACTTCAGCAACAGCGGCAGCGAGCAGCGACACGTCGACCTGATCGCACCGGGCAAGTCGATCACGTCCCTGCGCGACCCCGGGTCGTTCGTCGACGTCCATCATCCCGAAGGCCTTGTCGAGGGCGACGAGACGGGACGGCTGTTCCGGGGCAGCGGCACGTCGCAGGCGGCGGCGGTCGTCAGCGGCGCCGCGGCCCTGATGCTGCAGGCGAACCCGACCCTGACCCCGGACCAGGTCAAGGCGGCGCTGATCGCCACGGCGCGGCCGGTCAAGGACATCTCACCGCTGTTGCAGGGCGCAGGCGAGCTGGACGTGCAGGCTGCCGTCAAGGTCAGCCGTCCGCCAGCGTCGGGCGCTGTGCCTGCGGCGATGCAGAGGTACGCCGTCGCGTCCGGCGCCGGCTCGCTGGAGGCGGCCCGCGGCGGGTCGAATCTTGTGGGCCCGTCGGGTGAGGTGCTCGCCGGCGAGCTCGACGTGCAGGGCAACCCGTTCGACTCGGCCCGCTGGTCGACGGCCTCGGCGGCCGGTGCGTCCTGGTCCGGCGGGACGTGGAACGGAGCCCGGTGGAGCGGCGACGGATGGGACTCCGCGCGCTGGAGCGACGCCGCCTGGCTGTCGGCCCGCTGGTCCTCGGCGCGCTGGTCGTCCGCTCGCTGGTCCGCGGCGGGTTGGGAGGCCGCCAACTGGGATTCGGCCCGCTGGTCCTCGGCGCGCTGGAGCGACGCCAGCTGGGCGTCCTCCGACTGGGACTCTGCCCGCTGGTCGTCCGCCCGCTGGTCCTCGGCCCGCTGGTCCTCGGCGCGGTGGAGCTGACGACGGGATGAACCCGTCCGCACGGACCGGGGCCCTCGCGGTCGGCCTGGCGCTCACGAGCGTCGGGCTGGCCGCGCTGGCCGGCGCCGCTCCGCCCCTCAGCACTGCGCATCCCGTTTCGGGTGCGCTGCTCGCGGGGCTGCTGCTGGTGCTGTTCACCATCGGGGACATGTGCCTGCTGCACGTTGAGGTCCGGCGAGAGGCCTACTCGGTCACCCTGGCCGGCGTTCCCCTGGCGCTGGGGGTGCTGCTGTGCGATTCGCATGAGCTCGTCATACTGCGCGTCATCGGCTCGGCGGTGGCCTTTGGTCTTCAGCGGGCGGCCTGGCAGAAGGCCGGCTACAACCTTGCGGCCTACGCCTTTGAGGCGGCACTGGACGCGCTGCTGCTCTCGCTGCTGACGCAGCCGAGCACCGAGCTGACGGCCCGGCTGGCCGTGACGTGCGTGCTGGTGCTGCTGCTCGTCGATCAGCTGATGAGCCTGCTCGTCGTCATGGTGATCGGTTGGCATCAGGGTCGGCTGACCGGTCGGCAGCGCGCCGAGGTACACCTCCCGGCCGCCATCGTCAGCGCGCTCGCGACCGTGGGCGCGTACGGCCTGCTGCTCCTGAGTGTGCACGGGGTGGTCGGGTATGCGGTCGCCGGCGTCTCGCTGGTCGCCGCCGCGCTGGTCCACCGCAGCCTGCAGGTGCTCCAGCGCCGACATGAGGCGCTCGCCCACGTGCACGCATTCGTCAGCCTCGATGACGGCGACTCGGGCGTCGAGGAGCTCGCGGGTCGGATGCTCGAGCAGATCCGGCGCCTGATGCGGGCAGACAGCGCCGAGCTGCTGCTGTCCGACGTGCGGCCAGCCCTGCACCTGCGATCCGACGAACACAGCCGCCCGCATGCCGTAGAGCGGCGGCTGCGCTCCAACGACCTGAGCGCGGACATGATGCTGGCGAAGGGCAGCCCCGCGCTCATGTCACGCCACACCCGTGAGCCTGCGGCTCGTGCCTTCCTGCGCCAGCATCAGGTGAACGACGCCGTGCTGGTCCCGTTGCCGGGGTCCGCCGCAGAGGTCCTGGGCTCGCTGATCGTGCTCGACCGGCTGGGCGACACCGGCTCGTTCACCCGCGAGGACCTGACTTTGCTGCAGACCTTGGCCGCGCACCTGGCCGTCGCCGTCGGCAGCGGGCGTCGCCGCGACCGGCTGCAGCACGACGCGACGCACGACAGCCTGACCGGTCTCGGCAACCGCGGCCTGCTACACGACGCGATCGAGCGGCAGCTGACCGCCGGCGGGCCGGCCTTCGTGCTGCTGCTGGACCTCGACCGTTTCAAGGAGGTCAACGACACCCTCGGACACCACACAGGCGACGCGCTGCTCATGGTCATGGCGCAGCGCCTGCGCGACCAGCTCCCGCCGCAAGCAACGGTCGCGCGCTTGGGTGGTGACGAGTTCGCCGCGCTGATGCCGTTCCCAGCGGCGGCCAGCGGCTCGCCAGCCGGCCAGGCAACCGGGCTGTGCCGAGCGCTGTCCGCGGCTCTTGCCCGACCAGTCGAGCTCGGCGAAGCCACACTCAGCCCGCAGGCCAGCATCGGCGTAGCCCTGCTCGCGGCCGGAGCAACCGGCGCCCAGCTGCTCCAACACGCCGACACCGCCATGTACGCGGCGAAAGGCGACCGCTCCGGCGTCGCCGTCTATGACGTGGAGATGGACCGGGGACGGGCAGAACGCCTCGCGCTGCTCGCCGACCTGCACCTCGCGCTGGACCGAGACGAACTCACCGTGCTGTTCCAACCCAAGCTCGACCTACAGCTGCAGCGCATCACGTCCCTGGAGGCGCTCGTGCGCTGGCAACACCCGCGCCTCGGGCTACTCAGCCCCGACGCCTTCATCCCCCTCGCCGAGAACAACGGCCTGATCGGCCGGCTCACCGCTGTCGTGCTGGCCACCGCACTGCAGCAGTGCGCCAGCTGGCAGGCCGCCGGCATCGAGGTCGCCGTGGCGGTGAACCTGTCAGCCCGCACGGTCACCGACCCCGAGCTGCCCGACCGCATCTGCACGGCGCTGCTCGAGGCAGGCGTCCCGGCCCAACGGCTCATCCTGGAGATCACCGAGAGCGCGGTCATGAGCGACCCCGGGGCAGCCGTGGCGATCCTGGAACGCATCGCGGCGATCGGCGTCAGCATCTCCCTCGACGACTTCGGCACCGGCTACTCCAGCCTTGCCTACCTGCAGCGGCTGCCCGTCAACGAGCTCAAAATCGACCGGTCCTTCGTCAGCGCGCTGGTGCCCGGCGACCACGACAGCCGAGTCCTGCTGCGCAGCATCGTCGACCTCGGCGTCACTCTCGGACTGCGGGTCGTCGCCGAAGGCGTCGAGGACGCCGCGACGGTGACGACCATGCGCCAACTCGGCTGCCACCTCGTGCAGGGCTACCACATCAGCCGGCCGGACACCCCGGAGCGGCTGGCTCCGCTGCTGCTCGCCGACGCACTAGGACCGCGCCGGCTGCAGGCCGTCGCCGGCTGACAGCTGTCACGCCGCGCTGCAGGCGGCGACGGCACCTCCCCCGGATCAGTCTGCGTGCGGCGCGCAGACTGCTGCCGTGGTTGGTCAGGTTGCGGTTCTGTCCGACGTCCACGGCGTGCTACCGGTTTCGGAGGCCGTGCTCGCGGAACCGGGGGTCGACGCAGCCGATCTCGTCGTGGTCACCGGTGACCACGCGTCGGGCCCGGAGCCCGTCGCCGTGTGGACCGCCTTCACGGCCTCGGCGAACGCGTACTGCTGGTCCGGGGCAACGCGAACCGCGAACTCGTGGCCCTGGCGCGCGGCGAGCAGATCGACATCCCCAACGAGGTCGGTCAGCCCGTGGGCTGCAACGCAACTTCGCGAGGACCACGTCGCGTTACTGGCCGATCCCCCGCACCCCGTCACCGAGGTCGATGGCTTCGGGCCTGTCGGGCCGGTGCTGTTCTGCCATGGGACGCACCGAGACGACCAGGAGCTCGACCTGGCCGACACCCGACTCGCGCGGTGACAGGAGATCTTCACCGAGCTGCCTCCCGAAGTGACCACCGTGTGTGCGGTCACACGCACCTGCCGTTCGAGCGCCTGGTCGCCCGTCGTCTGGTGGTGAACGCCGGGAGCATCGGCACGCCCTACGGCCGCCCCAGCGGCTCCTAGATGACCGATTCCAAGGGTTGGTGCGGCGTGTTGCGCTGAGGAACGCGTGGAGGGTGCCCAGGATCGGCGTTGGAACCCGACGCCGAACAGGAGGTTCGCGTGGACGCCGACCTGGACACCCT
>JAABUN010005844.1_pt1 | contig 14791 bp, 14 predicted proteins | sample 5559311 | NCBI WGS metagenome assembly JAABUN01 (sample SAMN10711877, study PRJNA513370) | rock metagenome | isolation source: Antarctica rocks | place: Antarctica: Victoria Land, Siegfried Peak sud | reverse complement strand
TGGCAAACTCGAAGTGCTCAAACTCAAATGGAGTATCGGGCATTTTCGCCTCAAAGCCCAACTCTACAGCGTGGGCCTAAAAGCCATGTACCAGCAACTCGCCCAACTAAGTGCGTAACATCAGTTAGCTAAGTCTTACACCTGGGTCAGGCCGCCATCGACGACAATTTCAGCGCCGGTCATGTAGCTGCTGTCATCGGACGCCACAAAGGCGATGACGCTCGCTACCTCCTCCACCTTGCCCAGTCGCCCCATCGGGATGGCCGGCAGCAGCGGGTCGTAGCTCGCTTCCGAAATGCCGGCCGCGCTTTGCGCCGTGGTGTAGACGACGCCGGGGCTGACGATGTTGACCCGGATGCCGCGCTCCTTCAGGTCGGTGGACCAAGTGCGGGCAAACGAGCGCAAACCCGCTTTCGTAGCCCCGTAGATGCCCAGCCCGGCCATACCTGACAGGCCCGAAATCGACCCCAGCAGCACGATGGAGCCGCCGCGGCTCATCAGCGGCAAAGCTCCCTGCACGGTAAAGACCGTGCCTTTGACGTTGAGGTTGAACCGGTTGTCCAGCAGCTCGTCGGTGTATTCGCCCAGCGGCACCAGGCTGCCGCCGCCCGCGTTGGCCACCAGTGCATCGAGGCGGCCAGCCTGGTCCCGGATGGCCGCGAAGAGGCGGGCGAGGTCGGCGTGGTTCGTCACGTCGCCCTGAACAGCGATGATCCGGCTGCCGAGCTGCGTCACGGCCGCGTCCAACTCAGCCTGGCGGCGACCGGTGATGAACACCATCGCCCCTTCCGCCAGCAGGCGCTCGGCCGCCGCCAGGCCAATGCCGGTGCTACCCCCGGTAATTAAAACGACCTTGTTCTGAAAGCGCGGCTCCATGACTAGGCCAGGATGTTGACGACGATTTTACCGAACAAAGTCGGCGCTACGGCGGCCTGGTAGGCTTCCTTGGCTTGGTCGAAAGAAAATACCTGGTCGATGGGCGGCTTGATGCCGCTGGCGTCCACGGCGTGCAGCAGGTCGGCGTAGGCGGCGACGCTGCCGACGGCGGTGCCGCGAATGGAAGCGCCCTTCATCATCAGGAAAATGAGCGGCGGCGGGGTTTCGGCCTGGTCGAAGAGGCCCATGAACGCCACTTCGCCGCCGTAGCCCACGGCCGCGATGGCCTGGTCCATCGCCGAGCCGCCGGCTGAGTTGACCACCCGCTTCACGCCCCCGGTCCGCGCAAAAACCACCTCGCCCCAGTTGGGCGTTTCGCGGTAGTTGACAGCATCAACGGCCCCCAGGGCGCGCAGTCGGTCGAGCTTATCATTCTGGCTCGACGTGCCGATGACTTCGGCCCCCGCGGCGCGGGCCAGCAGGAGCGCAAACAGCGACACCCCCCCCGTGCCGAGCACCAGCACTTTATCGCCCGGGCCCACGCGCTTGGCGTAAGGTCGGTCGCCGTTGAGCGCGCTCCAGGCCGTGAGGGCGGCGCAGGGCAGCGTGGCGGCTTCGAGCAAACTCAGGGTTTGCGGCGCGGCCATCACCCGGTTGGCGGGCAGGATGGCGTACTCGGCCAGCATCCCGTTCTGGCCGTTGGCCCCGATGCCGAAGCCCATGTTCGGAATGGGCGAGCCATCCTCCCAGCCGGGGGCGGCGTACACGCTGGTAACCCGGTCGCCTACGGCCCATTGACTTACGCCGGCCCCCAGGGCATCAATCTCCCCGGCCCCGTCCGAGAGCGGCACCAAATCGGCGGTAACGGCCTGGCCGTACTGGCCGGTGAGAATTATCTGGTCGCGGTAATTGAGGGAAGCCGCGTGCATTTTGAGGCGAACCTCACCGGGGCCCGGCTCCGGTATCGGGGCTTCTTCCAGGACGAGGCCGTCGAGGTTTGTGGTGCCGGCCTTGAGGAGCCAGCGGCGCATAGAGCCCGGCTGTTGATTGTTGCTCATGATTAGATTGGATGAAATAGGATTTTCTAAGTTGAAAACCAATCAGGCACACCCCTTAGGCCGTGTTGTTTTTTAGGTAGGCGACCTCTCAAAAAGGCAGGAAGCACTCACCCAAAGCTAGTCGGCAGGGCATACCGGATAGCCGCTTGGTTGACCTGACAAAGGTCCGGCCCCCGTATCCCGAGCTCATAGCGAATAGCTAACCAGAAGTTGCATTTTCCAAACCAATGCGTCTTGACCGAAGTTGAGCAGGAAGAACAAGGCAGGGAATAAAGTGAATTGCATAACTTTAGGGTATGTCAGTCCGGGAAACTATTGCCGACCATTACCAGCGCTACGGCCGGGGGTACCCGGCCACCGGGCAAGTAGCAGCATACCGCCTGGAAGACGTGGCCACGCCCGGTTCTTTCCCGCACATCCGGCGAGATTTTTACAAGATAAAACTGCTGTGCAATGCGCAGGGCATCCTCTCGTATGCCGACCAGCGGGTGGCCGTGCAGTCGGGCGCCCTGATTTTTGCGAACCCGCTGCTGCCGCATTCCTGGGAGCGCACCGCCGGCCGCGAAACGGGCTTTGCCTGTTTATTCACGGAGGAGTTTATCACCCAGCAGATGAAAACCGCCAGCGTGGCCGGTTCGCCGCTGTTTCGGGTTGGGGGTAGTCCGGTTTTGTTTCCGCCGCCGGAGGTAGTGCAGCGGCTCAGCGGCATCTTCGAGCTGCTGCCAGCGGAGCTGCAATCGTCGTATGCGCACAAGTATGACCTGGCGCGCACCTACGTGCAGCTCCTGCTGCACGAGTCGCTGAAGCTCGCGCCGGCCGCGCCCCGCTACCAGCCGGGCACTGCGGCCGCCCGCCTTAGCGCCCGGTTTCTAGACCTGCTCGACCAGCAGTTTCCCCTCACTTCGCCGTCGCAAACCATTCCATTACGCAACGCGAACGAATTTGCCCGGCACCTGGCCGTGCATCCCAACCACCTGAACAAGGCCTTGCGGGAAATAACCGGCCAAACCACGACCGCCCACCTGGCCGAAAAGCTGCTTGAAGAAGCCAAAGCCCTGCTACGGCACAGCAACTGGAGCCTGGCCGAAATTGGCTATTGCCTGGGCTTCGACTACGCTTCCAACTTCAGCAATTTCTTTAAAAAGCATACCAGGCAATCGCCTAATCACTACCGCCGGCAGGTAGTGGTACTTTCATAAGTTTTGGATTGATGGGCATACGCCACCGCCGGGAGCCAGCGCGAACTTTGTGGAAAGTTCACCACCACTTACCCTTATGGAAAACGGCATCACCGGCAAAGTCATTAGCATCACCGGCGCGAGCAGCGGCATCGGCGAAGCCACGGCGCTGCTGCTCGCCGAGCGCGGGGCCAAAGTTGTCCTCGGTGCCCGACGCCCGGAGCGCCTGGCGGCGCTGGCGGCCCGCATTACGGCGGCGGGCGGAGAAGCCAGTTACGCTGTTGCCGACGTGAGCCGGCGCGATGACTTGGCCCACCTCGTGCGGCTGGCCGGCGAGCGGTACGGCCAGCTCGACGTGCTCATCAGCAACGCGGGCATCGGCCCCAATTCGCTCCTTGACGAGCTGCGCGTGGCGGATTGGGAGGCCATGATTGACATCAACCTCAAAGGCGTGCTGTACGGCATTGCCGCTGCGCTGCCCGTTTTCCGTCGGCAGGGCTTTGGCCATTTCGTCCACATCATTTCTACGGCGGGCCTTCTCATCAAACCGACGATGGCCGTGTACGCTGCCACCAAAAACGCCGTGCGCACCCTCACCGAAGGGCTGCGCCAGGAGGCGGGGGCCCAGCTGCGCGTGACGGGCATTTCGCCGGGCTTCGTGCAAACGGACTTGGCGGACTCGATGACCAATCTGGAAATAAAGACCCAGGTGGTGGAAAAGATGGGCGAAATAGCCATTCCGCCGGCGGCCATTGCCCGCGCCATTGCCTTCGCCATCGAGCAGCCCGCCGACGTGGATGTGGGCGAGATTGTTATCCGGCCCACGGCGCAGGGGGGGTAGGAGTACCGCCTGGAAGGAGTAGCCGGCCGGCGCACCCGGCTCTAATGCGCACTATCGCAAGCTATTGGGCCGGGCTGGAAGATTTATCCGGCTGCAGGCGCTGGGGAATGCAGGGCAGCTTGCTGGCGGAAGACATTGGGCGAAGTGCCGGCGTGCTTGCGAAAGAAGTGGTTGAAGTACGTAGGGTCGGCGAAGCCCAGGCCCTCGGCAATGTCGGCAATGGCCCAGTCGGAGTGGCGCAGCAGCATCCGGGCTTCCTGGGCGATGCGGCCCGCCAGGTGGGCACTCGTGGGCTTGCCGGTGACTTCGCGCAGCACCCGGCTCAGGTAATTAACGTGAACCGCCAAGTGCGCGGCGAAGGCTTCGGCGGTGTGCAGTGCCAAGGGCCGCGCCGGGGAGGCCACGGGAAACTGCTGCTCCAGCACCTGTAGGAATTGCGCCGCTAGCCGGCTGGCGGCGTTGGGGCCGGCCCATTGCGGCTGGTCGGGCTGCATCCGCAGGGCCTCGTGCAGCAGCAGCTGGACGTGGGTGCGCAGCAGGTCGAGCTTGTAGCGGTAGGCAGAGTTGACTTCGGCCAGCATTTGCCGAAACAGCTGAGTCAGAAACGCCAGCTGCTCCTCCGTGAGCAAATACACGGGGTTAACGCCAATCTGGAACAAAGGCGTTTCCTGCCACGGCGCCAGGCCGCCGGGGCCAGCCAGGAAGTCGGCGGTGAACAGACAGCAAAACCCGGTCAGCGGCGTAAGCTGGTCGCAGGCATACGGGGCCAGCGGGTTGCCCAGCAGCAGGGCGGGGCTTTCGACCCTCATCGTGTGGCCGGCGTAGCGCATTTGGGTGGTGCCGCCCGTGTACAGGCTGATGTGGTAGAAGTCGCGCCGGGTATAGGGCACACTCGCCGGCGGGATGCCCCCCTCCAGGGAGAACATCATGAAAGTCTGAGGCTCTCCCAGCGCGTAGGCTTGCAGATGAGCTTGGTGAAACTGGCGCAGGGATTCGGCAGGTTGCATGGCGGCGAGAAAGGGGGGCGGGCGGTAAAGCCACGTATTCACTCCGGCTTGGCGTGCCCTGGCGGATACCCCCCATAACCACGAGGCTAGCGATATCTTCCCGAATGGTGCTGATATATTTTTCGAACCGGAGTTTCTTTTCCGGGTTTGGAAAGGTACGCCAACGCAGCATCAACCTGAGCAGCGTGAGTACGGCGAGCTGGCGGGTTGAGGCTAAGGCCGCCAGTTGGCCACGGGATGAAGAGGAAGACGAGGAAGACGACCTGGTCGTCCTGGCTCCGCGCTGCTATTGGCCGGCTCAGGCAGTAAAAAGCGGCACTCCGCAACCTTGATTTTTGCCGGGGGAAGCACGTGGGCAGCTTTGCAGGGCTGATGGGTAGTAACGGGCTGCTTTCGGCCCCTCTGCCTAGCTTCAGCCTGACCTTCAGCCATGAAACGACTGCTTTTTAGCCTGCTCTTATTAACTGTCCATGAGTTGGCTCGCGCGCAGGCCGCGCCGCCCGCCGCGCCGCTCCCGGCCGCCACGGGCCACGGCCGGCTCACGGGGACCGTCGTCGATGCCACGACGAAACAGCCCATTCCCTTCGCCACGGTGGCGCTGCTGCGCACGGCCACCGGCCAGCCCGTGGATGGCACCGCCTGCGACGAGACCGGCCGTTTTAGCCTGAGCAGCATCGCGGCGGGCAGCTATTCGCTGCAAATCAGCTTCGTGGGCTACCAGCCGCTCGACCAGGCGGGGCTGGTTTTTACGAGCAAGGGCGAGGCGCTGGCACTGGATGCCCTACCCCTGGCCAGCGCCCCGGCCCGGCTGGGTGAAGTGGTGGTGACCGGCCAGAAAGCCCTGGTGGAGGAAAAAGTCGACCGCACCATCTACCACGCCGAGCAGGACCACACCACCCAGGGCGGCGATGCCACCGACGTGCTCCGGCACGTGCCCCTGCTGAGCGTGGACCTGGACGGCAACGTCAGCCTGCGCGGCTCGCGCAACGTCAAGGTGCTCCTCAACAACAAGCCCTCGACCATCACGGCCGGCAGCGTAGCCGATGCGCTCAAGCAGCTACCGGCCGACCAGATTCTGCGGGTGGAGGTGATTACCGCGCCTTCAGCTAAGTATGACGCGGAGGGCGCGGGCGGCATTATCAACATTGTGACCAGGAAGGACAACTTGCAGGGTAAAACTCTGGACGTGCGCGGCAGCGGCGGCCTGCGCAGTGCCAACATCGGCCTCCAGGCCGGCTACCGGGTAGGCAAAATGGGCTTCTCGCTGGGCGGCAGCCAGCGCTGGGAATACCACACGCCCGGCCGCTTTGGCAACACGCAGCTCACCACTGACCCCAACACCGGCCAGCAGGCGCTGACCACCCAGCAGGCCGCCACCCACCACCAGCAGGTGAACGGCCGCTACAGCTTCGGCTGGGACTTCGACCTCGACGCGCATAACGCGCTGGCCGCCACGGCCCAGCTGGGCTTATTCACCTTCGACTCGTACCAGGACGGCCTGCTCACCCAGACGTACCAGGGCGGCACCCTGGCCCGGCGCGACCTGCGCGACGTGCGTGACCTGAACAAGCTCAACAACCTGGATGTCAGCCTGAATTACACGCACTTGTTCGCCAAGCCGCAGCACGAGTTCAGCCTGCTTACGCTCTATAGCCGCACCAACGCCACCAACGACTACACCAATACCCTGCTGGCCACCCCCGACGGCCCGGTGACGCAGCGCCTGCAAAACAACAACCCCAGCACCAACCAGGAGGCCACCGTGCAGGCCGACTACCAGGTGCCCCTGGGGCCGAAGCAACTGCTGGAAGTAGGCGGCAAAGACATTCTGCGGCGGGTGCGCAGCGACTACGCCTACCGCACGGCCAGCGGCCCCGACGGGGCCTACCAGCCGCTGCCGGGCGCGGGGCTGACCAATACGTTCCGCTACCGTCAGAACGTGGCGGCGGCCTACCTCTCGGCCACGACCAGCCTGGGCCCGGCCTACAGCCTCAAGGCCGGCGTGCGCTACGAGCACACCACCATCGGGGCCGATTTTCAGACCGGCGAAACGGTGGACCTGCCCGGCTACGACGTGCTGGTGCCCAGCCTGAACTTTTCGCGCAAGCTGGCCAACGGCAACCTGCTGAAAGCCGCCTACAACCGGCGCATCCAGCGGCCGTCGCTGCAATTTCTGAACCCCAACCTGCAAGCCTCCAACCCGCTGAACGTAACGCAGGGCAACCCGTTGCTCCGCCCCGAATACACGAACAACTACGAGCTGGCCTACAGCACCACGCTGAAAGGGGCCGCGCTGAATTTCAGCACCTTTGCCCGCACCACCACCGGTTCCATTCAGGCCCTGAGCCAGGTGCGGGGCGACACCATCCGCACGAGCTACGCCAACCTGGGGCAGGCCAGCGCCCTGGGCGGCAGCGGGTATGTCAACGTGAGCCTGGGTAAGAAAGTCACCCTCACCGGCAGCGCCGATACCTATTATACGAGCCTGCGCAACAGCGTAGCCGACCCGCGCTACGCGGCCCGAAACCAGGGCTGGACGCTCAACGGCAACGCCTCAGTCACCTATGCGTTTGCGCCCGGCTGGTCGGCGCAAGCCTTCGGCTTCCGGCACGGCCGGGAGGTGCTGGCCCAGGGCTATCAGGGCGGCTTTGGGGCGTACAGCCTCAGCGTGCGGCGCACCTTCTGGGACAAAAAGGCCAGCCTGAACTTCGTGGCCGACAACCTCTTTTCGCCGACCTTTCAGGTGCCGACTGAGTTGGCCTCGCCCCTGCTCACCCAGCACAGCCTCGAAACGCGGCACATGCTCAGCGTTCGCCTGGGCTTCAGCTACCGGTTGGGCAAGCTGAGCGCCGAGGCGGCGCGGCGCCCGAAAAAGGAGGTGCACAACGACGACCTGAAAGGGGCCGGGGCGGGGAATGGGGGGGGGTAGGTACCTTGCCAAGGGGGGGCCTCGTAAGGCGTCCCGTTGCCCGAAAAAACGCCTAACATCTCCTCATGACCCCACGGCCCCCCACGACCACTTACCGGCTCAGCCGCCGCCAGCAATGGAAGCTGGTGCTGAGTACGCTGCTCGTGTATTACCCCGTCCTCTACTACGTGTTCACGCTGCACTGGACGGGCTGGCCGCGCGAGCTGCCGGGCTTGCTGGTGAACCTGGGCACGATGCTGCCCTTCTATTTTGTGTGGGTGCTGGTGGCCGAATGGCTGCACTACCGCCTGGCCCGCTGGCTGGGGGCCGACTTTATCCTGGACATGAAGCTGCCCGCGCAGCTCACGCTGTTCGGGCTGTCGCTGGTACTGGGCATCAGCTTCTTGCTGGCCTGGACCAGCGCCCTGAACCCCGTGCAGCAGTATGTGCTACCGCAGCTGCGCTACGAAACCGGGCAGCCGCACAGCGCCGAGTACTGGGTGTTGTTTCAACGGGCCAATCAGGGGTTTTTCCTGCTGCTGATGCTCGCGGTGTTTTATCAGCTCAACAACCGGCTGGCGGTTTTGCGGCTCGAAGCCTCGCGCCAGCGCACCGAGCAGCTGGAAAAAGAGAACCTCCAGGCCCAGCTGGCCGCCCTCAAGAACCAGGTGAACCCGCATTTTCTGTTTAACAGCCTCAGCATCCTTTCCTCGCTGGTGCACACCGATGCCGACCTGGCCGAGCAGTTTGTCGAGCAGTTGGCCCTCGCCTACCGCTACGCGCTGGAACAGAAGGACCACGACCTGGTGCCGCTCGGTACCGAGGTGGAGTTCATCAACGCCTATACCTTTCTGCTCAAGCTCCGCTTTGCCGATAAGTTCAGGCTCCGGCTCGACTTGCCCGACGCGGCCCGGCTCGGCTACCAGATAGCCCCGCTTACCTTGCAGCTGCTGATAGAAAACGCCGTGAAACACAATCAAATGTCTGCCCTGCGCCCCCTGCACGTGTCGATTGAGCTGGACGACCAGGAGCTGGTGGTGCGCAATACGTTGCAGCTGCGCCCGGCCGTTGCGTCCACCGGGCTGGGCTTGCTCAACATCCGCAACCGCTACCGGCTGCTCACGCCCCGGCCCGTGGCGGCGGGCGCGGTAGGGCCGGAATTCGTGGTGCGCATTCCGCTACTGCCCGCATGAGAGTCCTGCTGCTCGAAGACGAGCCCCTGACGGCCCGCCGGCTCGAAGGCCAGCTGCACCGCTACGACCCGGCCCTGGAGGTGCTGGCCTGCCTGCCGTCGGTGGCCGGGGCGGTGGCGTGGCTCCGTACCCACCCCGCGCCCGACCTGCTGCTGCTCGATATTCACCTGGAAGACGACCGGGTGTTCCGGCTGTTTGAGCAGGTCGCCATTCAAACGCCCTGCCTCTTTACCACGGCCTATGACGAGTATATGCTGCAAGCCTTCAGGGTCCACAGCCTCGACTACCTGCTCAAGCCCATCCGCTATGAGGAACTGGCGGCGGCCCTGGACAAGTACCAGGCGCTGCGCCAGCATTACGGCCCACCGCCCGACCTGGCGGCCCTTTTGCAGCAGCTGGCCCGGCCCGCCGAGCCGGCCTACCGCGACCGGTTTATGGTGAGCATCGCCGACCAGCTGCGCAGCGTAGAGGTGGCCGATATCGCCTACTTCCTGCTGGAAGAGCGGGCTACCTGGCTCACCACGCGCCAGGGCACCCGCCTGCCGCTCGACTACAGCCTCGAAAAAGTGGCCCAGCAGCTTAATCCCCGGCAGTTTTTTCGGGTGAGCCGCCAGTACCTGGTAAGCCTGTCGGCCATCCAGACCGTGCACGCCTATTCGGCGGGCCGGCTCAGGCTGGAACTGTCCCCTACCCCACGCCACGAAGTCTTCGTCAGCGGCGAGCGGGTGGCCGATTTCAAGGAGTGGCTGGGCAAGTAGGGCGGTGCATGCTTCGCTCAGCCAGCTACTCTGGAGCGCCTGGCTTCACTTGCCACCGCCACTACATCACCGGGTTTTCGGCGAGCACTAAAAAGCCGCAGCCATGCAGGTCGAGAAACTGGGCTTCGTCGGGCCGAATCGGGCGCAGGTAGCTTTCGGCGGTAAACACCTTGGATGTCCTCGGCCGTGTCGAACCAAAGCTCTGTGGTGCCGTCGTAGGCCGGGGCCGGCAGGCCGGGCAGTTCGAGCGGCAAGACGTGGCCCTGCTCGTAGCGGCGCACATACTGCTGCACTTCAATTACTCCTCGGCATCCTGCAAAACATCGCGTGCGAGCACCACGCCAACATCGACAAATTCAGCCAGTCCGTCATCACTACCCAGCTTGAGTTATTGCTGACGTACGCGGACCGGTTTTATCACCGGCAATTCATTACCCGAAAAATCGCCAATCACCAAATTTTCAGTCGCCTGGAAGCGGTGCTGGCCGAGTACGTCAACAGCGACGCCTCGCTGCGGAAGGGATTGCCGACGGTGCAGTTCGTCGCCGATACCCTGCACGTCTCGCCGAACTACTTGAGTGCGCTGCTCAAGGAGATGACCGGCCAAAGCACCCAGCAGCACATTCAGGACAAGGTAATCGACAAGGCCAAGGAAAAGCTGTCCACGACCGGGCTATCGGTGGGGGAAATTGCCTATCAATTAGGCTTTGAGCATTCGCAGTCGTTCAGCAAATTATTCAAAAGCAAAACTAACCAGTCGCCGCTCGATTTCCGGCGCTCATTCAACTGACCCTGGATGCTTCCGACGGGCGGAAGCGGCTACCTGATGAGCAGAGATAGTGTTGGGGCTCCTTTAGTAATTGGACCAAGAATGAGATAGTCTGAGGTAGGCCAATTGAGCGGAAGAATTTAGGGCAGTAAACTAAGGTGGTCGGATAAAATTGGACAAGACATAGTCTGGGATTGCTAAATTTACCGCTGTTCTTCCGACACCAACATGCTCATTTTTATTGTATTAAACATTTTAGACACCTGAAAATCCGGCAGGCATACGGGTTGCAAAAGCTTAAATCCTCACCACGGCTTTACGTTTACAAGCCCGAACTTTGCCGCCACGATGAACTTCCCCGGATGAAGTAGAAAAGGTCATGAAGATTCCACCCCACTATTTGAGCCGGCAGGCAGAGATTACGGAATCTTTTCTGCGGGTGATGAACGCGCACATGGATGACTTTATGGCCGGCCGGGCGCAGGAATTCCTGCACCTAAAAGACCTGGCCGGGCTGCTGTGCCTGCACCCGGTGCACGTCAGCAGCGTGATTAAGCTGCACACCGGCTTTCATCCCTGCCACTTTTATGAGCTTCGAATCGTGCACGAAGCGAAGGCGCTGCTCGCCGACGCAACCCTTTCGGTGGGCGAGGTAGCGGGCCGCTTAACGTACGATGCGTCCAATTTCACTAAATTCTTCAAGCTGTACGCGGGTATGACGCCGACCGAATACCGCCGCAAGCTGAGCGTCGCAACCCCGGCATTGCCACCGCTGGCTGAACGCGAATCTGCCTTGCGCCTGGTAGCCTGATTACGACCTGAACACGCAATTACCCTCGTATTCCCTGCACAAAAGGGCCGGATGGTTTACTCATCTGGCCCTTTTGCGTGCCGGTCGCTTGCGGTCTAACCGCTGCTTCCCTCGCGTTGAGCAAGAACACCGGCAGCAACTTAAATCTTCCCCATAATTCCTTAAATCCTCACCAGAGCCCCGCCCACGGCTTCCCGACCTTTGTCGTGCTGCATCAGTCCAGCAGCTTTCACCTCACTCAACGACTTACTGAAATGACCAACCCAAGCGAAGCACCGGCAACGGTAGCAGCCCTGGCGGCGGCCGAGCGCTACGCCATCGAAACCTTCTACGGGGCCTGGAAGCAGCAGCGGCCCGACTTGCTGGAGGAAGTCTGTACGCCGGACTGGCAAGACATCCCGCTGGGGCCGGGACAGGCCCCGGGCCCGCAGGGCCTGGGCGCCATCATTCGGCAGTTCACCACCGCTTTCCCCGACACCGAAATCATCATCCACGAAATCTTCGGCACGCACGAGCGCGCCGGGGTGCGGGCCGAAATCTCCTTCACCAATCGGCACGCGGTGCCGGGCGTGGCGGGCACCGGCCAAAGAGTCAGCATCGCCCTGCACGAGTTCCACCACCTCCACGACGGCAAACTCACCCATACCTGGCACCTGGAAGCAGGGGCCTTTATGCCCTACGCCATCTTCTCGGCCCAATATCAGGGATAAGGCCGGCGGCGCGCCACCCAAACAACTTTTTTCATCCTGACGCAACAAAAATCAATGAGCACTCCCTCTAAAACCGCCGTGGTTACCGACATCAGCAGCGGCATCGGTCTGGCGATGGCCAAAAAGCTACTGGCCGAAGGCTACCACGTCATCGGGACTACCCGCTCGGGCCAGGTGGACGGCCTGGCTCACCCAAATTTGCAGGTCATTGGCCTGGAAGCCACCGACGAGGCCAGCATCGCGCAAGCCGTCGGCCACATCGCGAGGCTGACCGGGGGCGTGGACCTGCTGGTGAACAATGCCGGCGCGGCCCCCGACGTCTTCGCGGTGACGCCCGAACGCGACGCTTTCCAGCAGACGCTGGCCACCAACGTGACCGGGACGGTCTTCTTCACCGAGCCGCTGCTGCCGCAGCTGAAGGACGGCGGCCAGGTGGTGTTCATTTCCAGCAACATGGGCCTGCCCCGCAACGCGGCTCCCAACGGGCCGGGCTACCGGCTGTCGAAAGCGGCGGTGAACATGTACGCGGCCATGCTGGCCACGCGCCTGGCCGAGCGCCACATCCGGGTCACGCCCATGCACCCCGGCTGGGTGCAAACCAAGCTGGGCGGCGACCAGGCGCCCCTCACGCCGGAGCAAGCCGCCGACGGCCTCTACCAGGGCATCGTGACCAATACCGCCAGCGGCCAGTTCTGGAATGCGGCGGCCAATACCCTGGAAGCGTTTTAGCGCCGGCTTATTCCCAACTTACTGCCAAACCAGCCTGAAGATGCCGGGGTTGGCGGTGAATGCGGCTCCCCATTTCTTTTCGGAAAGCACCCGTGAACAAACGCACCAATACCTACCGGCTGACCCTGGAGCAACTGGTCCTGGCCAGTGGGGCGACAGGCTCGGCGGAACCGCTGCAACTAGAGTTTGAAAACCACGATGAGCTGTTCGACATCATCCAGAAGTTGCAGGCCAAGGACCCGTTTCAGGATACGCAGCAGGCCACGGAGCTGGCCATCGGCCTCAAGCTGTTCAGCGAGGTGATGCTGAAGAATCGCAGTCACCCCCTGTTTGAAGAATTGCGGCCGGCGTTCCGGGCTTTTATGCACAAGCTGAAAAGCCCGGCGAACGGGGCGGGCAAGAGTTAACCCTTTACTACGCAAGACAATGTATGACGAATTAAAAGGCAAAGTGGCCCTGATTACGGGTGCTACCAAGGGAATCGGCAGGGGCATCGCCGAAAAATTTGCCGCCCTGGGCCTCCGACTGGTGCTGAACTACTCTTCGGACGAATCTTCGGCCGAAGTTACCCGGCAAGTGGTGGAGCAATACGGGGTGGAGTACCTGTTGGTAAAGGCTGATGCTTCCAGCCCGGCCGCTATTGCCCAACTCTATGCGGACGCGCTGGCTCACTTTGGCCGACTGGATATTGTCGTGGCCAACGCGGGAATCGAATTAATTGAAACGCCGGTTTTGGACTCTACCGAAGCGGATTTTGATAAGGTATTCAATCTGAATGTGAAAGGAACATTCTTCGTCATGCAGCAGGCCGCCCAGCACTTGGTGGATGGCGGGCGGCTGGTGCTGATTTCCTCCACCATGAGCATCCACCCCGATGCCGGTGCCGCGATTTACGCGGCCAGCAAAGCGGCCTCCAAACTATTCGTGGACGTGCTGGCCAAGGAATTGGGTGCCCGCCAGATTTCAGTCAACTCGGTGATGCCCGGCATTATCGACAACGCCGGAGTCATCACCGACCAGCCAGAAAGCGTCAAGCAGCAGATGCGGGCGGGCAGCCCGTTCAACCGGCTCGGCACCCCGGCCGACGTGGCCGACGTGGTGGCCTTTCTGGCTTCGGACGGGGGCGCTTTCGTGCATGGCCACCACCTCCAGGTGAACGGCGGCTCGATACATTAATCCATTGTCCGTTTAACCGAATCACGAACCCATGAGCACTGCCAAAATAGCCCTCATCACCGGCGGTAGCCGGGGCCGGGGCAAAGACCTGGCCCTGAGCCTGGCCAAAAATGGCAGCGACGTACTGCTGACTTACCACCAAAACGAGCGAGAAGCCCACGCCACGGTGGCGGCCATCGAAGCCCTGGGCCAACGGGCGGCGGCCCTGCCCCTCGATACCGGCGCGGTCAGCACCTTCGGCGCGTTCTTCGAGCAGGCGCGGGTGGTCTTGCGCGAGACCTTTGGCGCGGACCGTTTCGATTTTCTCCTCAACAATGCCGGCACGGGTCTTAACGTCGCCATCGCCGACACCCGGAAAGCGGCCTTCGATGCCCTGCTGAACGTGCATTTCAAGGGCGTGTACTTTCTGACCCAGCAGGCCCTACCCCTGCTCCAGGACGGGGGCCGGGTCATCAACATTTCCTCGGGACTGGCGCGCTTCGTCGGCCCCGGCTACGCGGCCTACGCCAGCCTGAAAGGCGCCGTGGAGGTCTTCACCCGCTACCTGGCCCAGGAGTTGGGGCCGCGGCACATCACAGCCAACGTGGTGGCCCCCGGCGCCATCGCAACCGATTTTGGCGGCGGCGTAGTCCGCGACAACCCCCAGGTAAACGCGCAGCTGGCCGGCGTCACGGCCCTGGGCCGCGTGGGCCGGCCCGACGACATCGGCGGCGTAGTGGCCTTCCTCTGCTCCGACGAGGCCGGCTGGATTAATGCCCAGCGCATTGAAGTGTCGGG
>JAABUN010005843.1_pt1 | contig 14793 bp, 15 predicted proteins | sample 5559311 | NCBI WGS metagenome assembly JAABUN01 (sample SAMN10711877, study PRJNA513370) | rock metagenome | isolation source: Antarctica rocks | place: Antarctica: Victoria Land, Siegfried Peak sud | reverse complement strand
GCTTCGGCTTCGGCAAGCCGGGAAGCGCACCGGGTACCAAGTACGAGTACGCCGAGGTCGCCGCCCGGACCCCGAAGGACCCGGACGTGAACACCCTCACCATCAACTAGTCGGAGCGGCCGGCCGCGGGGCCCGTCACCAGGCTCCGCGGCTGACCGGCGAGTCGGTCAGGTCGACCGGTTTGAGCAAACCGCTCACCCGCGTTCGCGTGCTGCGCCAAGCCTCAACAACAGAAAAGCCGCGCTGAACGGGGCTTTTCTGCCGGTCATGGATCACCACTGAACTACTACGTCCCAGGACTCGTGTCTTGCCTGGGCGGCGTGACACTCCCGACCGCCGGGACTGGCCGCCGGCTCCGAAGAGCCGGCGCGAGGCCCGGCTGAGCTTCCCGAAGGAGACTCGGGCCGAGTGGGCGATCCGCCGGACCACGAAGGCTAGTGCACACGGCCTAGGACGCCTCTGAAGTGGGCACTGGTGGCCCATGGAATATCGCCAGCTCGGCCGCTCAGGCCTCCGCGTCTCCGCGCTCTCCCTCGGCACGATGACCTTCGGAGGGCTCGACAAGTTCTCGAACGTCGGCACGACGGACGTCGACGGAGCCCGGCGGCAGATCGACATGTGCCTCGAGCACGGCGTCAACCTCGTCGACACGGCGAACGTCTACTCACAAGGCGTGTCGGAGGAGATCCTCGGCGAGGCCATCCAGGGTCGTCGTGACCAGTTGCTCCTGGCCACCAAGGCCCGCATGTCGATGGGCGAAGGGCCCAACGACGCCGGGCTTTCTCGTCACCACCTCATCGCCGAATGCGAGAACAGCCTCCGTCGGCTCAAGACGGAGCACATCGATCTCTATCAGGTGCATGAGTGGGACGGCCAGACACCGCTGGAGGAGACGCTCGAGGCGCTCGACACGCTGGTGCGCTCTGGCAAGGTCCGCTACGTCGGCTGCTCGAACTACGCGGGCTGGCAGATCATGAAGGCGCTCGGCACGTCGGAGCGTCACAACTACCAGCGCTTCGTCAGCCAGCAGATCTACTACTCCCTGCAGGCTCGCGACGCCGAGTACGAGCTCGTGCCGACGACGATCGATCAGGGTCTCGGGATCCTGGTCTGGAGCCCGCTCGCCGGTGGGTTGCTGTCGGGCAAGTACCGGCGTGACCAGCCTGGTCCGGAGGGGTCGCGCCAGCTCACGGACTGGAACGAGCCACCCGTCCGCGATCAGGAGGGGCTCTACGACATCGTCGAGGCCCTGGTCGAGATCGCCGAAGCGCGCGGGGCGTCGCCCGCCCAGGTGGCGCTCGCATGGCTGCTCGGCCGGCCCGGCGTGACCTCGCTGGTCATCGGCGCGCGGACCGACGAGCAGCTCGAGGACAACCTGGGAGCGGCCGAGGTCGAGCTCTCAGAAGCCGAGCTGGCGCGGCTGGACGACTTGAGCCGGCCGCCGCTCATCTATCCGCACTGGCATCAGGCCAAGACCGCGTCCGACCGCCTCGGGCCGGCGGATGTATCGCTCCTGGGCCCGCACGCGGGTTGAGAGACAGCCGCGTCAGCGTTTCGCGATCACCCGAGCTCCCGGGAAACGGAGGTCGAGCCCGTCGCCGGCCACGCCAAGGTGACGGCCCCCCATACCGAGGCCGGCCAACGGGCTCGCGGGGGGCACCTCGAATTCGGCCAGGGCGGGGCTGCCCCGCAGGAGGCCCCTCCCCGCAGCGCGGACGGCACGAGCGGCGCGATCGCCGAACACGGGCGCGTAGAGCGGCAGGGGCAGCCCTTTCCCGCGATGACGGAACGACGCCTGCAGCAGCGTTTGCCCGTGTTGGTCCACGGTGACGTTTCGTGAAGCCCAGGTGAAGTCCGCAAGCTCCTTGGGCAGGCCCCAGATCTCGCGTCCTGCGCGGAGGGAGCGCAGCGAATCCACGTAGATGTGGGAGACGACGAACGCCAGGCGTCCGGCGGCGCGAGCCAGACCCGAGAAGACGATGAGCTCGTGGTAGGTCAGCGTCGCGTGCTCGTCATAGCGGGCGAGCAGAGCTCCGCCGAGCGTCCAGCCGCCCGCGGTGAGCAGCTGAACTCCCGCAGGACGGGGAAACCGTCGCGCGGCTCGATCGCGAACTCCGACGACGACGATCGCCGCCTCACCGCGCAGACGCCACGGGGGCGGGGGGTAGTCGCCGCAGTCGGCCATCGTGTCCGGCACCGTAGTGAGCGATTGACGACGCCGGTAGAGTGCTGGGGGTTGCTCTCGTGACTGCTTCATCCGTCGGCCTCGGCCGACGCCCCGATCTCGACGCCGAGTTGCTTGCGCTCGGCGATCCGGAATACGCGCCGGCGCGCGTACTCGCCGCACATCGCGGGCGGTGGCTCGTGAGTGAGCCCGGAGACGCTCCGGCTCGGCTCGTCCCAGCGCGTGAGAGTCTGCGCGAGCGCGACGGCGGCCCACCCGTGACCGGGGACTGGGTCGCGCTCGACCCAAGCGGGGCGGTCGCGGCGGTGCTCGACCGGCGGGGCGCCGTCGTGCGTCGCGCTCCCGGCACACCGACGTCCGCCCAGGTGCTCGCGGCGAACGTCGAGCTGGCGCTCGTCGTCGAGCCGTTGCCCGACCCCAACCTGGCCCGCATCGAGCGTCTGATCGCGCTCGCCGTGGCTGGTGGGGTGCCGGCCGCGCTCGTGCTCACGAAGGCGGATCTGACCGACGAGGACGCCGACGACATGGCCGCCGCGTTCGCTCGCAGTGCCGGCGTGGCCGACGGCGTGGCGGTCAGCGCCGTCGAGGGCGCCGGGCTGGCGATCCTGCGCACGATGCTCATGCCGGGCACCACCGCGGTGCTCCTCGGCCCGTCGGGAGCCGGCAAGTCCACTTTGGTCAACGCTTTGCTCGGCGCCGAGCGCCAATCGACGGGGCCTGTGCGCACCGCCGACAGCCGAGGCCGCCACACCACGGTCGTGCGGGAGCTCATCGGACTGCCGGACGGGGCCCTCCTGATCGACACGCCCGGAATCCGGGAAGCAGGGCTCTGGGACGGGATGGGTGACGTCTACGCGGACGTCGAGGCGCTTGCGGCGGAGTGCCGCTTCGCCAACTGCACGCACACCGGCGAGCCGGGCTGCGCCGTGCGGGATGCGGTGGAACCCGCCCGCGTCGACGCCTGGCAGAAGCTCAAGCGCGAGGAGGCGTGGATCGAGGATCGCCGCGCAGCGGCCCGCAAGAAGGGGGAGGCCGGCAAGAGCATCGCTCGCCGGCAACGGGTCGCCCGCGAGCTGACCCCGCAGTCGCACGACTGGTGACCGCCGCCGGCCGTCAGGGCAGGGGCCGGAACAAGCGCTGCCACCCATCGTGATCGCTGACGGTCGCCAAGGCGTCGCTCACCCTGGCCCGGAGCATGAAGTCTCCGGTGGCGCAGCGAAAGATCAACAGCTCCTCGTCGCGGTTCATCGAGATGGTCGGCTCCCCTTGCCCGGCCAATGCGGACCGCAGTGGTTCAAGCAGGCCGGCGGCGGCCGGGGCGAAGGTCAGGCAGTAGACGGCGAGCTCCATGTCGTGATCAACGGTACCAGAACATACGTTCGCTTTGGAGCGAGATCTACGCCTGACCCGGCCCGACGGTGTGCGAGCTGGGGTGACCGAGCCCCTCGGCGATTCGGGAGGCGGCGCGACAGGTGGCAGGCACGAGCTCCTCGGTGAAGCGCTGCGGGCCGATGCGATCCCGTAGTCCGCTGAGCGACAGCGCAGCGACCACCGTGCCGCGATGGTCACGCACCGGCGCTGCCACGACTGCGTGGCCGCTCGACGGATCTTCGTACCGGGCCAGGTTGCCACGGGCACGGATCGTCGCAAGCTCCTCGGCGCTCAGATGCTGGGCGGCGGGCTCGCCGTCGCTCTTGCCTGCCAGGAGCAGCTCCTTGATCACCTCGGGCTCCTGGTAGGCGAGCAGCAGGGCACCCGTCACCGCGGCGGTGAGCGTCTGGCGCCGCCCCACCCAGTCGGCGTGGACGCGGACGTTCGGGCCCGATGCCTGGTCGATGTAGACGACCTCGTCTCCGTCGAGGACTCCGAGCCAGGTGGTCTCACCCGTGGCGTTGCGCAGCTCCCGGACGACGCCGCGCCCGCTGGACCAGACGGGGAAGCGGTTGAAGACGTGCCCGGCCAGTGACACGAGCCCGAGACCGAGGACGTAGCCACCGGCCTCACGGTCGGCTTCCACGAGCCGATGGCGTTCGAGGGTGGCGAGCAGCCGAGAAGCCGTGCTGCGATGGACTCCGAGAGCGGCGGCGACCTGGGTGGCGTTGAGCCGCTCCGTGCGCTCGTCGAAGAGCTCGAGGATGGACAGGGCGCGCTCCACCGCTCGCCCTCCCGATGAAGCGTCTGACGGCACGTGTCAAGGCATCGTAGACGTCGCGTCTAGTGCACGCAAGCGTGCACTCACCGCACGATGCTCAACAGACCGCGCACCGAGTTACCTTCCGGTCGTGGCGCCGAAACCGACCTCTCCGACCCGGGCCGAACGGCAGGTGACGGACACGCTCGCGCGACGCGGGAGTGAGATCGTCGACCTCGCCGCCACGCTCGTGGGCTTTGACACGACGGCGAGCCGGACGGGTGACGACGGAGGCGAAGTGCCCGCGTTGCAGGCGCTGCTGGCCGAGCGGATGAGGAGCGCCGGATTCGAGGCGGATCTCTTCGTGCCCGGCCCGGAGGACCTTCCTGCCTCGCGGATGCTGGCCGCCGGTCACGATATGTCCGGCCGGCCGCAGCTCATCGCCCGACGGCCCGGCACGGGTGACGGGCGCAGCCTCCTGTTCAACGGCCACGTCGACGTGGTCGAGGTCGGGCGCCGGGAAGCCTGGTCGAGCGATCCGTTCCGGGCGCGGCTGCGCTCGGAACGGTTGTACGGGCGTGGGGCGTGCGACATGAAGGGCGGCGTGGCGGCCATGGTGCTCGCGGCGGAAGTGCTGGCCGAGCTCGGCGTCCCGCTGCGTGGCGACCTGCTGCTCAACACGGTGACCGATGAGGAATCCACGGGCGCCGGAACGTTGGCCTGTGTCGCACGCGGGCTGCGCGCAGATGGCTGCCTCATACCAGAGCCGACCTCAGGTCAGGTGTGGCTCGGATCGCGCGGTGTGCTGCTGCCGACCGTCGAAGTGGACGGGCGAGCCGGACATACGGGCCTGGCGCGCGGGGACGAACTCGACGGCGCGGGAGTTGGAGCCATCGAGCGGATCCTGCCGATCCTCGACGCCATGCGCGACCTGCGCGAGCAGTGGTGGGCGCAGCGTGCGCCAGACGAGACACCGGGCTGGATCGTGCCGACGCACATCTCGGCGGGGGAGTGGATCGTGACCTTCCCCGACTCCTGCCGTGTGCAGCTGCACGTCACCTACGGAGCCCGCCAGGCCGACGCCGATGGCTGGGGCACCGCGGTCGAGCGCGAGCTGGAGGAGCGGGTGCACGCCGCAGCGCTCGCCGACCCGTGGCTCGCCGCCCATCCGCCTCGCGTGCGCTGGTCCACCGACGTCCCTTCGGCGACCGTGGCCATCGACGAGCCGATCGTCCGCACGGCGATGGGCACGGCCGCTTCCCTCGGCCACCGCACCGGCATCGCCTCGCAGACGACCTGGATCGATGCCATCACCTTCTCGAGGTCTGGTACCCCGGCGATCGGATTCGGCCCGGGCGATCTCGCTATGGCCCACACCGTCGACGAGTGGATCGACGTCTCAGAGCTCGTGCGCGCCGCGCAGGCGCTCGCGGTGTGTGCGATGCGGTTCTGCGGTGTGGAGGGGGAATGGAGCCCCGAACCGGCTCAGGAACGGACTGCTCCAGGTGCTCAGCCCGCCGGCCTGCCGGCGCCGTAGACGGCCTGCAGATCCGTGACGGCCGCGTAGGCCCACTCACCGCCCTCGACCTGTCCGTTGCCCGAGCGCTTGTGCCCGCCGAAGGGCGCCTCGAGCGCCACCTCGTCACCCCGGCGGTTGAGCGCGACGATCCCCGCGTGGAGCCGGGCGGGCGCCTCGGCGAGGAGCGCCGGATCGGAGGCGTATACGGCCGCGGAAAGCCCGTAAGGGGAATCGTTGGCCAGCCGCCACGCGTCCGCGCGGTCGGTGAAGGGCTCGACGGAGAGCACCGGGGCGAAGAGCTCGTGGGTGCGCAGGGGATCGTCTGAAGCCAATCCCACCAGCAGCGCCGCTCGCGCCGAAGCCCAACCTCCCGGGCCGGGCGCTCCTGCCGGACTGCGCGCCGCGATCCGCGCCCCCCGAGCGACGGCTGCCTCGATCGTCGCCTCTACGTCCTTCGCCACCAGCGGCGTGATCAGCGGGCCGAGGGATGTCTCAGGATCGCGCGGATCACCCGGCCGCAGCGCGTCCAGACGGTCGCCGAGCCGGTCCACGAGCCGGTCGTACGCCGCCTCTTGAACGAGCACGCGGCGCGTCGACGTGCACTTCTGCCCGGCGAGCGAGGTCGCGCACGCGACGATGCAGCCCGCTGCCGCCTCGAGATCGGCGTCGGCGAAGACGACGGCTGGGTTCAAGCCGCTGAGCTCGAGGGCGCAGCGCGCGAGCCGGGGGGCGAGGAGGGCCGCGATCGCGCGACCAGTGGTTTCCGATCCCGTGAAGTGCACGGCTGCCACCCGGTCGTGCTCGCACAGGGCGCGGCCCGTGTCGGCGGGCCCGGGAACCAGCCCGAACACCTCCTCAGGGATGCCCGCCGACAGAAGCCCCTCATGGGTCGCCACGGCGATGCCCGTGGCCAGCTCGGAGGGCTTCCACAACACCGCATTGCCCGCCATGAGCGCCGGCAGCCACTTCCAGGCGGGGGTGACCAGCGGAACGTTCCACGGCGTGATAGCCGCGACGACGCCGAGCGGGCGGTGAATCACGCTCGCGCCGCCCGCTCGTCCGGACGGTGGGGGATGTGACGCGTAGAACTCGGCCGTCCGCGCGGCCCACTCCACCTCGCCCTCGGCGTCGCCGCGCAACTTGCCGACCTCGGCGACGATCAACCCGGCGAGGCGATCGGCGTCCGCGCGCAGGACCGCCGCGAAGGCTCGCAGCGCGGCGGCCCGCTCCTCGATCGGGGTCGCCTTCCAGCGCTCGGCACCGGCATGCGCGCGATCCACGGCGCTTGCCACGTCCATCGCCGACGCCGCCCGCCCTTCGTAGACTTCACCGCCCGTCCACGGATCGCGGGAGATCACCCGGCCGTTGGGGGTCGGGCGGGCCATGCCGTGCAGTATCCCTACCGGCGCCGTGATCGTGTGCTGATCGACGGCGTCCGCGATGAATTTCGAGACCTGGGCAGGTCTCACGGAAAGAGCGCACCGCCTCGCTCACCGACCCGAGACTTCCGAGGAGCCAGATGACACCCCAATCCCCTCTCGCGATCGAGGCCACCGGTCTCGTCAAGGTCTTCGGCGAGACCCGCGCGGTCGACGGCGTGGACCTTGCGGTGCGCAGCGGCACCGTCTATGGCGTGCTCGGCCCCAACGGCGCCGGCAAGACGACGACGATCCGCATGCTGGCGACCTTGCTGCGCCCGGACGGCGGGAGCGCTCGCGTCCTCGGGCACGACATCGTCGACGAGGCCGACGCGGTGCGGAGCGCTGTCAGTCTGACCGGCCAGCTCGCCTCCGTCGACGAAGACCTGACGGGTCGCGAGAACCTGATTCTGATCGGCCGCCTCTTGGGGCTCAAACGACCCGCCGCGAAGGCCCGGGCGACCGAGCTGCTCGATGCGTTCGGGCTGGCCGAGGCGGCCGCGCGGCTCGTCAAGAACTACTCCGGAGGCATGCGGCGCAGGCTCGACCTCGCTGCCAGCATCGTGGTGACCCCGGAGCTCATGTTCCTCGACGAGCCGACGACCGGGCTGGATCCGCGTTCACGCAACCAGGTGTGGGACATCATCCGCGTCCTGGTCGCAGAGGGCACCACGATCCTGCTCTGCACCCAGTACCTGGAGGAGGCCGATCAGCTCGCCGACGGGATCGCCGTCATCGACCGCGGAAAAGTGATCGCCGAGGGTACCCCCGGCCAACTCAAGGCGTCGGTCGGCTCAGGCGCGCTGCACGTGCGCCTGATAGATCCCGGGCAGCGCCCGGCGGCCAAGCAGGTGCTCGAACGCGAGCTCGGCGTCGTCACCCTGGAAGCTGATTCCTCCGCGCTGTCAGCCGCCTGCTCCGAGCCCGACCGCGCCGCCGAGGCGGTCGCCGACTTGAGTCGCGCCGGCGTCCGGATCGCCGACTTCTCACTCGGCCAGCCGAGCCTCGACGAGGTCTTTCTCGCGCTGACCGGTCACCCGGCCGAGCCCATAGAGCAACGCGATCCCCTTGAAGAGGAGCACGCGGCATGAGCGCCAATCCGACCACCCAGGCCGACTCCGGACTCGGTGCTGACCAGGCCGCGGTCCGCAAGGCGATCTCCTCGACTACGCGCCCGCCCAAGCCGAGCGCGTTGTCGGCGGCGCTCACCTTCGGGTGGCGGGGGATGCTGAAGGTCAAGCACGTCCCCGAGCAGCTCCTCGACGTGACGATCACGCCGGTGATGTTCGTGCTGATGTTCACCTACATCTTCGGAGGCGCGATCGCAGGCTCCACCGGTGAGTACCTGGACTACATCCTCCCGGGGATCCTGGTTATGTCAGTGCTGTTCACCACGGTCTACTCCGGTGTCGCACTGAACACCGACCTGACCAAGGGGGTGGTCGATCGGTTCCGCTCGCTCCCGATCTGGCGGCCGGCGCCCCTGCTGGGCTCGTTGATCGGCGACAGCGTGCGCTACCTGGTGGCCGGCACCGTGATCATCGTGCTCGGGGTGATCCTCGGCTTTCGCCCCAATGCCGGGGTTCCCGGCGTCGTGGCGGCACTCGCCCTGGTCGTCTTCTTCGCGTTCGGCCTGTCCTGGGTCTTCACGATCATCGGCCTTCTGATGCGGTCGCCCAGCGCGGTGATGAACGCCGGATTCATGGGGATCTTCCCGCTCACGTTCCTCTCCAACGTCTTCGTCAAACCGGACACGCTTCCAGCCGGCCTGGAGGCCTTCGTCGACGTCAACCCGATCTCCATCCTGGCCAGCGCATCCCGAGGGTTGATGGAGGGCAATGCGGACTCGAGTGACATCCTGATCGTGCTGGCGGTGTCCGTGGCCCTGACCGCCGTGTTCGCGCCGTTGACCACGCGCCTCTACCACCGGGGTTGACGAACGACCGGTCGTGTCAGCCTCCTTCTCCCGACTCGCCCGCCGTGAACTCCTCCTGTGCGAGCAACGGGCGGATCGACGCTTCGATCAAGCCGTCCTCCCGAGACGGGAGGCGTACCCCGCTGACTTTCGAACCACACGTCTACGCTCCGGAACCTGAGTGCGAGTACTTCTGACCACAGGACGGAGCCAGCCGTGACCGACGATCCGCCCGTAGCAGCCGCACACGGCCCGGCGGCCGTAGCCGCTCGTGACCGCGACCTTCGCTCCCGTGAGGATCAAGGGGCTCGGCATCCTTCCGGGTCGTTGGCTCCGGTCTGGCTGCGCGCCTCCACGGACATAGCCCTCAGGTGCTTTGCGCTTGCCTTCTGCATCGTCGCGCTGGTCTACGCGCTCGGCATCTTGCGCGTAGTGGTGCTGCCCATCGTCGTGGCCCTGCTGCTCACCACCCTGCTGCTGCCGCCGGCACGATGGCTCCGCCGGCACGGGCTGCCCGACGGCCTGGCCGCCGCCGTCACGCTGCTCGGGGCGGTACTCGTGCTCGCCGGAATCGGCACGGCCATCGCACCGTCGATCGGTGGACAGGTGAACGACCTGGGCACGGGTGTCCAGGATGGTGTCCGCAAGACGACCCAGGTCCTCGCCGACAAGCCGTTCAACCTCAGCCGGCGCGAGATCGACCAGCGCGTCGACGACAGCCTGGACCGCCTGCGGCAGAACTCGAGCTCCATCACGAAGGGCGTCACCAGCGGCGCGGTTCTGCTCGGCGAGGTGCTCACCGGCCTGATCGTCACCCTGCTGCTCACGTTCTTCTTCCTCAAAGACGGCAGCGCCATGTGGAACTGGCTGACCCGGCTCTTCGCGCGCGACCACCGGGAAGGGGCAGACGAACTCGGAGCTCGAATCTTCGCCGCGCTTTCAGGCTACGTCCGCGGTATCGCCCTCGTCGGGCTCGTGGACGCCGTCCTGATCGGCATCGCGCTGCTGATCATCGGCGTACCACTCGTCGTCCCGCTGATGATCCTGACGTTCGTCGGTGCCTTCATGCCCCTGATCGGCGCGTTCCTGGCTGGTCTTGCCGCCGTGTTGATCGCACTCGTCTTCAATGGCCTGGTCGCGGCGCTGATCGTGCTCGGGGTGATCGTTCTCGTCCAGCAGATCGAAGGCCATCTGCTCTACCCGATACTCATGAGCCGCACGGTCAACCTGCACCCGGCCGTGATCATCCTCGCCCTCGCCCTCGGCGGCGTGACCGCCGGCATCATCGGCGTCTTCCTGGCCGTCCCGCTTGCCGGCATCGTCTCCACGGTCCTCGACTACGTCCGCAGCCATCCCCAACCCGACCCACCTCTCGCCGCAACCGAAGCCGAAGCCGTATCCAGCTGAACCAGTCCGTGTAGGGCGGGAGTGCCGCAGCGAAGCGCAGCGTTTCAATGCTCGCTAATGCACGTTATGTGGACCTGCTTCCGAGAACGAACCACGTTCGCCCGCTCTCCTTGGGCGCATCCTGTCGGTCAGCGCGGTTCGTAGGTACCGAAGCTCCAGGTGTGGCCCCCGGGGTCGCGCACGGAGAACTCCCGCGAGCCGTAGGCCTGGTCGACCAATTCCATCGTTATGTCGCCTCCGGCCTCCTTGGCCCGGGCGTAGGCCGCGTCGGGATCTTCGCAGGTGACGTAGATCGTGGCGGGACTGATCGGGAACTTCTCGCTGGGTGCGCCGAACATGATCAGGTCTTCGCCCCAGCGCATCTCGGCGTGCTGAACGATGCCGCCGTCCTCGTGGACGGCCACGGACTCGAAACCGAGCGCGCGGTGCAGCCAATCGTGGGCGGCGCGGGGATCTTCATAGCGGAGCGTGGGATAGAGCTTCATGGCATCAGGCTCTCACGCCGGCACCGGGGTGTCTTGCACAGATCGGAATTCGCCCGGCGTGCAGCCGACCAGAGCGCGGAACTCGCGATTGAAGTGGGGCTGATCGGCGTAGCCGCCCGCGTAGGCAACGTCGGCGAGTGGCCGACCGGCGCGCAGCAGGGCGACCGCGTGCTCGACGCGCGCGAGCCGGGCGACCACCTTGGGCGCCAAGCCGACGTCCGCGTGAAAGCGAGTCGCGAGGTGCCGAGCGCTCCAGCCGACCTCGGCCGCGAGCGCCTCGACGCGCACGGCGCCCCGACTTGCGCGCACGCGATCGAGCGCATAGGCGACCTCAGGCGCGGCCGGATGGCCGTCCACCTGGCGACGCGCGAGCGCCGCCTGCGCCAGCGCGTGACACCCGTCGACATCCCCGGCTCGGCTAGGCGCTCTGTCAGTTCGTCCGCCTGTCGTCCGAGGAGATCCTCGAGAGGAACGAGCCGGTTAGACAACTCACTCATTGGCACACCCAGCAGCCGGCGCGCGCCGAGCACATCAAGATAGAGCTGGTAGCCGCGCTGCTCGCCGAAGTGCCCGGTCGTGACCGGCCGATCCCACAGGCCGGCCGCGAAGGAGCCGATCCGCTCCCCGGCGACCTCGATGTCCGGTCCGAGCGAGAAGAGCAACACGACTCCCAGCATCGGACCCTCGACGCGGCGCATCGGCCCCGCCGAGCGCTCCTCGAAGTAGGTTGCGCGGCGTACGACCCCGCGCAGCGCTGGATCAGGGTCGAGCTCGCGGGTAAGCAGACCCATGCCCTTAAGGGTAGATCCAAAGCGGGCCCACGCCGACCGAGACTTCGCGGAGGTCGGGGGCATTACGCGCGGCGATCCGCTGGGCCGTGACGCCATGAGCCGGCTCGTGAGTCTGCCCTAACCGTGCGAGGCTACGGCGATGTTTGCCCTCCCGACCAGCCACCAGGCGGTCGAAGCACTGCTCGACGGGTGGTCGGCGACGGGGCGCCGGCGCATCCTTCAGGTGGCGGTCGCCGGGCGTTGGGAGGAGTCCCGCAGCATCGAGATGCCGACGGACGCCGCCGGTGCCCGTTCACTCGTCTGTGACGCCGGCCCGGCCGACGCCGACGTGGCCGTCGAATTCGAGTGGCTCGGGTGCCCGCTCGTGTTCGTCGGGGCACGCCGGACGCGAGAGCTCGCGAGCGAGCGCGCGGATTTCGTGGAGGGGGTCGTCCATGTCGCCGCGATCGACCCGGCGGATCCGGGGCTGGCGCTCGCCACGCTGGCCGGCGGATCACCAGCTGAGCTGGACCACATCGAGCTCGGAGCGGCCAACGCATGGCAGTCCGTGGGGCCGCTACGTCTCTGGTCTCACGGTGAGGACCGCGCGCCCCGAGCCGTCGAGGCGCGCCTGCGCGAGCACCCCGCGCTGGCCCGCTGCGTCGTCCCTGTCGCTCTCGAAGTCGCGTTTCGCCGTCCGCGTGCGTGCTGGATAGGCGTCGAGGTGTCCGAGCCCTCGGGCGACGAGCACGTGGTCTGCATCTCGACGGTCGAAACGAAGCTCGCGCGGCTATTCAACAGCGCGCGCCCTTCCGATCGACAGGCGGGGCATCCGGATCCGAGATGAGTCAGGGGTTCCCTTACTCATGGGGCGCTTCTTCTCTCCGCGCCGCTGGTCCATGCATTGCAGCTGCACCGCGGGCACCGCACTGACGCACCGGCCGCCAGCTGAGCCGGGTCGGCCGCCTCGATCGTCTGTCCATCGCTTCAGATATCTGCCTGTGGCACCGATAGGTTGAATCAACGGGGCGACTCGGACGCTCCGGCGAACGGCGCAGGACATGCAGACCCGCTTAATCAGCCAGCTCTCCACCACCGATCAGACCCATGAACAGGGCTGCCCCGAGCACCGCGACAACGAGGCGGTGGCCCAGGTGACCGAGGACCTGCGGCGCGAGACCGAGGCCCGGACCGCACAGAACGCCGACCAGTCGGCGTCGGATCTGGATCAGACACAAGCCGATTGCGATCAGACGGCGTCAGATGCCGATCAAGTCACCTCCGATGCCGATCAGGCGCTCGCCGTTCGAGATCAGCAAGCTTCGGACCGCGACCAGGCTTCGGCGGATCTCGAGCTGTCTCGTAGCCCCGATTCCACGACGGCCGACGAAGCGCACGAGACGTCGCGCCTGGAGCGCAACGCGACGAGTCGCGAACGTGACTCCGCGGCGGCCGACCGGTCAAGGACGACCGCGCAACGGCTGGCCACCGCGGCCCAGTGCGACGAGGTGGCCAGGATCCGGGACATCACCGCCGCGACCCGCGATCGGATCGCCAAGGCGCGTGACGAGGGCGCAGACGAGCGCGACCGGGCGGCCGAGCCCCTAGAACGCCAAGGCGACGACTCTGGCTCTACGTTCGCTCCGCTCAGAGCCTTGCGAGTCTCCGGTGCCTCTGCCCGGCACTTGTCGGCGCTCGAGCGCATGGCGGCGGCGGCTGACCGCGAATCATCGGCGGCGGACCGCGAGCAGGCCGCGTCAGATCGCGACTACGCCGGCTTGGACGAGCTGACCGGCGTATTCCGGCGCGGGACGGGCGAGATGGCCCTCACGCGTGAGATCGAACGCTCGCGCCGGTCGGGCCGGTCGCTGGTCCTCGCCCTCATCGACGTCGACGGGCTTAAGTCCTCAACGACCATCAGGGCCACGCCGAAGGGGACGCCCTGCTGCTTGACGTGGCCACGGCGGTGATCTCGACGATGCGCTCATCCGACGTGACGGTGCGCTGGGGAGGCGACGAGTTCGTCTGCGCGCTGTCTGAGACGACCCTCGAAGTGGCGACCAGGCGGGTTGCAGAGATTCAGGATGCCCTCGACGCGCGCCGGCCGGGCGCGTCGATCAGCGCCGGGTTGGCGGAGCTCGCCGACGATACGCTCGCGTCCCTGATCGCGCGCGCCGACGCAGCCCTCTACGACGTCAAGTCCGAGCGGCCCACCTGAGAGGCGCTTGGTGAGCAGCCTGGGCGACGGATGCCCGCTCAGGCGATGAGGTCCAGCGCTGCGCCGACGATGGTCTCAGTGTCGATACCGAAGTGCTCGTAGAGATCGCCGACGTCACCTGACTGGCCGAACCCGCTGACACCGAGGTTGGCGATCCGCGTGCCGTTCACGGCGGCCAGGAACGCCAGCGTGTGCGGATGGCCGTCGAGCACTGTGACGATCGGTGCCGCCCGATCGGCAGGGAACAGATCGACGAGGACCGTATCATCGCCCTCGCCGAGCCCTTGGCGCGCCTGAAGCGCTCGGAAGACAAGGTCCGGCGACGTGAGGCAGATGACGTCCGCCTGGACGTCCGCCGCCTTCAAGATGTCCGCGGCGGCGATGATCTCCGGCATCAGGGCCCCGACGCCGACCAGTGCGACCTGCGGGGACTTGGGCGCAGCAGTCAAGCGGTAGCCACCGGCCACGGCCGCGCGGCGGCGGGCGGCACGGCCCGCCGGATCCGTCGGCGCCAGCGCGAGGGCCTGGTCGATCGGCCGCGTGCTCAGACGGAAGTACGCCGACGTCCCGTCCGGTCGCCCGAGTCGTCCCAGCGCGGACAGCAGCGTCCACTCCAGGTCCTGCGCGAAGCACGGCTCCCACGCGACGCAGGCCGGCTGCTCGATTCCGATCGACGCCGTGACGATCGACTGGTGTGCGCCGCCTTCAGGCGCGAGCGTCACCCCGGAAGGAGTGCCCACGAGGA
>JAABUN010005842.1_pt1 | contig 14794 bp, 16 predicted proteins | sample 5559311 | NCBI WGS metagenome assembly JAABUN01 (sample SAMN10711877, study PRJNA513370) | rock metagenome | isolation source: Antarctica rocks | place: Antarctica: Victoria Land, Siegfried Peak sud | reverse complement strand
GCGTCAACGACGGCCTGATCACCCTGGCCCTGCTCCTGGTACCCGGGGCGTGCGCACTGACGATCGCGCACACCGCCGTCACCCACCGCGAGCAGGTCGGCTCCCTGCGGCGACAGTTCGGGCTCACGGCCGCCATCGCCGTCGGCCAGCTCGTGGTGGTCGTGGCCGTGGGAGCCGGGCTCATGTTCGTCTCGACCCATGACACGGTGCTCGCGTTGATCATCGTCGCCATGGCGGGCCTCGTGGCCGTGCGCACCACGCAGCTGCTGGCCATGGGCGTGCTCACCGACGTGGAGCGTCTTCGAGCGACGCTCGTCGCGGTCGGCGACGGTGCCCGCGATCCGGCCCGGGCGCCCCAGTCCCGGGACGAGCTCGCGGAGCTGACCGTCGCCGCCAACGCGACCATCGCCCGCCTCGCGGACATGGAGCACGCGAGACGCGACCTCATCGCGGCGGTCTCCCACGACCTCCGCACCCCGATCACGTCGTTGCGGCTGCTGGCCGACGCGGTGGCCGACGAAGTGGTCACGGGGGACACCCGGTCTCAGTACCTGCGGCAGATGGGCACCCACGTGGCAGTGCTGTCGGGGCTGATCGACGATCTCTTCGAGCTCTCGCGCCTGGAGGCGGGGGACGTCCAGTGGAGTCTCGAGCAGGTCCGCCTCGACGAGCTGGTGGGGGAGACCGTCGAAGCCATGCGACCGGAGGCCGACGCTCGCATGGTCCGGGTCACCGCCCGCCCGGCCGAGGGCGCCACCACCGCCTGCGGCAATCCCGAGCGGCTGCAGCGGGTGTTGTTCAACCTCATCCAGAACGCCATCCGCCATACCCCGGCCGACGGGTCGGTGACGGTCTTCGCGCAGATGGCGGAGGGCAGGGTGGAGGTCGAGGTGGCCGACACGGGACCGGGGATCGCGGCCGAGGATCGGGGCCGGGTCTTCGAGCCGTTCTTCCGCGGTGGGGCCGACGCATCCCGTACGGGCGAGGGCGCGGGCCTCGGTCTGGCGATCTCCCGCGCGATCGTCGAAGCCCATGGCGGTCGCATCTGGCTGGAAGACGCGGCGCTCGGGACGCGGGTGCGCTTCTCGCTGCCGCAGACGTAACGCCTGCGTTATCCATCTGACCTAAGCTGGGTGCAATGACGTCCTGCCGGTGCCGGCCCTGAAGCTTCCCACTCCCTGGCCGGCGGACCCGCCGCCCGGCCCGTTCCGCAAGCCGTTCTGGGACAGCCCGCTCCGTGGCCCGTGGCTCACGGCCATCTTCGGCAGCCTGCTGCTGATCGCCCTCAGCGTGGTGGCGTTGACGGGCTTTGGCTCGCACGCGGCCTACAACCCCGAGCTCGGGCGCAACGCCCTCTTCCCGAACGACCTGCCGCTGACCTTCGACTGGCCCTCGAGCCCCGCGTGGCTCTACGGGCTGAACCAGGGCCTGCACGTCAACGTCGGCCTAGCCGCCATCCCGCTCCTGCTCGCGAAGCTGTGGTCGGTGATCCCCCGGCTCTTCGCCTGGCCGCCGGTCGCCTCGCCCGCGGAGGCGATCGAGCGGGTGGCGATCGCCCTGCTCGTCTCGAGCTCCGTCTTCCTGTTCGCCACGGGCGTGGCCAACGCCCAGTACTGGTACCCGTTCGGCTTCAACTTCGTCATCGCCCACTACTACGCAGCAGTGATCTTCGTCGCGGCGCTGGCGTCGCACGTGGCGGTCAAGATGCCGGTGGTCGTGCGCGCTTATCGGGAGCGCGGCGTGCTCAAGCCCTTGCGCGACGACCTTGCGCACACCCACGCCGAGCCCGTCGACCGTGACGGGCTGGTGGCCGAGGTGCCGGCGCCCGCGACGATCACGCGGCGCGGGGTCCTCGGCCTGGTGGGGGGCGCTTCGGCGCTACTGGTGGTCGGCAATGCGGGTCAGTCCATCGGCGGCCCGCTCCGCGATCTCGCGTGGTTCGCCCCCCGACGCAACGGTGGCTTCCCCGTCAACAAGACCGCCCGCCTCGCTCAGATCAAGCCGGAGATGGTCAACGACTCGTACGCGCTGGTGCTCCAGATGGGCGATCGCGAGCTGCGCCTGAGCCGCGCGCAGCTGCTCGAGCTCGGCCAACGCACGGAGACGCTGCCGATCGCCTGCGTGGAGGGCTGGACGTCCAACCAGACGTGGACGGGGGTTCCGCTCGCGGAGCTGGCGCGAATGGCCGGCGCCGGCAGTGCGGGCGAACTGCAGGTGGGCTCGCTGCAGCCCAAGGGCGTCCTGCGCCAGGCGACCCTCAACCGCGATCAATTCCGCAACGATCGCTCGCTGCTCGCACTCAAGGTCAACGGCAAGGACCTCTCGATGGACCACGGCTACCCGGCGCGGATCATCGTCCCGGCGCTGCCGGGGGTGCACAACACCAAGTGGGTCGGGACGCTGAAGTTCGTATGAGGCGCTTGTACGGAGCCGGGCCGGGCCACCTCATCGCGCATACGCTGGCGTTCGCGCTCGCAGCCTGGTCCATCATGGAGATCAGCGGCATCGGAGGGGCCTTCACCGTGCTGGTGTGGTTCATCGGCGCGGTGATCATCCATGACGCGCTGGTGCTGCCGATGTACTCGACCGCCGACCGCGGGGCCCAAGGGGTCGCGGCCGTGCTCGATCAGGGCGGGAGCGCCCGGGTGCCCGTGATCAATCACCTGCGTGTGCCGTTCGTGCTCTCGGCGGTGACGCTGCTGGTCTTCGCCCCGCTCATCTTCGGTCGCGGCGATCAGGCGCTCGAGCGCGTCAGCGGGATCGATCCCTCCGGCTACGGGCTGCGGTGGCTCGTGCTGACCGTGGCGCTGTTCGCCGGATCGGCGATCGTCTACGCCGTCCGCATGTTCCGAGCCGAGTAGGCGTTCAGCGGCGAGGCGGCAGGACCTGCAGGATCCGGTCGTCCGCGCGGCTGACCCGCGAGCCGTAGCTGTCGCGGTTGCTCGTGGTCACCCAGAGTGTGCCGTCCGGCGCCTCGACCACCGCCCGGAGCCGACCGTAGCGCCCCGCGAACAGCGTCTGGTCGCGGACGACGCGCGTGCCGTCGAAGCGCAGCCGGTGCAGGGCTCGCCCCTTGAGGGCGGCGAGCACGAGGTCGCCCGTCCACTCCGAGTCTCCCCGGGTGACGAACGTGGCGCCGGAGGGGGCGATCGTGCGCGAATAGACCTGGGCGGGCGCCTCAAAGCGCCCGTGGTTGCGGCCCCGCACGAGCGGCCAGCCGTAGTTGGCGCCGCGCCGGATGACGTTGACCTCGTCGTCGCCGCTCGGGCCGTCGAAGCCGCTCGCGCCGTGATCCGTGGCCACCAGGCGGCCGCTTCCCGGCTGCCAGCTGAGACCCTGTGGGTTACGCAGACCGATGGCGTAGCGTTCGGGCCGGCGCGTGCGCCCGCGGTACTGCGAGCGCGTGAGCCGCAGGATCTTGCCGTTGAGCGATCCGCGATCTTGCGCGAGCTGTCGTCGACCGGCATCGCCCGTGGCGACGTAGAGCGCCTTGTCGGGGCCGAAGCGGAGGCGACCCGAGTCGTGGATCGCACCTGCGGCTATGCCTCGCAGCGGCGTCCCGTCCTTCGTCAGGCGATCGCCGCCCATCCGCCAGCGCTGCACCTGCATGCCGTCGCTGGTCGTCACGTACAGGTAGACGAACCGCCGTCCGTCGGCGAAGTCAGGATCGATCGCCACGCCCAGCAGGCCTCCTTCGCCTTGGGCTTGCGTCGGCACCGTGGCGGCCACCGACCGCTGCAGACGCCCCTTGGCGCTCACGATCCGCAGGCGGCCCGGCCGCTCGGTCACCAGCGAGCGACCGTCTGGCAGGAAGGCGATGTCCCAGGGCACGACGAGACCGCCGGCGAGCACCCGCACGCGAGGCCGATCGGTGCGGGTCCGCACCGGGGCGTCGGTGGTTCGAGCGAGCGTAGGGCGATCCCGTCGGGCCGGGGTCGTGGCTTGCGAGGGAGTGGCGGTGGCGGCCTGGGCGGTGGTCTGGCGCGGCTCGTCGCCGCAGCCCACGAGAGCCGTCGCGGCGACTGCTGTGACGAGCGGCAGGGCGTGACGGAGGTTCATCTCGTCCACGGTAGGGCCAGCGGTCGTCTCGCCGGCCGCAGCAGCGCAACTGTTCTCCGTCCCGTAATCCTTCACAGACCACACTCCGTGGCCATGTCGCCACCAACCGACCTCCTCGCGCCGGGCTCGCGCTGCCCGGACATCGACCTGCCCGATCACGACGGTCGCCTGCGCCGGCTGTCAGAGCTCGCCGGAGGCGATCCGCTCGTCCTGTGCTTCTCGCGAGGCTGGTGGTGCCCGAAGGAGCAGCGGTTTCTCCGCGCGCTCGTCAGCCTCCAGGACGAGTTCGAGGTCGCTTACGCGCGGCTCGCAGTCGTCACGGTCGATCCGCCCGACGTGCTGGCCGCCTTCCGGGCGGGGCTCGGTGCCCGCTTCGCCTTCCTGTCAGACCACGAGCGGCGCTGGCTGGAGCGGCTCGACCTCTCAGAGACCACCGACACGGTCCACCATCCCTACCGCCCGGTGGTGCTCAGCCTGTTCCCGGACCTCACCGTCCACGCCGCGTACCAGGGCTATTGGTTCTTCGGGAGGCCCACCATGGAGGAGCTGCGGCAGGACATGCGCGAGATCTCCCGAGCCATCCGCTCGGACTGGGAGCTTGAATGACGGCGCCCGCGTTCGCCTATCTGTCCTGGGACGGGAAGCGGCTTACGGCGGGCGAAGGTTCAGGCCGCCGCTTCGGAGTCGACGCCCGCTGCCTCGCCGGCGAACAGGTGCCGGGGGCCTGGGCGCACGTATGCGCGTCGCCTGATCCCGACTTGCGCATCCTCTTCGACGCTCCTGAGGTGCAGCAGGCGCGTCGTGATGCCCTGGCGTGGTGGATCTCCCTCCTCGGCGACGCGTTCATCTGCCTGTCGACGCTGTCGCTCGACGCGTCGCACTACGGCGGAGCGGTCACCGTCGCCTCGACCCCCGAGGCGTTCGGATCTGACCCCTTCGCCCGGCTCTTCTCCGGGACGGTCGTCCCGACCGACGTCTTCTCCACGGTGAGCCCGCCGCCGGGCCCCGTCATCGAGCGCTACTCGGGTGCGCCCTGGCCCGCCGGCGGCTTCGCGGCGTAAGATAGACTGGCTGCTGCAGGACACCCCTGGGGACGACAGGCTTCGACGTGGTCGGTTCGTGGGGGTGGTGGCGAGTCGAGGTCCCCGGTAGGCCTCGTTAATCCACCGGGACAAAAATAAGTGCGAACCAGCACGAGTACGCTCTCGCTGCCTAGGTAACTCCTAAGGCAGTGAGGTTCGGCCCCCGCAGCCCGCGGCGGGGATGCTCCGGACTCAGATAGCGGGATTGCTCTCGTGCGGTCCACCGCCGTCAATCGAGGGGACTTTCAGGCGGTTGGCTCTCCACAACCCCGCCGGCGATGGCGAGTGGAGGGCGAGATCAGAGCGCCGGCTACGCTCGTAGACGCCACCTCTTACGCGATTGCGGACCCGGGTTCAATTCCCGGCGTCTCCACTGAGTTCACGAAGTGCAGACCCTTGCTCGCGCGAAATGGGTTGGGGTTTGCTCTGTCGGCCTCCTGGGCGTTCAGGGCCGCCTGTATCGATCAAGGCGAATCGAGCCGAAGTGAGCGGTCGAGTGCACGCGAGCTATCCGTCGTGCCACAGTCGTCGGCCCCACTGGCTGCTGCCGCTCAGCGCCTCCTCCGATGTCTCCCCGGCATCGCCCGCCGACGCCAGCAGGCCCTCCTGATCGCGCTGCTCTCGGTGGTGCTCGCGCTCCAGGCGGCGCCTGGGGAAGCGGCCTACGCCCCGGCCGGAGTCCTCGGCAAGACGGGCGGCGGCGTGTTCCGCTTTCCCCAAGCCATTGCGTTCGACGCCTCTGGCGTCGACGATCCAGGCGCCGGGGCGCCGGGAGGTCCGTACCTCTACGTCGCCGATCAGCACTCCATCCTCGTTCAGAAGTTCACGACCGACGGAACCTTCGTCCGGCGGATCGGAGGCTTCGGAACCGGCGCCGGACGCTTCGGGCGGGTGAGCCCCGCGGGAACCATCGGCGGGGTCGGCGGCCTGGCGGTCGGTCCTCGCGGGGCGCTCTACGTCCTGGACTCCTTCAACTCCCGCCGGCGTGGCCGTGGAGAGCGACGGCTCCATCCTGGTCGCAGAAACCGATCGGAACCGCGTCCGCGAGATCGGCCCGACCGGGGCGACCTCCGCCACGGTCAACGGCTTCGCGGCACCTGAGGGGGTCAGCGCCGCGGGCGATGGGACAGTGTTCGTCTCCGACACGGAAGCCGATCGCGTGGTTCGCCTCGAGCGCGGACGGACGGTTCGCTCAAGCGCGTGGAGACCATCGGCACCTCGGGTGGGAACGCCGGCGAGTTTGCGCGTCCCACGGCGTGGCCGCGGACGGCGCCGGCCTCCTGGGGGTGGTCGATCGCTACAACAACCGCGTCCAGCGCTTCGCCGCCGCCGGGACCACTCCACCGCCCGCCGGTGCCTCACCGGCAACCGCGGTCGCGTCCTCGGTCCTGCCGCCGAGACCGCGTTCGGCAACCCTCGACGGCACGTCCAAGCCCTCGACCTCGAGAGCTTCTGGCTTCGCACGCGTGCGAAGCCTGACACTCGCCGTCCGTGCCCAACGGTTCAAGCGCTTCACGCGTCTGCGGGCCCAAGGCTCCCTTCGACGCGACGGTGCGGCGAGCTGCCGCGGCCGGCCTGCTCTTCGCGTCCTCTGGCGGGGAGAGACGATCCTCCGGCGCACGGCGCTGCTCACCTCGAAGTGCCGCTACCGCGTCACCCTTCGCGTCCGGGCCCCGCGCCACCGCCTGCTACTCATCTCGGCGCGCTTTCTCGGCAATCAGCGGCTCGTCCCCCGGAGCGCGCATCCCGTCCGCGTGGGACGCGGGGGCTGACCTGCCGGGTTCGAAGCTTGGGTCAGGTCCCCGGAGCGCGCCCTCGAGCGCACAGACTCGGTCGCCGTGGCTTGGTCTTCTTCCCATCAGGTCCGCTGAGTTCATCACCGGACGGGCCCTTCGGGCGTTCGGTCAAACGCTTCTTCCACTCTCGTCAAGACCGAAGAACTTGACGACCGCCTCCGTCGCGTCGGGACCTCGCTCGTCGGTGTAGGAGCCGCTGGGCGACCCCCCTGACCAGGCGTGGCCGAGGCCCTCGACTTCCAGTCGCGCCACGATCAGTCGATCGTCGCCGTCGTGCCAGGTCGAGGCCGTGTAGGTGCGCCCGCCGTCGGAGCGCCCTTGGGTGCTGGAAGTGGGATCGGTGGCGGCCACGGCCTGCCCCGCCGCCAACTGATTGGTCGCCAGCCATTGCTCGAGTGCCTGCGTGCCGTTGGTCGGGCTGACGGTGCGGTCGGCGGTGCCGTGGAGGATCAGAGCCGGCACCGGTCGCGCGACGGAGCCCATGGCGCGGTGGGCGAGGCTCCCGAGCGCGCTCGGGTCCTTGACGCCGCGCGTCATCACCTGCAGGGCCGAGCCCACCCCCGTCGCAGCCGCGAACGGCAGCCCGGAGTGCACGGCGATGCCGGCGAAGAGGTCGGGGTACGTGGCGCCCATCACCGAGGCCATGGCCCCGCCGGCGGACATGCCCGCCACGAAGACCCGGTCGGCGTCGATGGTCCAGCGCGAGCCGCTTGAGACAATGAGTTGAGCCGCCCCGGCGATCAGCGCCGGTTCACCTGCTCCTCTCTGCTGATGCTGCGATTCGAACCAGTTCCAGCAGCCCTGGCCGTTGGCCTGGCGAACCTGCTCGGGATACGCGACGACGAAGCCATGCTGGTCGGCGAGGCGATTCATGCCCGTGCCTCTGGCGAAGTCCGCGGCGTTCTGCGTGCAGCCGTGGAGCATCACGACGAGAGGAACCGGTCCATCTGGAAGGCTTGGAGGTGCGTGGACGAACACCGGCCGGCCACCCGACTCGTGCCGCTCCATGCCGTTGTCGCCGGCCTGGGCGGGTTGGATCATGGGAGCAAGCCGCTTGAGCGGTGAACGCAGGCGCCCGCCGGGCTGGTGCTGCTCGATGACGGCTTGGTTGGCGGCGTAGAGCTCACGCCAATCGACAGTTCGCATGGACGATAACTATACAACGCACATGACTGACATACACAGCAACGATGGAATCAGCCTCGGCGGTGGGGTGGGACGAAGGATCTATAGACGCTTAACAGCGCGATTCGCTGCGGCTCGGAGAGCTCGGGATCGAGCATGATGGCGGATTCCGTGGACGCAGCCGGGCTGTCCCGGCTGGCGCTCTCGAGCACGCCGGCCCGCTCGAGCAACGCACTCAGCGGCAACTTGAGCGCGTCCGCGACCGCTCGCAGAACCGTGAGCGACGGCTCGTGCAGGCCGCGCTCGATCTGACTCAGGTATGCGTTGGAGATCGAGGTGCGCTCTGCGAGGTCGCGCAGCGAGAGTCCCGCTGCCGAGCGTTGTGCGCGGATCAGGGCTCCGAGGGAGTTCCACACGGTCTCGTTCACAATCGGATCTTGAGCCATTCACCGACGGAACGGCCTCCAGCTACAGGGCGACGAACGGATGATGCGTCGGCAGCGCCCTATCCTTGGCGCTACCCGTGACGCACGACGAGACCGACCGAACCGCCGAAGAGCCGCATATCAGCACCCCATTGCCGCCCGCCCGTACCGAAGCTGACGAGTCCCCGGTCCGTGCCGACACGGTGGCCGCCGAGTCCACTCCGGCTGTGCCTGGAGTGCCGGCCAACGGAGCGATCGGTCAAGAACCTGAGTCGGCTTCGATCGACACCTCGCCGCCGGCTCCTCGGGCAGCTGACGAGCCGGAGGAGCGGCCCGAACCGGCGCCGAACGGATCGGCTGCTCCCCCGGGCGTGGCCGCCGAAGACGGCCAACCGGCGACCGCTGCGCAATCGGGCGCAGCGGAGGAGCCGCCGGTTCCGGACGCCGTCTCGTCGCGGCAGGACGACTCTGCGGTGGCATTGGAAGTCGAAGCGATCGTGCAGCGGGAGAGTCCGCCTGCTCGGCCCGAGGTCGAGGTCGAGGTCGAGGTCGAGGTCGAGGCCGCTGCGCCGGTCGAGGGCGACGTCGCTGCTCGTCTGGAGACCAGCGCAGCGGGAGAAACCTCCACGCCGGCTGTCGAGCTCCCCGGAGCTCTTCCCTCCGAGCCGACGGACGCCACGGCACCCGCCCAGGTGGACGAAACGGCACCTTCCCAGACGGATGGCTCGGCGGCGTCTCAAGACGGCACGGTCACCGGAACACCACGGACGCCCCGGCCTCGGCGCAAGCGCCGGAGCGCCGCCGAGCGCCATCGCGGCGCGTTCTTCGCCAAGCTCGGCGAACTGCGTCGCGCAGCCAACGCGCCCACGCCCCCGACGGCGACGGTCGCGGGGCCGTCCACCGATTCTGTTTCGCTCGCACCAACACCGGAGGGCGTCCAACCTCCGGCGAATGAGGCCGCGCCGGCACCGAACGTCGAGGCGTCGGCTTCCGTCGCCGAGCCGGCCGCGGATCTTTCGCCCGTGGTGGCGGATGGGGCGCCGGTGGGTGAGCCGGCTGTGGATCTCTCGCCCGTGGTGGCGGATGGGGCGCCGGTGGCCGAGCCGCCGCCGGATCCCTCGCCCGCGGTGGAGGCGGACGGGTCGCCGGCTCCTGAGGCTGAGCCAGCACAGGCGGCTGCGACGACAGAGCGAGCCGCCGAGGAGATTGCCGGGGCCCCCGCCGTCGAGGAGCCCGTCGCGGAGGAACGCGCCGCGGAGGACGATCAGCCGCCGACCCCGGCTCGGGTCCAAGCCCGCCTCGCGGCGGCCATCGAACGCGTCGGAGGCGTCGAAGTCGTGCAAGAGGCGCTGCAGCCCAAGCGCAACGAGAAGGGCGAGCCGCTCAAGTGGGCGGCGGTCTGCTGCGACGCCGCCGAGGGCAAGGCTCCAGGCGATCCTGTCTTCTTGGCGTGGGTGCGTCTCGCGTCGACCCCCGTGCGGGAGATCAAGGCCCAGATCCGGCCCCCGCGTGAGGATCGGGGCGGCGGTGGCCGAGGCCCGCGTCGCGGGAGTCAGAGTGGTGGTGAACGCGGTGGCAAGGCCGGAGGGGATCGCGCAGGAGGTCGCTCCGGAGGCGGCGGCGGGCGTGGACAAGGCGACCGCCGGCCCAGGAGCGGGGGAGGGCGTGACCGGGACCGCTCCATCGAGGACGCCGCCAAGGATCTCCTGCGCGACGGCTCCTTCCGCCCGAGCGTGCGCATCGTCGGCGGCGATGACGACGAGAAGCGCGAGCGCGAGCGGCTGCGCAAGGAGAAGCGCGAAGCCAAGCGCCAAGCCGAACGTGAGCGGCTCGCGCGTCTCGGGTACTGAAGCTTTCGCCGGCTTGCTCCGGTCCTGACCACAAGAGACAAGGAGACCTCGTGTCCCCGACCGAATGGCCGATTGACCCAGACGATCCCGTCGATCCCGCCCTCGCGCCGCTGATCGAAGCCGGCGAGGGCGAGTCGGAAGGATTCGAGCTCGCCGAACGAGACCTGATCAGCCACGCAAGTCACGGCGACCAGCACGGAACCGCCGCGATCACGCGCGATGCAGCCGGATTCGACGATCCGGAGGACGCCGAAAGCGAGTACGGCGAAGCCGACGAGGAAGATCTCCCCGATGCGTGAGACGGCCCGCTGGGCCTGCGTCGTGGCGTTGTCCTAGGGTGCCGTCCGGGTATCGCCGGCTTGTGGCGTCGCCGGCAACCGCCGATCGAGCTCCCGGCGTAGATCACGGCGAAGCCCACGGACATCACGACTGAAGTCGTCCTGCACGGTGCGGACCTGGCGGTTGAGCTGGGAATCGAGCTCGGCGGCGAACGCGCTCAGCATGTAGGCCACGCCGCCGAGGACGGCGGCGGCGGTGATCAGCAACATCGCGGCCACCGCGACCAGTGGGTGTCGCCGGTAGGACCCGCGGCAGTACGGACACCTGCGCTCGGCGGTGTAGGCGAGGGTCGCGCAGTGCGGGCAGACCCGCTGGGGAGTGGCATCAGACGTGGAGGCCATCTTCGACCTTCGAGGCTACCCGGGGTAGGTCGGGGGTCGTCTCAGGGTCATTCCCGATAGGCAGCGGGACGTTAGAGCAGGAGGGTGTGCTCACCCACACTCGAACCACTGGAGACACGATGAGCACACCCACACCCGGCGAGCCCCAAGAGCCGACCGGAGACCCGGAGCCGGTCACGTCCGGTGATCCGCTCGAGGCGCACACGAGTGGGCCCGGGATGCGGCCCGACGGGGAACCTGGAGTCGGGCCGACGACCGCGTACCCGGACGAGCCGGACACAGAGCCGACGGCGGCGTACTCGGCTTCAGCCGGCCGAGGCACCACTCGCCGGCTGACCCGCTCACACTCGGAGCGTGTCTTCGGCGGGGTCGCCGGTGGCCTCGGTCGCTACTTCGACGTCGACCCCGTCGTCTTTCGCATCGGCTTCGCGGCCGCCACGTTGGCCGGCGGCCTCGGCTTCTTCGCCTACCTCGCCGCACTCCTGTTCGTGCCCGACGAAGGGGCCGACCGCAGTCGGGCCGATCGCTCCCGGGTTCTGACCATCACCGGCGCGGTCGTGCTGGGCATCGCTGCCCTGGCCGCGCTCGACAACGGCCCCGGCCTGTTCTTCGGCCCGCTTGTCCCGCTCACCATCGTCGGTGGCGTCGGGTACGGGATCTACCGCTCGGTGCGTGGTCGATCCGACGGCCGCCCGGTGACCTTCGGCCGGGTGGCGGGGTGGGTCGCCTTGGGGGCCGGGGCCATGCTCGCCGCGTTCGCCCTGGCCTTTGGCTCGGCGTGGGCTTCCGCCGAAGGCTCTGGCGCGGTGGTCGCGGCCCTCGTGATCGCGATCGGCGTGCTGCTCGTGGCCTCCGCGACACGTCCTGGTGGAGGGCGCTGGCTGGCGTTGCCCGCTCTAGTCATCGCCGTCCCGCTCGGGGTCGTCTCGGCCGCCGACGTCTCCTTCGACGGCGGCTTCGGGGAGCGTAGCTATCGCCCGGCTTCCGTGTCCGACCTGCCCCGGGATGGCTACCGCCTCGGAGCCGGCGAGCTCGTCGTCGACCTGCGGGACGTCGATCTCCCGGTCGATCGTGAGACGGTGCTCGACGTCCGACTCGGGTTGGGTAGCGCCCAGGTGCTCGTGCCCGAGAACGTCTGCGTGGTCACCGACACCCGCGTGGGCGGCGGCTACGTGAACGTGCGTGGGCGCGACTCAGGAGGCTTGGACGTGAACTTCCGCGTCCAAGCTGACACCGCCCGGTCTCCGCGCCTGCTCGTGCGTGGCGACGTCGGGCTCGGGGCGCTCGAGATCCTCGATGAGCCCGCCGCCCGTATGGGCGGCCCCCGGGGCTTTGACCGCAACCGCGACGGTTACAACTTCGGCGACACACGCGTCGAGGACGGCGCCTGCAACCGCGTCGAGATTGCGAGTGCGGGGTGATGCGCAGCCGCATCGACACCGCCTCGCTCGTGAGCGGGCTCGTGGTCGTCGCGCTGGGCACGCTGCTCCTGCTCGACCGCCTCGAGGTGCTCGACCTGCGCTTCGGGTGGCTGGTACCGGCACTGGCCGGCACGGTCGGAGCCATCCTTCTCGCAGGTGGTCTGGCGAACCGGTCACCATGAGCACGATGAGCGTCGCCGCCGCGCCTGAACTTCGCCGCGATCCCGCCCACGGGATCGCGGCGGGCGTATGTCTGGGCCTGGCGCGGCGGTTGGGCATCGACCCCCTGGTGGTGCGGCTCGCCTTCGTCGTGGCCGCCGCGGCGGGCGGCTTCGGGATCGTCGCCTACATCATCGCCTGGGCGGCCATCCCGGCGCCCACCGGCGCTGCGGTTCCCGGCGCCCGCCGGGCACGGGCGCAGGTCGCGACAGGGGGCGGTCTGGTAATGCTCGCCCTGCTGCTGTCGCTGCGCGAGCTCGGGCTCTGGTTCTCGGACGCCCTCGTCTGGCCTGTCGTGCTGGCGGCCGTCGGGGGCGCCCTCCTCTGGCGCCAGTCGCGCACGAGCCCCCTGCCGCGCGAGGCGCCGCCACGCGCAGAAGTCGCCGCCGGGGTGTATCGGGGTGGCTTTGGGGTTGCGCTCGTCGTCGGCGCCGGCCTGCTCTTCCTGCAGACCAACGGCGCGCTCGGACCCGCGCGCGACGTCATCCTCGCCGTGGTGGTGGTCATCGTGGCCCTCGGCCTCGTCCTCGCGCCCCTGCTGTGGCGTCTGGGGCGCAATCTCGCGGACGAGCGGTCGGAGCGCATCAGGTCGCAGGAGCGGGCCGAGCTCGCCGCCCACCTGCACGACTCCGTGCTGCAGACCCTCGCCCTCGTGCAGAAGCGCGCTGACGATCCGCGCGCGGTCGCCACCCTGGCTCGCCGGCAGGAGCGAGAGCTTCGCGCCTGGTTGTGGGATTCAGGGGCCCCGACGCCGGAGGCGAGCCTCGCGGCGTCACTCCGTGCGGCCGCGGCCGACGTCGAGGAAGCCCATGGCGTTCCGGTCGAAGTGGTGACGGTGGGGGACGCCGCCGTCGACGACGCGACCATGGCGCTGGTCGCGGCCGTCCGCGAGGCGCTGACCAACGCGGCGAAGTTCGCCGGCGACGCGGGCCCGGTGGCGCTGTACGCAGAGTCGGCGGATGACCGGATCCAGGTGTTCGTCCGCGATCGCGGGTCGGGCTTTGACCCCGGAGCGATTCCCGCCGATCGGCGCGGGGTCCGGGACTCGATCATCGCCCGTATGGCTCGCCACGGTGGCCGAGCGGCGATCCATCCCGCGCCGGGTGGCGGCACGGAGATCGAGCTCACCCTCGGAGGCGAGTCCGCATGACAAGCGTCGTGATGATCGATGACCACGTGATCTTCCGCCGCGGCGTGCGAGCCGAGCTCGAGGGAAGGGTCGCGATCCTGGGCGAAGCCGGCAGCGTCGAGGAGGGCGCTCGCACGGTGCTGTCCCTGCGGCCCGACGTCGTCCTGCTCGACGTCCATCTACCGGGTGGCGGCGGCGTCGAGGTCATCCGCCGGGTGGCATCGACGCGCCCGGCTCAGCGCTTCCTCGCGCTCTCGGTGTCAGACGCCGCCGAGGACGTGATCGCGGTGATCCGCGCCGGCGCTCGAGGCTACGTCACCAAGACGATCGCGGGAGAAGAGCTCGCGGACGCCATTCGCCGCGTGCACGGGGGCGACGCCGTGTTCTCGCCGCGCCTGGCCGGCTTCGTGCTCGATGCCTTCGCCGGGAAGATGGAGCCTGCCACGGTCGATCCGGAGCTCGACCTCCTGACCGCGCGGGAGCGCGAAGTCCTTCGCCACCTGGCACGGGGCTACCTGTACAAGGAGATCGCTCACCGGCTCGGCATCTCGGCCAAGACGGTGGAAGCCCACGTGTCCGCGGTCCTGCGCAAACTCCAGCTCTCAAATCGCCATGAACTCAGTCGTTGGGCGGTGGAGCGCAAGCTCGTGGACTGAGGTTGACGCCCGCAAGCCGAGCCGGTGGCGTAGCGTCTGCGTTCGGTCATGCCACTGCCCAATACCTTCGCCGGCGCCCGTCTGGATCGCGCCGGCCCAGAACGCCGCGGCGCAGAGTGGCTCAGCGCTCGCACCGCGGACCCCCGTTCTCGGGCGCTCGTCGTCACGCGCCATGGCGTGTACCTCGCCGCCGAGGACGGCGACGACGTCCCGGCGCCTGGTCCCCGCGCCGACGCGACGTACGACCTCCGCGCCTGGCAGGCTGCCCCGGGCGGACGGCTGGCGCCCGCCCTGGTGCCGCTCTCTAACGCTCTGGCCCTGCCCGCCGCCGCCGAGCCCGTGCTTCTCGGGA
>JAABUN010005840.1_pt1 | contig 14796 bp, 14 predicted proteins | sample 5559311 | NCBI WGS metagenome assembly JAABUN01 (sample SAMN10711877, study PRJNA513370) | rock metagenome | isolation source: Antarctica rocks | place: Antarctica: Victoria Land, Siegfried Peak sud | reverse complement strand
ACCCGCGGAACCGCCGCAGGTACGCCGCGAACGCCGGCCCGAGGGCGGTGATCTCTTGCTCGGTCATCGGTAACCCTCCCGATGACTCAGCTTACGAATCGGCGGGATACCCGCGCTGTACAGCTAGACCACCCCGGTCTTGAAACGTTTGCCGGTATCGCCGCCCGCCTGCTCGACCGCATTCCGGGGGACGCATCGTTGACCTACGCCGGGAGAACCCGTGTCGCGTGGCGGCGTGCCGGCGGACTGATTCTTCTGGACGGTTGGTGGCCTGGTGAACTCGCCGCTCGATTCGATGGCCATCGGGTCGGTGATATCCCACAGGATTAGTGAGCCACTGTCCGGCCTGTCTTCTTCGCTGGACAGTCGTCAGGACCGCGAGCCACCACATGGGCCAGGAAATCGACCTGTATCTCGACACGTCGATGTCGTTCGAGGCCGTTCGAGCCATGCTCGCCCGTGACCCGGCTGTCCGCGTGTCCGATGAGGGTGTCCTGTATGCGCACGCCTTGAATGTGATTCAGGTGAACGACATGCGGAAGCCGTCGTCGGACGACGACAGCTACCGCAAACAGTACGGTTTCGGCCCGACCGTCAATATCTCCGCGCAGCTGACGCGGAGTATCGACTCCGACTCGGACGGCGGCCTGCCGGGCATGAACACGTTCCTCGCCATCGCCGGCCGGCTCCTCGCAACGGTGCCGGGGGACGCCGCGATGGTGCAGAACTCCGACTACGTCTTCCTGTACCGCCGGGCCGGCGTCGTCACCGTGATCCGCGACTGGCTGACGGACGCCAACCGCCGACACCTCGCCCTCCCGCACCGGCTGGCCGACTTCACCCACACGGCCGGCCCCGACGCCCTCGCGGTCGCCGACGCCCCGTAGGGCATTCACCCCGTCCCGAATTGCCGGTCGCCCGCGTCGCCCAATCCCGGCACGATGTACCCGACCGCGTTCAGCCGGTCGTCGCACGCGGCCAGGTGGATCGGCACGTCCGGGTGCGCCGCCTGCAGCGCCGCCACCCCCTCCGGCGCGGCGATGATGCCGAGGAACTTCACCCGTGCCACCCCGACCGCCTTGAGCAATCCGAGCGTGTGGATCGCCGACCCGCCGGTGGCCAGCATCGGGTCCAGCACCAGGGCCAGGTCCATCCCGTGGTCGGCCGGCAGCTTGTTGTAATACTCCCGCGGCAACAACGTATCGTGCTCCCGGTACAGGCCGACGTGCCAGACCACCGCCTCGGGCAACGCCGCCAGCATCGCGTCGGCCATGCCCAGCCCGGCCCGCAGCACCGGCACAAGCCCGACCCGCTCGGCCAGCACCTCGGCGGGCGCGTCGGCCACCGGCGTCGGCACCGTCGCCGGCGTCATCCGCGCATCCGCCAGGGCATCATGAAACAGCACCTGCGCGATGACGGCGACCAGGTGACGGAACTCGGCCGGCGGTGTGTCCCGGTGCCGCAGCCGGGCGAGCTTGTGCCGGACCAGCGGGTGCGTCGAAACGTGGACGGGCATCGGGGGCTCGGGATTCAGGGAACGGGAACTCGAGTCGGCTCCGGATCAGCACATCGGCCCCGAAAGCCCAGGGACGACCGTCCCTGGGTCTTCACCCCGCCCCGAGTTGCCGGCCGTCGAACCCGACCGGCAGTAACTCGCGGACCGTGTACCGGGCCACCTTCCCGTGCGTGTTCGCCAGCACCACGACCGCGTCCGGGGCGAACTCCCACAGCAGTTGCCGGCACGCCCCGCACGGCGGCGTCAACTCAGTGACATCGGTCACCACCGCGACGGCCGTAAACGTGTGCCGGCCCTCCGAAACACCCTTGAATATCGCCACGCGCTCGGCACACATGGTCAGCCCGTAGCTCGCGCTCTCGACGTTGCACCCGGTGACGACCGTCCCGTCGGCCGCCCGCAGCGACGCCCCGACGCAGAACTTCGAGTACGGGGCGAAGGCGCGGGTCCGGGCATCGGTCGCAGCGGCAATCATTACGGCGTCATTCACCCGATCACCTCTAACACGAGGGGCGTTTTCGTCGGCGCGGCGTCGCCGATCGTCACGGCCGCTTCCAACAGCGGCAGGGCCGCAGCCGGCGTGGCTGCGTCCCGGTAATGCACGGTGAACAGGCCCTCGCCCGTGGCCACCCGCGTTCCGACAGGGGCCTCGACCCACACCCCGACGGCCGGGTCGACCGCGTCCTTCGCCCGCGCCCGCCCGGCCCCCAACCGCATGGCCGCGGTGCCGACGAGTTCGGCGTCGATGGCCGTCACGTACCCCGCCCGCCGGGCCGGAACCGACACCCGGTGCGGGGCCGCCGGCAGCACGCCCCACGGGTCGTCCGCCACCCGCGGGTCGCCGCCTTGTTGGGCCACCATCCGCCGGAACACCGCCCGCGCCGACCCGTCGGTGAGCGCCTGCCGCACCCGAACCGTTGCCGCCTCAAGCGTCGATTCGACCCCGGCCAGCCGCACCATCCGCGCCGCCAGCAGCACCGACAACTCGCTCAAGTCGTCCGCCGCTCGTTTCCCATCACCCGACAGAATCGCCACGCACTCGGCCACTTCGAGCGCGTTCCCGACCGCCCGGCCCAGCGGCGCGTCCATCGCCGTGATGACCGCCTCGACCCGCAGCCCGTTGGCCGTCCCGACCGTCACCAACGACTCGGCCAGTTCCCGCGCTTCAAGCAGCGTTTTCATGAACGCCCCCCGGCCGCACTTCACGTCCAGCACCAGCCCCGAAATCCCCTCGGCCAGCTTCTTGCTCAGGATCGACGCGGTGATCAGCGGCACGCTCTCGACCGTCGCCGTCACGTCTCGCAGGGCGTACAGCACCTTGTCCGCCGGGGCCACGTCGGCCGTCTGGCCGATCATGCCGATGCCGACCTCCCGCAGCGCCGCCCGGAACTCGTCCAGCGACAGGTCGACGCGGAACCCGGGGATGCTTTCGAGCTTGTCGAGCGTCCCGCCCGTGTGCCCCAGCCCCCGGCCGGACATCATCGGCACGACCACCCCGCACGCGGCGGCCAGCGGCCCCAGAATCAGCGAGGTTTTGTCGCCGACCCCGCCAGTCGAGTGCTTGTCGACCTTGGTGCCGGGCACGTCCGCCAAATCAACCCGCACCCCCGAATCCGTCATCGCGGCGGTGAGCGTGGCCGTCTCCGCCGCCGTCATCCCCCGGAAGTAGATGGCCATCAGCAGGGCCGAAAGCTGGTACTCCGGCCACCCGCCCGGCTTGGTCCCGGCGACGAACGCGCCGACCTCGGCCGGCGTCAACTCGCCGCCGTCGCGCTTCCGCCGGATGATGTCGGCCGCCCGCATGACTGGCTCCCGTGGGGTGGGGAAGAGTCTATCCGCAGAACCGGGTTTGAGCCACACCCGCCCGGCCGGGTACAATCGACGCCCCCACTCCCCTCAGGAGCCGACACCGTGGCCGACCGCCGGGCACTCGTCATCGCCGTCGAAAAGTCCCTCGACCCGTCGTTCGGCCCGGTCCCCTACGCCGAGGCCGGGGCGCGGGCACTCGCCGACACCCTGGCCGGGGCCGGCTACCCGGCCGCGAACCAGGCCCACCTGTTCGGGTCGCACGCCACCCTAACCGTCATCACGTACCGCCTCCGCCGGCTCGTCGCCGCCGCCCAACCGGGAGACGAACTGTTCGTCTACTACGCCGGCCGGGTCGTCGATGCCCCCGGCGATGTCCGGCGGATGGGCCACCTGTGCGCGTGGGACTCCCAGGCCGACGACCTGGACCAGACCGGCTTGTCCGTCCCCGACCTGACTGTCATCATGACCGCCGGCAAGGCGTCGCAGGTGACGCTCCTGATCGACGCCGCCGGCACCGCCGGCCTAACATCCGGCCTGGCCGCCGCGACGGCCGACTCGCCGAAGCTGGTGGCCCTGACCGCCTCATCCACCGACGACCCGTCGCACGCCGCCGCCGGGCTGAAGGCGACCGTCTGGACGCACCTGTTGGTCGAGGCGTTCGCCGGCCGCGCCCCGAAGGCTGTCACCCCGGCCGGTACCGTCACGGCCGTGTCCCTCCAGCGGCACCTCGACGACGACATGCCGCGGCTACTACGGCGACATTTCGACACCTTGACGCAACAAGCCCCGCAACTCTACGGCGAACACAACGCCGCCGCCGTCGTCGCCGACCTGTCCCACCTCAAGAAGGGGTCCGCAGCCGGTGGGCTGCTGTCGGCCGACCGGCTCAAGCGTGTCGTCTTCCGCACCGACAGTCACGGCCGGGTCAAAGACCTGACCGGGTTCCGCAAGACGTTCACCGTCCCCGACAACAACTCGCCGTCGAACCGCAAGTTCATCGCCCGGCTGGCCGCCCCGGACCTCAAGACCGACCTCGACGCCGTCGTCGCCGCCGCCCGCGACCACCTCGACTACAAGCGGAAGGACATCGACCTGATCGCCGACGGCGACGGGGTGGGGACCGTCCGCACGCCCGACTTCGAGTACACCGTGACGGCCGACCTGGACAAGGCCGACCCGAGCCGGGTGACATGGCGGCGCGAGGTCGGGTCGTTCACCGACCCGGCGTTCGTCCGCGGGGCCGGGTTCGACGCCGTGTTCGGCAAGCTGTTCGACCAACTCGTGTTCGAGTTCGCCCGGCCCGTCGAGGTCGACGCCCTCATCGACCGGATCGAAGACTCCCCGCCGAAGGGGGTCAAAATCAATGTGGCCGCCGACGGCGGGGCGTGCGACATTACCCTGGCCGGGTTCGCCGGCCGGGTCGTCGTCGACCGGACGAGTCTGACCGTCCGGGGCCGGGCCGGGAACGCGGCCGGCCTGCTCGACCAGTTCCTGGCGTTCGTCGGCACGGTCGGCCCGCTCGGCGAACCGCTCATGCTCGCGTGACGCCCACCGGATACCTACCGGGTGCCCACCGGGTACCTTCCGGGCACCCCTTTATCACCCACCAAATCCCCCTTTTACCCGAGGTAGCCATGACTCGCCTAACATTCCTGCTGGCCGTCGGCGTCGCCGCCGGCCTGGCCGCCGCGGCCGCCGACCCGAAGCCGAAACCGGTCGTGACCGCCGACCCCGCCGAGGCCAAAGACAGCTTCGATTTCATCCACCAGGGGGAGTACGAGGGCACCCTGACCGAGTCCGGCAAGGCGGCCAAGGCCGGGATGCGTCTGGTCGCCCAGGGCGGCGGCAAGTTCATGGGCAAGGTGTATAAGGGCGGCCTGCCCGGGGCCGGGGCGGCGGCCGGCAAGCCGGCGTTCACGTTCACGGGGGCGCGGGCCGGGGACCGGGTCGTGTGCGGGGCGGCTAACCTCAAAGTCGAGGGGGCCGACGGCACCCTGACCGTCCACGCGACCGGCGACGCGCCGGCCGACGGGGAGTTCCAGAAGGTCGCCCGCACGTCCCCGACGATGGGCGCGAGGCCGCCGGCCGGGGCCGTGGTGCTGTTCGCCAAGGCCGGGGACGAGGCCAACTGGGCCGGCGGAAAGCTCACGAAACTGAGCGACGGCGAGTTCCTCGGCGTCGGCGGCAAGACGAAGGCGGCGTTCGCCGGGTTCACCGCCCACGCCGAGTTCCGGCTGCCGTGGATGCCCGACGCCCGCGGCCAGGGGCGGGGCAACAGCGGCTTCTACCTGCAGGACCGGTACGAAATCCAAATCCTCGACAGCTTCGGCCTAACGGGCGAGAACAACGAGTGCGGCGGCGTCTACACCCTGCACAAACCGACGGTCAACATGTGCCTGCCGCCGCTCGTCTGGCAGACCTACGACATCACTTTTTCCCCGGCCGAGTTCGCGACCGACGGCAAGAAGACGGCCAGCGCGCGGCTGACCCTCAAGCATAATGGCGTCACCGTTCACGACGACGTGGAGCTGTCGAAGGCGACCGGCGGCGGCCAGCCCGAGAAGCCGACGCCGGGGCCGATCCAATTGCAGAACCACGGCAACCCGGTCGTTTTCCGCAACGTCTGGGTGGTCGAGTCGAAAAAGTAGCTGGAAATCAAGGCCGCCGCCGGGGGCCGCGCGTCGCCTCAGCGGCGAGCGGGTCGTCCGGCCAATTGTGGCGCGGGTAGCGGGCGCGGAGTTCCTTCCGCACCGTCGCGTACCCGGTCGCCCAGAAACTGCCCAAATCGTCGGTCACCTGCTGCGGCCGGCCGTTCGGGGCGAGCAGGTGCAGCAGCACCTTGACCCGCCCGCCGGCCACCCGCGGCGTCTCGGACAGGCCGAACAGTTCTTGAATCCGCGCGGCCAACACCGGCGGCCGCCCGACCTGGTAAGTGAGCGTGATCTGGCTCCCGCTCGGGACCGTTAGGGCGGCTGGGGCTTCGCGCTCCACTAACTGCATTTGGTGGAAGGTCAAGCGGCCACGCAGGGCGTCGAGCCACGGCCCGGACCGGACCTCGGCGAGCGACCGCCTGCCCCGGCACAACTCGGCCAGCACGTCCCGCAGGTCGTCATCGGCGAGGGCTGGCAAGTCGGCGTCCGGTAGCCACCCGGCCAGGCTCATTACCCGGATGCGGAACTGCCCTGCCGGCGTGTCCGGGGCTGGTAGCACGCCCGCCAACCGGGCCAGGGCAGCGTCCGCTAGCACCACCGCCGCGGTGTCCCCATCCGCGAAGTGCCCCGGCACGTCGTCGGTCGGTAAGTCGAGATACCGCGTTACTTTGCGCGCGAGCAGTTTCTCGGCCGTCGGGTCGAAGGTGACTTCATGGGCCGTCGTCAGCAAGTCGAGCGGCAGCCACTCGCGGCGGACCACCGATGCCAGCCGGACGACCGATTCGGCCTCCCCCGCATCGACATCAACGCCGACGAACAACTCGGCGTCCCGCACCCCCGACTGCGGCCCGAGCCGCACCCCGCGGCCGCCGACCATTAGGCCGCGCGAGTCGCCCGGCGAGCGTCGGCGGATCAGCCGGTCCGGGTAGGCGGCGAACACCGCCCGTAACAGAGCGTCCGGCCCGGCGGCCGGGTCGTCGCGGCCGTTCAGTAGTCGGCGGAACTGGTTAGCCGCCCGGGCCACGCCGTCCGCCCCGGCCGGGTGCAACGGGCCGAGGTGGCCGGTTCGCAAGTAGGTTTCGACCGCCTCGACGCGGTCGAGCAGGTCCGAGTCGGTGGCGATTCCGGGCCGGCCGGGGGGTGATGGGAACGGGTCACGCTCGGTCAGCAGGGCCGCCGCGACGGCCGCCGAGCCGGGTACACCTAACATATGCCCCACGGTCAGCAGCCGGCCGACGCGGGGCGGGATCGGCAGGGCCGCCAGCCGGCGGCCGGCGTCGGTGATGGTGCCCGCGCCGTCGAGTGCCCCGAGGGTTCGGAGGAGGGCCGTCGCCCGGTCAACGGCCGCCGGCCGCGGGGCTTCGAGCCACTCGAACGCCGGTTCGCCGAGGGCCGCTAGGGCCAGAACGGCCCCGCTCAGGTCGACCCGGCGGACCTCCGGCTCGGCGTCCGCCGGCCGGGCGCGGTGGGCCTGCTCGTCCCACAGTCGGACGGCGATGCCGGGCCGCGTCCGCCCCGCCCGGCCGACCCGTTGGTCGGCGGACGAGCGAGAAATCAGGGTGATTCGCAGGCGGTCGAGGCCGAGGGCCGGGTCGAACTCAAGCTGCCGGGCGACGCCGGTATCGACGACGGCCGTCACCCCCTCGACCGTGACCGACGCCTCGGCCACGTTGGTCGCCAGCACCACCTTCCGCCGGTCGTGTGGTTTGAGTGCCCGGTCCTGTTCGTCCGGCGGCAGGTCGCCGTAGAGGGGTAACAAGAGCAGGTCGTTCCGCCGGGCCGCCGGGCCGAGGTCGGCCATCGCCTGGCGGATTTCGCGGACCCCCGGCAGGAACACGAGTACGTCGCCGGCCGTCTCGGCTAACATTTGGCTAACACTGTCGGCGAGGGATTGCCGTGCTTCGTAGCGGACGGCCACCGGGTAGGTGCGGCCTCGACTTTCGATCGTCGGGCACCCACCCATGTATGCGGCGATCGGGCCGGGGTCGAGGGTGGCGGACATGACCACGACCCGCAGGTCTGGGCGGACGGTCCGGCGGACCAGCCTAACCAGGCCGAGGGCCAGGTCGGTTTCGAGGCCGCGCTCGTGGAACTCGTCGAACACGACGGCCGACACGCCGTCGAGGAACGGGTCGTCGTGCAGCCGCCGGAGTAGGATGCCGGGCGTGACGACCGCGATGCGCGCCTCATTGGAGGTCTGTTTATCGAACCGGACGTGATAGCCGATCCGGCCGCCGACGCGGCTGCTGCCCTCGTCGGCCATCCGCCGGGCGGCAGCCCGGGCCGCCACCCGGCGCGGCTCGACCAACAATACGGCCCCGTCGCCTAACGGCAGTAGAGCGGGTGGTACTCGGGTCGTCTTGCCGGCCCCGGTCGGGGCCACCAAAACGGCCGCCCCCGCTTCCCGCAGCCGGACGACCAGGTCCGGCAGCACGTCGTCGATCGGTAAGGGAACGGGCATGGAACGGCAATTCTTCGGGAACCGACGTTGCCCGGCGGGTCGGCGGCGGGTGGAATGCGGCGGGGCCGTATCCCTTTCCAGTCTACCGGAGCGTACAGTCATGACCGAACGCCACTTCAGATTAAACGGCGGCACGTCGGACAAGGTCTGGGCGATCAGTGTCGTCGGGGCGAGTCACACCGTCCGGTTCGGCCGGGCAGGGTCGTATGGGCAGGCGAAGACGAAGACGTTCTCCGACCCGGCGGCCGCCCGGGTGGCCGCGGACAAACTCATCGGTCAGAAGACCGGCAAAGGGTACGTCGAGTTCGGGTGACCGGCCGGCCCATTGTGCCCCGGCGTGGACGTGCTACACTGCCCGCTCGCCCGGCCGTCCGCAAGGGGTTTGCCGCCGTTGAACGCACTTTCCCGGGCGGCGGTCTCGCTGACCGCCCTATTGGTTGCCTCGACGGTCGCCGGGGCCTCGCCGCCGTTCCGCTGGGCGGCCGACCCGACTGGCGGGGCACCGTACATCTACCGCGACGCGGCCCAGAACTACGTCGGGTTCGAGGTCGATCTGGCCGAGTATTTGGCGGCGGCCCTCGGACGGACCCCAATTATGGTGCCCGGCGACTGGAGCAACCTGCCACAACTGCTCGACCGGCCGGCGGACGGCGGCGACCAGTCGGTTGATGTGGTGCTGAACGGGTACGAGTTGAACCCCGACCTGTATCAGAAGTACGGGGTAACGCGACCCTATTATGTCTACCGGCCGGTATTGATGAGTCGGGCCGCGGACGGCGACATCCGGGGGTGGGCGGACCTGTTCCGGCTAACACCGGCCGGGGGGCGGAAGACGGTCGGCGTCCTCGGCGGGACCGTCTGCCAGCAGTACGTCGAGAAGACGTTCGGCGACCGGGTGGAAGTGCTGTCGAACCCCGACGTGGCCACGGTCGTCGGGCTGGTCGCCAGCGGCCGGATCGACGCGACGGTGCAGGACGGGCCGGCGGCGGCGTACTACCTGAAGGAGACCCCCGCCTTGCGCGCGGCCGGGGAGCCGGGTCCGGCCGGGTTTTATGTATTGTATTATCGCAAGTCGGACGCGGAGACGGGGGCGAAACTCGACGCGGCGATTGCCGACGGCGTGCGGTCCGGGGCGCTGAAAGCCATCTATGACAAGTACGGGTTGTGGAACGATGACCAGGAGCGGCTAACATACTGGCTCGACCGCCCCTGGCCGCCGGCGGTCCCGGCCGGCGGGCCGGGGGGCGGCTCGAGCCGGCCGGCCGGAGAGCCGGCCCCGAACCCGTTGCCCGGGCTGGCCCGCGAACTCGCTCGGGCGGCCATTGTCACCGTTCAGTTGGCTGTGATCTCGTTCCCTCTGGCGATGGCGATCGGATTGATCGTCGCCGTCGGCCGGGTGTACGGGCCGCGGTGGCTGGGGGCGATCTTGACCGTCTATGTCGAAGTGGTGCGCGGGACGCCACTGCTGTTACAATTATTCATGATCTTCTATTTAGTGCCGGAACTGCTGGCCGGGTCCGGGGTGACGGCGTTGGCGTGGCTGGCCGGGTGGGTGACGCCGACGGCGGCCGGGGTCATCGGACTGGCGGTCAACTATTCGGCTTACGAGGCGGAAAACTACCGGGCCGGGCTGCTGGCCATCCCGCGCGGGCAGATGGAGGCGGCGCTCGCGCTCGGGCTGTCGCCGGGGACGGCCGTCCGGCGGGTCATCGTGCCGCAGGCGGTCCGGCTCGTCATTCCGCCGGTGACGAATGATTTTATCGCCCTGTTCAAGGACACGTCGGCTTGCAGCATCATCCTCGTCGTGGAACTGACACGGAAGTATAACGAGTTGTTCAACTTCAACCGCGGCCTTATCGTCGAGTTGGCGTTCCTGACGGCCGGGCTGTACCTTTTGATGAGCTACCCGTTGGCCGTGCTGGCGGGCCGGTTGGAGCGGCGGTTGGCCCCGGGCGGGCCGGGGGGGCGGCCGTGATCCAGGTCACCGATGTTGTTAAATTGTTCGGCCCGGCACGGGTGTTAGCCGGCGTCAGCCTAACGGTCCGGCCCGGCGAAGTGACCGCGCTTGTCGGCCCGTCCGGCGGCGGAAAGAGTACGCTTCTGCGCTGTATGAACGGATTGGAGACGTTCGACTCGGGAATCATCATGGCGTTCGGCCAAACACTCGTGGGCAACGGCGGCCGGCCCCACCCGACTCGGACTCTGCTGACGTTGCGGCGGCAAGTCGGTATGGTGTTCCAGCAGTTCCACCTGTTCCCGCACCTGTCGGTCCTCGATAACGTGACCGCCGGGCCGCGGCTGGCCCTCGGGCACTCGGCGCAGCAGGCCCGGCCGAAGGGGATGGCCCTCCTGGACCGGGTCGGGCTGGCGGACAAGGCGGACGCCCGGCCGGGGCAGCTTTCCGGCGGCCAGCAGCAGCGGGTTGCGATCGCCCGCACCCTGGCGGTTAACCCGGCGGCGATCCTGTTCGACGAGCCGACGAGCGCCCTCGACCCGGTCATGGCGGCCGAAGTGCTGGCCGTGTTCCGCGACCTGGCGGCAGACGGGTACACGATGGTCGTGGTCTCCCACGACTTCGACCTGGCCCGTCAGGCCCACACGGTCCACCGGATGGCGGCCGGGCGGGTCGCCGCCAGCGGCCCAGCGGCCAGTATCTTGCCCCCGGCCTAACGCCTGCGAGTGTTGCCATGACTCAAGTGATCCGCGTCGGACACAGCCCCGACCCCGACGATGCCTTCATGTTTCATGCACTGGCGAATGACAAGTTCCCGACCGGGGATTACAAGTTCGTCCACCAGCTCGAAGACATCGAGACGCTCAATCGCCGCGCGCTGAACGGCGAGTTGGAGGTGTCGGCCGTCAGCATCCACGCGTATGCGTTTTTACTCGACAAGTACGCCCTGCTCCCCAGCGGGTGCAGCATGGGCGACCACTACGGGCCGATGGTGGTGGCCCGCCGGCCGATGGGCATCGACGAGTTGCCGGCGCTCAGAATCGCGGTGCCGGGGACGCTGACCACGGCGTTCCTGACGTTAAAATTGCTGTATGATTCGATCGGGGCGGCGGACAAATTACAGTACGACGTGGTGCCGTTCGATGAGATATTGCACGCGGTCGAGGCGGGCGAGTACGACGCCGGCCTCATCATCCACGAGGGGCAGCTAACATTCCAGAACCAGGGGCTGCACCTGGCCGTGGACCTGGGCGTCTGGTGGCAGGACCGGACCGGGCTGCCGCTGCCGTTGGGCGGAAACGTCGTCCGGAAAGACCTCGGCCCGGATGTCATGCGGGACGTGAGCCGGCTCATCAGGCAGAGCATACAGTTCTCGCTCGACCACCGGCAGGATGCGTTGAACCACGCCCTGACCTACGCGCGGGACATGGACATCACCCTGGCGGACAAGTTCGTCGGCATGTATGTCAACGACTGGACCCTCGACTACGGGCCGCGCGGCCGGGAGGCGGTGCGGGCGCTGCTGGCCGCCGGGCACCGGGCGGGCATCATCCCGGACCCGGTCGAGGTCGAGTTTGTTGAGTAGAGTGGGAAGCCACCGACGAACATCGGTGGGCTTTCGGGGGTTGGTTGTCGACGCGGGCTACTTGATGCTCAGCCTGTTCACGTTCACCGCGCCCGTGTCGCCGTGCGGCTACCTGCCCGGCCGGGACTGGCGGCTGCGCTACGAGGTCGTCGGCGAGATGACCGCCGAGGAGTACGCCTGCCGGCTGCAATCGGGGTGGCGGCGGTTCGGGTATTCGCTGTTCACGCCCGCGTGCCCGGCCTGCACGGCGTGCCAGTCGCTGCGGGTCGACGTGGCGAAATTCGCGCCGAACGACAGCCAGAAGCGGGCGTGGAAGGCGAACGCCGACGCCGTAACGGTGGCCGTCGGTCGGCCGGCGGTGACGCGGGAAAAGCTGGCGTTGTACGACAAGTTCCACGCCGCCCAGGTCGAGCGGGTCGGGTGGCCGGAGCAGAGCAGCGGCGGGGCCGACGGGTACGCCGAGACGTTCGTCGACAACCCGATCGAGACCGACGAGTGGTGCTACCGCCTCGGCGGCCGGCTGGTCGGGGTCGGGTATACCGACCGCCTGCCGGTGGGGCTATCGGCCATCTACTTCTACCACGACCCCGACGAGCGGAAGCGGTCCCTCGGCACGTTCAACGTGCTGACGTTGATCGCGGCGGCCCGCGGGGCGGGGCTGCCGTATGTCTATCTGGGGTACTTCGTGGCAGGCTGCCGGTCGCTCGAATATAAGGCGAGGTTCCGGCCGAACGAGGTGCTGGTCGGCGGGATGTGGCGGACCCCGTAGTCCGCTCGCGCCGCGAGCGGTCTTCGCCCCTCTTCGAGCCGGGCGCGGGCAGAAGACCGCTCGCGGCGCGAGCGGACTACGGGGCGCTCCGGTCGATCCGCCCCCGTACACTACTGGGGCCGGACCCCCGCCGCCCGGCTCGACTCGTGCGTGCGTGCGTTCGGCGGTTGCACCAGCGAATGAGGTCCGCGTGACTGTGATCGAGCGGACCCGGCCGGCCGACGTGAGCGAGTTCTCCCTGCGGCCGAGCGAGGTCGCCGCCGTCGCCGCGGGGGTCGTCCTGACCGTCGTCCATGTGGTCCGGTTCGCCCAGGCCCCGGACCCCTGGGGGTGGCCACTCCTGGTCGTCCTTGTGGCCGGGCTGTTCGCGACGGACTTCGTCACGGGGTTCATCCACTGGGTCGGCGATACGTGGGGGACCGAGCAGTCGTTCCTGTTCGGCCCGCGGTTCATCAAGCCGTTCCGGTTCCACCACGCCCACCCCCTGGACATGCTCAAGAGCAACTTCTTCGTCACCAACGGCGACAACGCCCTGGTCGTCCTGCCGTTCTTGATCGGCCCGTTCGTCATGCCCCTCGATAGCGATGTCTGGCGGCACCTGGCGGTGGTGTCGTGGGTGGTCGGGGCGTGGGGGATGTGGACGAGCCAGTTCCACCTGTGGGCGCACACCAAGCACCCGCCGCGGCTCGTCGGGTGGTTGCAGCGGCGCGGGGTGATCCTCGGCCCGAAGCACCACTGGCGGCACCACAAGTCGCCGTTCGCGACGAACTATTGCATCTCCAACGGCTGGTGCGACCCGGTCCTGCAGCGCGTCCGGTTCTTCGCGGGGTTGGAGTGGGTGATATCGCGGGCGACGGGATTGCGGCCGCGGGGGGAGCTGCCGGCGAGCGCCTTACGGTCGCCGGCCCGAAGCCTGGGGTAGGAACCCCAAGTGTTTGCCATACCATACCCCGCGCGAACCGCCGCCCGGCGGCCGGCGTACCGCCCGTAACAGTGCCCGTTAGTTGCCCGGAGGCCGGTCATGGCCCAGGATGTCCTCGTCGAAACCCGCAGCCTGACCAAGCTCTACCGCGACTTCTGGGGGCGGACCAAGAAGACGGCCCTCAACGCCCTCGACCTGGACATCTACCGCGGCGAAATCTTCGGCCTGCTCGGCCCCAACGGGTCCGGGAAGACGACCACCATCAAGCTCCTGCTGGGACTGTTGTTCCCGACGGCCGGCGAGGCGTTCGTGTTCGGCGAGCCGGCGGCCAAAGTCGAGAAGAACGAGAAGATCGGCTACCTGCCCGAAGAGTCGTACCTGTACCGATTCCTGAACGCGGAAGAGACGCTCGACTTCTACGGCCGGCTGTTCGACATCCCGGCCGACGTGCGCCGCCGGCGGGCCGGGGAACTCATCGAGCTGGTCGGACTGGCCGGCGACAAGAAGCGCATCCTGCGCGAGTACTCGAAGGGGATGCGGCAGCGGATCGGCTTGGCGCAGGCGCTGATTAACGACCCCGACCTGGTCATCCTCGACGAGCCGACCTCGGGCCTCGACCCGCTCGGCACCCGGTGGATGAAGGACTTGATCCTCGACCTGCGGAAGCGCGGCAAGACGGTCCTGATGTGCAGCCACCGCCTCGAAGACGTGCAGGACGTGTGCGACCGGGTGGCGATTCTGTTCAACGGCGACCTGCAAGAGCAGGGGCGGGTCGACAAACTCATCGAAGACTCGAAGCGGCTCGAGATGCGGGCCACCGGGGTCGAAATGACCGACGCCCTGAAGGCCGACCTGGCGGCCGTCCTCGCGAAGCACGGCGGGACGCTCGAAACCTTCGGCCACCCGACGACGACGCTGGAAGACCTGTTCCTCCGGATCATCGAGGAGTCCCGCCAGCGGCCGGGCCGGCGCTACCTGCCGCCGGTCGAGAAGCCGGGGCTGGGCGCGGCGGTCTTGGGCGGGGCGGGGAAGTAGGTCGGGCGGCCCGTGGTCCGCTCGCTCCGCGAGCGGTCATACCTGCAGCGGGCCGGGACAGGTACGAGACCGCTCGCGGAGCGAGCGGACCACG
>JAABUN010005839.1_pt1 | contig 14797 bp, 8 predicted proteins | sample 5559311 | NCBI WGS metagenome assembly JAABUN01 (sample SAMN10711877, study PRJNA513370) | rock metagenome | isolation source: Antarctica rocks | place: Antarctica: Victoria Land, Siegfried Peak sud | reverse complement strand
CTCGGGCTACTATTCCTTCACGATGCCTGGCGACGCTACAGGACAACCTGACGAACCGCCGTATGCGAGGCCCGCACGTACGGTGGTGTGAGAGGAGGGCCGGGAAACCCGGCCCTCCTACTCGATTCACGTTCCCGCCCGGTTCAGCGGTAGTGCGCGGCCAGGCGCTGGAACCCCTCGTCGATGCTGACGGACGGCTGCCACCCGAGCACGGCCTGCGTGTGCCGCTGGTCGAACCAGTGCGCCGTGGACAGCTGTTCCGCAAGGAAGCGGGTCATGGGAGGCTCGTCCGTCCGCTGCAGCGCGAGCCAGGCGTGCTCGAGCACCGCTCCCGCACCGCGGGCGACCGATCCGGGCACCGACCACGCCGGAGATCTGACGCCTCCGGCACGGCAGATCCCCTCGATCAGTTCGGCGATGGGGCGCGGCTCTCCGTTCGTGACCACCAGAGCCTGCCCTCTGGCCGCGTCCATGCGGCGAAGGCAGGCGACGATCGCCGATGCCGCGTTCTCGACGTAGGTGGTATCGATCAGGGCCGTGCCGTGATCGAGCAGCGGCAACCGGCCCTGCCGCGCACGCTCGATCACGCGCTCCACCAGTTGCGTGTCACCCGGTCCCCAGACGATGTGCGGCCGTATCGCCGCGACGCGGAAGTCGGGCGTCGACCGGGCCAGGGCGAGCAACTCCGCCGCCGCCTTCGTCCGCGCGTACTCGCCACGCGCGTGAGCCGGGTCCGCGGGACCGGCCGGCGCGCCGACCAGGGACGTGCCGTCGTGGGCGACCGAGGGCGAGGAGACATGGACGACGTCGGTCGTGCCGGCAAGCCGGGCTGCCTCCACGACGTTCCTCGTGCCCTCGATGTTGATGCGGTCGAAGTCGGCGGGCGGTCCCGTGAAGGAGACCTTCGCGGCCAGGTGGATCACGGCGGAACATCCCTGCACGGCTCCCGCGACGGCGGCCGGGTCCTCGACGGAGCCGAGGACGTTCGCCGCGCCAGCGACGCGGGAGGGTCGGCGCTGGAAGCACCGCACATCCTCGCCCTCGGAGAGCAGGTGCTCGGCGACCGCCCGCCCGAGCATTCCGCTGGCCCCGGTCACGAGAACGGTCACAGGGACCCTGCCCGGCCGCCGGAAAGGAAACGCGCGCTCCACTCCGCGACTCGGGCGCGATCGGTCTTCGCATTGTGGCGGACGTCGACAGGGAGGGCGGGAACTGCGATGACGGCTGCAAGATCGAGGCCACGGGCTCGCGCCACGGACCGAGCGGCGGCTGCGAGCGGAACGTCGGCGAGAAGCGGCTTCCGTCCGGCCGTCGCCGTCTCCACGACCGCGACGACGACCTGCGTTCCGGCGGGCCCCACGCCCACGACGGCGGCCAGACGGACGCCGTCCAACGTTTCCAGAGCCTGCTCGAGTCCGACCGGGGTCACGAGACCCACAGCCGCCGTGATGACGTGTCCGAGCCTGCCCTCGACCCAGAGCCGTCCCTCGGCATCGAAGTGCCCCACATCACCCGTGCGGTGCCACGGTGGCGTTCGTGCCGAGTCCTGCTGCGTCCTCCACAGACGGAAGTAGCGGTCCTTCACATGCGGGGCGTCGACGAGGATCTCGCCTGTGACTCCTGCCGCGGTCGTCGGTGCCGCGGTCGTGCGGCCTACGGCATCGAGTTGACTGATCGCGACGCGCGCACCGCTGACCGGAAGCCCCACGCACACGCCGTCGCCGGCGCCCGGCTGTCCGTCAGCCGCGGCCTGTACCGCTCGCCGGACGCCCTCAAGATCGATGTCCGCGACGAGGAGGGACTCCGTCATGCCGTAGGGCGTGTGCAGGGATGCATTCGGGACGAGCTCCTGCACGGTCTCGAGGAGCGGGACGGGGATGGGCGCGCCGGCCGAGAGCAGCAGCGAAACCCGCTCGAGGGCGGTCTTCCCCGCTGCGGTGACACCGGAGGCTGTGGCGAGGACGTTCCGCAGGGCCGCCGGGGACGCGAAGACGACCGTCGCATCGACCGCTCCAGCTGCATCGGCGAGTGCCTGCGCGGTGAGGGTGCGCGGTGCCGTCACGTCCATCGCCGGTGTCACGGACGCCGCACCGAGGGCGGGGCCGAGCAGGGCGAAGGGCGCGAACCCTGCCACGAGTGCGGTTCCCGGCCCCAGTCCCAGAGTCGACTCGACGGCGTCACGCATGGCGGACAGCTGTCGGTTCGTATATACGACGCCTTTGGCGGGACCCGTCGAGCCGGACGTGAACAGGATCGCCGCGTCGTCATCGGCGGCAGGAAGAGGCGGCGGTGAGGAAGCAGGGCGGGCGGCGCGGAGGTCATTGAGTGAGGCCTCCACCCGCAACGCACGGCGCCTGGCGGCCGGAAGCGGTACCACGCTGATCCGCCGTCCAGGCCACCCGAAGGCGCGGGCCACGATGAGTGCACGCTCGATGCCGATCACGACGTCGGGCGCGGATCCCCTCACGGCGCGGCCGAGGCCGCGGACACCGAGGCCGGCGTCCGCGACGACGATGACCGCACCGATCCGGAGGCAGGCGTAGATGAGGACGGTCAGGTCCACACCGGGAGGGACGAGGAGGCTCACCCTGCTGCCGGTACCGAACCCGAGCGCGGTCAGACCGGCCGCAACGGCGGACACGTCGTCGTCGAGCTCTCGCCAGGAGAGCGTCCGAGGAGGGCCGTCGGGCGTCATCTCCGCGACGGCCGTCGTCGATCCCTCCGGTCCCGCTGCCGACTCGGCGATACGGTGGCCCATCGGAACGTAGGGGACGGCCTGCCGTGGAGCGCCATCGGAGTCGGCGCCGTCGGTCCCGACACCCTGGTCACCGCGCCCGTCCGGCCCTGCGAGTGCGACGGAGCGCTTTGCGAGCCATTCCACGGCCGTCGACGCGGTGTCGGCATCCTCCTGCACGAGGTGGCTCGCCCGCTCGAAGCGGTGGATGTCCGCGTGGGGCATCCTCCGGGCGAGGTCCTCCAGGTAAGTGTCCGAGAAGATGGGATCACGCGGGCCCCACATCATGAGGACGGGAACGTCGATGCTGCGGATGCCCTCCGCCGTCGTGGTGAGGGCCCCATAGCTCGGGTGGCCGGTTTCGGTGGGGATGTCCGACACGAAGTTGGCGATGCCCTGGCGGTTGGCTGCCGTTCGGTACGGTGCCCTGAAGGCGCGGCGCACCGCCGGCTCGAGTGCGGGGCGCGCGAGGGCGAAGGTCACGTCGAGGAAAGCGCTGGTGGTCCTGGTACCGAGGCCGTGCACTCCCGGCGCAAGTGTGAGCCTCAGCGGTGCAGGGATACGGCGGTCCGGGTTCTGGTGGACGGCCGTGTTGGTCAGGATCACACCGGCCAGGCCGTCCCGGTTCCTGTCGGCGTAGCCGAGGCTCACGACGCCGCCCCAGTCATGCCCTACCGTGACCACGGGTCCCGTGAGTCCGATGGCGCGGGCGAAGTCCTCCAGATCGGTGATGCGATGCTCGAGGCGGCGGAACGCGCCCGTCCGCGCCGAGAAGCCCATGTCGAGCTGGTCGACCGCGATCACGCGCCAGCCGGCGTGGAGTCCGGCGGCCAGATAGCTCCGCCACAGGTAGGACCAGGTGGGGTTGCCGTGCACACACAGGAGCGTGCCCACCACACGTTCGCCGTCGCGGCCCAGCCCGTTGTCGAGGTAGTGCCAGCGGTGGGTGGTCCCCGGGGCATCCGCGCCACTGGTCGAGGGCACGCCGATGTAGGTCGACCACGAGGGGTCGACGCCGGGGAGTGCTACCACGCAATCTCCATCATCGAGGTGTTCAGCCCGGAACCGACGCCGAGGCACAGCACCCGGTCCCCGGGGCTGAGGGACTGCGCCTCCTGGGCCAAAGTCATCGGGAGCGACGCCGGTCCCACGTTGCCCCAGTGCGGGAAGGTGATGGGGACGCGCTCACGCTCGAGGTCCACGGCCTTGATGATGGCGTTGGTGTACGAGTTGGAGACCTGGTGGGTGACGTAGCGGTCCATCCCGTCCCATGCCCAGCCGTCAGCCTGCGCCTCGTGCCAGGCGGTGACCACGAGCTCGAGGCCGCCGTCGAGCAGGCCTTTGGTGTCGGTGTACATGCCGTCGATGCCACCCACGCACAGTTCGTGGTGCTGCGTGCCGGCACGGGAGACCCCGCCGATGATGCGGTGGGAGCCCGGGTGCAGGTCGGCCGGGCCCAGGACGGCGGCTGCAGCGCCGGAACCGAGGGTGAGGGTCGCGAACTCGCTGAGGAAGTCCTCGCGCGTCGAGTCCTCGCGGTTCAGGCGGTTGAAGGTGGCCTCCTGCGTTCGCTGGGCGTCCTCGCCGGCGACGATTAGCGCGTACTTGATCTGGCCCGAGTCAATCATGTTGCCGGCCAGCGTCATACCGTTCACGAAGCCGAGGCAGGCGTTCGCCAGGTCGAAGTTCATGGCGGACGACGGCAGGCCCAGCGAGTGGTGGATCTTCACCGCGACGGACGGTTCGAGGTTGCGCCGCGTGACCGACGTGTTGATGAGGAGCCCGACGTCGCCGGGCTCGATGCCCGCTTCCGCCATCGCCTTCGCGCCGGCCTCGATGGCGGCGTCGTCGAAGTCGGACCCGGGAGACCACCATCGGCGCTCCGTGACTCCCGCCACGCGCTCGAGCAGGCGCTTCGAGAGCCGGAGCCTCTTCAGGCTGGGCGCCAGCCGTTCGTCGAACTCTGCGGAACTGACGACTACCGGCGCCTCCACACTCGTGACGGCGAGCAAAGCCGTGTTGTCATGTCGGATCGTCGCGTTACCGGTCAAATTTCCTGCCTCAAAACTGGTCAGCGCCGGTGGGTGGCTATTAAGGACCCACGGATGGATCTGCCTGGACGCCTCTGGATACTGCTGAAACTTTTGTAAGCCTACTTCTTAACGTACGACGCGGTCACTCCGAATTCGTGTGGGAGCGCGCCGTGGCTGCCCGAGACACCGCCAATACCCTGCGCGGTCGGTTCGTTCCAGTAGATTTGGGGAGGTCCTACCCCACCTGGAGATCCTGACACCGTGCATCTGAAGAGTCTAACCGTGCGAGGCTTCAAGTCTTTCGCCTCGGCGACCACCTTCGACTTCGAGCCGGGCGTCACCGCCGTCGTCGGGCCCAATGGTTCCGGCAAGTCCAACGTCGTCGACGCGCTGGCCTGGGTGATGGGGGAGCAGGGGGCCAAAACACTCCGCGGTGGCACGATGGAGGACGTCATCTTCGCCGGTACGTCCGGCCGTGCACCCCTCGGTCGGGCCAAGGTATCCCTCACGATCGACAACGCCGACGGTGCCCTGCCCATCGAGTACTCCGAGGTCACCATCTCGCGCACCCTCTTCCGCTCGGGCGGATCCGAGTACGCCGTCAACGGCAGGAACTGCAGGCTCCTGGACATCCAGGAACTGCTCTCCGACTCGGGTCTCGGCCGGGAGATGCACGTCATCGTGGGCCAGGGCCAGCTCGACAAGGTGCTGCATGCGACGCCCGAGGACCGGCGCGGATTCGTCGAGGAGGCCGCCGGGATCCTGAAGCACCGCCGCAGGCGGGAGAAGACGGTGCGGAAGCTGGACTCCATGCAGGCGAACCTGGCCCGCCTGTCGGACCTGACCGCTGAACTCCGACGGCAGCTGACCCCCCTCGGGAAGCAGGCCGAGGTGGCCCGCCGCGCGCAGCAGGTACAGTTCGCCGCCCGTGACGCGAGGTCGCGTCTGCTCGCCGACGAACTGGTGACGCTCGGCAGCGGATTCGAGCGCGACGTCGCCGCCGAGGCCGCACTCCAGGCGCGCCGCGAGGAGGTCGAGGTGATGCTCGGTGCAGGCTGGGAGCGTCAGGCCGTGCTCGAGCAGGCGGCAGCCGCCTCCGTCCCGGGTCTCAATCGCATCCGGGAGACCTGGTACGCCCTCTCCAGTGCTCGCGACAAGCTGGCGGCCCTCGCCGCCCGTGCCGAGGATCGGGGGCACCTCCTGGGACAGGGCGGCGCCGAGCCGGACCACGGTCGCGATCCGGACCAGCTCGACCGGCAGGCCGAGCGCGTGCGGGCCGAGGTGGCTGCGCTGCAGGACGAGGTGGAGTCGCTGGGGCATGCCCTCGAGGACACTCTCGCGGAACGACGCACGGCGGAAGAGGCATCGACCGCAGAGGATACGAGGCTCGCTCGGCTCCTCCGGGTCGCCGCTGATCGGCGCGAAGGGGACGCTCGGCTCGCGGGGACGGTGGGAGCCGCCCGCTCACGCGTCGAGTCGGCCGTCGCCGAAGTCGGGCGGCTCCGTGCATCGATCACCGCGGCGGAGGAACGACGCCGGACCGCTGAGCGCGAGTTCACGGCGCTCGAGGGCCAGGTCGCCGGGGACGAGGAGGGCGAGGAGGGTCTCGACGCCGAGTACGAGGAGGCATCCGGCATCCTCGGGTACGTCACCGCTGACCTGGACTCGCTCGTCGACGAGGAACGGGCGGCTGAGCGCGAGCGCGGCGCCCTGTCCGCACGGCTCGAGGCGCAGCGCGAGGGCCTGCAGCAGCGCGACGGCTCCGGGGCCCTGCTGGACGCCGGGCTCGACGGCGTGCTGCAGCCGCTCGCTCGCCTCCTGCAGGTCGCTCCCGGGTTCGAGAAGGCGGTTGCCGCAGCGCTGTCGGGCTTTGCGGACGCGATCGCCGTGGAGGGCATCGCTGCCGCGGTGCAGGCACTCGAGCTGATGAAGCACGACGACGCCGGTCAGGTGTCGCTCGTCGTCGCCTCGCAGGACGGAGCGGGCGAAGCTGCCCTGACGTCGAGGGCTTCGAAGACAGCGCTGCCCACGGGTACCGCCGTCGTGCCTGCGCTCTCCGTCGTCACCGTCCCGGCTGCGCTGCAGCCGGCCGTCGACGAGTTGCTGGGCGGTGTCGTCGTCGTCGAGGACCTCGCCCACGCCCGCAGCGTCGTGGGGGACGGCACGTCTCCGGCGGCGGTCACGCGGGACGGCGACATCCTGTCACGGCACGCTGCCCGCGGCGGTACCCCTGGGGCGGCCGCCTACCTCGAACTCCGCGCCGCGGCGGAGGGGACCGAGGACAAGCTCGGGCAGGCCGTCGCCGCGACGGAGCGGCTGCGCTTCCGCCTCATGGCGGCGCGTGCCCGCCGGCAGGAGGCGCAGCAGCGGGTGGATGCCGCGCTGGAGCGACTGCACGAATCGGATGCCAGGATGGCCGCCGTCGCCGAGAAGCTCGGGCAGCTGAACGCGAACCTCCGTTCGGCCGCGGGCGAGGCCGGGCGCCTGACAGCCCTCCTGCGTGCCGCGGAGGCGAACCTCGCTCAGGAGGAGACGGGACTGCAGGACGCCGCGCAGCGGCTGGAGGACCTGCAGTCCCAGCCGGTCGAGGCCGAGCCGTCCACCGGTCACCGTGACGCGCTGCAGCGTACCGCCGTCGACGCACGGCAGGCCGAACTCGAGGCGCGGCTCGCGCTGCGGAGCCGTGAGGAGCAGCTATCGGCACTCGGGAACAGGGCCGCGTCCCTGGAGCGGGCGGCGCAGTCCGAAAGGCGGGCGCGGGAGCAGGTCGCCGAGAACGCGAGGATCCGCCGGGCGCAGGCCGCCCTTGCCGTGGCCGTGGCGAGGGCAGCCCGTGTGGCCGGGCGTCGGGCGGCGGAGTCCGTCGCCGCGGCCGCCGAGCAGCGCGATGCCGCCGAGCGGTTGCGCGAGCAGCAGGACACCGAGTTGCAGGACGTCCGTGCCGCGACCACGGAGCTCGGCGTCGAGCTCGCCCGGCTGACCGACTCGGTGCACCGCGACGAACTCGCCCGTACCCAGCAGCGCCTGAGGATCGAGGCGCTGGAGAACCGGGCCATCGAGGAGCTCGGGTTGACCCCGGACCACCTCGTGGATGAGTTCGGTCCGCATCTCCCCGTACCCGAGGACTCGGTCACCGAGGACTCGGCCACGAAGGACAGGTGGGCGGTGCTGCGGGCTCCGGTCGACGACGACGGCAACCCCGTGCCGCCGCAGGGCGTCCCCTTCGTGCGGGAACGGCAGGAGAAGAGGCTCAGGCGGGCCGAACGGGACCTCGCCGCGCTGGGCAGGGTCAACCCGCTCGCGCTCGAGGAGTTCACGGCCCTCGAGGAGCGCCACCAGTTCCTCAGCACGCAGTTGGCGGACCTCAAGGCGACGCGGAAGGACCTGCTCGACATCATCCGGGAGGTGGACGAGCGCGTGGAGCAGGTCTTCACCGCCGCGTACCGGGACACCGCCGAGCAGTTCGAGCGCGTCTTCGCGACCCTTTTCCCGGGTGGTGAGGGGCGGCTCGTGCTCACCGACCCGTCGGACATGCTGACCACGGGTATCGAGGTCGAGGCGAGGCCCGCGGGCAAGAAGATCAAGCGGCTCTCGCTGCTGTCAGGGGGTGAGCGGTCTCTGACCGCCGTCGCCCTGCTGGTCGCGATCTTCAAGGCGCGGCCCTCGCCGTTCTACGTCTTGGACGAGGTGGAGGCCGCCCTCGATGACACCAACCTCGGCAGGCTGATCACCATCTTCCGCGAGCTCCGGGAGTCGAGCCAGCTCATCATCATCACGCATCAGAAGCGCACGATGGAGGTCGCGGACGCGCTGTACGGGGTGACGATGCGGGGCGACGGCGTATCCACCGTCATGAGCCAGCGACTCGCGCCGGACGGCGAGCAGGTCCTCGGCTAGGACCCTTCGCTCGCCGGCCCCTCCGCTGCCGGGTCCGCACTGCGCCTGTCGGGTGGGCCGTCGCCGTCGGGCGGAGCGGCTGGCGAGCGCTCCTGCGCGGGCAGCGTCTCCCTGGAAACCGCCCAGACGACGGCGGCGAGCACGGCCAGCACGCCGGTAGCAGCGAAGGCGAGGCCGAAGGAGCCGAAGGAGAGCTGGTCGATGATGAGGCCGGCGAGGATCGGTCCGAGGATGGCGCCGAAGTCGGCGCTCATCTGGAAGGTCGCGAGGACCTTGCCGCCACTGCGGTCATTGCCGATGACATCCGCCACCGCTGCCTGCTGTGCGGGATTGAGGAGCCCCGACCCGATGCCCCCCACGACGCACAGTGCGAGGAACGCCACCACGTCTCCGGAGAAGCCGAGGGCCACCATCGCGGCACCGTTGACGAGGAGACCGGTGATCACGAGCGGTCTCCTGCCCAGCGAGTCCGCGAGTCTGCCCGAGATCGTGAGGGCGAGCGCCGTCCCGGCCGCGAAGAAGGCGAGGGAGATGCCGGCGATCTCCGTGCCCGCTCCGAGGACGACGTCCGCGAACAGCGGTACCAACGCCATCCGGACGCCGAAAGAGGACCAGCCGTTAGCGAAGCTCGAGGCCAGCGACGCACGGTACCCGGAGTCCGCGATGGCCTCCCGCACCGTCAGTGCCGGTTTGTCCCGTGCTGCCCGACGGTCCGCGAGCGACGTGTCCTTGAGCTGGAAGAAGACGACGGCGGAGGCGATCAGCAGTGCCACCGCGTAGACGAGGAACGGAACCCGGAGGCCGAAGCGAGCCAGCAGGCCACCGACGATCGGTCCGCCGATGCTCCCGAGCAGGAAAGCGGTGGCGTACGCGCCGGAGACGCGTCCGCGGATGGCTGGCGGGGCGAGCCGGATGATCAGGCCCATTGCGGAGACCGTGAACATCGTCGAGCCGATACCTCCGAGGGCTCGGAAGACGAGGAGCTGCCAGTAATCGGCGGCGAAGGCGCAGGCGGCGGTGGACAGGGCCACGATGAGCAACCCGACGATATAGACCGGACGTTCGCCGAGCCGCTCGACGAGGCGTCCCCCAGCCGGTGCGAAGACGAGGCGCGTGAAGGCGAAGGCACTGACGATCACGGCCGACGCGGTGACACCGACGTCGAAGCTCTGGGCGAACTGCGGGAGGATCGGGGCCACGAGACCGAACCCGATGGCGATGACGAACGCCGCGGCGATGAGGACCTTGATCTCCCGGGGGATCCGCTGCCGCTCCGCCGCGGGTGCGGCACCGTCGCCTGTCCGCCTGACCGGAGGAAAGATCCTGAAGGGGGAGGGCTTGCGCACGCGAGGGAGTCCGGCCATGGTCCTCGCATTCTGTCACTGCTGCGAGCGGATGCTCAATCAGCCCGTATGAGAAGGTGGATCAGTGAACGACATCCTTCTGCCCGTCATCTTCGTCATCCTCGCGATCGCCGTGGTCGGGTCGCTCGCCATCCTCCTCGTGCGGGGGAGGCGGACTCCTCCGGGCACGTACTCCGGGCCGCGGGACGCCGATGACCAGGTGACGGGTTCGGCCCATGGCTCCACGTCGACGGATGTCCTCGACCGCCCGGACGGCATGACGACGGACGTCCTCGTCCCCGATGACCTCGGCGCGCTCGATGCGGCGCCTCCCGCTCCCCGGTACGACACGGTCGACCCCGTCCAGGGGCGGCTCGCCCGCCTGCGCGCTCGGCTCGTGCGGTCGAACAACACCCTCGGCAAGGGTCTTCTCGCGCTGCTGTCCCGCGACAGGATCGACGAGGACGTCTGGGACGAGGTGGAGGAGACACTCCTCATGGCGGACCTCGGCACCGAGCCCACCATGGAACTCGTCGACGCCCTGCGCGAGCGTGTCAGGGTGGCCGGTAGCCGCAACCCCGTGGAGGTCAAGGACATGCTCCGCGAGGAGCTGGTGAAGCTGGTTGATCCCTCCATGGACCGCTCCCTCGCCACGCACCGCCATGCGGACCGTCCGGCCATCGTCATGGTCGTCGGGGTCAATGGCGTGGGCAAGACCACGACGGTAGGTAAGCTCGCCCGCGTGCTGGTCGCCGATGACAAGGACGTGCTCCTCGGCGCGGCGGACACGTTCCGCGCGGCAGCGGCGGAGCAGTTGGCCACATGGGGGGCGCGCGTCGGTGTCCCGACCGTCAAGTCCGACGTCGACGGCGCCGACCCCGCCTCGGTCGCCTTCGAGGCGGTCAAGGCCGGCATCGAGCAGGAGGTCGACGTCGTCCTCATCGACACCGCCGGCCGCCTGCAGAACAAGGTCGGCCTCATGGACGAGCTGGGCAAGGTCAAGCGTGTCGTCGAGAAGCAGGGCACCGTGGACGAGGTCCTGCTCGTGCTCGATGCGACCACCGGACAGAACGGCCTGAGCCAGGCGCGCGTGTTCGCCGAGGTCGTCGATATCACGGGAATCGTCCTCACGAAGCTGGACGGTACCGCGAAGGGGGGTATCGTCGTCGCGATCCAGCGGAGTCTCGGCGTGCCGGTGAAACTGATCGGCCTCGGCGAGGGCGCGGACGACCTCGCGCCCTTCGACGCGGAGAGCTTCGTCGACGCCCTGCTGAACTAGCCGCGGCCGGACCTGCCCGCAGTCTCCGTCCCTGGCGGGGATCGGCAGCCGGGGAAACGTGCCGGAAACATCGGCGTCACGCCACTTTTACCTCGGTAGGACCGCTGTAACCTGCGCGCAATGTCGGGTCCGAGGGACGGAAACACGAACATCGCATTCTGGAGGTGCGGGAAGTGCCCGCCCCTTTGGAAGGATCGTGCTTGATGGATCTGACAGCAGGCCACGTCTGGGTGATGATCTCAGCTGCCCTCGTACTTCTCATGACCCCCGGCCTCGCCTTCTTCTACGGCGGGATGACCCGTGCCAAGGCCGCCCTGAACATGATGATGATGAGCTTCATCGCCGTCGGACTCGTGGGAATCGTCTGGGTGCTCTGGGGCTACTCGATGACCGGCGGAGAGGGTATCGCCCAGCTCTTCGGCAACCCGTTCACCTCCTTCGGCATGTCCGGTCTCATCGGCACCGAGGATCTCATCGGGGCCGGGTACGGCGCGACCTTCGCCATCATCACGGTCGCCCTGATCAGCGGGGCGATCGCGGACCGCGCCAGGTTCGGCGCCTGGACCGTCTTCGTGCCCATCTGGGTCACGCTCGTGTACTGTCCCCTCGCCTTCATGGTGTGGGGAGGCGGACTCCTCAGCGCTGACGGCGCCGTCGGTGGAGCCGTCGGTGAGGCCGTCGACTTCGCCGGTGGAACCGTCGTACACATCAGCGCCGGCGCCGCCGCGCTCGTCCTCGCCCTGATCCTGGGCAAGCGCCAGGGCTTCGGAAAGGATCCGGCCCAGCGTCCCCACAACATTCCCCTCGTGATGCTCGGCGCCGCGCTCCTGTGGTTCGGCTGGTTCGGCTTCAACGGAGGCGCAGCGGGGACCGCCGAGGAAGCGGGCCTGATCTGGGTCAACACGATGGTGGCCCCCTCCGCGGCGATGGTCGGCTGGCTCGTGACCGAACGTATCCGCGACGGACGCCCGACCTCCCTCGGTGCCGCTTCCGGTATCGTCGCCGGGCTCGTTGCCATCACGCCGGCCTGCGCTAACGTCAGCCCCGTCGGTGCCATCTGCCTCGGCATCGTCTCGGGTGTCGTCTGCGCCCTCGCCGTCGGCGTCAAGTACCGCCTCGGTTTCGACGACTCGCTCGACGTCGTCGCCGTCCACCTCGTCGCCGGCATCGTCGGCACGCTCTCGCTCGGCTTCATCATGTTGCCCATCGAGGGTGAGGGGGGCGGACTCTTCTACGGGGCCGGCGCCGGCCAGCTCGTCGCCCAGATCGTCGCCGCGGGGATCGCGATCGCCGTCTCGGCTATCATGACCGCGATCATCGGCCTCGCGATCCACAAGACCATCGGCTTCCGCATCAGCCCGGACAACGAGGTATCCGGCGTGGACCTTTCGGAGCACGCGGAGACCGCCTACGAGTTCGGTGGCCTGGGAGTGGGCGGATCCTTCCACCCGTTCGCCGAGCAGATGTTCTCGCAGCAGAAGACGGCGCAGTCACAGCCTGCGCAGCCACGGCCCGCGCAGCAGAAGACCACCCAGGACAACGTCACGGAGGGCGTACATTCATGAAACTGGTGACAGCGATCGTCCGTCCCGATAAGCTCGACGGCGTCCGGGGAGCGCTCGAGAACTACGGTGTGCAGGGCCTCACGGTCAGCGAGGCGAGCGGCTACGGCCGCCAGCGCGGACACACCGAGGTCTACCGCGGTGCCGAGTACACCGTGGACCTCCTGCAGAAGGCTCGGGTGGAGGTGCTCGTCGCCGACGCCTGGGTCACCGACATCGTCGACGTCCTGGTCTCCACGGCCAACACGGGCCGGGCCGGGGACGGCAAGGTCTGGGTCATCCCGGTCGAGGAGGCCGTGCGCGTCCGGACGGGCGAGCGGGGCGACGCGGCACTCTAGGTGTCCTGACCCCTCCAAATGTCCTGACCACTCCAGGTGTACTGACAGAGGGATCACGACGAAGGGCCGCCACATCGTGGCGGCCCTTCTCGCTTGCTGCTGTGTCGTGCTCCGATCGAATTTCTGCGGGGCGTCAGGCCCGGCCGTGCGAGGACGGCCAGGATTCGGGCCCTGCCGAGCCGGCTCGGTACTCCTCGAGGGGCACGCGGTCCTCCGACCACGCCTTCAATACCGGCTCGACGATCCGCCAGCAGTCCTCGGCCGTGTCGCCGCGGACCGAGAGCGTGGGATCCCCGGCGAGGACGCCGTCGAGCACCTCGCCGTAGGGGAGCAGGTCCGTCTCGTTGAGGTCGGCGCTGAGGATTGCCCGGTCCAGCGAAAAGATGTCGCCCGGTCCGTTCACATCGACTTCGAGCTGCAGCGTGTCCGGACCGAATCCGATACGCAGCTTCGTCGGTGCGTCCTGCCCGGTGAAGCCGACGGGGAGGTGGCTCACCGGTCGGAACGTGATGACGGCCTCCTTGCGCTTGACGCCCAGCGCCTTACCGGAGCGCAGGACGAACGGGACACCGGACCAGCGCTCGTTGTTGATGGAGACGGTGACCTCTGCGAGCGTCTCGGTGCCCTTCGAGGCATCGACGCCGGGCTCGGCGATGTAGTCGGGGACCTGCCGGTCGCCCATGGTACCCGCGGTGTACCGGGCGCGGCGGCTGCTGTCGGGGCTGTCGAGGTCCACGGTGCTGGCCCGGAGGACCGAGCCGATGTGGTCCCGCAGGTCCCTCTCGTGCAGGGTCGAGGGGGCGTTGAGCGCGAGCAGCGCCATGACGTGCAGCAGGTGGCTCTGGATCATGTCGCGCAGGGCGCCCGCGCCGTCGTAGTAGCGCGCACGGTTCTCGAGCGCCAGGTCCTCGTCGAAGATCACCTCGACCTTTTCGATGTGCAGGTTGTTCCAGACGGGTTCGAGGATCCGATTGGCGAAGCGCAGGCCGAGGATGTTGAACACCGTCGCTTTGCCGAGGAAGTGATCCACACGGTGGATGTTCTGCTCGGGGACCAGCTTCGCGAGCTTCTCATTGAGACTGTGGGCACTCGCCTGGTCCGTCCCGAAGGGCTTTTCCATGACGAGGCGCGTGCTCTTCGGCAGGGAGTCCGGACCGAGGGCGCTGCACGCTTTCTGGCTGACGGCAGGGGGCAACGCGAAATAGATGGCCACCGGACCCTCGAGGGTCCGGACGAGATCGGCCAACCCGCTCTGGGTCACGTCGAGGAGGTGGTAGGAGCTGTCGTCGCGCACCTGCTGCAGTGCCGCCTGCCCGGCGTCGTCCGCCTTGTCCACGGCGGCGGCGAAGGCCGTGTCGATGCGCTCCCGCCATTGCTTGTCGGTCCAGTCGTCGGATCCCGCTCCCACGAGCTTCAACCCGTCGGCGCGGCCCAGCCGGATCAGCCGGGCCAGGCCGGGGAGCAGCAGGCGCCCGGTCAGGTCGCCGGAGGCACCCAGGACCAGGAGTGTCCTGACGCGGGTGTCGGCCTCCGCGGGGATGGTGCCGTGTTCTGCGAGCGAGTGAGTGTCCACGTCTTCACCTTGCCACGTATCCCGGTGCGTGTCGTGCC
>JAABUN010005838.1_pt1 | contig 14805 bp, 14 predicted proteins | sample 5559311 | NCBI WGS metagenome assembly JAABUN01 (sample SAMN10711877, study PRJNA513370) | rock metagenome | isolation source: Antarctica rocks | place: Antarctica: Victoria Land, Siegfried Peak sud | reverse complement strand
CCCCGCTTCGCCACCAACTCGGCCCGGATCGCCCACCGCGCAGACCTGGTGCAGATCCTCGAGTCTCTGTTAGCGGTGCAGGACTCGGCCACCTGGCAACGGAGCTTGACCAGGGCCGGTGTGCCGGCGGGCCGGGTCGGAGACCTCACCGACGGCTTCGCACTCGCCGAGTCACTGGGCCTGCACCCGTGGACCGACGTCGGCGAGCCCGGGGCGCCCTGCCCGCAGGTGCGCCACCCCGTGCAGTACGCACCGGCATTGAGCGTCGCAGCAACCGCTCCCCCGCAGCTGGGCGAGCACGACGCGCAGCTGTGTGACTGGCTACGCCGTCCCGCGGCACCGATCCCACCCCTCCCAGCACACCGCATACCCCCAGAAGAGGTGCACCAGTGACCACGACACCCGTCCGCCCAAGGTCGACCCGCTCGACCTTGCCGGGATCGATGACGTCCTGACGGATGAGGAGAAGGCGATCCGCAGTGCCGTCCGGCAGCTGTGCGACAGCGCCGTCGACCCGCACGTCGCCGGCTGGTTTGAGTCCGGAGAGCTGCCGCAGATCCGCGAGCTGGCCCAGCAGATGGGCCGTCTCGGGCTGCTGGGGATGCACCTGCAGGGCTATGGCTGCGCCGGGATGGGCGCGTCGACTACGGGCTGGCCTGCCTTGAGCTGGAAGCCAGCGACTCCGGGATCTGGTCCCTGGTCAGCGTTCAGGGATCGTTGGCGATGTTTGCGATCTGGCGGCACGGCAGCGAGGAGCACAAGCAGCGGTGGCTGCCGCAGATGGCTGCCGGTGAGGCCATCGGCTGCTTCGGGCTCACGGAGGCCGACCACGGGTCGGACCCGGCCACCATGCGCACCCGGGCCCGCAGGGACGGCGCGGGCGAGCAGGCCGACTGGATCATGGACGGCGCCAAGATGTGGATCACCAACGGCTCGGTCGCCGACGTGGCTGTTATCTGGGCGCAGACCGAGGAAAGCATCCGCGGCTTCGTGGTACCCACCGACACCCCCGGCTTCTCGGCGCCGTTGATCAAGCACAAGATGTCGCTACGCGCCTCGGTCACCAGCGAGCTCGTCCTGGAGGGGGTCCGACTGCCGCACGACGCGGTCCTGCCCGACGCGCGCGGGCTCAAGGGACCGCTGTCCTGCCTCAACGAGGCGCGTGACGGAATCGTCTGGGGCGCGATGGGCGCCGCCCGCAGCTGCTTCGGCACGGCTCTGGAGTATGACGGTGCGCGGGTCCAGTTCGGCCGTCCGATCAGCGGCTTCCAGCTGACCCAGGCCAAGCTGGCGCAGATGTCGATCGAGCTGACCACCGGCACCCTGCTGGCGCTGCATCTGGGCCGGCGCAAGGACGCGGGCACCCTGCGGCGCGAGCAGGTCAGCCTGGGCAAGATCAACAACGTCAGCAAGGCGCTGGAGATCGCGCGCGGCGCCCGGACGGTGCCAACGGTATCTCCTTAGAGATACCCCGTGATCCGGCACATGAGCAACCTGGAGTCCGTCCTGACCTACGAGGGCACCCCGGAGATGCACACCCTGGTGGTGGGGCAGGCGCTGACCGGTCAGGCCGCCTTCCGCTACGTCGCGCCGGTCGTCCGGATCGGCCCCCCGACACCCCTGCGCGGCCTCGCCCGCCAACCTCTAGTCAGGTGGTGCCTGGCCCTGCGGCGTCCCGCGCTGGGCGGCGACCCGGACCATCTCGTCGTGCGAGTCCGGGCCGGGTCCGATGTGCGGGATCCGGGTGAGCAGCCACACCCCTGCCAGTGCCCAGCCACCGAAGATCAACCACTCATAGGGCCAGACCAGAGCGGCCGGCATACCGGGCAGGAACAGGATGCCCATTCCGGTGGCCAGGACCACCGCGACCCACCCGGTTGCGGTGCCACCAGGGGTGCGGAACGGTCGCTCCATGTCCGGCTCTCGGCGGCGCAGCATGACGAAGCTGAAGGCGACCATGACGTAGGCGATGATCAGGCTGACCCCGCCTGCATCGACCAGCCAGACCAGCATCTGGCGGCCGAACAGGGGAGCCAGCACGGACAGTGCGCCGATGAAGATCAAGGCATTGCTGGGTGTGCGGTAGCGCGGGTGCAGCACACCGAACCAGCGGGGAAGCATGCCTGACTCGGCCATGGCGTAGATCAGCCGGCTGGCACCGATCAAAAAGCCGTTCCAGGAGGTGAGGATGCCAGCAATGCCGCCGATCACCAAGACGTTGCCCATCGTCTGGCTCCCCCACAGTGCAGCCATCCCGTCGGCTGCTGCCAGCTCGGATTCGGCCAGCTGGGCGACCGGCAAGGACGAGCCCACGGTGAGCATGATCATGACGTACCACCCGACGGCCAGGGCCACCGAGACCAGGAGCAGCACCCCGATCTTGCGATAGGGCAGGTTGATCTCCTCGGCCGACTGCGGGATGACGTCGAACCCCACAAAGAGGAACGGCGTGGCCACCAGGACCCCGATCAGTCCCGCGGCGCCACCGGTGAACAGCGGCTTCATGGTCTCAGTCCCGCCCCCGATGAACGAGCCGAGGACAAGAGCCAGGCCCACCGCCATCAAGAACAGCACCGCGATAGACTGGAACAGCGCTGCCGGACGGACACCCCGGTAGTTCAGGAAGGTCATCACGATGGCAGCGACCACACCGACCGCCACCCAGGACAGGTAGACTTCGTAGCCGGCGACCGTCCACAGCTTGATCGAGAGCATGTCGGGGAAGAGGAAAAGCATCGTCTGCGGCAGCGCGACGGCCTCGAAGGCCACCACCGAGATGTAGCCCAGGGTCAGAAACCAAGAGCAGATCAACGCCGCCCGCGAGCCAACCGCACGCAGGACGTACTGGTGCTCACCACCGACCTGAGGCATTGCCGCCACAAGCTCGGCGTAGGTCAACCCCACGAAGCCGACCACGATGCCGCCGATCACGAAGGCCAACACCGCGCCCAGCGTGCCGGCCCCTTCGAGGAAGCCGCCGGTCAGGACGATCCAGCCGAACCCGATCATTGCGCCGAAGGCGATAGCCAGGACATCCCATTGGCCCAGGACGCGGGTGAAGGAGGCCTCCGTGCCGGACGTGGTGTGTGCCATGCGCGCAGCCTAGGGCCTCGCGAAGGTGCTGACTAGGGGCACGTCAGCACCGCCGTCAGGAGTCAGTCCTCCAGGACGAACGTGACCTCGAGCACCACCTCGTAGTTCGAGATCACCCCATCGGTCACCCCGACCTTCTGCTCCTTGACCCAGGCGCCCGATACGTTGCGCAGTGTCGAGCTGGCCCGCTCGACGGCCGTGCGGATGGCATCCTCAAAACTGGTGTCGGATCGTGCGGTGATGGTGCTGATGCGTGCGACGGTGCCCATGTCAACCTCCATGTCGATGGACTCCGCAGTCTTGCCGCTCCCGCCCCGTGCGGCAACCGCAGGGCCTCCGGGCAGAGCGGCCGCGGGCCGGCTTCCACCCATGAGAGCCGGCCCGCACGGCCCGCCTACGAAGAGGACGCAGCGTTGTAGACCGACTGCTCGACGTTGCCGAAGTAGGGGCCGTACATGACGTCCTTCTCCCCGCGGTAGCCGAAGGAGTTGACCGAGTTGAGCGTGCCGCGCGTGATCCATCCGCCGCCGGAGGAGCCCCCGGTCATGCTGCAGGGCAGCCGGTGGTCGGTGGTGCCGCGGGTGTCGACCCCGGCGACGCCGGAGCACTTCCACAGGCTCTGCCCGTCGTAGGGCGTGGCTGCCGGGTAGCCGTAGGCGTCGAAGCTGAGCTCGTAGCCGAGGTTGAAGTCGATCGGGTAGCTGCTGGCGACACCGGTCAGACTCTGGCCGGAACTGTTCTCGGCCATCACCGCGAAGCCGACGTCGTGGTTGAAGTCACCACTGTTGGCCCACTGCGACGTGGTTAGCAGCGTCTCGGCGGCCCAGGTGCCGTAGGGGCGATTGCCATCAAGGTATGCCGGCACGAAGGCGAAGTTGGTGGCGTAGGCGCCGGGGCCTTCGTTGAGGCAGTGCCCAGCGGTCGTCACGACGTCAGCGTTGGTGCTGGTCGTGGCGGTGCCCGAGCACACGTAGTTGCTGCCGCCCATGGTGAAGAAGACCTTGCCCTCTCGGCTGTCCACGGGCACCGCCACGGCCTTGGCGGAACCTCCCCCGCCCCCCGGCTTGCTGCCCTTGGCCTTGGGGTTGATCTTGGCCTCGCGCGGGATGGCAGCGCGCATCCGAGCCGGCGTCCAATAGTCGATGACCCGGGCCTGTTGCGCCTTGGTCGTCGCGGCCGCGTGGCGCTCGACGGCGTGGTCCGGCGGGTTGCCGGTGCCGCCTGTGTTGCCGCTGGCTCCGGCGGCTGGGGTGAGCCCGGCGGCCATCATCAGCGCACCGATGGTCGCGGCCAAAGTTGCAGGACGTGAACGTGTCATGAATCCTCCACATTGTCTGCGCCGGCGCACGGGGCGTCCGGCGGGGATCGCATCACCGTAGGCCACAACGGATGGCTTGTCGCCTGCCGTTGGGTCAATTCTTCGTCAAGGATCGGGCCCCCATGGAGGCGCTGGCGCCGACCAATGCCGGAGGCGTCACGTCGACCGCGACGGGACTCAGAGCGTGCGTCGAGGCACGATGTCGGGTATGACGATTCGCAACCGGCCGGCATACGAGGCGGGGCTTCTGCTCGACGAACAGACGCGACCAGGGTCGATCCGGGAGCGTCGCGCGCGGTGCGCTGAGCCCCATGTCGCGGATCTCAACACCCTGGCTCGGGCCATCTCGGCGGAGACGGGGGCGAGCGTCCCGCTGATCGATCCGGCGGGTGGCGGCAACGGCGCGCGAGTGCTGATGCTGCTGGCGGAGCACGTCCCCTGCCGCAGTGCCGGGAGCGGACTGGTCAGCCTGCACGCCAACGACCCCACCGCCGCCAACACGATGACCGCCTGCCAGCGGGCCGGTCTCGGGGACGTAGACGTGTTGCTATGGTCGGTCATCCCCTGGTGGTCACAGGACCCCGGTCTGGCACACCACACTCCGGGCACCTGTGGGAGCAGCCCGTCACGCTCGGGGCACGCTCGCCTGGCCGGCCCGTATGTCGTCCGCCTGCTGGCCCTGCTGCCGCAGCTGGAGGCGGTGGTCCTGCTTGGCCGCGGGACGCAGCTGGCCTGGGACCGGGCGATGCGCAGCGCCGAACCGGCGTTGTCCGGTGAGGTGCGGGTGATGTCCTGTCCGCACCCGAGCCCGATGGCCTGGCACATGACCGACCGGATCAGCGGCAGGGCGAACCGGGAGGTCACGATCGGCGTCTTGGCTGAGGCCGCACGCCATATCCAGCGGTCTGCCCACTGACGTCGCGCAGAATGTGAGACCGCTGGCTTGAGTTGGCGACCGCGGCTTTGTCGGCCGACCGCGGGTTCGTCAGGCAGCAGCGGGGTATAGGGCGCGGTCGCCTGACGAAGCCCCGGTTGCCTGCCACACCCGCGGTCGGCTGAACACCCACGGCCGCTCAGGACGCGTGGTCGCGGAAGGTGGCGTAGTGAATCTGCAGCAGGTCCGCGGCCGGCCGCTCCCGCCGGGCGCGGGGCAGCACCATCAGCGGCTGCCGGTGCCGGCCCTGGAGGCCGTGCCGCAGGGTCGGCCCGTCGATCTCATCCAGCAGCCGCTGGGCCACCTCGACCACCAGGTCCGGCCGAATGCCGATCAGGTGCGCGTCGTATGCGGAGTGGTGCAGTCGGCACAGCGCCAGCCCGTTGCGCACCGAGGCCTCCCCTCGCTCGTCGCTGTCCGCGACGATGTGCGCGGCGTCGAGCAGCTCCGAATGGGCCAGCGAGCAGACTGCGCATCGTCGCTCATATGCCCGTAGCACGGTTGATCGGAAGACCGGTTGGTGCAGCCGCTGCCTGGTCTCCCGCATCACGTAACGCCGCAGCTGCGCCTCGCCGGGAGACCCCTCGTCACGCAGTTCAAAGGTCTCGTCGAGGGCCAGGACGAACTGCTGCTGAGCCGGCTCCTCCCCCACCAGGTAGACGGGAAACACCGGTTGGTAGAGCGCCGCACCGACGCCGAAGAACCAGATCAACGGCTGGCGGCGCTGCATGGCGGTGCGCAGCGCCCGGTTCTCGGGGTGGTCGGGGTCATCGCCGCGCCACTTGTAATAGATCCCGCCGTTGCGGCCTTGGCCGTCCTCATACGGCCGTGCCGCGCCCTCGGGCCGGTAGACCGTGCGGATCGACAGGGCCGACTCCAGGCCCGCAGGCTTGCGAATGCCGCGCTGCCGGTCCAGCAGCGGGATGCGATCGCCACGGAATCGGAAGTCGGCGAGCTCCTCGCTGTGGATCGGGTCCGTCCCGTCGTTGGTGCGCAGGGCGAGCCACTGCTGCGCGGCAAGACGCAGGGAAGCGTCATCCTCTTCCGACCACACCGACGCCATACCGGCATCCTGCCAGCTCGTGGCCTCCACTGGTGGGCATCTCACCGTGCCGCGCTGACGACATACCTGGGGCTGGTGCCCAGTATGTCGAGAACCCGCCCCTCTCGCCGTCCCCGGGGTAACTGTCGCCAAAATGGTCGGCACGGACCGATGGAGGAGACGGCGGCGAACTACCTTTTGCCCAAGCACTACCGGGGCGGCCCGAAGCCGATGCCCATCGTGCGCTGCGGCATGGACTTGTGGACGCCGCAGGAGGTCGAGGCCCATCTGGCCTTCATAGGCCAGCCAGACAGACCCTTGTCCCCGCGTACGGGATAGCGTACGCTTCGCGCGGAGGTGGTCATACTATGACTGCGATGAGCGCGACGACAGCCCGGGCCAACTTGTACAAACTGATCGACCAGGTCAACGAGGATTCACAGCCGCTGACCATTACCGGCCAGCGCGGCAACGCGGTGCTGATTGGTGAGGCTGACTGGCAGGCGATCCAGGAGACGCTGTACTTGGAGTCGGTGCCCGGGTTGGCTGAGTCAATTCGCGCGGCTCGGACAGAAGGTATCGAGGCAGGCTCGACTGAGCTCGACTGGTGAGCAGCACGGCCTGGACGCTGACCTACTCCCGCCAGGCGCAAAAGGATGCCAAGAAGTTGGCGTCCTCCGGCCTGAAGGCGCGAGCCCAGCTACTACTGGGAGTCCTGGCTAACGACCCGTTCGACAGACCCCCTCGTTACGAAAAGCTCGTAGGGGACCTGGCTAGGTGCTACTCCAGACGCATCAACGTCCAGCACCGGTTGGTCTACGAGGTCCTCCCTGACGAGCACGTCGTCCACGTGCTGCGAATGTGGACCCACTACGAATAACCAGCGAAGCAACACCTTGTACCACCGCGCCAAGCACGTCTTACCGCCGCTACGGCCTGGGTTCTGCTTCAGCGTCGCTTCGATCACCTTCCGACTATCCAGCTCGCGTCACGTCGCTGCGGACATCGTTCAACTCCCCGGATGTCGACCAGTCGAGTGGGCCCGCACACCTCTTGGCGTTCGGGCCCACTCGGCTGACGGATCGGTCAGCTGCAGCCGCTGGTGCTGCCGCAGCCTTCGCAGACGTAGCAGGAGCCGGCCGGGCGCATCTTGGTGCCACACGTCATACACATCGGCGCGTCGGCGGACTTGCCCTGCAGCTGCTCGAACAGCTCGGTCGAGGAGTGCACGCCCGGCTCTGCCTTGCGGACATCCGCAGCACCGGCGCCGGACTGCACCTCTGGCGTCTCGGCCACCTCGTCGTGTCGCTTGCTCGCCGGTGCAGGCGACTGGCTGTAGGACTCCAGCTCGTCCTCGTAGTTCTCGTCTTCGGAGGAACTTGACTCACCCGCGACATAGGAGCCGGTCTCCAGCTGCCGCTGGCGCTCCTCGGCCGTGTGGATGCCCATAAACGAGCGGGTCTCGAAGTCCATGTAGTCCAGCGCCAACCGGCGGAACACGTAGTCCATCAGCGACTGCGACATCCGCACGTCGGGGTCGTCGGTCATGCCGGCGGGTTCGAAGCGCAGGTTAGTGAACTTCTCGACGAAGGTCTCCAGCGGCACTCCGTACTGCAGGCCCACTGAGACAGCGATTGAGAAGGCGTCCATCACGCCGGCCAGGGTCGAGCCCTGCTTGCCAAACTTCAGGAAGATCTCGCCCAGGTCGCCGCTGTCGTAGGTGCCCGCGGTCAGGTAGCCCTCGGCGCCGCCGACGGCGAACGACGTGGTCTGGCTGGTCCGGCGCTTGGGCAGCCGCTTGCGCACCGGGCGGTACTCAACGACCTTCTCGACCTTTGGCTCGTCGACCGACTCGTCGGACTTCTTCTCATCCTTCTTACCGTCCGACAGTGGCTGGCCGACCTTGCAGTTGTCGCGGTAGACCGCGAGCGCCTTGAGGCCCAGCTTCCAGCCCTGCAGGTAGACGTCGGCGATCTCCTCGACGGTTGCCGACTCCGGCAGGTTGACCGTCTTGGAGATCGCCCCGGACAGGAACGGCTGAGCAGCCGCCATCATCTTGACGTGCCCCATCGGCTTGATGGAGCGGGCACCCATGGCGCAGTCGAAGACCTCGTAATGCACGGGCTTGAGTCCGGGCGCGTCGATGACGTGCCCCTTTTCGGCGATGAACTCCACGATTGCCTCGATGGTCTCGCCGGTGTAGCCGAGGTTCTTCAGGGCCCGCGGGACCGTCTGGTTGACGATCTGCATGGAGCCACCGCCGACGAGCTTCTTGAACTTCACCAGTGAGAAGTCGGGCTCGATGCCGGTGGTGTCGCAGTCCATCATGAAGCCGATGGTGCCGGTCGGCGCGAGGACACTGGCCTGTGCGTTGCGGTACCCGTTCTTCTCCCCGTGCTTGACCACGGCATCCCATGCCTTGGTCGCGACCTTGTGGATGTCCTCGTCCATCGCGTGCAGCGGTCGCAGCTCATCGTTGGCGGCCTGGTGCTTGCGCATGACCCGCTTGTGCGCGTCAGCGTTGCGGGCATAGCCGGCATACGGTCCCACGACCCCGGCCAGCTCGGCCGAGCGCTTGTATGCAGCGCCGGTCAGCAGCGAGGTCAGTGCGGCGGCGAGCGAACGCCCGCCCTCAGAGTCATAGCCGCGGCCGGTCGCCATCAGCAGCGCGCCGAGGTTGGCGTAGCCGATGCCCAGCTGCCGGTAGTTGCGTGTGGTCTCACCGATGGCCTCGGTCGGGAAGTCGGCAAAGCAGATCGAGATGTCCATCGCGGTGATGACCAGCTCGATGACCTTCTCGTAGGTCTTGACGTCGAAGGTGTCGTCCTCGCGCAGGAACTTGAGCAAATTGAGCGAGGCCAGGTTGCACGACGAGTTGTCCAGCGACATGTACTCGCTGCACGGGTTGGATGCGGTGATCCGGCCGGTCTCGGGGGTCGTGTGCCAGTCGTTGATCATGTCGTCGTATTGCATGCCAGGATCGGCGCACGACCACGCGGCCTGCGCCATCTTGTCAAATAGGCCTTGTGCATCGATGTTCTCGATGACATCGCCGGTCATTCGCGACGTGAGCCCAAACTCCGTGCCGTCCTCGACCGCCCGCATGAACTTATCGGTCACCCGCACCGAGTTGTTGGCGTTCTGGTACTGCACGGACACGATGTCCTTGCCGCCCAAGTCCATGTCGAAGCCGGCGTCGCGCAGGGCGCGGATCTTGTCCTCCTCCGCCATCTTGGTCTCGATGAACTCCTCGATGTCCGGGTGGTCGACGTCGAGCACGACCATCTTGGCCGCGCGACGAGTGGCGCCACCGGACTTGATGGTGCCCGCCGAGGCGTCAGCGCCGCGCATGAACGAGACGGGACCCGAGGCGGTGCCACCGGAGGACAGCAGCTCCTTGGAGGAGCGAATGCGAGACAGGTTGAGCCCGGCACCGGAGCCTCCCTTGAAGATGAAGCCCTCCTCCTTGTACCAGTTGAGGATGGAGTCCATCGAGTCGTCCACCGACAGGATGAAGCACGCTGACACCTGCTGCGGGCTGGCCGTGCCGACGTTGAACCAGACCGGTGAGTTGAAGCTGAAGACCTGGTGCAGCAGCGCATAGGTCAGCTCGTGCTCGAAGGTCTCCGCGTCCTGCTCCGTCGTGAAGTAACCATGCTCCATACCCGCGCGGGCGTAGGTCAGCACCACGCGGTCGATGAGCTGCTTGAGCCCGGTCTCCCGCGCCTCGGTGCCCAGCGCCCCCCGGAAGTACTTGGTGGTCACGATCGTCGAGGCGTTGGCTGACCAGAAGTCGGGGAACTCCACCCCGTGCTGCTCGAAGATGACGTCGCCGGTCTTCCAGTTGGTCTGCACGACGTCGCGCTTCTCCCACGTGACCTGGTCGTATGGGTGCTCCCCCGGCGTGGTGAAGATGCGCTCGATCGTCAGGCCCTTGGCGGCCCGGCGGGATCGAGACTTGGCCCCGGTCGTCTCCGTCATATCCCTTGCTCCTTGTGCTTGGTGAGGTGGGTTGAGCTGCTGTCTTGTCCCTATGAAGTAACGCTGTCAGCGACCACTGACATACCCGGCGTCGCGCTCAGCGCGCAGCAGGGTGATGGCCGCCTCGAAGTCTTGAAGTGAGTCGAATGCCTGGTAGACGGAGGCGAACCGCAGGTAGGCCACCTCGTCGAGCTCGCGCAGCGGCGCGAGGATGGCCAGGCCCACCTCGTGGGCGTCGACCTCGGCCTGTCCCAGCGAGCGAATAGTCTCCTCCACCGTCTGCCCGAGCCGCTGCAGGTCGTCCTCGGTGACCGGCCGGCCCTGGCACGCTTTGCGCGCGCCGAGCAGCACCTTTTCGCGGCTGAACGGCTCGGTCGCCCCCGACCGCTTGATGACCGACAGAGTCGCGGTCTCCACGGTGCCGAACCTGCGCCCACACTCCGGGCACTGGCGACGACGCCTGATGACGGTCCCATCCTCCTGCACGCGGCTGTCCACCACGCGGGAGTCGGTATGCCGACAGAACGGACAGTGAATGACTCCTCCTTGTGGGGTCGCAGACGGCGTAGAACGTGCCACTGACGGGGTGGCCCTGGGTACGAACTTGGGGACATCCTGTGGACGACGTGTGGACCACGTCGGCTTTGTGTGCACAACATGTGGACGAACCACAGTGCTGTAACTACCAGATGTGGTGATCGTAGGCACGTCTGACCCCAAACGGCAACAGCAACGCGTGGCGCGTCGGCGTGTCGCCCCTCTCCACGTAGGTCAACCGCCGAGCCCGTATGCAGAAGCCCCGGAGGGTAGCTCCTGACCCAACGGTCACTCGGACCCCGCATTGGTAGGCGGCCCTTGTGGACAACCTCATCGTCGGGTAAAAATTCGGAGGACACTGTTCAAGAACGGTTCGATCCGAAGCGTCGATTTTAGGGACGCAGACGAAGGAGAACACGTGAGAGCTAAGCGCGCGACCGTCGGCCTGAGCCTGCTCCTGCTTACCATCGCCGGCTGCACCGACGCTGGTCAGCCCAGCCCTCCACCGGAGCCGGTCGACTCGATCAGCGACCCCAACGCAACATCGGCGCCTCCCCCACCGGACACCGAGACCGAGACGGCCACCGAGACCGCCGAGACGACGGCGTCCCCCACGACGGAGGCCGGTGGCCCTCCAGAGCTGCCAGCAGAAGCCAAGGAGCAAACCGAAGCAGGCGCCGAAGCCTTCGTTGCTCACTACTTTGATCTGTTGAATTACGGAACCATGACACCGGACGCTGATGCCTTGGTAAACACAGGCACCCCGCAGTGCCAAACGTGTCTAGCTTTTCAAGACTCGCTTGATACCCTTGTAGAGAATGGATGGCGAAGTGATGGCCCATCGGTCGACCTGCTTTCCGCATCAGCAACCCAAACGGATACAGAATTCTCAGTTACTTCGACCATTGCGCAAATCAACCCGGCTGTTTTGACCAGTGGGGGTGAAGTCGAGACGACGGCCGACCAACCCAGCGATGTCTCGTTTACATTCCGATTGGCTTGGACGGAGGCGGGATGGCGAGTGCAAGAAGTCGACTGACAGCTACAATGCTGGCCCTATTGGCAAGCGCTGCGTATCCAACTCAAAATGAAGCTGAAGGACCAGCGCCCTGTGGTGTCCTGGATTTCGAATGTAAGCAAACACTGCGAGGAGTATTCTTTGCTAGCGCCTCGGAGGCTAGTTCGCTGTCTTCACAGGTGCCCTTGGACAAACAGGGAGAGGCCGTGCCGGGGGCCAAGTACCAGTACGTGGCGGTCATCGCCTGCCAACAGAACACGCCCCAACAGCCGCGGCTCGAGATTTGCGCGTTGGCACTCGACCTGTGTGACCGGCTCACGCCGACAGGACCAGGACCCCTCGCGTGGGTGTATCGCCGAGTGATCTCCCCAGACGGGAAGGAAGGCGCTTGGGAAGTCATCGGCACCACGTGCTTTGGCGGTTCAGTCCCGCCAGAGTCTGGCGCAGCGCCAGTCCTGACCGAGGCAATGATCCTTGAGCAGTTCCACCAGACAGACTTCGCGCTGCCACAAGCGGTAATGCAACCCCCAGACAACCGAACCCTGGTCAATTTCCCCGTCTACTATGAACTCGTGTGGCCCGAGGAAGGCTTCGAGCCACAGGAAATCGACACGACCGACCTCGCTGGCTTCAGCGTCCGCATCCGCCCCACCCTGCAGGACGTCACCTACGCATTCGGCGACGGGTCGTCAGAAGGCCCGACCACATCGTTGGGCGGGCCCTACCCCACGGGCGACATCACCCATTCCTATCTGTCCAGAGGCTCGGTCAACCCCTCCATCAGCGTCACCTACGGCGGCGACGTCAGCGTCGACGGCGGCGACTGGCAAACCATCGACGCCGCCGTCATTATCGACGGGCCTGCCGTGCCGCTTGAGGTCCTCACCTCCCGCAACCGGCTCTACCTCAACCAGCCATAGTCGCCGGCTCGAGAGCGCGATCGTCTCTCGCTTCCGCCTCCAGCGCAGCGCACCGCGGTGGCGCACCCCCCCTGCGATGCGCCACCGCGAGTCAGCGGTCGACCGGCTCTGCAGCGTCGGCACCAAGTCGCAACACAACCTGGCTGCCCATCGGCGCCGCCTGCACCAGCCGCAACCGTGCCAGCGCCGGGTGGTCGTCCAGCAACCGGCCCGCGTTAGCCAGCGCGCGCAGTGCCGCGGTCTCGGCCCGCGCCGTCTCCAGCGCGGCCAAGCCCCGCTGCCGAGCGGTGAGCAGCTCAGTTGCCGCGTGCCGCAGCTCGGCGGGCAGGATGACGTCCCTGACCACGACCCCGGTCACGTCGATGCCGACGGTCCGGCCGGCCTGCGCCGTAACCTCGGTCAACGCCTGGGTGGCCAGCTGGGTCTGCCGCTGTGTCAGCTCCCCCAGGCTCAGCGCCGCCACGGCGTCACGCAGCCCCAGCTGTGCCGCGAGGTAGAGCACCTCGGTCGGCGCCTGCGCCCGCTCCACGAACGCGACCGGATCGCCGACAGCCCACCGCACGACCGCGGTCACCCGCACGCCGACACCGTCGGAGGTCAGCACCTCCTGCGGTGCCAGGGTCAGCAGGGCGGCACGCAGGTCGACCCGGACCCGACGGGTCGCCCGCCGGCGCAGGTGCCGACCAGCACTCAGCACCCGAGCGGGGCGACCAGCGCGGTACTCGACGACGCACTCGCCAGCATCGACGGCGAACGTGAACAGGGACATGACGGCCTCCTTCGGGTATGCCCTGCTGCTGAGTCGTGCGGGGGTGGCAACGCCGTCGTGGTCCGACCCGGGCGCGGGGTGTCCCACCACTCGCGGACGAGGGCGGGCACCGCAAAGCACCCAGGCCGTGGATGACCACGACGACGCCACCGAGTAGGGGAGTCGAACCCCAGACGTTTCGAGCGTCGTATGCCGTGTTGCTCCGTAGGCAACGTGCCACCCGGCGCCACACGCAGGACCGGAGCGTGGCACACCACGTCCGGCTGCTACCGCCGGGCAACCTGACGATGGTGCCAGGACGAGGAGCCTCCGGCAACGCATTTGTCGCGGCGCCACTGCATACTCCGCAGCGCCGTTAGCTGCTCTGCTTCGACCTGATCGACGTGTAGGGACAGCTGATCGTCACCAGGTCAGACCATGCCGAGCCAGCTCGCACTCGGCCTGCACCCGGTCCGCCCCGCTGAACGGTCGCTGTCCCGGCTCGGGGAGACCCAGCGCCAGGCAGCACTCGCACAGCACGTCGTCGTAGGCGAGGCTGACCGCCTGCAGCCGTTGCATCTTCGCGGGCGGGTTGGAGCAGTCGATCCGCCGGAAGTCCTCCTCCAGCCGCTGCAGGTCGGCGACCAGCCGCTCAAGGCTTGGCCGGTCACGAGTCAGCCGCGGTGGGGGGCCGGGGGTCACCACCCAGCGGTTCCTGAGCTGCCTCCTGCTGCGCAGGCGACGACGGGTGCGGCGCAGCGCCCAGTAGATCACCGGAGACAGCAGACACAGCGACCAGAAGGTCAGCAGCATGTCCATAGCTGTGCTCCGTGCGTCGACCCGGGGCCGAGGGACCCCCTTGGTCCTTCCCGGGATTCTTCTCATCATCGCCTGTGGGGATGCAGGTGTCGAGAGCACCCAGCGCTTAGCCGTCCACGGCCAGCGCAAACGGCAGCACCCCGGGCGCACCGGCCTGGCGCAGGGCACGCGCCGCGACCGTCATCGTCCAGCGGGAGTCCACCCGGTCATCGACGAGCAGCACCGGGCCAGGGGCGGAGGCCACAGTGGCCGCCAGATCGGGGGGCACCACCACGCGCTCCCACACCCCGGCCAGCCGGAAGGCACTGTTGCCCCCCGACTCCCCCGTCGGCCCCCCGTGGGCATAGTCCAGGGTGCCCAGCACCGGCAACCGGCCGATGCTGCCGATCTGCTCG
>JAABUN010005837.1_pt1 | contig 14810 bp, 8 predicted proteins | sample 5559311 | NCBI WGS metagenome assembly JAABUN01 (sample SAMN10711877, study PRJNA513370) | rock metagenome | isolation source: Antarctica rocks | place: Antarctica: Victoria Land, Siegfried Peak sud | reverse complement strand
GCCCAGGCGATGACGTGGAACGGCTTGAGGCTCGCGGCGGGGAGGCGGCCGGTCTTGGTCCGGGTGAGGAAGTCCTGCAAGTATTCGGCGTAGAAGTCGTAGGTGCGGCCGGCCCGGTGCTTCTGGCACCAGTCGAGGAAGGCGTCGAACACCTCGGCGACGCCGCAGCTGCCGGGAATGGCAGAGGACGGCAGAGTTGCGGCCGGCGTGGGGTTCTGCCGGCCGGCCATGACGACGTGGTAGCGGTCCCACGCCGCCTTCTCGGTGGCGGGGTTTTCCGGCCCGTCGGCGAGCTTGACCTGGGACTTGCCGAGTTGGACGTACCAGCCGCGGTTCGTGCGGAAGAACGGCCTGGGGAACTTGGCGGGCATGGGGGCCTCCCGCGTCGCGGCGGGGCCAACTCTGCCTCGATCTCTGCCACACACCCGGTGGCAGGCCCGGCGAAAGGCCGGAATCGCTACGTTTTCTAGAGTGCCCCGCTCAGGACTCGAACCTGAAACCCGCTGATTAAGAGTCAGCTGCTCTGCCAATTGAGCTAGCGGGGCCGACCGCCAGCCGCCATTAAAGCGCTCAGACCTGGCTTGTTCAAGGCCGGTTCGCCGAATTCTATCCCGTGCCCCGGACTCGGGCCGCCCCTATGCTGTCTGAATCGCCGCTCGTTTCCGCCCGCGCAGGTTCCGCCCCATGCTCGTCCCGCTCCGCTGGCTGTCCGAGTACGTCGACTTGCCGGCCGACCCCACCGACCTGGCCGGCCGGCTGACGGTCGCCGGCCTGGAGGTGACCGGCGTCCGGGCGGTCGGGGTGCCGCCACCGGCCGGAGTCCGCGTCACCCCCGGCGACATCGCCTGGGAGCCGGACAAGGTCGTCGTGGCGAACGTTCTCGGCATCGACAAGCACCCGCAGGCCGACACGCTCAAAATGGTCCGGCTCGACACCGGGGCCGGGGAACCCAAGACGGTCATCACCGGGGCACCCAACATCGCCGTCGGAACGCACGGCCAGACAGTCGTCCTGGGGCTGAAAGGTTCGACGTACTTCGGCACCGACAAGGCCGGCCAGAAGGCGGTCCTGACACTGGTCCCGAAGGCGCTCCGCGGCATCGACAACGACGCCATGTGCATGTCGAACTTCGAGCTGGGTATCGCCGACGACCACGACGGCATCATCCTCCTCGACGACGGCGACGCCGAGCCGGGGACGCCGGCCCGGGACCTGCTCGGCGACGTGATTCTCGACCTGGACGTGCTGCCGAACATGGCCCGCTGCCTGGGGTTGATCGGCGTGGCCCGGGAGGTCGCCGCCCTCACCGGCCGAGGGGTGACACTGCCCGCCGCCCCGCCAGTGCTGGGGGCGGGCGAACCGCTCGTCCGGGTCGAGATCGCGGACGCGGCCCTCTGCCCGCGGTACACGGCGACGGTGGTCCGGGGCGTGACCGTCGGCCCGGCCCCGCGGTGGATGCGGTCGCGGCTCCTGGCCGTCGGCCAGCGGCCGATCGATGTCGTCGTCGACGTGACCAATTATGTGATGTTCGAGACGGCCCAGCCCCTCCACGCCTTCGACTACGACGTGCTGGTCCAGCGGGCCGGCGGCGGGGTGCCGGCTATCAACGTCCGGCCGGCCCGGGCCGGGGAAGTGCTGGTTACGCTCGACGGGGCCGAACGCCTCCTAACTCCGGACAACCTTGTCATCGCCGACACGGCCGGGCCGGTGGCGCTCGCCGGGGTGATGGGCGGCCGGGACACCCAGGTGACCGCGGCCACGACAGCGCTCCTGGTCGAAGCGGCGACGTTCGACCCGGTCGGCGTCCGCCGGACGGCCCGGCAGTTCAACCTGTTCAGCGAGGCCGCGACCCGGTTCACCCGCGGCCTGCACCCGGCGAGCGCCGAATTCGCCGCCCGCCGGGCGTTCCACCTGCTGACGGCCCACGCCGGCGGCACCGCCGCCGGGCCGCTGGTCGACGTGTACCCCGGCCCGCCCCCGGTTCGCGTCATCGACCTGACCCGCGGCGAAATCGAGCGGGTGCTGGGGGTGCGGCTGCCGGACGAGGAAGTCGTGCCGGTGCTGGAAGCCTTACAGTTCACAGTAAAAGACACCCTGTGGGGGTGGGCGGTGACCGTGCCGCCGGGCCGGCTTGACATTCAGGCCGGGGCGGCCGACTTGATCGAGGAGGTCGCTCGCATCGGCGGGTACGACCGGCTGCCGACCCGACTGCTGCCGTTCGAGTTGCCCGCCCCGCGCGTGGACCGGTCGGCGGAGTTGGAGGATGCCGTCCGGGACGCCCTCGCCGACGCGGGGCTATTCGAGGCGGTGACGTACTCGCTCACGTCGCCGGCCGACGATGCCAAACTGCGGCCGCCGTCGGCCCCGGCCGAGTCGCCGGCGTTCGTGACGCTCGTCAACCCGGTGTCGGCCGAACGGTCCGTCCTGCGGCGTAGCCTGCTGCCGGGGCTGCTGGCCGTGGCGGCCGAGAACCTGAAGCACGGGCCGCGGGTGGCGCTGTTCGAGGCCGGCCCGGTCTACCTGCCACGGGCGGGAGAACTGCTGCCCGAGGAACCGCGGCGGCTGGCGGTCGTCCTGGCCGGGCCGCGGACCGAGTCGCCGTGGGATGCGTCCGCCCCGGCCCCGGCGGCCGACTTCTACGACCTCAAGGGGGTGGTCGAGGGGCTGGCTGCCCACCTGCACCTGCCGGATGTCGGGTTCGAGTCGGCGGCCGACGTGCCGCACCTGCACCCCGGCCGGGCCGCCCGGCTGACGGTCGCCGGCACGGCCGTCGGGGCGCTCGGCGAGCTGCACCCGCAGGTCGGGGCGGCGTTCGGGTTCAAGGGCGTGGTCGTCGCCGCCGAGTTCGACCTGGACGCCCTGCTGGCCGCCGTGCCGCCGCGGTTCGGGTACGTCCCGGTCAGCCCGTTCGAGAAGGTGCTGCGGGACGTGGCCGTCGTCGTCCCGGAGGCGACGCCGGCCGACCGGGTGCTGGCCGAAGTCCGGGCCGGCGGGGCCGCTCTACTGGAGAGTGTGAACCTGTTCGATGTCTACCGCGGCGAGAGTATCCCGGCCGGGACCAAAAGCCTGGCCTACGCCCTGGCGTACCGGCTGCCCGACCGGGAGTTGACGGCGAAGGAGGTCGACACGGCGCACAAGAAGGTCGAGGGGCGGCTGCGACACGTCCTGGGGGCAAAGATTCGGGGGCAGGATTGACGTGGGGTGAACCCACCGATGATCGTCGGTGGGCTTTCGGGGGGTGAGTCCGCCACCAACTTCGAGCTACACGTCGAACACCGCGAACGGCCGGGCGGTGCCGCCGACCGCGCACGTCAGCCCGTCCGGGGCGAACGCCAGTGCCCGCACCCGGCCGACCTTCCAGTCGAACCGGCTGCTCACCCGGCCGGCCGCGTCCCACACCGTGATGGCCGCCGACCCGTCCGCGGTGACGACGGCATCGGATGCGGGAGATACGGCGACGTGCGTCATCGGCCGGGCGGTCACGGCGGCGGCCGTGAGGGTGCCGGTGTCTGCGTCGTAGAAGCGTAACTCGTCGGCCAGGGCGACGGCCAGGGTACCGAGGGAACTCAGGGCAATCGCCGTCGGCCGGGTGCCGCCAGCAAGCTTCACCTGGGCGACGAGTTCGTCTGCGGCCGTGTCCCAGACGACGACCGTACCGCGGGCGGTGGCGACGGCGATGCGGCGGCCGTCGGGGGTGCCGGCGAGGCGGACCGCAGCTTGGACAAGCCGATCGAACCCGCGCGACGGCCGGGCCGCCGGACCAGTGTATTGTTCGCGGACGACCCTGTCACCGCCGGGTTTCAGACAGTAAATGGCCTTGCCCACAGCATCGAACGCCATCGCTGTGGTTTCTGACATGCTCAGGACATCATCGCTGATCCAGTTGAACCCGCCGGTCAAGTCGGGGTCCGGCCAGGGCCGGCCGTGAGGCGGATTAACGAGCCGGCCGAGGCCCGGCCGCCATGCCCAATATCCGCAGATGGTTGAGTTGCTCCGGGCGTGGACGAGCAGGTCGTGGGTGACGGGGTTGACGGCGACCGCCAGGTAGTCTACCCCATCCACCCGGAACAACTCCCGTCCCGCCCGCGTCCCCGCGTCCCACGCCTGGACCCGGCCGGCCCCGGTGACGGCGTACAGGGTGCCGCCGTCCGGTGCATACGCCAGCGCCCGGACCCCGCCCCGGCCGGCGTCCGCGTGCCACACTAGATCACCGTGCCGTTCGGGATGATTGCCCCGCGCGGGACGCACACGACCCCCTCGCGGATGTGCCACAGCCCGGCCGGCTCGTCGTACTCCTGCAGCCCCTTCTCGTTCAGCATCCGCACGTTCGACCCGACCCGGCAGTCCTTGTCCAGGATCGCGTTCGCGATGATGGTGTTGTCGCCGACGTTCAGCAAGGGGACGCCGTCGATGACGTTCCGCTTCTGCTCGCCGGCGTCCTCGTAGCGGTCACTGCCGATCATCACCGTGTCCGTGAGCTTGCAGTTCATGCCGATCCGGCTGCGGACGCCGATGAGGCAGTGTTCGAGCGTCGTCCCGGACCCGATCCGACAGCCGTCGGCGATGACGCAGCGGTTGAGCGTGGTGCCGTCCATCCGGCTCGCGGGCAGGTTCCGCATCCGCGTGTAGATCGTGCCTTCGGGCTGGTAGAAGTCGAACGGCGGGTGGTCGTCGGCCAACGCCAGACTCGCCTCGTGGTAGCTCTTGATCGTGCCCAGGTCTTCCCAATAGCCATCGAACAGGTGCGCGTGAATCTTCCGCCGGCCGACGCTCCGGGGGAACACCTCTTTGCCGAAGTCGGTGGCCAGCGGCTTCTCGTTCAAGAGGTCGAACAACACGTCGGTGTTGAACAGGTAGATGCCCATGTTGGCGAGGTAGTTGCGGCCGGCCGATTTGATGCCGCGCTCGTCGATCCACTCCGCCGGGGTGAAGTAGGGTTTGCGCTCGGCCTCGGTCCGCGGCTTCTCGACGAACGAGGTGACCCGGCCGGCGTCGTCCATGCTCAAGAGACCAAACCCGGATGTCTGGTCCTCCTTGACCGGAATCGCGGCGATGGTCACGTCGGCCTTCGACTCCCGGTGCGTCCGGACGAGCGCCCGGTAGTCCATGCGGTAGAGCTGGTCGCCGGACAGGATGAGGACTTCGTCGGCCCCCTCGTTCTTGATGTACAGGCTGTTCTGCCGGACCGCGTCGGCGGTCCCCTGGTACCAGTCGGACGCCTCGTAGGTCTGCATGGCGGCCAGGACTTCGACGAACCCCCGGCTGAACATGTCGAACTTGTACGTGTTGGCGATGTGCCGGTGCAGGCTCACACTCAGGAACTGCGTCAGGACGTAAATGCGGGGCAGGTTGCTGTTGATGCAGTTGGAGATCGGGATGTCGATCAGCCGGTACTTGCCGGCGACCGGGACGGCGGGTTTGGCCCGCAGCTTGGTGAGCGGGAACAGCCGGGTGCCGCGGCCCCCGCCCAGGATCAGGCTGAGCACCTGCCGCTCTTTGGTTGGCATACACGCCTCGAAGGGGAGACCGGGGGAGGGACGGCGACGGCACGAGGCCCGTGGGGCGAGTGTATCCGCTCGTTCAAGCCCCGGCCAGGAACCCCGCCGCCCGCCCCGCAACGAGGCCGGCCTGCTCGGCCACGTCGTTCATCGCCACGCCCCGGAAGGCGTTCCCGGTGACGAACAGCCCGGGGTGGAGGGCGACCGCCCGGTCGATCCGCTCGACCCGGGCCGGATGGCCGACCGTGTAGTGCGGAATCGCCCGCGGCCACCGCACCACCTGGGCGAACACCGGGTCGCCCCGCACCCCCATCGCGTGCCGCATCTCGGCGTGAACCGTGGCGGTCAGGGGCGCGTCGTCCAGAGCGTACACGTCCGGCCGCGTGGCCCCGCCGCAGAGCGCCCGCCACAGCACATGCCCCGGCGGGGCGCGGCCCGGGAAGATCGACGAACACCACTGCACCCCCAGCACCGGCCGGCCGGCCGACGGCGGGGCGATGTACCCGAACCCGTCGAGGTCGCCCCGGCAGTCGGCCGCCCGGTAGCCGAGGGCGACGACGGCCACCGGGCTGTACGCGATCGCGGCCATGTCGGCCGATAACGCCGGGTCCAGGTCGGCCACGCATTCCGCCTGGAACGGGGCCGGCTGCGTCAGGACGACCGCGTCGGCCAACAGGGTGTCACCGCCCGCCAGGACCATCCACCCCGTGAGGGTGCGGCTGACGCGTGTTACCGGCGAATGCGGCCGGACGTGCGGGCCGAGCCGGTCGCGGAGGGCGTCGACGAGCCGTTGGAGGCCGGTGGGGAACGACCACATCCGCGTCGGCTCGTACCTCTCGCCGCTGGCCCGCCGCTGGCGCTTCTTCACCCGGCCGGCCGCCAAGACGCCGCGCAGGAGGCTGCCGTGTGCCGCCTCGAAATGAGCCAACCGGGGGAACGCGGCGGCGACGCTGAGTTGCTCCCAATCGGCCGCATGGACGCCGGTGACGAGGGCTTCCAAGAACACCCCGGCCGCTTCCCGGCCGAGCCGCCGGCGGGCGAACGCGGCCACCGATTCGTCGTGCCCTGGCCCGCGGCGGCGGAACGGCTCGCCGAGCAAGTCGAGCTTCCCGCGCAGGCTCAACAGCGGCGTCGTCAGCAGCCCGAGCGGTGACGCCGGCAGCCGTGCGACCCGACCCCGATGATAGACATAACGATTCTTCCGCGACCCTTCGCTGGCCGGGATGAGTTCCCCGGCGATGCCGAGGTCGCGGCACAGCTCCCGCATGGCTGGCTTGGAGTCGAGGAACCCGTTCGGCCCGAGTTCGACGCGGAACCCGGCCCGCTCGACGGTGCCGATGTTCCCCCCAGGGCGCGGGGCAGCCTCGCAGACGTGCAGCGTCAGGTCCGGGCGGAGGTGCAGGAGCCGGTAGGCGGTGGCGAGGCCGCTCAGGCCGGCCCCGGCGATGACGACGGTGGGCATGACCAGAGTGTAGCCGCCGCGCCGGCGGGGCTGGTACAATGCGGCCACCCGCCCCCAATGCGTGAGACGCCCCGGCCATGACCGCGTTCCGCCTCGAATCGGACAGCATGGGCCGAATCCGCGTCCCGGCCGACCGGTACTTCGGGGCGCAGACTGCCCGCAGCCTGACCCACTTCGCCATCGGCCGGGACACCATGCCCCGCGCGGTGATCCGGGCGTTCGGCGTGTTAAAGAAGGCCGCCGCGGGGGTCAACGCCGACCTCGGCCTGTTCCGCGCGAAGCCGTCGGACAAGCTGTCGGTGGACGACAAGCTGCGGCATGTCCACGCGGCGGCCGACGAGGTCGTCGCCGGCACCCTCGACGGCCACTTCCCCTTGCGGGTGTGGCAGACCGGCAGCGGCACCCAGACGAACATGAACGCCAACGAGGTCATCGCCAACCGGGCGACCGAGTTAGCCGGCGGCGTCATGGGGGACAAGACCTGGGTCCACCCGAACGACGACGTGAACATGTCCCAGTCGTCGAACGACACGTTCCCGACGGCCATGCACATCGCCGCCGCGTCGGACCTCGTCCACCGGCTGATTCCCAGTGTCACCGCCCTGCGCGACACGCTGGCCGATAAAGCCACGGAGTTCGCGGGCATCGTCAAGATCGGCCGGACGCACCTGATGGACGCGGTGCCGCTCACCCTCGGCCAAGAGTTCGGCGGGTACGTCGCCCAACTCGATCAATCCTTGGCCGCCATCCGCGCGACGCTGCCGATGCTCTACGAACTGGCCCTCGGCGGGACGGCCGTAGGCACCGGGCTGAACGCCCACCCGGAGTTCGCCGTCCGGGCCGCCGACCGCATCGCCGAACTGACCGGGCTGCCGTTCGTCACCGCCCCGAACAAGTTCGCGGCCCTCGCCGGGCACGAGCCGCTCGTCTTCGCCAGCGGGGCGCTCAAGACGCTGGCCGCGGCCCTCATGAAACTGGCCAACGATGTCCGCTGGCTGGCGTCCGGCCCCCGCTGCGGCCTCGGCGAGTTGACCATCCCCGAGAACGAGCCGGGGTCGTCGATCATGCCGGGCAAGGTCAACCCGACCCAGTCCGAGGCGATGACGATGGTCTGCGTCCAGGTGATGGGGAACGACGCGGCAATCGGGTTCGCGGCGTCGCAGGGGAACTTCGAGCTGAACGTGTTCAAGCCGGTCATCATCCACAACTTTCTGCACTCGGTCGACTTACTCAGCGATGCCTGCCGCAGCTTCCGCGACCACTGCGCCGCCGACATGCCCGAAGCCGACTACGAGACTCTGCCGTACCACACCGGCCCGGAGACGGGGTTGGTCGAGGTCGATGCGGCCACCGTCGCCCACAAGCCCGGCACGCTGCGGCCCGGCATCCGCGCCAACGAGCCGCAGATCGGGAAGTTCCTGGCCGAGTCGCTGATGCTGGTGACGGCCCTGAACCGGCACATCGGCTACGACGCGGCGGCCCAGATCGCCAAGGCCGCCCACCACAACGGGACGACGCTGCGTGCGGAAGCCGTCAAGCTCGCGCCGCCCCTGAAGGACGGCACGCCACTCACCGGGGAAGCGTTCGACCGCCTCGTCCGGCCGGCGGAGATGACCCGGCCCGGGGCGGACTGACCGGCCGCGCTGTGGTAGACTCGACGGCCGCCACGACCCGGGAACACCTGATGCGCTCCCTGATCCTCGTACTCGCTGTGCTGCTCTCGACCTCAGCCCCGGCTGCGGCCCTTCGCATTATTTACCTGCCGCTGCCGCCGGTCGCCCGCGCCGTCGTGGTCGATGTCGTGTGCGTCGGGACGGTCACAGCCGTCGAGACGAAGCCCGTCCAGGCGCTTCCTTACCCGGCGGCGGCGGTGAAGGTCGGGTACACCGTAGCCGTTGTCAAAGTAGCCGACGGCATCGCGGGCTTGAAGGGGGCGACGCACATCCGGGTCGGGTTCGTGCCGGCCGTACCTATACCCGATCGGGCGATCCGCCGTCCCGTCACACGGGAGTTCAAGGGCGGGGAACGCGCCGGCCTGTTCCTCGTCAAGCACCCGACCGCCGACTTCTACGTGATGCCGGAGCGGTGCCCGCCGCTCGACCCGGCCGGGGCCGACTTCACCAGGCAAATCGACCAGATGAAGGCCGCGGTGAAGGCCGTCGCCGACCCAGCGGCCGCCCTCAAGGCTCCGGCCGCGACCGACCGGGCGTTCGCCGCCCGGGTGCTGGTCGCCAAGTACCGAACCGGGTCGCTCACCGGCGGCGAAGTCGAGCAGGCCCCGGTCCCGGCCGGCGAGAGTCAACTTTTGCTCGATGTCCTGGGCGAAATGGACTGGGCGAAGGCGGAGCCGACCCTGGCCGGGCCGGCGGCCCTGTTCCAACGGCTGGGCGCGACGGCCGCGGACGGGTGGACGCCGCCGGTCCTCCCCGGGGACGAGTACGGCCCTGCGATGAAGGCCGCGTTCGACGCCTGGCGGGCCGGCCCGGGGGCGAAGTTCGTGGTCAAGAAGTACGTCCCGAAGAAGTCGGCGGCGAAGTAGCCGCCGCGCCGAGGTTCGACCCATGCCGTCCGCCGTCCGCCGCCTGGTGACCCTGGCCGCGCTCCTCCTCGTCGCCCTGCCGGCCGCCGCCCAGCCGGCCGACCCGCTGGAATTGGTCCGGGGTCTACGCGAGGCCGGGTGGGCCGACCTGGCCCTCGAATACCTGGCCGAACTGCCGGCCAAGCACCCCGGCCCGGGGGTGTTGGCCGTCCTGCCGCTGGAGCGGGCGCGGACCAATCTGGACCTGGCGGCCGCCGAGGGCGACCCGGCCCGCCGGGCGGCGCTCGTGGCGGAGGCGAAGGCCGACTTCGACCGCTTCCTGGCGTCGAGCGCCACCCACCCCCGGCGGGGCGAGGCAGCCCTGGCGCTGGCCCGGCTGGTGGCCGTCCAGGCCAAGGGGATTCTGGCCGGGGCGAACAATCAGCCCGACGCGGCCGGCCGGGACGCGGAACTGAGGCGCGCGGGGCCCGTGTTCGAGGACGCCGCCAAGCGCTTCCAAAGTGCGGCGGCCGCGTTCGCCCAGAGCCGCGACGACGGCGGCCTGACCGCCGCCGAGAAGCGGCAGGCCGACGCCGACGTGTTCCAGGCCCGGCTGGACGAGGCGGACAACCAATTCCAACTCGCCCAAACCTACCCGCGCGAGGGGACCGACAACGTCCCGGCCCGGATGAAGGCGCTCGACACGGCCCGGGTGTTGTTCGACGCCCTGGCCAAGCAAGACCCCAGCCAGCCGCTGTGTTGGGTCGCCCGGGCCTGGGTCGGCGAGTGCGACCGGGCCAAGGGCAACGCGAAGGAGGCCCAAGTCACCTTCGACGCGGTGAAGGCGGCTGCCGCCAAGAACCCGGCCGCGGCCGCCGGGGCGCGGACGGCCCGGTTCTTCGAGGCCAAGGCCGAATACGAGAAGGCCCTGTCCGCGACCGCCGACCGGGGCAACGCCTTGCGGCGCGCCCAGGCCGGCCTGGAGCAGTGGCTGGCCGACGCGGGTAAGGCGGGCCGGCCGACCCCGGAGACGTTCGCCGCCCGGTACTACATCGCCTACGCCAAAGACCAGCAGGCCCGGGCGCTCGTCCGCCTCGACCCCAAGACGATGCAGCCCGTCGTCCCGGACGCCGCCCGCGACCTGTTCCGCGCGGCCGAGCGCGACTACCGCCGGGCGGCCGACCCGGCCAACGACTACACGACCCGGGCCGGCGAGAACCGGTCCCAGGTCATCCGCCTCCTGGTCGGCGACCCGGACCGGGCCGACCCGGCCACAATGACCGACTACGACCTGGTGCTGATGACGGCCCAGGTGCAACTCGCGCGGGCCGCCCGGGCCGACGACACCGCGGCCCGGCGCGGCCCGGGGTCGAAGGCGGCCCGGCTGTTCGAGCGCTTAGGGGAGCTTCCGTCCCCGCCGGGCGGCACCCGCGACGCCGCCGACGCGGCCGTGGGCCGGGTGTATGCGTTGCTGTTGGCCGACCGGCCGTTCGAGGCGGCGGTCCTCGGCGACCACCTGGCCCACACCCTGCGTGCCCCTGCGGCCGGCCGGGCCGGGGTGTACGCAGTGCAGGCGTACCGGCAGGCCGGGGAAGACGCCGACGCGGCGGCCAGGGCGGCGGACCTGGGCCGGGCCGCCGACGTCGCCCGCTACCTCGACGGAACCTACCCCAACGACCCTAACACCGATGCCGTGCGCATCGGCGTCGCCCAGCAGTTCGTCCAGGCCGGCCGGGCGAAGGAGGGGTTCGACCTGGCCGGCCGGGTGCCCGCGACTAGCCCCCGCGCGGCGAGTGCCCGGCTCGTCCAGGCGGCCGCGGTGTCGGCGCTGCCCGCCGGCGAGCGCGGCCCCGCCGCCCGCCGGACTGCTGCCGACCTGCTCGCCGTCCCGGCCGCCCCGCCATCGGCGATCGCCGCCGACGCCCGGGCGAGCCTCGGCGTCGGCGTGCAAGTCGCCGAGATGGATTTGCTCACGGACCCGCCCGACCTGGCCGCCGCCGAGAAGGCCGCGGCCGCCGTCTTGTCCCGCGTGGCGGCCTACAAGGAGTTACCGCCGGACGACATCAAGGAGTGGGGGTTGCGGGCCGACTTCGTCCGGCTGCGGGCGGTCTACGGCCAGGCGTTGACCCAGTTCCAGGCCGGCAAGTTCGCCGACGCCGCCGGCCGCCTGGCCGCGGAACTGGCTGCGGTCGCCGGCCCGGCCGCCGGCGGCACCGACCCCGCCACCCCGCTCGGGGCGGCCGCTAAACGGGTCGACGACTTCCGCCGCGACCGCCTCGTCGGCCTGGCCCTCCAGGCCCGCATCCGGGAGGGCAAAGTCGACCAGATCGGCCCACTCCTCGAAGCCCTCCAACGGCTCGGCGGCAGCCTGGCCGGTAGCGCCGGGACGCTCGGGCCGCTCGTCGACGGCGTCCGGCCGCAACTCGCCGCCCTGCGGAAGGCCGGCAAGTCGGCCGAGGCCGACGCCATCGCCCGGTCGCTCGGCGGCGTCCTCGACCGGGTGGCGGCCGAACCGGGGGTCCAGCCGGCCACCCTCATCGTCCTGGGCCGCGGAATACGCGACCTCGGCGACCCCGACCGGGCCGCCGGATACCTCCTGAAAGTGCCGCTACCGGCTAACATGGAGCTACTCAAGCAGCCGCCGACGGCCGTCCCGCCGGCCGACGCCCCAACCGTCGCCCTGTACCGGCTGGCCCAGTTAGAACTCGCCCGCTGCCTCCGCCAGGCGAAAAAGTTCGGCGAGGCCGATGCCCTGCTGGCCGGGGCACTCGGCTGGGTGCCGAACGCCGACTTCCGCCGGGAGGTGGCCCACCTAGCCGAGGCCCGGGCCGCCGACGCCGCGCCGGCCGACGCCTCGAAGCTGTGGGCCGAAGCGTACAAGAAGTGGACGGCCATGGCCAACGAGTACCTGGCCCCGCTCCGTAAACTCGCCGCCGGCAAGCGCGATGCCCGGTCGGCCGTGCTGGTGCTGGCCGACCTGAAAGCCCTGCCGCCGCACCCGCTCCTGCCGCCGAAGCCCGAGGACATCCGCCGGGGATTGACCGACCCGAAGCCGCCGGCGTGGGTGGGCGGACTGCTCGCCGACAAGGCTTACGCCGACGACCTGCAGGCGACCATCGGCCGGCTCGAAGGCCAGCTCAAGCCGCTATACCACGACCTGTTCGCCGAATCGCTCCGCTGCCTGACGGCGGCCAACACCAGCTTGCTCCAGGCCAGCCCGGACAAGTTGACGGCGGCCCTCGATAGAGTCGGCAAGAGCGCGGCCGACTTCGAGGCGGCCAACCCGGACCTGGCCGACGCCGTCCGGGCCAAGATGGCCGCCGTCCTCGCCGACTCGGCCCCACTCCGCGACGCCTACCTGAAGGCCGGCGGCAAGGCGTTCGTGCCGCCAGACAAGTAAGTGACACCCGTCGCCTCCCACCCAACACCGATCGGAACCCGCATGTCCCGCCGCCGGACCGCCTATGCCCTGGCCGTCGTCATCGCCACCGGCACCGCCCTGCCCGTCCCCGCCCAGCCGGCCGGCGGCGACCGGGTGACCTACCGGGCCGACGGCAAAGTCGTCACCGAGGCCGGGGAGGTTCAAGATTCGGCCCGCGGGGTCGAACTCGCCGTCGGCGGGAAGGGCAAATCGATCCCGGCCCAGGACATCGTCCGGGTCGAGTACGGAACCCTCACCGGGGTCGCGCCCGCGGAGTTGGCGGCCGCCCGTACCCTCGACGACAGCAGCGACGCCGGCAAGGCCCAGGCCGCGTTCGCCGACCTGGTCAAAAAGGCGGCGGCCGCCCCGGACCGGACCCGCCGGCACCTGGCGTACCGGGAGGCGGCCGCGGCCCTCCGGGCGCTCGAAGGAAAGACCGGGGCCGACCTAGCCGCCGACCTTCGCCCGGTCGCCGACCGGCTGGCCGCCGCCGCGACGCTCGCCCGCGCGAGCTGGGAGGGGTGGCCGGCGGCCCGAGGGGCGGCCCGGCTGTACGCTGAACTCGGCGACTTCGCCAAGGCGGCCGAAACGTGTGCCCAACTCGCGGCCGCCCCCGGCCTCAGTCCGGCCCAGCGGCACGACGCGCAACTGAGTGCCGCGGCGTTCCACTACCACGGCGGCCGACCGGCGGCCGCCGAGGTTCTCCTGGCGGCCGTCGAGAAGGACGGCGACGCTGGCCCGGACCGGGACCGACTGGCGGTTCTGCGGGCGGCAGCCGGCGGGGCCGGCCAACTTCGACCCGCGGTCGAGGCCGCCCGCGACCCGGCGGCCAAGGCGGTCGGCACGGCCCTCCTCGGCAACGCCCTGGCCGCGGCCAACCAGCCTCGGGAGGCGATGTGGGAGTACCTGCGGGTCGAGGTGGTGTATGCCGCCGACCGAGACGCCCGGGTCGTGGCACTGACTCGGCTGGCCGCGGCGGCCGAGAAACAGGGGAACAAGGAGCGGGCCGACCAGTACCGGGACAAGCTGTCGCGGGTCCGCTGACCGAACCCCGGCCGCGGGGCGTGCCCGGGGGTTGACCCGGCGGGGACAATTCCCCCTTGCGGCCGGCCGGCGGCAGTCTTAATATGCTTGAACGAGGGGCGGTAGCTCAGCTGGTAGAGCGCTGCAATCGCACTGCAGAGGTCATGGGTTCGACTCCCTTTCGCTCCACTCGCCAGTCCCCGTAGGTCGATGACCTGCGGGGACTTTTTTTGTCCGAGTCTGGACGGTCGACTTCGTCGAGAGTTCTGCCGCGGTCCGGGCGGCGATGCGGTCGGCCCCTTTTGTTGCAAGCGGCCAGCGTTCTCACACACGCTGACGAACGCCTCATCGACCCCGCGCGGAGGGTCATGCCGGCAGGGCACGTCTCCTGGTACGCTGGGCCACGGTTCCCGTCCGGGGTGCTGGATTAGACCGGCCGGGCGACGCGCCGACCAGGTGACCACCGCAGCCCAAACGCCTGAGGCGCAAGACCCGAGCGCCGCTCCCTGCCATCCTGGACCGCCAGTAGACGCGTGTACAGAAGGGCCGGGTGGGAGTCGAACGGACGACCGCCCACATTATTGTTCCAGGCCAATGCCGCGGTGAACATCCCGAACCCGAGCGCCGGTGCCCCGCCGAAGTGGCCCGGGTCGCCCCCCGCTACGGCCGCCGGCCCGGTCGCGTGCAAGTCGGGGAGGGCGACCGGGCCGGCGGTGGTCCCGACCGTACCCCCGGCCGGCAGAAGCAAAGAGGGCGATGGCCGTCACGAAGGCCGGGGCGTACTAGAGGACATCGGCGTCCGCCACTATCGTGCCGACCGTCGGCACGGCCACCACTCGAAGGCGGAGGGTAAGAAACCCTAACTTTACTTATTCGGCGGCCAGGCAG
>JAABUN010005836.1_pt1 | contig 14816 bp, 14 predicted proteins | sample 5559311 | NCBI WGS metagenome assembly JAABUN01 (sample SAMN10711877, study PRJNA513370) | rock metagenome | isolation source: Antarctica rocks | place: Antarctica: Victoria Land, Siegfried Peak sud | reverse complement strand
GTCCTTTAATCGCTGTCTGCGGCGAAATTGAACCCTAGCCGCTCCAGTAGCGGGATGACCAGACTGGCGTGGTAGGGGAACGGATCGCGCGGGCGTCCGGGTCCGTGTGAGTCGGAGCCGCAGGAGCGCAGCAGGCCGTACCGATCGGCCAGCGTGGCGTATTCGCGCATCTGATCGAACGTGTGGGTCGGGTAATGGACCTCTAACCCATCGAGCGGCACCGCGCGCAGCATCCGTTGTAACCGCTCCGGCGCGAGGATCCCCGCACCTTCGTCGCGACCCGGATGGGCGAGGATCGCGACCCCGCCCGCCGCGTGCGCCGCCGCGATTGCCTCTTCGAGCGGCGCATCGATATAGAAGGGGACGCCGAGTTCTTCGGTCACCAGGCGATTGGCCGCGAGGATATTTGGCGCGTGGTCGTCGCGGATCAGCGCGTCCATCACGTAGATCGGCAGCGGCGGTCGTCCGGCCACCGCCGCGTCGAGCGATGGCAGCGCGTAGCCCGCGCGCCCTAGCCGCGCGAGCGCCTCGGTCGCGGCGTCGATGTGCCGCTGGCGCTGCCGATCGACCAGTTCCCGCAGCGGGCCGCTTTCGCTCTCCGCGCCGTAGACCAGCAGATGCCACTGGCGACCATCCCAGCGCGTCGTCACCTCCACGCCGCTGACCAGCGCGATCCCGCGCGCCGCCGCCAGACGCCGCGCCGGGGCGACCGAATCGAGGGCGTCGTGATCGGCGACCGCCATCACGCGGATGCCGAGCGATGCGACCCGCGCCACCAGCGTCTCCGGCGTCCAGCGACCATCCGAGACGGTGGTGTGCATGTGCAGATCGACCGTGGAGTTGGCGCGGATCGTGGCGAGCGGTGTGGACATGGGAAACCCCTCCGGGGTAGTAGCCGGTAGTCGGTAGTCAGTGAGATGGTGTGGAGGTTGCGCCAGAAGCCTTGCGTCGCGCCGTTAATCACTGGCTACCGACTACCGACTACTCGTTGCCCCGCTAGTGTACACTACAGCCAATTGCGACCGGGCTACGCGCCGTGCGTAGTGGCCCGGTGACGGTGATATTGCGTGTGGGGGGAGCCGATGGATCCGAAGATTTTCAAAGCCTACGATGTGCGCGGGATCTATCCGGGCGAGTTGAATGAAGAGTATGCCTACCAGATCGGGCGGGCGTTCGTCGCCTTCCTCGGCGCCGAGCGGGTTGCGGTGGGGCGCGATATGCGTACCTCCGGGCAGGCGCTCGCCGGGGCGCTCCTGCAAGGGATCGCCGACCAAGGGGCCGAGGCGGTCGACCTGGGGCTGACCAGCACCGACGAACTCTATTTCGCGGTCGGGAAGTTCGGCTACCCGGCGGGGATCATGGTGACGGCGTCGCACAATCCCGCCGAGTACAATGGCCTGAAAATGTGCCGCGGTCAGGCGATGCCGATCAGCGAAGAGACCGGGCTGACCGACATCCGCGATATGGTGGTCAACGGGCAGATCCCGGAGGCCAAGGGCAAGGGCTCGATCACCAGCCGCGATGTGCTGACGGCCTACGTGGAACACGCGCTCGGCTTCATCGATCGCGGGGCGCTGCGACCACTGAAAGTGGTGGCCGATGCCGGGAACGGGATGGCCGGGATGATCCTGCCGACCGTCTTCGAGCAGCTGCCCTGCGAGTTGGTCCCGCTCTACTTCGAACTCGATGGCACCTTCCCCAATCACCCGGCCAACCCGATCGAGCCGGAGAATATCGTCGATTTGCAGGCGAAGGTGCGCGAAGTCGGGGCCGATCTCGGCGTGGCGTTCGATGGCGACGCCGACCGGATGTTCTTGATCGACGAGCATGGCAAGTTCATCGGTGGCGACATGACCACGGCGATGGTCTCCGACCGCCTCCTGCGCCGCAATCCCGGCGCGGCGATCGTCTACAACCTGATCTGCTCCCGCAGCGTGCCGCAGACGATCGAGAAGCTGGGCGGGCGACCGATCCGCGAGCGGGTCGGCCACTCGTTCATCAAGGCGACGATGCGCCGCGAGGATGCGATCTTCGGTGGCGAGCATTCCGGCCACTTCTATTTCCGCGACAACTGGTACGCCGACTCCGGCCTGATCGCCTTCCTGACGATCCTGGAGCTCCTCTCAGCGGCGAACAAGCCGCTGTCGGAAGTTCTCGCGCCGCTCGATCCGTATGTGCGCTCGGGCGAGATCAACTCCGAGGTCGCCGATATCGAGGCGGTCATGGCGGCGGTCGAGAAACATTACGGCGTTGCCGGGGCGACGATCGACAAGCTCGATGGCCTGACGGTCGAGTTCCCGGACTGGTGGTTCAACCTCCGCGCCTCCAACACCCAGCCGCTCCTGCGCCTCAACGTCGAAGCTTCCAACAACGACGAACTGCGCGCGAAGACCGATGAGGTACTGACGATGGTGCGGGGGTAGTGGCGCGAGTAGGCGCAGTGGGCGCAGTGGATCAGTAGGTCAGCGTGACGAAGTAGTGGCGTAGGTTGGGACGCCCCGCGCTGGATGATGGCGTGGGGGCGTTGTGTGTGGTGACGCCCCCCAGCCCCCCAATTCTGGGGGGTATAGCTGTTGTAAGGCGGTAGCATTCGCGGAAAAGCATAATACGATCGGCTAAGCACTCGGACGCTCCGGTGTCGCCGGTTGCGACACCGGAGCCTTTGGAGAAGACCACGGCACTACCAACCCCCCAACCCCTACCTTCCCGCCCCTCTTGAACCACTCCCTCCCAACGGACTATACTTTTCAATGTGGTGTCCGTACACAATGCCGCCAGCATCACCACCGCGGAACCCCTGATCCACTGTCCCACTTCGTCCACTCGCCTACTTCGCCCACTTCAGGAGGTTTGGTTGTGTCGATGAACCCTGCCCAGGTTGCTGGGGCCGATGTCGCGGAGTTGCGTCAACTGGTCGCGACCTGCACCGCCTGTGAACTCTGCCGTGGCGCGAAGATGGGGGTGCCGGGTGAAGGCCCGTTGCCGACCGAGATCATGTTCATCGGTGAGGCCCCCGGCTTTCACGAAGATCAGCAAGGGACGCCGTTTATCGGCGCGGCGGGGCAATTCCTCAACGAGTTGCTCGGCAAGATCGGCCTCGATCGTTCGGATGTCTACATCACCAACGTGGTGAAGCACCGCCCGCCGGGCAACCGCGATCCGTTGCCGGATGAGATGGCCGCCTGCCGCCCCTATCTCGATCGGCAGATCGAGCTCGTTGACCCCAAAATGATCGTCACGCTCGGGCGGTTCTCGATGGCGCGCTGGTTTCCCGGCGGGCGGATCTCGCAGATCCACGGCCAGCCGAAGACGGTCGATGGTCGGATCATCGTGCCGATGTATCACCCCGCCGCCGCGCTGCATCAGGCGGCGTTGAAAGCGACGATCGAGGCTGACTTCCTCAAACTACCGCGCTACCTCGCCGACATGCGCCAACTCCTCCAGGTCGAGGAAGCCGCCGAGAAGCCACAGCCGGAGCAGGCAAGGTTGTTCTGAGGGATGTCATCGGATCGTAGGATGAATCAAAGCGGGCGCGGCGGGGATACCGCCGCTCGTGTTCGCTTTCCACGCCTGGTTGCACACCGCTATTCCTGAGGTTTCGCGTTTGGTTGGCGGTGCAAGGCGCTCGATCGCAGCTTTCCGTCGCCTCGCTCGCGCGGGTGCCTCCCGGTGGTTTGCAACCCTTTCTCGGACGGGGGTGTTTCAGGGGTCAGTAGTGTCGATTGACATTGCTGCTTGTGGAGCAAGCTGACGAGAAAGGGTAGGTGCCAATGGACCTCCAATTACGCGGCAAGGTTGCGATCGTCACTGGGGCGAGTAAGCGGTTTCCTCGGTATCACCGACGAGGATTGGAGAGAGACGATCGCGCTCAACCTCCTGAGCACGATACGCACCAGCCGTGCAGCCCTGCCACACCTGGTCGCGCGTGGTGGCGCGATCGTCAACATCGTCTCGGTCAACGCGCGCCTGCCACAGGCCCCTGTATTGGATTACTCGGCGTCCAAGGCCGCTGTGCTGAACCTCACCAAGTCACTCGCCGAGGAGTTTGGCCCGCAAGGTGTGCGTGTCAACGCCGTGTCGCCCGGCCCGGTACGTACCCCGCTGTGGGAAGTCTTGGGGAGCTTCGGTGACATCTTTGCCCGGTCGATGGGGACCGATACCGCCGGATTGGTGGCGACCCTACCGGCACAGGCGGGGATCACGCTTGGGCGGTTCGCTGAATCCGCAGAAGTCGCGGATCTGGTCCTCTTCCTCGCTTCCGAGCGGGCGCGGATGATTAACGGCGCGGAGTATGTCATCGATGGTGGACTGCTCAAAACTACATGAGCGGCGACCTTCTGAGCGATGGCGAGAGCAGGCGGCGCGGCGGGGAAATCCCGCCGCGCCAGTTTGTTAGGACTTACGCAGTTCAGCACAAATCAGGCATCAGTTTGCTGCAAATCCACGTTCAACTGCGTAAGCCCTATTTGTATTTCATGGTTATGGCGAAAGAACGCGTGCATTGGCCGTGTCCCGCATAGTTTCCGCTATACTCCGCACTCATTGCCAGCCATTGACGACCGCCGTTGCGAGGGCGGTGTACCGTTGGGAGGAGGCCGTTGACCGGACAAGCGGACATGACACACGTTCGGATCATTTTCCTGGGCGGGGTCGGCGAGGTCGGCAAGAATATGACCATCCTCGAATGCGGCGATGACATCATCATCGTCGATGTCGGCCTCGGCTTTCCCGAAGCCGTGATGCTCGGTGTCGATCTCCTCTTGCCCGATGTCACCTACTTGCGCGACAAGCGCCACCGGATCCGCGCCATCTTCATCACCCACGGCCACGAGGATCATATCGGCGGGTTGGCGTATCTGCTGCCCGATCTCGGTAATCCGCCGATCTACGCGACCCGGCTGACGCTCGGCTTGATCCGCGTCAAGCTGAAGGAACGCAAACTCCTCGGCGCGGCCGATCTGCGCGAACTCGACCCGGAGAGCGACGTGCCGGTGCGGGCCGGGGTTTTCGCCGTCGACCCGTTTCGTGTCTGCCACTCGATCCCGGATTCCGTTGGCTTCGGGATCGATACCCCCGCCGGGTTGGTCATCGCCACCGGCGATTTCAAGTTCGACCAGACGCCGGTCGATGGCCGGCTCACCGACTTCGGCAAACTGGCCGCATTCGGGCGGCGTGGGACGCTGGCGCTTATCTCCGATTGCGTCCGCGTCGAGACGCCGGGATTCACCCCGTCCGAGCGGACGCTGGAGCCGACCTTCGCGCGGATCTTCGCCGAAGCGCCGGGGCGAATCATCGTTGCCACGTTCGCCTCGCTGCTCTCGCGCGTGCAGCAGCTTCTCGACATCGCCGCGCGCACCGGGCGGAAGGTCGCGCCAGTCGGGCGCAGTATCGAGAAGAACGTGGCGATGGCGCGCGATCTCGGGTATCTGTCGTCCCCCGCTGACACCCTGATCGGGCAGGGCGAGGCCGCTTTCTTGCCCAATAGCCAGGTCGTTTACGCCGTGACCGGCAGCCAGGGCGAGCCGATGGCCGCCCTGAGTCGGATCGCCAGCGGCGAACATCGGACGATCTTCCCGCAACCCGGCGATACGGTGATCATCTCGGCCAGCCCGATCCCCGGCAACGAGACGGCGATCTCGCGGATCGTGGACGATCTTTTTCGTCAGGGGGTGAACGTCATCTACAGCGGGATCGAGCGGGTCCACGTCTCGGGTCATGCCGCGCAGGAAGAGTTGAAGCTGATGCTCAACCTCACGCGCCCGCGCTACGTCGTGCCGTTTCATGGCGAGTCGCGTCATCTGGCCTTGTACGGGCGACTGGCGGAGAGTGTCGGCGTGCCGCGCGAGCGGGTCTTGCACGCCCGCCTCGGCACGGTCCTCGAAGTCGGTGCGGATGGCGCGCGACGGGCTGGTGAAGTGCCGGCGGGCCACCAGTACGTCGCCGGTTCGCGGGTTGGCACCCTCAGCGATCTGGTCTTTCAAGACCGGCAGGTGCTGTCGCGCGATGGGGTTGTTTTCGTGACGGTGACGATCGATGCGCTGACGGGCGATCTCCTGGCCGGGCCGGAGATCGCGTCGCGCGGCTTCCTCCCCGCCGACATCGTTGCCGAAGCGTTCGCGCTGACCCGTGACCGGGTTCGCGCCGCGATCATCGCGCTCGGCGTTGCTGAATATGGCGTGGGACGGATCAATCTGAACCAGCGGATCAAGGAGGAGGCCCGCGCCACGATCTGGGAACAGGTTCGCCGCCGCCCGCTCGTGTTACCGCTGGTGGTCGAAGCCTGAGTCGCCGGATGTGTACCGAGCGAAGACCGGGGCCGCATTAGTACCACGCTGCTGACGGCGGCACGCACGGTCCCGATCCTTTCGTTCAAATTCTCCCGGTCGATAAGGATCGGATCGCTGTTCGATTACAAGAGTGCTTACGGCTTGCGCGATGATCGGGAGGATTGATCCCCGGCTTCAATCGTGGCGTCGCGAGCCACCTGATCGATCGGCACGCTAGACTGCGTGCCGTGGGCGATACCGCCCGCCGCCTCGGCCCGACCGGCCAGGAATTCGGCCCCGAGGATACGGATGATCTCGGCGATCGGGATGGCGAGCAGCGCCCCGAGGATACCGAGCAGTTGCCCGCCCGCCAGGACCGCCAGAAAGATCGCCAGCGGGTGGAGTTGCACGCTGCGCCCGTAGACGAGCGGCTGCAAGACGTTGTTCTCGACCTGCTGGTAGATGATGAAGTAGACCAGCAGGATCAGCCCCTGCGGCACCCCGACGAAGAAGCCGACCAGGATAACAATCGCCGCGCCGAGGGTCGCGCCGACGAGCGGGATCAGATCGAGGAGGGCGATGATCAGCGCCAGCACCACCGCGTAGGGCATCCCGCCTGGCAGGGTGAAGTTCATGATCGTCATGACCACGAAGGCGGCAACCCCGGCGATCAGGCTGATGATCAGGTTGCCATTGATGTAGCCGTGGATCGCCCCCGCCGATTCCCCCAGGAGGCGCCGCAAGCGCGGGCGCTGCGCCGGATTGAAGAGGGCGAGGCCGGCCGCCACGAACGGGCCGCTATCAAGCAGCAGGAAGAAGGTCAGCAGGAGGATACTGATCGTGGCGGTGACGCTGCTGACGACGCCGCGCGTGACAGCAAGGAGCGGTCCGGCCGCCGCTCCGAGGCGCGAGGGCAGCGTGCTGAGTTGGGCGCGCAGGGTATCGACGTAGGCCCCGAGTCCGAAGCGGGTCGCCAATTCTTGCAGCCCTTGCTGCACCCCACCCGGACGGCTGCTGAGGTCGGTGGCGAAGGCCACGAGGCCCGTGACCTGATCGACCAGGGGCGGGGCGATCAATGCGCCGATCGCCGCGATGACGGCCATGAGCAGCAGATAGACGATCCCGATGGCGATCCCGCGCTTGATCCCCCGGCGCTGGAGCCAGTTGACCGCCGGGGCGAGAGCGACGGCGAGGAAGATGGCGATGACCGTCCAGCGGATGATCTGGGTCAGCTGGTAGATCAGGTAGAGTGCCGCCACAAAGACCAGGGCGGTGGCGAGGACGACGAAGACCGTGCGCGCCGTGACCTGCGGACGTGAGAGGCGAGGGATCAGTCCGCCGCCGGTGAACGGCATATCTGGTGCCGGGCGTTCTTGTTCCATGAACGTATCCTCTCCCCAGGCGGTTGCCGGGCCAAATCTGTCACCAGGGGCGCTGCGGGGGATCCTGTCTTCCCGCAATCCCCATGTCCTGAACGATCGTGCGCTATTGTCATAGCCGCTGCCACTATAGCAACTTGCTCGCCACCGCGTCCGCTCATGCCGGAACTGTGTTGTGCGAGTAAACCCCTGTGCCTCAGCGCGCCAGCGGATGCAACTCGCCTTGCGCGTCCATGATATATGAACGTTGGCTACTCGCCCTGCTCATCCCGCCGGAACTGCGTTGGCTGACCGTGAGGATCAGCGTGATCCGCTCGTCGGCTTGCAGGTTCGGGATGGCGAACCCTCCGGTGAGGGCCGGTGGATCGTCGCCTGGACAGGTGCGCGGCGCGGGGAATTCGCTCCTGTACGACGCCTCCCCGCGTGGTTCTTTCTCCACGACAGTGACCTGATCGAAGGTGCCTGCCGCCTGACACCGCACCGTGAATTGCCAGCGCCCCGCCACGCGATCGAGGACCAGTTCGACTGGCTGAACGTTGACGACGCTGTGCGGGTAGGTGCTTGCGGGGAGTTGCGGGGTTGGCGTGGCTCGTCCGGCGCAGCCGAATAGTGCGAACGATAGCAGGAGAGCACAGAGGCAATGCGCCCAGGAGTAGCGTCGCATTCATCGTCCCCTCGCCAAGTGCTCATGGCGTCGTTCGCACAACCGCGCGAGTGTGATTGCCTCGATGTTGTCCTGGGTCGGCCTGTGCTGACAACGATGCAGGGCCAGAAATCGGCGGCCCGGTCGTTCATTACAGCGACCGGGCCGTCGACCTGCGGAGGACGATCTGCTAGGGAATTAGCGTGGCGCGGTGATCGGCCCGACCTGCCCGACGCGCGTCACGTCGAGGCGCAGCTTGGCCGTCCCTGGCTGTGGCGCGGTGAGGGTGATCGTCAGGTCGGCGGCGACGAGGAAGTTGCCGCTGCTCTCCACCCAGATCGGCCCGCTGACTGTCCCCTGAGCATTCGGGATCGCCAGCGCGAAGAGCGGGTTCGCGGCGAGGCGCGCCACCGAGCCGGTGCCGGTATATTTCGTCGCCGCGCGCCCGTTGATCTGCTCATTGCCGGAGCTGGTGAAACTCATCACGCCCGGTGCGGTCAGGTTGGTGTAGAGGAGTTCGGGGAGGGTGAAGATCAGCGGCAGGCTGGTCACCTCGCTGACCTGGCCGTTGGTGACCGAGTAGAACTTGCCGCCGACCTTATACCCCTCCTGGTTCACGCCGGTCCCATCGTCGATCACGATCTTCTGATCCGCACCGTTCGCGTCGATCGTGTAGGTCAGCGTATTGCCGATGCCGAGCGGCACGACCGTACCCAGCCCATCGACTTTGATCTCCAGGTGATAGGACTGCTGCTTCTGCAGGTTGGCGTACGCCGACGTGACCGCCGCCGGATTCGGCGCGGCGCTGCCCGGTGTGCCTGGTGTGCCGGAGGTCCCAGGTGTCCCTGGTGTACCGGCGATGGGGGAACCGCCGCTGCGGGTAGCCGTTGCGGGCGCGGCGGGGCGCGTAGGTACTGGTGTTGGCACAGCGGTCGGGGCGGTTGTCGCCGTCCGGGCGATCGTGGCCGTTGGTGCGGGAGGCGGCGTCGCGGTGGCGCTGCCCCCACCGCAGGCGGCGAGTCCGAGGGTTACCGCCAGGGCCAGCGCGGCGGCGGGTCGGTTGAGGCGTCCGGTCAATCGTTCGGGCATCGGCTGTCCTTTCTCGCGAAGCGGCCCAATCGTATCCCTGTATACGCGACGGGACAGATGCCGCTTCGGTTGTTCGTGCGTTCGGTCGCTTTGTACTCGTGGCAGATTGCCGCGCGACTCGCGGCGGATACACCGCTACACTAGCACTGACGGCGATCACGCGCCTCGTGTTCCGCTTACTCCATCGCCAGAAATGTACCCACGTCTGTCTGCAACGCCGTTTCCCAGCCCGCCGTCGCCACATCATAGCGCGTAGCGGCGCGATTGCGACGGAACCAGGTCTCCTGATGGCGGATATAGCGGTGGGTATTGATGGCGATCTGCGCGACCGCATCGGTGAGGCTCACCCCCTCGCGCAGATGGGCGATGATCTCGGCATAGCCGATCCCGGTCATCGCGGGCGCTGGGGGGGCGTAGCCGCGATCGAGCAATCCCTGGACTTCGGCCACCAGGCCCGCCGCGACCATCCGCCCGATCCTGGCGTCGGCGCGGGCGTGGAGGGTCGGGCGATCGAGGGTGAGGATCGCCTGCATGATCCGATACGGCGGCGGCACTTTCCCTTCCTGCTCGGACATCGGCTTGCCGGTGAGGATGTGGACCTCCAGGGCACGGATGATCCGGCGCAAATTCCCCGCCGTGCGCTTCGCCGCGACCGGATCGACCGCCGCCAGTCGCGCTTCCAGCGGCGCGAGGCCATCGCGCGCCGCCTCCGCTTCCAGGCCGTCGCGTAGCGCCCAGTCGGGCGGCACCTCGGGGACGCGCCAGCCTTCGGTCACGGCGTTGAGGTAGAGCGGCGTCCCACCGGCGAGGATCGGCAGCCGCCCGCGAGCGATGATTCCGTCGATCGCCGCCAGGGCGAGCGCGACGTATTCCGCCAGGGAAAATTCGTCGTCGGGGTCGCGGATATCCAGGAGATGATGGGGCGCGGCGGCCCGTTCTTCCGGCGTTGGCTTGGCCGTGCCGATATCCATCTGCCGATAGACCTGCCGCGAGTCGGCCGAGACGATCTCGCCGTTGAACCGCTGTGCCAGCCCGATCGCCGCCGCTGTCTTGCCCACGGCTGTCGGGCCAGCAACGACGATAAGCGGGGAATGACGAATGACGAATGACGAATGACTTATGCCCTTCAGGGTACGAATAAGTTCGGGCGCAACGGTTGACCGTTCCGAGGTTTCTGTGGTTGTTGACTCGTTGTATTTGTATCCTGAAGGGCGTAACTTATTCGTCATTCGTCACTCGTCATTCGTCATTGGTTTGCATTCGTCATTAGGCGAATGCTGGTAACACCCTCTCGCCGAGCAATCGCAGGCCCTCACGCGCGGTGCGGCCGTGGGGGGTGCCGAACTCGACGCGAGAAGCCCCGGCGGCGAGGATCGCTTCGGTCTGGCGGATGATTTGGGCCGGGGTGCCGGCGTAGGCGAAACGGTCCAGCACATCATCGGGGACGAGCGCGCCCGCTGCCGCGAGATCGTCGCGGGCCACGGCGGCGGCGATGCGCGCCAGCAATTCGGGATCGAGCGCCACGGTCGGATCAAGCGGCGCGACGACCGGCAGATAGCGCGCGACCTCCTGCCGTACCTTCGTGCGCGCCCGTTCGCCATCTTCGTCCACGACGGTCACCGCGCCGAGCGCGATCCCGACCGCCTCCGGGTCGCGCCCGACCCGTGCCGCACCGGGCGCGATCCGGGCACGCATTGTGGCAATGATCGCCGGGTTGGCCGAGCCGCCGACCTTGATCTCCGCCGCCACCTCGCCCGCGTAGGCCGCGAGTTGTGCCCCCCAGGTGCCGATCAACAGCGGGATCTCGGTGCGCTCGACCGCGTATTGCAGGGCATGGCCGGCGCTCAACTGGAAGACTTTGCCGTTGAACTCGCGGCGCTCGCCGCGCAGGAGTTGTTGGATGATGGTCACCGCCTCGCGGATCGTCGCCAACGGGCGGGTGTCGGCGATCCCCAGCGAGTCGAGCCACGCGCCGCGTGCCAGCCCGAGGTAGGCGCGGCCACCGGAGGCGGCATCAAGGGTGGCGATCTGCCCGGCGATCTCGACCGGGTGGAGGGTGTAGGGATTGAAGCAGGCCGGGCCGAGGCGGATCCGCTCCGTCGCCCCGGCGATGGTCAGCAACGCCATTAGGGGCGGCTGGAACATCAGGTCGGCGTAGACGCTGACTGTCCCGAAGCCGTAGCCTTCGACGAGTGCGCCGAGTTCGGCGTACTCAGTGGGGCGCTTATCGCTCTGGAAGGCGATGCTGATCCGCTCGTTGGGCGCGGTAGGCGTGCTCATCAGGTCAGATCCTCCGCGCGTAGCTCGCGCTGCCCGATCCGCTCGATTCGCATGATCAGGCGTTCTTCGGGGTCGGGGCAGGCGACCAGATTGTCCTGGGCCAGCCAATCGGCACCATCGAGCGCCCGTTGTTTCGCGGGCAGGAGCGGCAGGACCGCCGCCAGCGCGTAGAGGCAGAAGTGCCCGCCCGTCGGGATCCGAATCTGGCTACTCTTGGTCAACTCGAAGTAATCGCCCACACGCAGCCCGCAGACCGATCGCCCCTCGATCGCCGCCACGGTGACGCGCAGATCGTGCAGGGTGAAGGTGCTCGCCGCTGGTTGTTCCGCTGACTCGGCCATAGAGGCATCCCCGTAGTTGTTCGTCGCGTCCCGCTTGGGGAGTTATCGCCGATGGGAGGGGTGTGGGGCAAGGAGGTTGGGGTTTGATAGCGATGTTGAGCATAAGGGTTCAACCGCCATCTCCGCGCGTGTACTCGCCACTACCCTCGATCCCCGGTCCACCGCTTTACCGGCACACGCGGAGAGGGCATAGGCAATACGCTCCTACATCCGACCGCGCTGCCCGGCTGCCCTGCGGCGTACTGTCCCAATCGTCCGTTCCCACTTCGTACCTTCCCGTTCCCGTCTCCCTCCGTGCCTCTGTGTCTTATTCCATCGTTCTCCTCGCACCACTGGTCTACTGGCCCACCCACCCCTCGTTTGCCCCCACTTACGTTCCGTGCTATCTTGCCGCCGCTAGGTACGCTGGGCCGCGGCAGCGACGTGGCGGGTGCTCTGGCACCAGCCGCAAGGAGGGTTTTGTGCCTGAGCAGCTATCCGCGATTGGTGATCATATTCTCGCGCGACTAGAGGCGACGAACGCGGCGCGCGAACGTGCGCTCGGCGAGAGTCGCCAGATTGTACGCCTCTGTGCGAACTGCATCCGCGCTAGCCATCGGGGCGATACTGCGACCGGGAACCGTCTGGCGAATGAGGCGCGCGATCGGCTCGCCGCGCTTGCGACGATTTTGCGCGACCAACCGGCGATCTACTGGACGGGCTACGTGCAGGACGCGCAGAAAGAGTTCGTGGAGGCGCGGGTCTTCCTGGCCTGGACGAGGGGCACGGCGCTGCCCGGCCCCGACGAGCTCAAAGTCGCCGATGCCGTTTACCTCAACGGCCTGGGGGAGGCGGCGAGCGAGCTACGCCGTTACGCCCTCGACCGCCTGCGCGCGGGCGATGTGCCGCCCGCCGAGTGGGCGCTCGTCACGATGGATGATGTCTATAGCTTGCTCGTCACCGTCGATTTCCCCGATGCGGTGACGAATGGCCTGCGGCGCACGACCGACATGGTGCGCGGCGTGTTGGAACGTACGCGCGGCGATGTTACCGTCACCGTGCGGCAGCAGGCGCTCGAACGCGCGCTCGAACAGACCCGCACGGTCTTGGGCGGCAAAGGGTGAGGGCGACGCTCGCGCCACGGTGCGGGCGTTGACATCGTAGCTGACTCGTTTCGTTGCCCCGTGCCGGAAGGTGATTGCCGATGAATGTGACCTTCCTCGGCACCGCCGCCGCCGAGGGTGTCCCCCAACTCTGGTGCCGTTGCGAGTACTGCCAGATTGTGCGCCAACGGGGCGGCAAGAGTATTCGCTTCCGCACCGCGACCCTGATCAACGATGATCTGCTGATCGACGCCGGGCCGGATCTGTCGCCCGCCGCCGCCCGTCTCGGCGTCGATCTCGCGGCGGTGCGGGCGCTGCTGATCACGCACCCACATTACGACCATCTCGAACCGGATAGTTTGCGGGCGCGCGGTCGCTACTGGGACGGCACGGCCTTGCCGCCGCTCACGGTCTACGCCAGCCGCGCGTCGCTCGATCTGCTCGGGCACGGCGCTGATCTCGGCGCTCTGCAAATGGAGCCGCGACCGATCGCGCCGTTTCAGCGGTTCGAGATCAGCACCGGTGGTGCGGCGGTCGTCGATCCGCGCGTGCCGCGCGCCGCCGATTTCCCCGCGACCCCCGTGCGGTGGTATGAGGTCTGGACCCTGGCGGCGGAACATTCCCTGCCAGAAGATGAAGCGATGCTGTTCGTCATCCGGCAGACCGCCGGGCCGGAAGCGCGGGAGGGGGCGACGGGTGCGACCCTCTTTTATGGTACTGATACTGGGCCGTTCCCTGAGGCGACTTGGGCGGCGCTCGATCGGCTCGCCGTGCAGGGGGTGCGCTGCGGCGCTGTGGTTATAGACGCGACGTTCGGCACGGGGAAAAATCTCAAGCAGCCGGGCGCGCACCTGACGATCCGGCAGATGGTGCAGCATCAGCAGTCGCTTGCGCGGCGCGGGTTGCTCACGGATAATGCGCAGCGTTTGGCGATTCACTTCAGCCACTATTTCACCCCGCCGCACGACGAACTCCTGGCGTTGCTTGCGCCCGACGAGATCACCCCGGCCTACGATGGTTTGACGATCACGGTCTCATAGGCGCTGAAATCGGGCTACGCCGTCTCACCTTGCCACATCGCCGATAGCTGGCGACGGCCGTAGCCCCTGTGGCTTCACGATGAGGAGGAACGATGACGATCGAGGAATTACGCGACAAAGTCAGCGCGGCGATCGATGAGCACGCGCCGGGGATCATCAGCGTCGCCGACCAGATCCACAAGCGCCCGGAGATCGGCTTCAAGGAAGTGTTCGCCTCGCGCCTGCTGGCCGACGCGCTGCGCGGGCAGGGGTTCGCGGTCGAGATGCCGCTCGGCGGCCTGGAGACGGCTTTCCGCGCCACCAAGCGGGGGCGCGGGCCGGGGCCGACCGTCGCGGTGCTGGCGGAATACGACGCGCTGCCGGGGATCGATCACGGCTGCGGACACAATCTGATCGCGGCGTCCGGCCTCGCCGCTGCGGTTGGGCTCGGGCAGATCATGGACCAGCTCGACGGCACCTTCCAGATCATCGGCACCCCGGCTGAGGAGGGTGGCGGCGGCAAGGTGATCCTGATCGACGCCGGGATCTTCGAAGAAGTCGATGCGGCGTTGATGGTCCACCATGCCGGGCACCAGACCGGCTCGGCGACCTCCTATCCGGGTGGCACCTGTCTCGCCGTCTCGCACCTGGAATTTGTCTTCCACGGCAAACCGGCCCACGCGGCGGGTGACCCGTACAACGGTGCGAACGCCCTCA
>JAABUN010005835.1_pt1 | contig 14816 bp, 11 predicted proteins | sample 5559311 | NCBI WGS metagenome assembly JAABUN01 (sample SAMN10711877, study PRJNA513370) | rock metagenome | isolation source: Antarctica rocks | place: Antarctica: Victoria Land, Siegfried Peak sud | reverse complement strand
TCGGCGATCCCATCCGAAACGAGTTGATCGACGCCCGCGATGATGTCGGACCAGTCCGCGCCGCCCATGTCGCCGTGATTCGCCTCGGCGAAGGCGACGCCGCGGCCATTCGAGCCGCGAAAATTCGGTGCGAACGTGGCGATGCCACGCTCAGCCATCAGCGGCGCGAGCGCCGCCATCCCACGATTGGTGAAGGCGTGCATCGCGCGTCCGGTCGGCCCACCGTGAATCACGACGAGCAGCGGCGTCGGACCAGTCGCACCCACCGGACGCACCAGCACCCCACCGAGCGTCAGGTCATCTGGTGCGGTCCAGCGTATCTCGCTAACGTCGGAATTAAGGGCTGAAGCCCGATCGCCATGCGTGGTAGTCAGTTGCCGCCATGCAAGCCCGGCACCGTCGCGCTGACCAAGCCACACCTCGGCAGGCTCGTTCACGGCGGAGCGCGGCACGGCGAAGGTCTGGCCGTCGGCGGTCGGGTAGAGGCCATCGAAACTCAAGCTATAGGGCCCGCGCCAGAGTTCGCGCCAGCCACCGCGCCCGCCGCTATCGATGAGGCCGATACCCGAGCCTTCACCCGCGTAGGTGTGGCAAAGGAGTTCACGCCCATCGGGCAGCCAGGTCGCCGTATTGACGCTGAACTCCGCGCCTGCGGTCAGATTGCGCGGCGCAGTATCACTCGCCGGATCGCTGGGCACGATCCAGAGATCCCCGCCGGACATCCCCGGATCGCTCCAGGTGCAGACGATGCAGGCGACGGAGCGACCATCGGGCGACGACGCGGGCCGCGCGACCTCACGCCCGGTCGGCGGCTGATAAAGGGTCGTTACCGCGCCAGTCGCGAGATCGAGCCGCGCCAACCGGCAGCTATACCACGCCGCTTCGGTCGGATCATCGGCCACGACGATTGCCAGCCCACGCCCATCGCCGAGCCAGGAGAACTCCCAGACGTGCGCCACTGCATCGGTCATTTGCCGCACTGCGCGCGTCGCCAGCTCGATCGTCCAGAGCCGATCGTAGCGCGGCGATTCCTCGACGACGATCGGCGCATTTTTCGCGGCAGCGACAGGATCACCGGCCGGATCGGTACGCAGGAACGCGATACGCTCACCATCCGGTGACCAGGCGAACTCTTTGATCGCCCCCGCGCCGGTATCGAGCGGTTGCGCCTCGCCGCCATCGCGCGGCAAGAGATAGAGGCGCTTACCATGCCCGCCGCGATCGGACAGGAACGCGAGCCACTTGCCATCCGGCGACCATGCCGGGGCAGATTCCTCGCCCGCCCCGAACGTCAGTTGACGCGGTGTTCCACTCTCCACGGCAACAGACCAGAGGTGTGCGCCCGCCTCCGTAAACTCACCCGCTAGCGCTGGCCCCAAGGCGTAGACGACCACCGCGCCATCCGGGCTGATCCGCGTACTACCAACACTGCGAAACGACAGTAGTTCATCGACCGTCAGCATGGCACCTCCGGGGGAGAGTCGTGGGTCGTGAGTCGTGAGTCGTGGGTCGTGAGGGGTGTTGCAGCGCCGGGAGGTTCAGTGAACGCCACCGCCTCGTTAGCGTCCCTCACCCCCCAGAATTGGGGGGCCGGGGAGCCGTACCCCTCACAACTCGTCAGTACGCGCGGGAAAAGATCCAGCGCGGGCCATCGGCGTGTGTGCCACATTTCAGGCATGGGCCTGGGTCCGGTTGCCCGGCGAGCGGGAGGTTGCGGCTCGTTGCCTTGGTCTCCTCCTTGATCGTCGTCTCGCACGCCTCGTCGCCACACCAGCGGATGAGGCCCCAACCTTCATTGTTAGCGGCCATGTTCTTGAACTCGTCATAACTGTCGATCGGGCGCATCTTGCTTTCCAGCATCGCGCTCGCCTTCGCAAACATCGCGGCCTGGATCTCGTCGAGCAGCGCCGGAATCGCCGTGGCGAGATCACCGACCGCGATCTGCTGCTTCTCACTATTATCGCGGCGCGCGATCCGCACTTCGCCAGCGGCGATGTCGCGCGGGCCAACTTCCATCCGCAGCGGCACCCCCTTCAACTCCCACTCGCTGCGCTTCCAGCCCGGCCGATTCTCGCTCCAATCGCTGTCCACACGGACCCCGACCGCTTTCAGCGCATCCAGGGCGGCGTTCAGGGCCGGCTCGACCGCCTCACGCTCGGCGTCTTTGCGGAAAATCGGCACGCCGATCACCTGGATCGGCGCGATCCGTGGCGGCAGGACCAGCCCGGCCTCGTCGCCGTGCGCCATGATCACCGCGCCAATCACGCGCTGGCTCACCGCCCAGGAGGTGGTGTTGGCGAACTTGCGGGTGCCGTCCCGATCCAGGTACTGGATGTCGAACGCCTTACCAAAATTATCGCCGAAGTAGTGCGACGTACCAGCCTGCAACGCCCAATGCTTGCCGCCCATCATCGCCTCGATACTGTAGGTGCGCTGCGCCCCGGCGAACTTCTCCGAGTCGCTCTTGCGTCCTGGGATCGTCGGGATTGCCAGGAACTCGCGCAAGAATTTCTCGAAGAGGGTCAAGATTGTCAGCGTGAATGCCTCGGCCTCTTCCGGCGTGGCATGGGCGGTATGCCCCTCGTGCCAGAGGAATTCGGAGGTGCGGAGCCAGGCGCGCGGGCGATTCTCCCAGCGGAAGACGCTACCCCACTGATTGAGGAGTTGCGGCAGGTCGCGGTACGACTGCACCCACTTGGCGATCGTCGGCATGATGATCGCTTCGCTCGTCGGGCGCACCGCCCATTCCTCGCCTGCGGGGAAATCGTGGCCCCCGCCGCGCGTCACCCAGGCGACTTCCGGGGTGAACCCCTCGACATGATCAGCCTCGCGCTCCAGGAGCGCACGCGGGATGAAAAGCGGGAAGTAGGCATTCTTCACGCCGACTTCCTTGAACTTCGGATTGAGATATTCCTGGCACGCTTCCCAGAGGGCGTAGCCATACGGCTTGAGGATCTTGCAGCCGCGAATCGGCGCGTCATCGACCAGACCGGCCTTCTGGTTGACCTCGACGTACCAGCGATCGAAATCGTCCTCGATATCGGTCAGATCTTCGACAAACCGCGATTCGGTCTGCCCACCGGTTGTTTGCTCGGTCGCCATAGATTCCTCCGTCTACGTCATACGAAAACCGGCTCTCGGCACAGACCGAAAGACCATCAGCGTCGCGCGCCAGTCACCCGCGCGGCAACGCACCTTGCCAATTCGAGAGGATAGGATCTGTTCTTAGGGAAACGCGCCGAAAGCGCGCAGTGGTGGCCGAGGCCCGCAGGGGCTTACCCCTGCCGAGGAGGGACCGGGAGACCGCCCCGCCCCGCACCGGTGGTCAGCGGCGGTATCGGGACCGATGGGCGGGTGAGGAGGTGGCAGCGCGATCCACCGGACCACAGGGCCAGAATCTGCGTGCGTCGGTTATCGCCACGCCAAGCGCTCACCACTGAACCCCATACCTGACCAGGACAACGAAAAGATGGAGGTGTCGATCACATCCCATCGGCAGGAGTATACCATGCGCCATCGGGCTGGCATGAAGAGAGGAATCCCAAAATTCACGCTGCCGTCCACGTACACACGGCAAGCGCATACTCCTATCGCAGTGTGTACAGCCCGGCGCCCACGTACACACGCCGAGAATGATGGGCGCACCTTACCGCTGCCACCACCGCTTGCGCGCATTATCGTCGCCCGCGAGGGTCGCGATGACCGTGGGCAGGGTCGCCAGATCGGCGATCGTCGCGTCGGCCTCGTTGTCGGGCTGGGCCAGCGCCAGCTCGGTCGGCGCATACCAAACGGCACGTAACCCTGCTCGTCGTGCGCCCTGCACATCGAAGCGATATGAGTCGCCAACGTGGACCGTCTCATCGGCCGACACGCCGAGCTCGCGCAGGGCGGCGTGATAGATCTCGGGCCGCGTCTTGTAATAGCCGCTCGATGCCGAGGTAATCACCGTCGTGAAGGCGTCGCCGATATCGAACTGCGCTAGCGTCCAATCGAGATACGGGTGATGGACTGCGCTTGAAACGACGCCGAGCCGCAGGCCGCGCGACCGCAACGTGCCGATCGCCGCGATCACCCCCGGCATCGGCGTCGCGCCTGCCAGGGCGTCGCGCATCAATGTCTCGATTGCCGCCGCGACGGTCGGCTCGGGCAGGGTAAGGCCGATTTCAGCCAACGTGGCGAGCGCGCAGTCGAGCGCATCGCGCTCCTCACCGGACACGATGATCCCCTGACGCAACGTGCGATACGCGGCGCGGGAGCGCTCGGGGAGATCGTCGGCCACGATCAATGCGCCCTGCTCCGCACAGAGGCGCAAGATCTCGGGCACCAGTTCGCGCACCTCCAACTCGAACCAGCGATCGGAGCGGGCGATCGTATTGTGAAAATCGATCGTGACAGCCTTGAGTGGCATCGAGTACGCCTCCTATGAGAAGTTGCCAGACAGCGGCACGAGCCGCCCAGCTTGGTTCAGCACAGCTATCAATAAGGATCACAAACAGATCTTGCAGTGTGAGTTCTTCACAAGAGAATGACAGAAATCGCGAACGAATGCCGATCTTTCTCCAATTTCTCTATTGACAGAACATATGTTCTATCTTACAATGCGATCAGAACAAATGTACGGACGCTACGAACAACCATATAGAGGAGTTCATCATGGTAGACCAGCTCGGCACCAAACAACGTGAAGTCTACCAATTTATCCTCCAGTATCTGGAGTGGCACGGCTGCGCACCGACGATGCGCGAGATCGCCGAGAAGCTCAACTTCGGCTCGACCAACACGGTAGATTATCACCTGAAGGGCCTGGAGCGAAAAGGGTACATCCGCCGTCGCAACAACCTCGCCCGGGCGATCGAAATCGTCGATCGTGGTCCCGATGGCGCTGGCCCCCAGGCCGCGCGAATGGTGAGCCTGCCGATTCGGGGCCTCATCGCCGCCGGTGAGCCGATCCAGCCCCTCGATGATCACGACAAGTGGTGCGATGTCTCGATGACGATGGCCGGGGCGCCGGGTGCCTATGCGCTGCGCGTTCGCGGGACCAGTATGATCGAGGAAGCAATCCTCGATGGCGACCTCGTCATCATCGAACCCCGCGAGACGGCGGCGAACGGCGAGATTGTCGTCGCACTGCTGGAAGACGGCGTTACGCTCAAGACATTTTACCGCGAGGGCAAGCAGGTACGCCTCCAACCGGCGAACAAGACGATGAAGCCGATCCTCATCACCGCCGACCAAGAATTTGCCATTCAAGGGGTGCTGCGCGGTGTGATCCGCCAGATCTTCTAAGGGCACAGGCCCTTTCTTTTTACCCCACCTGTTCTAGATTTTGTTCTAGTCGGACCGCTCATGGCGGTCGGGAGGAATGATCATGAGCGCAGCGCGACGCCCGCAGTACGTGATAATCGATGATGATGCCCCGACAAAAGCGGTAAACGGCGGTGCGGTGCGGGCGCAACGCGGCACGAATGCCACCCAGCTTCGCGCGGTGCCGCGCGGTACCTATGGCAATCCCCGTGAGCTCAGCGCGCCGCGCTCGATCCCCTTCCCGGCCCTGCCAGACCCGAGCAAGCTGCTCACAACCGCGCTGCTAATCGGTGCGCTGGCGATCGTCCTCTACTTCGGAATCACCAGCTTGATGGCTTGGACCCAGGTCAAGGCCGACGACCTCAAGTACGGTCGCCCACGGACCTCGCAACTCGATGCCTTTGTCGGCCACGGCGAAGCAGCCGGTGCCCCGAGCCATTTCGTCGCGATGAACCTCAACCGCCGTGTGACGATCATGGAGTTCCCGGGTGGCGATGTGACGAAGCCGATGGTCTTGGTCGGGCCAACCCTCTTCGGGCGTGACCAGGATCTGACGGTTGTCAAGCTTCAGGTCGAGGATATCAACGGTGATGGCAAGCCCGATCTGACCGTGCAGGTGAAAGACGAGCGCCTGGTCTATATCAACGATGGTGCGGCGTTCCGCCCGATTACCGCCGAGGAATTGGCGCAAGTGAAGCAGCAAGGGGGCCGCTAATGCGGAATCGGTTCACCGTCATCCTCACCCTCTCGACCCTCCTCGCCCTTGCGATGCTCCTATTCCTCCGCACCGAGCCGCCAGGCGCGAGCCTCAGCGCCCCCGGCCTCGGCCCGGCACTGGTCGGTGCCGCGCCCGCCGCGACGACACAGCCGAGTACCGCCCCGGCAGCCTCGACCAAACCGGCCTCCGGCTCACCCGCGCCCTCGGCGTCACCAACCCCCGCCTCCTACCCGGCAACGGGGCCGGCCAGCAGCAAGGGTGATGGCGCACCACAAGGCACCGCATCGACCACCAGCGTCACCGAGAACTGGGACGTACGACACACCCCTTCGATGGACGCAGCGGCGATTCGGCAAGTCCTCCAGAAATACAATTCCCCGGCGGTTGGGGCAGCTGACGCCATGTACGCACTGGGAGTTGAATATGGGATCGACCCGGCCTTCTGTCTCGCCTTTTTCATCAATGAAAGTACCGCTGGCACTGCTGGGGTAGCACGCACAACGAAGTCGGTCGGCAACATTCGCACGACCGCAGGCTATGCCGACTATCAGGGCTATCGCAAATACGAAAGCTGGGAACAGGGTATCGAAGACTGGTATCGACTCATCCGCGACCTCTATGTCGCCGACTGGGGACTGACCACCGTCGACCAGATCATCCCCGTCTATGCCCCGTCGTCAGATGGCAACAGCCCTGATCACTATGTTGCTACGGTCAAGAAACTGGTATCGAGTTGGCGGGCCAGCCGCTAAACGGCATGTCGGGGTCAGCGTCCGATTGTGGCAGTGGGGTCAGTCCCGCGCACCACGCTGCCGGACGCTGACCCCGACTTGCCGATTGTTGATTGGGAGGACATGATGGCCTGGCGTCTTTCATCGCGTCTGGCACGTTTCCGCACGCCGGAGCCACCGCTAACGTACAGCGAGGAGCCGGAGTTTCCGGTCGGCGTCGTCGCACTCGGGCGGGGCGGGGCGGGTGAGGTCGGCGCACTGCTCCGCGAGGATGGCGTCTACATCGGCCTGCTCCGCCTCGCGGCGGCGAGCGGGCGCGATCTGGACGCGGTGGAGGAGTTCGCGGCGGTCTTGCCGCTCGAAAGCTGCCAGATTATCACCATTCGCTGGCCGGTCGATGCCGAGCGTGCGAGTGCCGCTTGGCACACCGCGCCGCGCGCCGGGTTTGCCGGGGCAGCCCTGGCGAATGAGATCGGGTCGGAATATCTGCCCGCCCTGGTCGAAGCCGGTTGGGGTGACGTTTGCACCTATCTGACGATTCAGGGCACCGATCCCGAAAGTCTGCTTCACGATCTCTACGCCATCGCCGCCGAACTGCCGTTGCCCGCGCATCCGGCAACGCTGGCCGAAGCGAAACACCTTGCGGGGGATTGGTTCAATTCTCGCTCGTTGGGGCTGGTCACGATCGGCTGGTCGCTGACCGAGTTGACCGCCGAGCCCCACCCCGATTGGGCACGGATCCTCCTCGAAACCCCGGCGCTGGCGGCGATCCCGATCTTCCTCACTTTGCATCTCGAACCGGTCGGCTCGCCCGCCCCGATCTCGCTCGAACTCCACCGTCGCCTGACGCTGATCGATAGCGAGATCGAGGCGCGTCGTCGGTCGGGCCAACGGGGCGGGATCTCCGATTGCGATGGGGCCGACGATCTCCTGGCCGAGCGCCGCGAGCTACTCGCGCTGATCTCAGCCGGTGGCTCCGAAGACGACCGCCCGCGCCCCGCGCGCCTCCTGATCGGCTGTGCCGTCGAGCCGAACGGCGCACGAGCGTTGCGCGCCGAGGTGGAGAAGGCGCTGCATCAGCTCGGCTTCCTGGCCGCTTCGTTCGGCCCCGGTCGCAGCGACGATATCCTGCTGTCCTGTTCGCCGCTCGGCATCGCGATCATCGGCAAAGAATTGACCCTCACGACGCGCGGCGCCTCGTTGCTGACCCCGCTCACGCCGACGACGGAGGGGGGCATCGGCCAAGGGAAACGTGCGATCGGTCTGCCGTTCGGGCTCCGGCGCGATGGTGGGGCGATTATCCCGACGCGCGGCGAAGATCTCATCGCGATCGGGGCCGCCGCCGATGGGCAGACGGCGGCGCTGCAAACGTGGGTACTCGGGCAACTGGCCGCAGGGACGAGCGTAACGATCATCGATACCGGCGGTACCTGGAGCAATGTGGCGCTGGCGGCCGGTGGCGAGCAAATCCAGGTGGCGCTGGAACTTGGCTCGCTGCTGGGCGGACTCGGCAGCGAGCGCCTGCGCCGACCGAGTGGCACGCCCGAACGGCAGATCGCCGCCTGGGCCGACAGTACCGTGCGTCTCTTCACCGACCTCTGCCCCGATCTGGACGAGGATGAGTGCGGCGATCTGACGGCCTATCTCCTGGCGCTCGCCGAAGGCGACCTCGCCTGGGGTGAGCCGATCCAGTTGGGGGCGATCGTCACGCGCTTGCGCGAAAGCACCAGCGAACCGGCACGCCACCTCGCCGCGCTGCTGACAGCGACCGGCGCACTCCGCTCGACGGCGATCACGACGCCGACTGATTGCCCATTGCTGATCTATAATGCGGCGGCGGAGCAGCAGGGACAACAACTGATCTCGGAAACCGGCTGCGCGGTGGTCGCCTTGCAAGCGGCGCTCGACCGGATCATCACTACGCCGATCGATCCACACCAGCCACGGCTCCTGATCCTCGATGATCTCGCAGGGATCATCGAAGCCAACGCCGGGCCAGCCCTGGTTGGCGAACTGCTCGCGGAAGCGCGGGCGCGCGGCATCGCCATCTGGTGCGCCGCAACCTCACTCGCCGCCTGCCCGCGCGCCACCCTGGACGATCTGCGAGCGCTCGATCCGACGGCGATCATCTTCCCCAGTACGCCGGAGGCGCTGCGCGCCAACGCCCGCGCGCTCGACCTCGCCCCCAGCCTCTTCGATCGGCAGACGCCGATCGTCCCAGGCGAGGCGCTCCTGCTGCGTGCGGAAACCGCCACGCCACTCCAGCTCGTGCCGCTCCAACTACCGCCCTATGCTTTGCGCCGCTGACCCTACGCGCCGCCGCGCCCGTACCGCCGCATGATCGTCTGGAGGCGGTCATGCGGGAGGGCGTGTGCCGTGTGGCCGTCGCGACCGATGATCGTCTCGGCGGCGACCAGCGCATTAAGGATCGCCTCGGTTGTGGCGTCGATCACCCCGGAGAATAACGGATCGATCAGGGCATCGTGCAAGCGCGGTGTGTTCAGCAGTGGCTCGGTCGCGCCCGCCGCGTCGGTCAGGGGGCGACGCGGCACACGCACCTCCGGGGCATTCGAGAAGGCGAGCAGCAGATCGCCGGAGGTATGCCCCGCGATCCCGCCGGTACGGCTGATCCCGAGCATCCCGCGCCGACAGAGGCGCGTTAGCTGGCGATCGGAGAGGGGCGCGTCGGTGGCGATCACGACGATGATCGAGCCCTCTTTCTGATCGGTCAGTGGCGGCGGTTCTTGCGCGAATTGGGGCAGCAGCTCGGTGATCTCGCGCCCGACCGGCACGCCATCGACCAGCAGATGGGGACGTCGCCCAAAGTTGCCCTGCACTAGCACACCAATGGTGTATTGCCGATCCGCGATCGCCACTACCCGCGACGAGGTGCCAATCCCGCCCTTGAATCCGAAGAGGATCATCCCGGTGCCGCCGCCGACATTCCCTTCAGCTACCGGCCCAGTCGTCGCCCCATCGAGGGCCGCGAAGGTGTGGGCGCTGGTGACGTGCTGTCCGGCGATATCGTTGAGGAAACCATCGTACGTTTCCGCGATGACCGGGATCGCGAAATCCTGCTGTCCCAGGGTCGGCTCGCGCGCCACCAACCAATCGATACACGCCCGATGAACCGTACCGACCGAGAGGGTGTTGGTGATCAGGATCGGCGATTCGAGGATCCCCCACTCATCGACCTGCGACCGGCCGGTAATCTCGCCCGCCCCATTGAGGACAGCGATCGCCGCTGGCACGGTCGCGGTGAAGGCCGAGCCCTCATGCGGGTGGATCGCCGTGACGCCGGTCCGTGCCGGTCCCTTGCCGACCTCCAACGCCCCATCGCCGTGGATCACCGTCGCCTGGCCGACACGGACCCCCGGCACGTCGGTGATCGCGTTCAATGGACCGGTCTGCTCCGTGCCGATGGTAATCCCGAGATCGCGCAACCGTGGCCGCTGACGCTCCATTCGCTCCCCCTGCAATCCGCACCTAGGGCCGACAATCTATGGCAGGCATTCACCCTGCGCATGCCGATCGAGCGCCACCCACAATGCCGACACGAACCGCATCCGCTCCGCAGGCGTCGCTCACACCGGCCAATCGCCCGTGGTCGTGCTCATCTCCAGCACCGGGCCAGCATAGCGCACCCAGGTGGCGCTGTCTTCGCGGTGGCTCGCCCATTTCTTCTCTGCCGAGAGCGAGATTGACTTGCGGCGAAGGGTTGATCAAAAGATGTCACCACAAGCAAAATGATCCAGAACGAGATCACGGAACCCCACCGCCGCGAGATTTGATTCTCGCGGCGGTGGGGCTCCGTTGTGGCTATCGAGTTGCGACCGCTGCCGACACGCCAGGGTAGCCGTGCTGTTTAGTCGGCGGGTACCGCTTTCGGCGCACCAACCGGCGTCACCCAGGAGGCGTAGCGCGAGCTCTTCCCGCGCACGATATCGTGGAAGAGTTTTTCCAGTTCGGTCGTGACCGGGCCGAGGGTGCCGTCACCGACGACGTAACGATCGACCGAGGCGATCGGGGTGATCTCAGCGGCGGTGCCGCAGAAGAAGACCTCATCGGCGATGTAGAGTTCGGTCCGGTCCATCGTCCGCTCGACGACTTCGATCCCGAGATCTTTCGCCAGTTCCATTATCGAGGCGCGCGTGATACTCTCCAGGATGGAGTCGGTGCCGGTCGGGGTGACCAGCTTCCCGTCACGCACCATCATCAGGCAGGCACCGCCACCTTCGGCCACCTTGCCCTGCGCGTTCAGGAGGATCGCCGTATCGTAGCCGTTGATCGACGCTTCCGCCGACGCGAGTTGGCCGTTCCGATAGTTGGCGATATTCTTGATCCTCGGCGGCATCACGTTATCCGAGATCCGCGTCCAGGTGCTGGTGCAGGCGTGCTGCAGCTGATTCTTCAGCAGGTGCGACTCCGACGGCCGCGTGGTGACCATGATCTGTGCCGCCCCCAGCTCAGTCGCCGAAGAGAAGGCGCGGAAGCGCTGCCCACCGGCGGGATAAGCATAGGGGAAGACATAGGTATCGGAGCGGTGATCGTTGACGCGCAGCAGATGGGTTATCGCATCAGTCAGTTGCTTGACCGTGTAATCCTGCCGCATTCGCATCATCTTCTGCGAGCGCAACAGGCGCTCGAGGTGAGCGTCGAGGCGGAAGACGAACAGTTCTTCCTGCTCCTCGTTCCAATAGGCCATGATCCCTTCAAAAATCGCCGAAACCGCCGACCAATGCATCTGGGTGACATGGACGGTCGCGTCCTGCCAGGGAACCAGTTCCCCATCCCACCAGAGATATTGCGGATGTGCCGCACCTGTTGCCACGTCTGACCTCCTGAACTACCGACTCCCCACAGAACCATTGCCGAACAATGAGCGAAAGCAGACCGACAATACCGCACGTATTTGCCAGCTAACGATCCATGAAAACTGACGCATCAGCCGTCAGGTCAGCCCCACACCCCATTCATCGCTCGGTTTCACGATAGGATAACATACCGGTGCCGCGATGCAGCAAGGAGAAAATAACTTTGAAATCGCTATCGCGAAGTCGGGCTTATTGTGCTCCATTGACAACACTCTGTATTGACACGGTTTCAAACCGTGTGCTACAGTGCGGCAACCAAAATCCAGCTACACGTAGACAGTGCAGCTTTCACAACTCTTGGGGTACGGGGAGCAAACGAGCGATTCATCCCTTAGGTGGGAACATTCGCGCGTTTTCCTCCGTCTCCTGTATACTGAAAGCACACGAAATAGCGGCGACAGTCGCAGAGCAGGAGACAGGATTCGGCCGAGTAGCCGTAAGGCGGCGGATGGCGTTGTCATACTCGTCGCGCTGGCCCTTACCCACCCCTGGTTGACACCTCACCATTCGGCGAATAGATGCTGGAGATTGAGAGGAACAAGCGATGGTGGCTTATACCCTGAACCGCCTCTTCTGGTTGATCCCGACCCTCCTGGTCATGTCCGCAATCGTCTTCCTGGTTGCCAAGAACACACCCGGCAGCCCGTTCGACCCGAGTAACTTCGGGGCAAATGCCCTCAGCGAGGAGCAACTCGCCAACATCAACGTCAAGTACGGCTTGGACAAGCCGCTCTGGGTGCAGTACCGCAACTTCCTCTGGAATGCGCTCCATCTGGACTTCGGCACTTCCTATGTCTACAAGACCCGCGACGTATCCGATATCCTCAAGCAGACCCTCCCGATTTCGCTGCAACTCGGTATGCTGGCGATGATTCTCGCGATCGTGGTGGGCACGATCCTCGGCACCCTCGCGGCAATCAATCAGAATAGTATGATCGACTATCTCAGCGCCGGGATCGCGGTCCTCGGCACCAGTCTGCCTAATTTCGTGATCGCGGTGCTGCTGGTACTCGTTTTCTCGCTTACCCTGAAATGGTTACCCCCGATCGGCTGGGAAACCTCGCAGCCGAAGACGTTGATCCTGCCGACCCTGGTCCTGGCCGCTTTCCCGATCGCGGTAATCACGCGCTATACCCGCGCCAGCATGGTCGATGTGATCCGTTCCGACTTCGTCCGCACCGCCCGCGCCAAGGGGCTGGCTGAGCGCCGCATCATCACCGGGCACGTTATGAAGAATTCGCTCATCCCGGTGATCACCGTCATCGGTCCGCTCTTTGCCGCAGTTGGCACCGGCTCGTTCGTCGTCGAGCAAATCTTCGCGATCAATGGAATGGGGAAATTTTTCGTGACCAGTATGGTCACGAAGGACCAGCCGATGATCATGGCGGTCATCCTCTGCTACGGCGTCTTCCTCTCCGTCATGAATCTGGTGGTCGATCTGCTCTACGGCGTGTTGGACCCACGTATCCGCTTGCAGAGTTAATCACAATTCGGCTACGACCGGAGCGTTGAGCTGGCTCGTGGTTGTCGAAGACGCTGCGGGTACGAGAGAACGAGGGATGTGAAAATGGCTGAGACGGTATCCCCGCGAGAAGCGCAGACTGTGACCACCACCGATGCATTAGAGCGTGGCGGGTTACGGCGCACCAAGCGCCGTCAATCAAGCCTCTGGGGCGACGCCTGGCGGCGTCTGCTGAAGAATCGATTGGCGATTGCCGGATTGGCCATCGTTGTACTTCTGTCATTGATCGCCCTCTTCGCCCCGATCCTGGCGCGCGAGCCGATCGACAGCCAGAATTACGACTCCCTCTACGCGCGCCCGAGCGCCGCCTATCCGATGGGAGCCGATCAGTTGGGGCGCGATATCCTTAGCCGGGTGATCTGGGGGGCGCGTGTTTCCCTGCTGGTCGGGCTGGTGGCGCAGATCATCGTACTGGCAATCGGCGTGCCGATCGGTGCCGCCGCTGGCTTCTTCGGCGGCAAGGTGGATCTCCTCCTGATGCGCCTCGTGGACGTGATGTATGCCTTCCCCACGCTCCTCTTCGTCGTCCTATTGATGTCGATGTTCGGGCGCGGTCTGGACAAGATTTTCCTGGTGATCGGCCTGACCAGTTGGGTCGGCCTCGCGCGTCTCGTGCGCGCACAGTTCCTCTCCCTCCGTGAGAAAGATTTCGTCATCGCGGCACGGTCGATCGGCGCGAACGATATGCGCTTGATCATGCGGCACATGCTGCCGAATGCGCTGACCCCGATCATCGTCGCCCTCACCTTCGGTATCCCGACCGCGATCTTCACCGAAGCCTTCCTGAGCTTCATCGGTGTGGGGATCGGGCCACCGCAGACGAGTTGGGGGCTGATGGTCGGGGAGAACCAGTCCTACCTGCGCTCCTATCCCTGGATGCTCGTCTGGCCGTCACTGGCACTCGGCCTCACGATGCTCTCGTTTACCTTCCTGGGCGACGGTCTGCGCGATGCGCTCGATCCGAACGCGAAGAAGGACTGAGCGCGGCGATCGGCCAGCTGTGTCGCCCTGCCCCCGCTGTTGCCTGCTATCCGGGTGGTTGGTACCCCAGCCAAGCACTCGTCGCACGGAAAGTCGGGTCGTTATGGTATGGCCCGTATCGAGTTGAGAGAAAAAAAGGGAGGTATGCCGTTGGCACCGCGATAGGATCACACTCCCCGTCGCAAGAACCGACATCTTCGGCCGCTGAGTCACCATCCGTCTGTTGACAATGACCTGAGAATTACGACGACTGAGGAGGACATCCCATGCGGGAACCAACGCCCACCGATTGGTTGAACGATCCCGAGCAGATCAAACGGTTCGAAGAACGGATGAAAGCCGGTCGGATGCCGCGCCGCGCGTTCCTCGGCATGATGGGTGCGCTCGGCGGTGCCGCCGCCCTGGCCGCCTGCGGTGCCAGCAGCACCCCGACCAGCGCACCAGCCGCCTCGACCGCACCGGCAGCCAGCGCCTCGGCCCGACCTTCCACCGCAGCATCGGCGGCACCCTCTGCTGCGGCGTCAGCCGCGCCGTCGGCGGCCGCTTCCGCCGCGCCCAGCACCGCTGCAACCGCGACCCGCGCCGGCAGCACACCGGCAGCTGGTGGCGCGGCTCCCGGTGTAACGCTCTCGACCTGGCCGGCGAATGTCCCCGCACCAACCGATCTGGCGACCGATCAGACTTTC